>WNFL01445883.1_pt2 | contig 36595 bp, 33 predicted proteins | sample 5400361 | NCBI WGS metagenome assembly WNFL01 (sample SAMN13153351, study PRJNA577476) | soil metagenome | isolation source: 40 cm soil on Douglas fir-dominated hillslope | place: USA:California | collected 2013-09-17
CAGGCCCGCCACGCCGCCGAGGAAGTTTATTTCGGGCGGCAGCCGCCGGTGCTCGATGGCGCGATGCATTACCACGCCACCTACATCAGGCCGAGCTGGGCGCAAGGCCAGAAACCGATCACCAGGATCGGGGGACACGTCTTTTACAAGTAGAAAAACCGGGCCGGGGCTGCCGCCGGCCCGATCTAACTACGCGAGCCCTTCCGCCTTCATCGTCTCTTGAATCTTCGGTCTTTTCCCGACCCGCTCCCAATACGCCTTGATGTTCGGCCAGGGCGAGAGGTCGAGCTTCAGGCCTTTGCTCCAGTTCAGGATGGTGAAGGCGTAGGCGTCCGCCGCGGTGAACTTGTCGCCCATCAGGTATTGCCTTTTGTCCGCCAGTTTTTCTTCCAGCGGCTTCAACCGGCGGCCAATGACGCCGAGCTGGATTTCCCGCATCTCGGGTGTGTATTTCGGATTGAACAGCGCACCGAACTGCTTGTGCATTTCCGCCGCAATGAAATTCAGCCATTCCATGAGACGGTAGCGCTCCATCGTGCCGGCCTTGGGTGCCAGGCCCGACTCGGGCTTCTGGTCGGACAGGTACTGGCAGATCACACCAACCTCGGTGAGCGTTTCGCCGTTGTCGAGCTGCAAGGTCGGGACGTAGCCCTTGAAGTTGATCTTCCAGTAGTCGTCGCCGGTTTCCGTCTTCTTGTTCGGGATGTCGACCTTGACCAGGTCGAGCTTGTGTCCGGCTTCGTTGGCGACGATGTGCGGAGCCATCGAACAGGCACCGGGGGCATAGTAGAGCTTCATGAGTTCCTCATTTCGCTAGGGACTAGGGGTTAGGGGAAAGGGGCTAGTGGTTCCAAGGCAAAGTCAAAGACAACAATTTGGGCGCGGAGTTTAGCAAGAAGGATTTTACTGCAGCACGGAGGATTTCATCCGTTAACTCTCACCGCAGCAGCTTTATGTTCCAGGCCTGCCGGGTTTCAGTCCGCGAACATCTCCCGCAGTATGGCGAGCGCCGGTTGCGGATCGACCGTGGTCATCTTCGTGAGGAGCCGCTCCACCGACACGGTGCGGATCTGGTCGAGGGCCACAGATGCAGTTTTGCGCTGGAGGCGGATCGTATAGCGGGTCGGAAAGTCCCGGACCGTTGAGGTAATCGGCGCGAGGACGACGGTTCCGAGAGCCCGGTTCATTTCGTCTGGGGAAATCACGAGCGCCGGTCGGGTTTTTCTGATTTCCCGCCCGACTGTCGGATCAAGCGCCACCCAGTAAATTTCACCGCGGCGCGGGGAGGACTTGCGGGCATCCGGATTATTTGTCCCAGGCTTCATCGTGTGGTACGCCCTGCCACAAGTCTTCCGTATCTGGCGCACCGGCTTTGGCGAAGGCCTCTTTCCACCCCTGCCGGACCTTGCGTTCGGGCCGGATCACGATGGTGTCCTCGACGACCTCGAGCCGAACGCGCTGCCCGGCCGAAAGCCTCGCCTGCTGCAGCGCGGCCTTGGGTAACCGGACGCCCTGCGAATTACCGATCCTGACCACTTTCGCTTCCATCCGGATTCCCCCGCCAACCGATGACGTAATTACATTGTAAGCATGTTGAAGGAAACTCGCCAGTAAAGAGGGAAAGAGGAAAGAGGAAAGCGAATGACAGTACTGGGTGGTGCGAGAAAGAAGTTCAGGGCCTAGGATTGTCCGAGGGCATTTGCCCTTTCTCCCCTTGAGGCGCGCCGAGCAGCTCGACTCGATGCCACCTCACCCCAGCCCTCTGCTTGCGCTTCACACCCCTCCGGGTGCATATGAGTGTTCCCTTGTCCCCCTGAGGCGGAGAGGGAGAGGTAAAAGCAAAAAACTAAAAGCAAGAAAATCAAAACGGGCGGCCAATTGGTTGCCCGTTGCTTTTGCCCTATTGCCTGTCACTCTCCCTCTCCGCCCGCTGGCGGGGGGAGAGGGCTGGGGTGAGGTGGGTGGTCACGTTGTGTACGCCTCGCCAGGTCGAGTTGCGCAGTCGCCTTGTCGAGTCAGGCTGCGCAGGGGCACCCCGTGAATACGGCGCGCGACTCCAGGGGTGGCCTTCTTCTAATTACTGAAAGTAACAAGAACACGACAGGATTAACAGGATGGACATGATGGAAACAGGAACAGAAAATCGATCGCGTATTTCATCCCGTCAATCCTGTTCATCCTGTCTAATTATTTAGAGCAACAGAGCTGGACAGGATTAACAAGATGAACAGGATGGAAACAAGGAGTAACAGGTCGGTACCGCATTTCATCCCGTCAATCCTGTTCATCCTGTCCAATCATTGAAAAGAAAAAGAGCACGACAGGATGCGCGAAGAGATAGAGCAGGTTAACCTCCACTGCAACCTTCGGTTGTCTTGGCGAGCGCAATCAAGGTGACCAGCCGCCGGGCTGCCCCCGGCCTGGTGAAACGTGATGTCTACTTTCCGCTTCTTCCGCGCCTTCGGCTACGCCGATTTCTTGACCGCGTCGCGAGGCTCGAGTCGCGCGGAAAGGTCGGCGATGTTGTGCATCGAGAGCAAATGCATGTAGATCCACGCCAGGTGCCCGTTGCGCAACAGGGCAACCGCCTCCTTCTCCTCCAGCTTGCCAAGGCGCGGCTCGTCGACGACGAAGAAACCTTCCAGGTTGAACTTGGAACCGTCCTTTTGCTGGACGGTGATCGCGCGCGGGATGAGCAGGTCGAGGCGTTTCAGTTCCGCCATCAGGTCCTGCGTGCGCCTGGCGTCGATCCGGTAGGCGTTGAGGAATTCAATCGCGCGCTTGAGTCCCGGGCCTTCGGTGCCGTCGTCCTTGAACATCGGTTCGCCGACTTCGGTGTTGAAACCGGGGAAAGCCGCGTCGATGCCGACCGTGAGTTCATTGGGCGTGCCGCCCTCGATCAGCACGAACGGGTAACGGCGGATGAACGCCGGGATGTAGCTGCCCGACCAGCGCCCGTCTTCTTCCACGAACAGGTTCTGGTCGCGGCGCAAACCCAGCAGCGCGATGGGACTGAGGTTCTGCTGGGAGTCGGGAACGAAAAGGATCGGCAACTGCCGCGCCGCGGAGGCGAACTCGTTGCAGGTCAGCGGCACGGAATTGATGCCCGCCGCGTAGGCGAACGAAGGCACGCTGCGAACCTTCAGGCTTTTATGGGTTTCGCGGTTCAGCGCGATCGGCTTTTGGTAGAAAAGGAGTGTCGGCATGGCGGGCCTCTCTGTTACAGGTTTGTGTTCGGGCTTCTTTGCAGACGGGCTCGGCGCCCCGCCCGGCTTTTTCGCTTGCGTAGCCGCCGGTTTTACCGGGGCCGCATGACCGGATTTCGTTTGCCCGGCCTTCGATTGACCAAATTTCGATTTCGCCAGCTCCGCTTTCCTTGTCCGGGAACTATCCGACTTCGAGCCGCGGGATTTGGGGGATTTTTTCTTGGTAGCCATGTTGTTGTGGGGATGGCGGGGTCAGGCGGGGAGTTTACCCAATCCGGATGGGGGCCGTGAATGCCGTGAATATCGTGAAAGTCGTAAGGAGCGATGCCCAGACATTCCCCAATGGCATGAGTGTTATGTCCCGCCGGCGCTGACTACCTGCAGGCGACCCCATCTACTATGCTGCAACGCGGAATAACGATACGGTCCGTACTATATATTTTATGGATGCAGCGCTGTGTTTTTTGGACACGACATTTATGGGCGAAGCCCGGTTATGGTCGAAGACCGGTATCCCTTTAGGGAATCCCGCGCCGCGGGACACGGCAAAGCGTAGCGCCGCAACGCGAGCGCTAGCGCACCCGCTTCGGCGCGAAAGCGCCGATGACCGCGCCGACGAGCTGGCGGGCGAAGGCGGTGTCGAGTTTGGCGTGCTGGACCAGGAGCCGGAACCAGACCGGGCCGAAGAGCATGTCGGTCATGAGTTCGAGGTCGGTATTTTTGGCGATCTCGCCGCGTTCGACCCCGCGCTTGAGGATTTCCATGGTGGCGGCGCGGCGCCTGAGGATGAAAGCTTCGCGCAAGATTTTGTTGAAGTCGGGATCGAGCACGGCGTCGGCCATGAGGCCGCGCATGATCGCGCCATAGTCCCGGGACAGGCGCTTGAAGCCGGCGCTGATGAACGCCTCCAGGTCTTCGCGCAGCGATCCGCGGTCCGGGGTCGGCACCAGGTCGGCGGCGTGGTTGGCGAAAGCCTCGAGGATGAGTTCGGCACGCGACCCCCACCATCTGTAGATGGTCTGCTTGCCCACACCGGCGTGGCGGGCGACCCCTTCGATGGTGACGGCGTTGTAGCCGTCCTTCTGCATGAGTTGCAGAACCGAATCGAGGATGGCGCCGTGGCATTCCGAGCTGCGCGGCCTGCCCTTCTGGGCAGGGGCGTCGTCCTCGATGATTTCGGTCGCAGCGGCTCTGGCCATATACAAGGGTTCCCGGGGCTGATTGTAACGAAGTGTATTTTACAAAACGGTCCGTCTCGTTTTAAGATGGACTTGTGAACCGTAGCGTCTCGTAACGAAGCGTATCATATCACCCGATTTCCCGCCGCCGGGGGCGCGACTGCTTCCGGCGGCGAAACCAGTTTATAAGGCGTCCCAACCATGTGGATAGTCGTCCTTGCCCTGCGCCGCCCCTACACGTTCATCGTGATGGCGCTGCTCATCCTGGTCCTCGGCATCGTCGCCATCAAGAAGATGGCGACCGACATCTTCCCGAAGATCAACATCCCGGTGGTCAGCATCATCTGGCAGTACAGCGGGCTGCCGCCGGCGCAGTTCGAGAAGTACATCACGACGTTCAGCGAGTTCACGGTCTCCTCCGCGGTCAACGACGTCAAGTCGATCGAGTCGCAGACGGTCAACGGCGCGACGATCATCAAGATCTTTTTCCAGTCGGGTGTGGACATCGCCAATGCGGTGGCCCAGACCACGGCGATATCGCAGACCATCCTGCGCCGCATGCCGCCGGGCACGACTCCGCCGCTGATCCTGCAATACGACGCATCCAGCGTGCCGATCATCCAGCTGCTGCTGGCAAGCAACAAACTCTCCGAAGCGCAGCTCTATGACTTCGGCCTGTATCGCGTGCGCCAGGCCATCGCGCCGGTGCGGGGTTCGCGCCTGCCGCTGCCGTTCGGCGGCAAGCCGCGCCAGATCATGGTGGACATCGATCCGGCCGCCATGACCGCGCACGGCCTGAACCCGATGGACATCACCAACACGTTCACCGCGCAGAACCTGAACCTGCCCACCGGCAGCGCGAAGATCGGCACCAAGGAATACATGGTCGGGATGAACAGCAACCCGGAAAACATCGCGGCCATGAACGACGTGCCGATCAAGTCCGTCAACGGCTCGATGGTCTACGTGCGCGATGTGGCGAACGTGCGCGACGGCTTCGGCGTGCAGACCAACGTGGTTCGCAGCGAAGGCCGGCGCGGGGCGCTGCTCACCGTGCTGAAGACCGGCGGCGCTTCGACCCTGGACGTCGTGCAGGGCATCAAGGACGCGCTGCCCGCGCTGCGCGCGACCTATCCCGATATCGAGATCAGCGAACTGTTCGACCAGTCCTCCTTCGTGCGCGCGGCGGTGGACGGCGTGGTGCTCGAAGGCCTGATCGCGGCCCTGCTGACCGGCTTCATGATCCTGCTGTTCATCGGCAGCTGGCACAGCACGCTGATCGTGACGATCTCGATCCCGCTATCGATCCTGACCTCGCTGTGCATTCTTTCCCTGACCGGCGAATCGCTCAACATCATGACCCTGGGCGGCCTGGCACTCGCGGTCGGTATCCTGGTGGATGACGCCACGGTGGAAATCGAGAACATCCACCGCAACCTCGACATGGGCAAACCTCTGGAACAGGGCATTCTCGACGGCGCGCAGCAGATCGCGGTGCCCGCCTTTGTCGCCACGCTCGCGATTTGTATCGTGTTCGTGTCGGTGGTGTTCCTGACCGGCCCGGCGCAATACCTGTTCGTGCCATTCGCGCTGGCCGTGGTGTACGCGATGCTGGCCTCTTACCTGCTGTCGCGGACGGTGGTGCCGGTGCTGGCGAAATACATGCTGCGCAGCGAAGTGCACATCGGCACCTCGCGCGAGGAAGCGCACGCCGCGCCCGTGAAGCGGCGCAACGTGTTCCAGTACATCCAGCATGGATTCGAATCGGGCTTCGAAAGCGTGCGCGTGCGCTACATCCGCGCGCTCGACTGGGCGCTGAACAACCGCATCGTGCTGTTCGCCGTGTTCGGCCTGGTCGGACTTCTTTCCGCAGGTGGATGCCGGCCAGATCCGCATGCACGTGAACGCGGCCCCCGGCACTCGCCTGGAGGAAACCGAAGTCGTATTCACGAAGGTGCAGAACGCCATCCGTGAAATCATTCCGGCCGGCGACATCGCGCTGTCGATGGACAACATCGGCCAGCCGCAGCCGGTCAACATGGCTTTCGTGGATTCCCCCGCCCTGAGTTCCGCGGACGGCGAAATCCTGATCAAGTTCAAGGAGGAGCGCGCGAAGTCCACGCCCGAGTACGTGCAGATGCTGCGCACGGAATTGCCGAAGCGCTTCCCCGACGTCACCTTCTTCTTCCAGCCGGCGGACATCGTCAACCAGATCCTGAACTTCGGCGTGCCCTCGCCCGTGGACGTGCAGGTCGCCGGGTACAGCCCGAAGCTGTACGGCATCGCACGCGAGATCGAGGCGAAGCTGAAGGCTATCCCCGGTGCCGTGGACGTGCACCTGTTCCAGGTGCTGAATGCGCCGGCCCTGCAGGTCAACGTGGACCGCGTGCGTGCCGCCGAACTGGGCCTGACCCAGCGCGACGTCGCCAACAACCTGCTGACGGCGCTGTCGTCGAGCGCGGTCGTGAGCTTCAACCTGTGGCCGGATCCGAAGACCGGGGTGACCTATCCGATCGCGGTGCAAACGCCGCAGTACAAACTCGATTCGATAGAAGACATGATGAACACGCAGCTGCCCGGCAACGGGCGCGGCGCGTCGAGCATGCAGTTGCTGTCCAACGTGGCGACGGTGGAGCGGCGCGAAACGCCGGCCGTCATCAGCCATTACGACATCCAGCCGGTATACGACGTCCTCGCCAACGTGCAGGGTCGCGACCTGGGCTCCGTCTCCGATGAAATCGACAAAGTGCTGGCCGACTACTACCCGCCGAAGCCGCCGTTCATGAAGAGCCTGCTGTGCCCGGCCAACCCCGGCATGCTGACCTCGTGGGCCTGCGCGAAGGCGGAGCCGCCGAAGGGACCGGACGGCAAACCGCTTGAGCCGAAGCTGCCCCCGGGCAGCAAGCTGACCGTGCGCGGCCAGGTGGACAGCATGAACACGGCGTTCACGCGCATGGGCTACGGCATGCTCTTCGCGGCGATGCTGATCTACTTCCTGATGGTGGTGAACTTCCAGTCGTGGACCGACCCGTTTATCATCATCACGGCGCTGCCGGGCGCTTTGTGCGGCATTGCGTGGATGCTGTTCATGACGCACACGACTTTCAGCGTGCCCTCGCTGATGGGCGCGATCATGTGCCTGGGGGTGGCGACGTCGAACTCCATCCTGATCATCACGTTCGCGAATGAACAGTTGCGCGAGGGCAAGACCCCGCACGAGGCGGCGCTCGCCGCCGGCTTCACGCGGCTGCGCCCGGTGCTGATGACCGCCTCGGCGATGATCATCGGCATGGTGCCGATGTCGCTGGGCCTGGGCGAAGGCGGCGAACAGAACGCGCCGCTGGGCCGTGCCGTCATCGGCGGCCTGCTGTTCGCGACCTTTTCCACATTGCTATTCGTACCGACGGTTTTCGCGTTCATCCGCGAACGTTTGCGCCACACGACCGAGCCCGAGCCGCTGCTGAACACGGCGTCGCAGGCCGGTTGATTCATCCGACATAGAGGTCCGACATGGAATACGACGACACAAGCGACGAAATCAGAAAAGCCCTGGCATCCGGCGGCAGGCCCGGCGGCGGCCGTTTCCGCACGATTGCCATCGTGATGATCTCCGGGGTGCTGGTGCTGGTCGGGCTGCTCGGCATCGGGCTGATCCCGCGGCTGCAGACGCAGAAGGCCAATGCCGACATCCCGAAGGACAACAGCCCGATCGTGAACGTCATCTCCGCGACCCGCGGCAGCGCGGCCAGCGAGATAAGCTTGCCGGGCACCCTGCTGCCATACCAGGAAGCGCCGATCTACGCACGCACCAACGGCTACGTGAAGCGCTGGCTGGTGGACATCGGCGCCAAGGTAGCCGAAGGCCAGCTGCTCGCCGAGATCGACACGCCGGAAGTGGACCGCGAGTTCAAGCAGGCGATCGCCAACCGCGAGCAGGTCAAGGCGCACCTGGAACTGGATCGCACCACCGCCGAACGCTGGAAGGGCCTGCTCGAGCGCAGGGGCGTTTCCCAGCAGGAAGTCGACGAAAAGATCGGCGCCTACGAGGCCCGCAAGGCGGACTACGCCGCGGCGGACGCCAACGTGCAACGCCTGCAGGAAACGAAGATGTTCCAGCGCGTGCTCGCACCGTTCGCGGGCACCATCACCGCGCGCAACGTGGAAGTCGGCCAGCTGATCAACGCCGGTTCGAGCGATCGCGGCTGGATGTACAGGCTCGCCAAGCTCGCGACGTTGCGCCTTTACATCAACGTGCCGCAGAACGCCATGCGCCTGATCCAGACCGGCGCGCCGGTGGACGTGGTGCTGCAGGAATTTCCCGGCAAGCCCTTCCCGGGCAAGGTGGTCCGCACCGCCGGCGCACTCGATCCGCAATCCAAGACGCTGCTGACCGAAGTGCAGGTGCCCAACGACAAGGGTGAACTGCTCGCCGGCCTGTATGCGACGGTGCGCTTCAAGGTGAACCAGCCCACGCCCAGCATCATCCTGCCGTCCAACACGCTGATCATGCGCGCCGACGGCCCGCAGGTCGCAGCGGTGGCAGAGAACGTCATCCACATCCGCAAGGTCACGCTCGGCCGCGACTTCGGCCAGCAGATCGAAGTCATCGCCGGATTGAACGAGAAGGAAATGATCGTCACGAACCCGCCCGACTTCCTGCGCGAAGGCGTGCCGGTCAGGCTGGCGCCGCCGCCGGCACCCCCTGCGACAGCCGCGGCCGCGACACCCGCGCCTGCGACACCAGCGGCTGCGAAACCCGCGCCCGTCGCCGAGAAGAAGTGAGCGAACGATGAATCGAACAGCCGTGCTCAAGGCGCTGGTGCCGGCGCTGGTAATTGCGCTGGCAGGCTGCGCCGTCGGGCCGAACTACAAGCGCCCGCACGACGCCACGCCGCAATCCTTCAAGGAAGCCGGCCAGAACACGGCCGGCCAGCCGTTGCCGCCGGTATGGTGGAATGTATTCAACGATGCGAAGTTGAACGAGCTGGAAGACCAGGCGCAGGTGTCGAGCCCGAACCTGCGTGCCGCCGCGGCGAGGGTGGTGCAGGCACGCGCGATCGCAGGCATCGTCGAAGCGCAATACTTTCCCGAGATAAGCCTCGACCCGTCCGTGTCGAGGACGCGCTATTCGGCAAACCGGCCCGCGCAACCCGGCACGCCGGTCATCGGTTTCACGGCGAACGATTTCCGGCTGCCGCTCGATGCCGCTTACGAGATCGACGTCTGGGGTCGCGTGCGCCGGCAGGTGGAAAGCGCGACCGCGCGGCTGGACGCCACGGCGGACGATTACTTCACCGTGCTGCTGACCTTGCAAGCGGACATCGCGCAGACGTACTTTTCATTGCGCTCGCTGGACTCCGAGCAGGACGTGCTCCGCCACGGCATCGACATCCGCGTTCAGGCACTCGATCTGATTCGCGTACGCTACGAGGGTGGTGTGGGCACCGAGCTCGACGTGACGCGCGCGCAGACGGAACTCGCGCAGGCGCAATCCGACCTGATCGGCGTGAACAAGAATCGCGTCCGCCTCGAACACGCGCTGGCGATCCTGACCGGCAGGCCGCCGGCGGATTTCACGCTCGCCGAGAATCCGCTGAACATCGTACCGCCGCAGATCCCTGTCGGCCTGCCTTCGGAACTGCTCATGCGCCGGCCCGACGTCGCGCGCGCGGAACGCCTGCTCGCTGCGCGCAATGCCGACATCGGCGTCGCGCAGGCCGCGTACTTTCCGAGCTTCAGCCTGACCGGCTCGCTCGGCTTCGAGAGCGCGAAGCTTGGAGACCTGCTGAAGTCCGACAGCCGCACCGGTGGCATCGGCGCCGGCTTCAGCTGGCCGCTGCTCGACTTCGGCCGCATCAAGGGCAATGTCGACCTTGCCAAGGCCGCGTACGAAGAGAACCTCGCGCAATACCGCAACCAGGTGCTGGGCGCATTCGGGGACGTGGAAGACGCGCTCTCCGACCTGCGCATCCTCGCGGACCAGGCGCAGGCGCAATCCCTCGCGCTGACCGCCGCGCAACAGTCCGCCGAGATTTCGCTGACGCGCTACGAGGCGGGACTGGTGATCTACCTGGAGTTCGTCGATGCCGAGCGCACACGCCTCGCCACGCAGCGCCTCGCCACGCAGATCGACGGCCAGCGGCTGTTCGCCAGCGTGGGGCTGATCAAGGCGTTGGGTGGGGGATGGCAGGACGCGAACCGTACGAAAGTGGCACAAAGACCGTGAATACGTGAATGTCGTGAATGCCGTGAATGTCGGAAAACCGTAACGAATGTTACGGCGGATTCACAGATTCACGGCATTCACGATATTCACGATATTCACGACGGCACGGCGTCCCGTGCCTAGAGCGGTTCCACCTTCCCGATTTCGAAGCCCTGGCCGAAGTCGATCTTGCAGCGGCGCAGATGTTCCAGCACCCGGGCGTTTTCCACATGCTCCGCAATGGTTTTCGCATTGAGCCCATGGCACATGCGGTTGATCTCGGGAACTTTGGCCGGGTCGACGTTCATTGCGCTGATCTTGACGAAATCCGGCTTGAGCACCTTCAGTTCCGCCAGCATCGCCGTGCTGCCGTCGAAACCGGCGAGCGTCAGGGTGCAGCCGTGCGGGCGCAGCCCCGCCATGAGCCTTAGCAGCGGCGCCCGATGGGCCTTCGCGCTTTCGCATGAAATGTCGAAGCCGAGCACCCCGCCTGTCAGATAGGAGTCGTCGACGTACTGGAGTACGTAACCGCCGAACTTCGCATCGGCGAGCGTCTCATCCGACAGATTGACGATGTAACGCGGAACATTCCAGATCGGCTTGACCTTCAGCCCGCTGCGTACATGCCGCGCCAGCCGGTTGACCACCCAGCGGTCGAGGTAAGGCAGCATGCCGACCTCCTCGAGCACCGGAAAAAACGTGCCGGGGGGCAGCAACTTGGCATCCTCCTCCTTGAAACGGACGAAGATTTCGTGGAATGCGCGGTCGTCGCTTTGCGGAAGGAGCGCGACGATGGGCTGGGAATAGAGGACGAACTCATCCTGCTGCAACGCCGACATCAGGCGATTGGCAATGTCTTTCTGCGGTTCCGGTTCTCGGTGCATTTGCGGGTTGCTGGCGGGCATTTTGGTTTCCAGCCGATGCGAGGGAGACTCTTGGATTGGCAAGCCCCATGCCACCGTTGCGCTGACACGTCGGCGACGAATGCCGGCCCGCTGGGCACTATGCGAAGTGGATGATAGAGCAAAAAAACTTGCGGCCGGCCAGCGATTGCCCGCCGCCGGAACTCAAGCCGGGCCGCTGGCGAGCGTGCTCGTTAAGGCGGTAGTAAGTGACGAGGGGCGTCACTGTCGCTGCGATCGCGGCCATCCCCCGGGGCGACGCTTCGGTCAGGGAGATGTTCATTTCATTCACCGTAACTGCCGAAGATGTCGTGACTATCGTAACTGCGTGACTGCGTGACTGCGTAAACAGCATAGGAGCCGCATATTGGATTATGGCTTTTTACGGCCGTCACGATAGTCACGACAGTCACGGCCTTTGCGGCCCTTCAGGCCTTCTTCGTCGCCTGCCAGGAAATGAACTGGGTCCCCGCCAGCCGCTTGGCCCAGATCGCGTGATACAGCAAATCCAGCGTGCGGTTCTCGCCCTTCACGGTGACTTCGAATTTGGCGCTGCCGCTGACGATGGCCACACCCCCGTAAGTGCGGACTTTCGATTCGCCGCGGTTCATGGAGCGATACTTGACGTTGCCGGAGGTGATGGACTCGATGAAGCTCTGTTTGGTGTCGACCACGGTGCTGGAGTGGACGTAAACCAGGTCGTCGCCGAACAGTTTCTTCATCGCGGCACCGTCTCCGCTCATCTGCGCCTTGAAGCGGGCATCCTCCGCTTGCAATGCTTCCTCGACGGTGATGGTTCCGCTGACCTCCTGCGCTCCGCTGCCAGAAGCGACGCGAAGGATCAGAAAGTTGGTCAGTGCACGGATAAGGTTGAACATTCTTTATCTCCTCATTTAGTTGTCGGTGACCGGGCCCATCGTCCCGCATTGTAGGCGATTCCCCGGCGCCCGGTCTTCAGGCCAAATGCGCGAAGGCGCCTGGTCTCCATGGATCCTTCGCCGGCTTCGCCCACGGGAACTCCGGTTACACTTGCACGGTCGATCAACCCGAAAATATCGGGACGGAGAAGAGTACATGTTTCGCAGTGCGGTTAGCGGCGCCGCGTTGGCGCTGGTCGTGGCCGGTTGTGGGGGCCTTGCAAAATTTGATCCCGACCAGACCCCCATCAACCCGACCGCAGTGCTGGAAATGCATGCAGCCAGTCAGGGCACCAGGGACTTCCCCGCCTTCGAAAGCGTGACGCTTACCTACTCACGGGCAAACATGCAGCGCACCGAATCCAGCGTCAAGGGCGCCGGCACGTTCACGCGCCTGGCCGGCGCCGGGGACTCCGAGACGCGCATCGACCGGCTGGACAGGAAACTGGCGTGGACGCTGGATGGAAAATCCAACCAGTACGCAGAGTGTCCGCTGAAGGGTTGTGCCAGTCCGATCCCGAAGAAGCCGCCGACCAGAAAGATCGCAGACGATGAAACGGGATGCCGGCTCAAAATCGGGAACACGACTTTTACAGTCGAGCCGACCGGCCAGAAGCGCAGCATCAACGGCTTCGACGCCGAGCAGTACGACATCCAGTGGCTGGTCACGTTCAGGGACAATGCTTCACGCAAATCCACCAGCACGATCAGCATCGACTTGTGGACGACGCCGGTCACGCCGTCGCTGAAAGACGCAACGGCTCTCGAGAAAGCTTTCGCCCGCGCGCGCGCGAAATTCCTCGGCCTCGACACCGAACCGGACAGGGTGGTGGACTTGCCGCCCGAGGTAGGCCGCATGATCGGCAGCTTCCTGTCGCAAAACGTCAGCCCGACGGATCGCGCGATGTTCTTTGCGGGAGCGAAAAAGCTGGACAAGGTGAAAGGCCAGCCGATCCTGATGAACGTGAAATGGAGTTTCGCCGGCGAAGCCTGCTCGATGGACGAGACCATGAAGGACATCGGCGACAAGTCGCGGCTCACGTTCACTTTGGAAGTGAAGTCGCACAAGATGGAAGCACTGCACGATTCGCTGTTCGCGCCGCCGAAAGATTACAAGCGAAAAAAATGAAGGAGCGAAGTGCTGGGTGCTGAGTACTGGGTGCTGAGTGCTGGGAGAAGACCGGAAAAATCATGAAACTGGAAACTGATTTTGGCCCTTAGGTTTCCATCCCTGTACCCAGCACGCAGCACCCAGCACTGTTTTTCTCCACGAACTGACTCGCGTTCGCGAGTCAGTTCCATCCGCAATCCGGATCAGGCGCATACGCCGTTCCTTTTGCGGAAAGATTCCTGGTCTTCGCGCTTACCGCGATCGGTCGCTTCGCCCATGTGTTTTGCCAATGTCCCTTGGTGCAGCCGAGCAGGATTTCGCTGCTGCCGCTCATCGCGGCGAGTTGGGCGCAATCGTTCACCGTGGCATCAGTGGGTACGACACGCGTGAAGCTGCGGTGGTCGGGATCGGTATCGGCAAGGGCAACCAAGCAGAGCTTGCCGGGATCTGCGATGCCCTCCTTCTTGTCCTGCCATTGCTTCACGCCCTGCGCGACGAGTTGCCGGCGCAGGCCGAGGTAGACCGTCCTGTCCTTCTCGAAGGCTTCCTGCTTGATCGCAGCGTTCGAGTAGGCGCGGCATGCGTCGAAGTACACCGCCTCGACTTCTTCGGACTTGAGGTTGAGTGCCCCGGCCTTGGTCAGCGCTTCGTCGGCCTTCGCGTCGGACTCGAGTAATTCCCTGAGCTGAACCGCGCCGGCGGCCTGCCGTGTCTCGCCTAGCCCCGCGGGTTCCACGCAGATGGTGCCGTCGCCGAGGTTGACCACGCGGCTGATATCTTTCTCGACCACGGGTTGCGCGGATTTCTTCGGCGTTGCACAGCCGGCCACCAATGTCAGAAGCAGCAGTGCCGCACCTGCAAAAATCCTTCTTGTTGTTCTTGTCATTGTTCCTCTGGTTTTAAAGGTCCTACTCGATGCGGAAAGTCGGTTCCTGGCGCAAGACCGGTTCGGCTTCGCCGATGACGGGGACGGCACGCTTTTCTTTTTTGACCCTGACCGGCACTGTCGCGCCCATCGCATTCAGCGACATCGCGCCGACACCCATGACCAGCAGCAGCGTGCCGATGAGCCAGCCGGCGAACGGGACGCGCGCGAACAGCAGCATGACGCCCAGCCCCATGGCAAGCAGGAAGATGCGCCTTCCCTTGGCATCCGCGCTCGGCCCGGCGACCGCATCGCTCACCGCCATGACGCCGGCCAGGTAGCCGAAGATCAGGATCATCGGCCAGGCCAGCAGCAGCATGAACGCGAAAGGAATGCCGACGATGGTGAGCATCAGCAGCACGACGGCGATCGGCACGCAGATTATCGTGACCAGGCCAAGCGCGAGCGAGGAAACCGGCCGCGCGCGCCCGAGCCTGCTCATGCGTGCGGTCGAATCGGGCGCCATGATGATCGCCAGCATTCCGATCAGGAACAGCCCGACGGTGAACGCAATCACGCCGACCCAGGCCACCACCCTGGCGACGGGCTGGTAGGTTTCGTCTTCGAAGTCGAAGCTCAGGTAATTTATTCCGCCGGTGATGACTGCCGCCGGATCGACTTGCGCCGGGAGCGATCCGCGATAAGTCAGCTTGCCCGCCACGCGTGCGCTCGGCCCGATGGACAACGTGCGCGACGCGATCGTCACATTGCCGGCGACTTCACCGTCGAGCGTGACATGCTCGCCGAACACGACGAGCTGGCGGCCGGCTTTTCCGAGCACCGTCACGCGGCCGCCGACAAGGGTGGTCTTGCCGGAAACCTGTCCGCGATTCGTGATCTCGACACGCCCCCCGGCGAGGCGGGCATTGCCCGCAACCGGCGCATCGATCGTGACGCTGCCACCGGTTGCATACAAATCGCCGCCGACGCGATCGGATATCGATACGCCGCCCCCGGCAAGCAAAGCATCGCCGTTGACGGGCTTGTTCAATTCCACCTGCGCGCCGGCCACGAAGGCGTCGCCTTCCACCGGGGTGCCGAGGGAAGCATTCGTGCCGGCGCCAAAGTAGTCGCCGGCGATCACGGTTTCGTGCGCACCGGCACGCTTCTCATCCGCTGCGTGGCCGATGGCCGGACACAGGAAAAGCAGGACCAGCGTGACAACGTGACGTAACGGTTTTACGAGACCGGGATTCATTGTCGGGGCGAGTGACTCAATCTGGCGACACTTTCGATTCTTGCTCTGTCCATTATGCCGCGAGCGCCGCGGCAACGCATACGGGCCGATCAAGTCTCCTTCGCAGGCGCCACTTCCGCGTAAGGCCTCGCAAGCTTCTATCGCATTCGATGAGAAATATCTTTGGAATGGCACATTCATGACATCGACAAGTAAACCGGCAAGTTCGTTCGTGACGTCGCATCGCGCGCGCGGCCGGGTGCTGCGAAGATGCAAGGATCGAGGCCCAGCTTCGCTGGATTCCCAAAAGGGGATTCCGACAGGGGCATTCCGGATTCTCCCGGATTCCGGCTTCTCCCGGATTCCGGTCGTTGACCATAAACGGGCGTTGCCCATAACTCGGGACGCAGGAACAGATTGGTACCAGCTCTTGGGTTCTTACCGAATCCTGAGGCTTGGGCGCTGATTCCCCATCCCCGCCCCCAAACCAGGCCATACATTCCATTATGGAATAGATCTTATGGTCACTTTTGGTCTATTGTGCAACGCCGCAAAGGCGTTTAATGGCACTCACGCGACGGACGAAAGGGTTTTCGTCCACCCCCGCCGAGACCGGCGGGAGATCGCAGGACAAGAGCAGTTATTCTCAGTTGGAAGGAAAACACCATGAAAGCTACCAAATTTATCATCGCTGCAGGCTTCGCGATTGCCACCACCGGCGCTTTTGCTGAAACCGGCGTGACCACGTATCAGATCGACCATGTCGCCAATGTCTACGGCCGTGCCAGTGCGCCCAATGTGCAGGTCGTCGGCGCCGACGCAAGGCAAGCAGGCAATGTCGCCGATTCAGGTCGCGAAGAAACGAAGGTCGCAGTAAAGGCCGGCACGAACGTCGAATTCGGCCGCAGCTAAGCAGTGGCAGCAGGCCGACCGTGAGCGATCACTAAGGCCGAAAAGGCTATAGAAACAGCGGCGCACCGCAATAGGGTGCGCCGCTTTTCATTGCTTCATCGCTTTTGCGCATCGGAGTGGCGGCCATTGCGCCGGGTCGTCCGCACCCACTCCCGTGGGATTCAGGAGCGTTCCAATACCGCCCTCCGCAGCGATGCTCCAGGGGCCGCGAAGGTTTATCGACAAGTTCGACATGGCCGATTTCGCGGTCGCCGGAGCACCGGCATGTCTTGACGCAGTGCAAGATTGACTCCGTCGGCCGAGGGCAGTTAGTCTGCCCGCCACTGTACGATTTCCGCAAAAGCCGCCAGTGGCGCGGATTTCGGGCAGTTTGTTCGGTGTTGACCTGCCCCAGTGCAGATTCCAACGGGAATAACGATGTCATAGACGGCATCCGGACCCCAACGAATGCATCGCCGTGGCGTGTTGCAACCGATGCACGGCGACTGCCTGAGTTCTGCTCGTACGGCAACGAAATGCCCGCCGCGGTTTGTCAGGCCGCAAGGGAAGGTGTCGCTTCACCGAATACAGGAATTTGCCGGATCGGCTGATGCCGGTCCGACGCAGAGGAGACTTCTGGCAAGACAGCCGGGGGAGGAGTGACCAGCCGACGTAGGCACGATCTGCCCGCTTCGCCAACTGGTTTATAAAAAAGACGACGGCCCCGAGTGTGGAGCGAACAGCTCCTCGTTCGGGGCCGAGTCATTTCCGCCGGTCATTCCCGCCGAGTCATTCCCAGTGTGGGATCTCAACCGTTCGGCATGGCCAGCGAAGGCCAGACTACATAGCCGAGAAACTGTTCCGGCTCGATCAGCACCACCGCCTTGTCCCGCAGCTCGCGGGCCGACGGCGTTTCGCCCGATCGCAGGTAGCGCTGCAGGACTTCGATCGGATCGTCGCCCGGCTTGCAGTCGAGCGAACGGGCCCGCAGTTCGATTCGCCTGCCCTCATAGGCCTCGGGATTCGACGCATCGCGGCCGAACTTCGATTTGCCCAAATCCGCCTTGACGAACTGCTGGAACGGAAAGGGTGCCTCCGCATGCTCCGCGTAGAAACTCCAGACGTCGAAGACATCGACGCCGGTGGAGCCGTTGACGAAGTGCAGCGCGGCGTCCTTGCACAGCGCGACGCAAACCAGGCGCTTGCGATAGAGCATCGCCCATTCCGGGTGGCGTCCGAAAAATTCCTCCCGCTCGGACCGGGCGATACGCGCGATCTTCTTCAGGTCGGACTTGGTTATTCGTTCGAACGAGCGTTCTTCACTCATGAGAGTGGCGGGCTAAATGCGGTGCTGCGTACTGCGTGCCGGGTGCTGAGATAAAGGCCCATTCAAGCGCGCAGCGGCTTTCGACTTTACCCAGCACGCAGCACCTGGTACGCAGCACGATTTTTACTTTCACATATCACCGCCCACTCAGGTACGGTACTTATCGAGCACGGCCCGATCGACTTCCACGCCGAGCCCCGGACCGGACGGAATCTCGACCCAACCGCCGACATGCTGAATCGGCTTCGTGATCAGTTGCTGGCGAAAAGGATGCGAGGAGCGGTCGTACTCGAGTATGGGCTCTTGCGCGAACAGCGAATGATGCGCAACCGGTACCGCCGCGATGAATTGCAGCGACGCGGCCTGCGCGATTGCCGAGCCCCAGACATGCGGATTGACTTGCACGCCATGCGACTGCGCGAGCGCGATGATGTGCCGACCAGCGGAGAGGCCGCCGCAGGAGCCGAGGTCCGGTTGCGCAACATCCACGGCACCGGCGCCGAGGAATTCGCGAAAACCGTAGAGCGTATGTTCGTTTTCGCCGCCCGCGATCGGCATCGAAAGTTTCTGCCGCATTTCAACGTAACCCTGCACATCCTCGGGGACGACCGGCTCTTCGTACCAGCGCAGGTTGTATTCGTCGAGCGCACGGCCGAGCTTCAGCGCTTCGGCGCGTCCGTAGGCATGGTTGGTGTCGACCATCAGCGTGATCGGCTTGCCCTGGACGGCGCGGCCGATTTCCTTCATGCAGGCGATGTCGTCGTCGACGCCGTAGCCGAGCTTCACCTTCATCAGCGAGAAGCCCGCTTCGAAGTGGCGAATCGCCTCTTCGCCGAGTCGCCTGGCTTCGCCCTGCCCCTTGATGCGATAGAAACCGGTCGCGTACGGCTGAACGCGCGTGCGAAAAGCGCCGCCCAGCAGTTTATAGACGGGCAACTCGTGAAATTTTCCGGCTATGTCCCAAAGCGCGATGTCCACGGCGCTGATGCCGGAGATGACGGAGCCCTTGCGCCCGTAGTCGCGGGTCATGTGATACATGCGATGCCAGAGGACTTCGATGTCCAGCGGATCGGCGCCGATCAGCAAGGGTTTCAGCGCCTTGTCGATGACGGCGGCCGCGATTTCCGGCGGCTCGAGCCCCTGGGCGAACGCTTCGCCCCAGCCCGTGATACCTTCGTCGGTGAAGATCTCCAGCAAGGTGGCCGAGCGTTGTCTGACCCAGCCTTGCGAAAATGCGAACGGTTCGGCCAGCGGACTCTTCAGTACGTGGATCTTCAGCTCGGTAATTTTCATGGTTGTCCGTTTTTTAGTTGTAGCCGTTTTCCATTTGATTCCATGGACGCGATAATTACCCATAAGGCGCCGGAACGGTCTATAAATATAAAACATATCCCGTGAAAAGGAGGGCGAGATGTATCGGAAAATCCTGCTGCCGACGGACGGTTCGGCGTTATGCGATTCCGCGGCGCAAAAAGGCATCCAGTTCGCCAAGTTCGCCGGTGCCAGCGTCGTGGCTTTTCACGCGATCCCCGCCACGTCCTACCTGATCTACACGGAAGCCGGCCCCAGCGACATTCTTGCCGAGCAATTCGAGCGCGACGCCAAGCTGCGCGGAACGCGCCTGATCGAGGCCCTCGAAGACCTGGCGCGCAATGCCGGTGTGTCCTGCGAATCGCTGCTGCTGACCAACGACCATCCCTGGGAAGGCATCATCGAGGCCGCGACCACGAGGGATTGCGACCTGATCTTCATGGCATCGCACGGCCGCCGCGGACTGACGGCGATGTTGCTGGGCAGTGAGACAGCACGCGTGTTGACCCACACCAAGATTCCAGTGATGGTCTATCGATAGGAGAAGACGCCCGGACGAACCCTACTTCGGCGGGCAGGGATACGCGGCGCGCAATCCCTGGATGATCAGGTAGCGGCGCGGACGGTAACGTTCTTCTGGATGGGCTTCGAGGTAGGTTTTGACCGCGACGAATCCCGCAGACTGCGGATTGTCCGCCGCGTGCGGGTTGCCTTTTGCAATGCAGAATACGCTTCCGTCCCACCTGGCCCTGACGTCATCGATGTGGGCCAGCGCGATTTCCCTGGTCGCGGACTTTTCCATCAGGCCCAGCAATTCGTCGCCATCATCCTCGGCGAGCGCGAGGCCGGACAATGCCAGCAGCAATAGCAAAACCAGTTTTTTCACGCCCGATCCAATTCCGGCAAAAAAGCAAAAAGCACTTGCGATTCCGGGGCAGATCCGGTCTGCAAGTGCTCTTGTATGGTGCCGCTGGCCGGAGTCGAACTGGCGACCTTCGCATTACGAATGCGCTGCTCTACCAACTGAGCTACAGCGGCGTGGGCGCGCATTATAAGGCCGGGAATCCCCTGTTCACAACCCAACCCCCCACTTCTAACCGCAAAGGGAACGCAAGGAAAGCAAAGGAAAGCAAAGGAAAACGAATAAGTGGACGGTGGGTCGGTTGGTCGCCTATGGTCTTTGTGCCTTTTGCGGTCAAAGAGATGAAATGATGCTGATCCGATTGCTACTGTCTGCCGTGGCTCTCCGCATCGTGCCGTTCCGTTTTCCTTTGCGTTCCCTTTGCGCCTTTGCGGTGAAAGGTTAACGTCAGCGGTGCTTGAAAGAAGGCTTGCGCTTCTCGATGAACGCAGCCATCCCCTCCTTCTGGTCTTCGATCGCAAAGCCGGCATGAAACAGCCGCCGCTCGAAGCGCACGCCTTCCGCCAGCGTCGTCTCGAAAGCGCGGTTGACCGATTCCTTGGCCATCATGACGACCGGCAGGGATAGTTCGCAGATCCTGTCCGCTGCTTTCAGCGCCTCGCTCATCAATTCCGCGAGCGGCACGACGCGGCTGACGAGACCGACGCGCTCGGCTTCCGCCGCATCCATCATGCGCGCCTGGCCAAGCAGCACCATTTCCATGGCTTTGGATTTGCCGACGAAGCGCGGCAGGCGCTGGGTGCCACCGGCGCCCGGGATGATGCCGAGGTTGATCTCGGGCTGGCCGAACTTCGCATTGTCGGCCGCGATGATGAAGTCGCACATCATCGCCAGCTCGCAGCCGCCGCCCAGCGCATAACCCGCCACCGCGGCAATCACCGGTTTGCGGCAACGCGCAACGCGCTCCCATTCGGCGGTGATGAAATCCTCCTTGTAGACGTCCATGAAGGTCCTTTCCTTCATGGCCTTGATGTCGGCGCCGGCGGCAAACGCCTTGTCGCTGCCGGTCACCACCATGCAGCCGATGTTCTCGTCGGCTTCGAAGGCATCGAGCGCGGCAGCGAGTTCGCGCATCAGGTCAGGCGACAGCGCGTTCAGCGCCTTGGGGCGGTTGATCGTGATCAATCCGACCTTGCCGCGGGTTTCGACGATGATATTTTCGTAGGCCATGCCCTGTCCTTCCGGGTGAGTTTTATAATCCGCCGACGCACCGCATCCCGCGGACGAAGACAAGAAGAGGAAAACGCCAGTGAAATTCAATGCCATTTTATTGGATATCTCCGAGGGGGTCGCCACGATCACGCTGAACCGCCCGGACAAACTGAATTCCTTCACCGGCGAGATGCATGCGGATCTGAAGCAGGCGATGCAAATCATCCAGGCCGACCATGGCGTGCGTGTGCTGATGATTACCGGCGCCGGCCGCGGTTTCTGCGCCGGGCAGGATCTCTCCGAGCGCATGATGGGTGCCGGTGAGCAGCCCGCCGATGTGGGCAGTTCGCTGGAAAAGAACTACAACCCGCTATTGAAGCAATTGCGTGCGCTGCCTTATCCGGTGATCTGTGCGGTCAACGGCGTCGCCGCCGGCGCCGGCTGCAACCTGGTGCTTGCCTGCGACATCGTCATTGCCGCGAAGTCGGCGAGTTTCATCCAGGTGTTCAGCCGCATCGGTTTGATTCCCGATGCGGGAGGCACATACACGTTGCCGCGCCTGGTCGGCACCGCGCGCGCAATGGCTGCCGCGATGCTTGCGGAAAAAATCGGCGCCGAACAGGCGCAGCAATGGGGAATGATCTGGAAATGCGTCGACGACGACCGGCTCATGGACGAAGCCAACGCGCTGGCCCGGCAACTGGCCGGACAGGCAACCAGAGCGCTGGGGCTGACCAAGCGCGCGATCTATGCGTCGGCCAGCAATACCTTCGAGCAGCAACTCGATCTGGAACGCGATCTGCAGCGCGAAGCGGCAAAAAGCGAGGATTTCCGCGAAGGGGTGATGGCTTTCAAGGAAAAGCGCCCGGCGAAATTCTCCGGCCGCTGAAGAACTACTGCTGCAGGAAATCCGCGGGTCGCACGCGGATGACGATGTCCATGCCTTCGGTGACCATGCCGGCCGGGAGCGGCGGCAAGCCGGTAACGCGGATATCGGCCGCATCGATGTCGGTCAGCTTGCCTGACTCGACGTCATACATATGGTAGTGGGCTGAGGTGTTCGGGTCGTAGAAGATCTTGTTCGGATCGACGATCACTTCCCGGATGAGCTTCTTTTCCAGAAAGAGGTTGAGCGTGTTGTAGACCGTTGCCTTGGATGTCTCCGAATGGCGTTCATTGACGATCGCCATGATCTGGTCGGCCGACAGGTGCTCGCAGCGGGAAAACAGGGCGTGCGCGATTTCGATGCGCTGATGCGTCGGATTGATCCCGTGAGCGCGAAGCTTGTCCGCCAGATTTTCCCTGTTGTACTGCATCGCTTCCATGGCGGGAATTATAGATTAACAATTGGACTTCGTCTAATATTGACCAATTCCATATAAAAACAATATTTAAGGTCTTTCTGGCCAGACCTCTTTCACGGTTCGCATCACCTATCCTCCCAATCCGCTGCCTGGCCCGGCGGAACTCGGTTCAGAACGCTATCTTCCCGCCATTCGCGAGGACAAATTGTTTGCTGGCACCGTGCATGCCAACACCTGAAACCGCCGCTCGTCCCGTAAATTCCGCCACTTGTCGGGCGGATTTGCGACGCCCCATCGACCTAACTAGGATGCAGTCCATCATAAGGGAGATACAAAAATGCAATCGGGACTTCGATTTGCACTTCATCGGCAACATTCCGCACCCGGACATCCAAGGGGATTCACCCTGATCGAAGTGATGATAGTGATCGCCATCATTGGCATCCTGTCGGCAATCGCTTATCCGAGCTACCAGAACTACGTAATGCGCGCCAAGCGCTCGGCCGCCCAGCAGTTCATGGTCGACATCTCCAGCCGGGAGCAGCAGTACTTGCTGGACGCCCGCAACTATACGGCAACGATCGGCAGCGGCGGTTTGAACATGACCGTTACAACGGACGTTTCACCCTACTATACCTTTGCGATTGCTGTGGACAATACCGCCGCACCGCCGACATTCACGATCACCGCAACTGCGATCGGCTCTCAAGTAGGGGACGGCAATCTGACACTCAATAATCTCGGCCAGAAAACACCTGCCAGCAAGTGGTAGGGACTTCCATGATCCGCCTCATTCAATCCTCGCACGGAAAAAAGCACGCCGCGATTGCCGGCTTCACGGTGATCGAGTTGCTGATCACGGTCATGATACTGGCGATCCTCGCGACCATTGCCGCCCCGAACATAACCGGCTTGGTCTTGTCCACCCGCGTCAGGACGGCCGCCAGCGACCTGTACTCGACACTGATCTTCGCCCGCAGCGAAGCCATCAAGCGTAGCGCCAACATTGACATCGTCCCGATTGCGGCATGGCAGGGCGGCTGGCAGGTGAAAGTGGGTGCCACCATACTCAAGCAACAGGATGCCTATCCGGCGACGCTCAGCATTGTCGGGCCGGCGGGAACCGTCAGCTATCAGCGTGACGGCCGGCTCAGCGGCGCTGCGACCGCCGTTTTTACGATCAGCGCGCCAAGCAATGCGACGGTCAAGACGAAGACGGTCAATGTGGATCTCGGTGGCCGTGCGTTGGTCAAGTAACGACAGGAATGCATCGGAGCCAAACCATGACTGAGTTTCGAAACACGCAGGCGGCCCGGGGATTCTCGATGCTCGAGATCCTGGTGACCATCTTGATCCTGCTGCTCGGACTGCTCGGTCTCGCCGGGCTGCAGACGCGGGCGCATACGGCCGAACTCGAGTCCTATCAACGCGTGCAAGCGTTGATACTCACATCGAAGATAGTCGATGCGATCAGATCGAACCGCAGGACGGCGCAGTGCTTCGCCGTAACCAGCGTCACCGCTGGCACACCATTCGCAGGCACGGCCGGCACCGGGCATGTCGGGTCGCCCTCGTGCGCCGCCAGCACCGCCGCCGAGAACACGCTTGCCGACAATACCTTTACGGAATGGGACCAGGCGCTTCAGGGTGCGGCCGAAACAAAATCCGGTGCATCCGTAGGCGCGATGATCGGCGCGCGCGGCTGTGTCAGCTACGACGCCACCACCGAACTCATCGACCCGGCCACCGGTGGCACCATCAGCGGCACCGGTCTGTATACGGCTGCAGTGGCATGGCAAGGACTTAACGACACGATCGCTCCGACTGTCAACTGCGCAAACGGCCTCTACGGCAGCGAGCTCAAGCGGCGTGTCGTGACTATGTCATTCCGAATCGGGCAACTTTTGTGAGAGGACGCCAATTCATGTTCCGGCTTCACCACAATCAACAGGGCATTTCGCTCATCGAGTTGATGATATCGATGGCTCTCGGCCTGATCATCATGACAGCGATCGGAAGTCTATTCGTTGCCTCGAGCCGCTCAAACTCGGAGCTGCAGAAATCAGCGGCGCAAATCGAAAACGGGCGATATGCGATAGAAACCATAACCGAAGACCTGAAGCACGCCGGGTTTTACGGTCAACTTGCCGTCCTGCCTGCACTGGCGGGCACGCAGGATCCTTGTGTAACCCTCTCCAGCGTCGCCCTATTGGCCGCTACAGCACTGCCCGTTCAGGCCTTCCGTGCAGCGGACTTTGCGTCCCGCCCCGACATCTCGTCAACGTCCTGCGGCACATTACTGGCCAATGTGAACCTCGCCGTAGGCTCCGACATCATTGTGGTGCGCAGGGGTGACACGCACACCATGGCGCCCGCGGATACGGCGACAACGAATGAGGTGTACATACAGGCCAACAGCGCGCAGGCCGATATCCGGTTCGGTAATGGCAATACCCTGGCCGCCAACGGCGGCACTGCGAACAACTCGACGCCGGCCACCGTTTTCAAGAAGGACCTGACACCCGCGAACGTCCGCAAATACGAGGTGCACGTTTACTTTGTTTCTCCCTGCAGCGTCGGTAGCGGCACCAACGGCAAGTGCGCGTCTGGCGACGACACCATCCCGACCCTCAAACGGCTGGAACTGAAAGTCGACCCTTCGGCGGGCAGTCTGGCGATGGTGATTGTGCCGCTGGTCGAAGGCATCGACTACCTCAAGGCCGAATGGGGCATCGATAATCTGCCCACGACGATCAACGTCAGCACGCAAGCGGTGGGTGACGGCATTGTCGACAGTTACGTCGCAGCACCAAGCGACGCCCAGCTTTCCAGCGCAGTGGCGGCGAAAATCTTCGTTCTGGCCCGCAACACCGAATCCACCAACGGATATGTCGACGACAAGACCTACACGCTGGGCACCGTTGCCGGCACCACGACCACCGCGACCAATGATGCCTTCAAGCGGCACGCTTTCGCCAACGAAGTGCGTTTCATGAATCTGGGCGGACGCAAGGAGATCCCGGAATGAACCCGAGACATTCGCAACAGGGTGCGACATTGATCGTCAGCCTGATCATGCTGGTCGTGATAACGCTGTTCGCGATTTCAGCGATCAATCTGTCGAGCATGAACTTGAAGATCGCCGGCAACATGCAGACTCAGCGCCTGATGGAAATGGCGGCCCAGGATGCCATCGAGCGGATGGTCAGTTCACCGACCTACTATGGCCTGACCCCGGTAAGCCAGAACTTCACCATTTCTGGTCTGACGGTCTCCGTTTCGGCGCCGGCCTGCACTCGCAGCATCCCGGCTACCGGCTACAGCGCCACCAGCGGTATTTCGCCTGAGGACAACGACTGGGAATTCGTCGCGACCGTAGCGGACAACCTTACCGGCGCGGGACTGTCGCTGCATCAGGGTGTGCGCATGCGCATGCTGGCCGGCAACTGCCCCTGATTTTATTTTCTCAATAGTTCCTTTCGTGGGAGCAACACCATGATGACCCGGACTTTTCTTAAAATCCTCGCAACCGCTGTTCTGGCCCTGAGTGCGCAGATGGCGGCCGCGGTTTTCGACCCGGTTAACGACGACACGGACATCTTCCTGGCCAACCCGAGCATTGCGGCGGAGCGGCCGAACGTCCTCATCATCCTGGACAACACCGCGAACTGGAACTCGGCATTCGTCAACGAGAAATCCGCGCTGGTGTCGGTCGTCAACAGCCTGACCGACAACTTCAACGTCGGCCTGGTGATGTTCCCCGAGACGGGCGGCGGCAACGACAGCATCGACGGCGCCTATGTTCGCTTCGCGGTACGGCAGATGACCACGGCCAACAAAAGCGCGCTGTCCACCATGGTGAACAATCTCGACCAGACCGCGGACAAGGGCAACAACGCCACCCCGAGTCTGGCAATGTACGAGGCCTACGCCTATTTCGCCGGAATCGCCGCCCGGGCCGGATATGGCAAGATCAAGCGCGACTTTGCCGGCAACACGGCGAACAACCCCCTGGCAGCAAGCCTGCCGGGCAACGCGTTGAGCAGCAGCAGCACCCAAACTTACACTTCTCCGATCATCGACGCCTGCCAGAAAAACTTCATCATCTATATCAGCAACGGACCGGCGGGCGAGAATTCAACCGCGCTGTCGACCGCGCAGACGCTGCTGCAGACCATTTCCGGCCAGAGCCCGACCCAGATTGCAATCAACCCGAACGGCTTGCAAGGCAACTGGACGGACGAGTACGCCAAGTTCTTTGCCAACTCCGACGTCAGCACCGCACAGGCCGGCATCCAGAACATCCTGACTTATACGGTCGAGGTGGATCCGAACACCAGCGGCCAGGGACCGAATATGACTGCGCTGATGCAATCCACCGCCACCAACGGCAAGGGAAAATACTTCGGCGTGACCAGCGGCGGTTCGGGCGCCAGCATCGTAGCCGCGCTGCAGGCCATTTTTCAGGAAGTCCAGGCGGTCAACTCGGTATTCGCATCCAGCACCCTGCCGGTCAGCGTGAACGTGCGCGGCACGAACTTGAACCAGGTCTACATCGGTGTGTTCCGTCCGGACGCGCAGAAGTCGCCGCGCTGGTTCGGAAACCTGAAAGCCTACAAGCTCGGCCTGAGTACCGCCACCAACACTGTGTTTTTGTCTGACGCAAACGGTTCGCCTGCGGAAAACTCAGCCACCGGCTTCATCACCGGAGCGGCTCAAAGCTTTTGGACAGCGAGTTCTAATTTCTGGAATTTCAGTCCGCAAGGCATAGGCGGAAGTTCGGACAGCCCTGACGGCGACCTCGTGGAAAAAGGTGGGGTGGCCGAGCAGATCCGCAACGCTTTTCCGACCAGCCAGGCCAGCCGTAATCTCTATACCTGCACGCAGGGCAGCTTCGGCAACTGCGTTGCCGGCAGCCAGCTCTCCAGCTTTCCGTTCGACACGACCAACACGGACATCAATGCCGCCACGCTCAATCTGGGCAGCCTGGCGCTGACTTCGCTGACCGGATTCCGGACCAATGCGGTTACAGCCCTGTCGGACCGCAAGGCGATTACCTCGCTGAACAATGCCGCTACACCGAAAACCCTGACCAGTCTGAATAACGGCGCGATTACGGTGAGCGTCAATTCCCTGACGACGTCCTCCACGCAGGCCATTACGACTTTGGACGCGAGGGTAGCCAGTACTGGCACGGTCAACATCAACAATATCGCAAAGGTCGGCGGCAATATCGTGGTGACGACCGCGACTGCGCACGGCTTCGTCACCGGAAACTCCGTCACCATCGCGGGCAACTCGGTAGGGACCTATAACGCGACCTGGACTATTACGCTCCTTTCCGCTACCACGTTTACGATTCCGGCCAGCGGGAACCCGGGTACCGGGACTAGCGGCACTGCAACGGGCCCGGCACTGGTGAATTCAACGACGGCCAAGGCGACCGTACCGAGTACGGCTGGCTTCGTTGCCGGCACGACCCAGGTCACGATCACAGGCGCGGTTCCGGCAGGTTTTAACGGCGCTTATACGGTGGCCAGCGTGCTGAGCGCCACGCAATTCACCTACCTATTAACGTCTGGTGCGCAGGGTTTGGCCACCGCACCCGGCGCGGCCGCGACCAACAGCAATACCGCCACGGCCATCACCGCCGCTGCGCACGGGCTTGCCGTGGGCGGTTCGTTCACGATCTCCGGGGCCAGTCCGACCAACTATAACGGCACATTCACGGTGGCCTCGGTTATCAACACCACCAGTTTCACTTATACGGTGTCAGGTACACCGGCTGTGAATACCGCGTCGGGAGTATTCCTGGTTCGTGGCGGTTCCACGACCGTGTTCGCGACGGCCATAGCGCACGGTTTATCAGCGGGGACCGTATTTCAAATCAGCGGCGCAACAGTGTCGGCCTGGAACGGAACTTATACCGTGGCCGCCGCCCCTCCTCCGGGCCTGAATACCTTTTCGTTTACCACACCCACCGTACTTCCGACTGCGGTCGCGCCGATGGGTACGGTGTCCACGGGTACAGTGGCGCTCGTCACAGCGACCGTGCCCAGCCACGGCTTCTCTGCCGGCGATTCGATCATCGTTGCGGGCGCGGCGCCAACCACGCATAACGGCACCTGGACCATTTTTGCCGTAATCGACGCCAACACGTTCACCTATAGCACCGGCACGGCGCTCGCCGCACCCACCACACCGGGTACGGTGCAACCAGTGGTCGCCAAGGCCTATGCAACCGTCACCGCGCATGGTTATTCGACCGGTGACCAGATCGTCATCAGGGGCGCCACGCCCACCGCTTACAACGGGACGTTTACCATTACGGTGGTGGATGCCAACAATTTCACTTATTCGCCGACTTCGACTCCCGGGGCTGTGAATACCGGCACTTCGGTGACGTCATCGAAAATGACGACCACCGCCACTGCGGTCGCTTTCAACCATGGCTACACGACCGGACAAACGGTCTCGATCGCCGGCGCCTCGCCTAGCGCCTTCAATGGCAGCTATACGATCACGGTGGTGAACACCAGCACCTTTACCTATACGCTGGGCTCCGCTCAAGGCGATGCGACGGGGTCGATTGTCTCAGTCGGGAGCGGCAGTGTGGCAACAGCTCCGCTGATCAACTGGGTGCGCGGACAGGACAACCTGATTGACGAGAACATAAATGGCTCGCTGACCGATATCCGCGCCTCGGTGCATGGCGACGTGCTGCACTCGCGCCCGGCAGTGGTCAACTACGATCGCTTTCCGACCGACGCGACCTACTCCGACAGCGATGTGTTCATCTTTTACGGCTCCAACGACGGCGTGTTCCGCGCGGCCAAGGGTGGATTTGTCAACAAGAGCGGTCAACCTGCTGCCGGTTCCGAGGTTTGGGGCTTCATTCCGCCGGAGTTTTTCCCGAACCTGAACCGATTGCGCAACGGCACGCCGCCGGTAAGCAGCAGCAACAAGAAGTCCTACTTTGCCGACGGCTCGATCGGGGTTTACACCAAAGATAATAATGGCGACGGCAAGATCGACACCACCATCGACTCGAACGATAAGGCCTGGCTGTTCATCAGCATGCGACGGGGCGGCCGGTTGCTCTACGCACTCGACGTGAGCAACCCTCTGAACCCGAAGTTCATGTGGAAGAAAGACAATTCCAGCGCGGGTTACGACGAGCTCGGCTATACGTTCTCCGAACCGAAGGTCATACCCCAGGTTAACGGCCATACCGGGCCGGTGCTGATTTTCGCCGCGGGGTACGACCCGGCAGCAGAGGACCTCGACCCGGCCACGATTACCTCGAGCACTTCCACCACGGTCACCACCGCGTTGGGAACGGTGACCCGTTCGATGGGTCGCGGAATCTATATCGTCGACGCTGCGACCGGCGACATCATCTGGGCAGCCGGCGGACAGACGCGTCCGGCTTCACTGCCGGGTGGAGCCGTTTACGTACAGATCTCCGGAATGGATTGTTCGATACCGTCCGACATTGCGGTACTCAAGAACCAGAGTGGCGGTACCGTCAACCGTGGTTACGTTGGCGATACTTGCGGCAACGTGTGGCGCATCGACTTCAACGATGTCAGCGTCAGCAACTGGCGCGCGACCAAGCTCGCTTCGGTTGCCAGCACGGCGGCGGCTTCAGGTCGGCGCAAATTCCTGTTCGCTCCGGACGTCGTCTACAACGGCAGCAACGACGCCGTGCTGATGGGAAGCGGCGACCGTGAACACCCGTTCGATACCACGGTGATCAACCGCATGTACATGTTCAAGGATGCCGGCGTGCTGACCGATCCGGTAACGGGCAATGTGTCCACCCGGCCATCGCTGAGCCCGGCCGGGACAACTCCGACGATCGTCGAGAGCGCAATGTTCGACGCGACATCCGACTGTATCCAGGTAGCTGCCGCCTGCGGATCGGGCGTGACGCCTGCCGACGCACTCGGCTCGCTCAATACTTCGTCCGGATGGTTTATCACCCTGGGCAGCGGAGAAAAAGTGATCGGCGGCGCGGTAACGCTTGCGGGCACTACCTTCTTCAACACCAACCTGCCGTCCGCGTCGGCGGGCGGCGGTGCCTGCGGCAGCAACCTCGGCATCGCCCGGGAGTACCAGGTCGGTTTTTCGGACGCGAGCTCGGTGAATGACCTCAACCCGGGTGGCGGCTTGACCGTCGCCGACCGGTTCGCGGTACACGCGGGCGGCGGCTACCTGCCGACCCCGGTACCAGTGGTGGTGCAAATTAACGGCGAAACCGTGCAGGCCGTTATCTCGGGTGTTTCGGTGCAGCAGGCTCCCGGCGCAACCCTTCAATCGCGACTGCGCAAGTACTGGTACAAGGAAATGGAGTAAATGCCATTGCCGCCGCGGTCACTGCAACAGACTGTGGCGGCACGATGGCTGTATGCATCTGGATTCCGGTAAGGCAGAGCGATTGTCATGGATCATGCCGCTCACCCGATGCAGGCGTTCCTCCGGCAATTCGCGTGTTTGGGCAAGCGTTCTCCGGTGGCGCGACTCAGCGGCGGCCTGCTGATATCGGCGCTGCTACACCTGGCAATCATTATCTGTTTCGGCCCCACCGTCCCGATATCGTCGACAGCCTGGGAGCAAATACGGCGTGAACTGACCGTGACGCTCATTTCTGAAGCGCCCGTGACCGCACCGTCAAAACTTGCGAGGCTGGCGGGAAAGTCTGCCCGGCCCAACCCGGTTCCCGTACCGCTGCCGCCCGTGTCACGCTATTTCGAGACCCGGGAAGTGGACGTTCCTGCCCGGGCAATCAACGATGTCCTCCTTCATTACCCACCCTCTGCGTACAAGCAGGCCATTTCCGGAGAGGTAAAACTCAAGCTCTTCATCAACCAGGACGGCGGAGTCGACGAGGTCGAGATCATCGCGTCCGAACCAAAGGGAATCTTTGACGCGGCGGCGATGGCTGCCGCAACGCAGTTGCGCTATTCGCCCGCGCTAAAGGATGGAGTGCCGGTGAAGATGACCAGGACAATTGCAATTACTTTCGATCCCACTACCAATCCGCTGTGATACGAACAATAGCTTCCTGATCCCAAAGACCGTCCGACAATCGGCCGGGTCGCCTCGATATTGCTCGCCTGTGCGGGATTTCAGGTACTCGCCAGTGCCTTGGGCAGCGGAAAAGTCACCCTCTCCGGAATCCCATCCATTTCCCTGACCGATCCGGCGCCCAACGAGCTGAGCCGGGCGATGACCGCCTGCACCAGAATTTCCGGCGCCGACGCTCCAGCCGTCACGCCGACGACTTTTTTCCCCTCCACCCATTCGGGTTTTAAGTCGGAGGCGTTGTCCAGCATGTAGGAAGGCACGCCGAGGTTGGACGCGACCTCGCGCAACCGGTTGGAGTTCGAGCTGTTCGGCGAACCGACCACGATCAAAACATCGCAATGACTTGCCAGCGCCTTGACCGCATCCTGGCGGTTCTGCGTGGCATAGCAAATGTCGTCCCTCTTGGGTCCGATGATGGAAGGAAAGCGGCGGCGCAACGCATCGGTAATGGAACGGGCATCGTCGACGGACAATGTGGTCTGCGTCACGAATGCGAGATTGTCCGGATCCTTGACCTCGAGGCGCTCGACATCCCGGATGGATTCCACGAGATACATGCCGCTGCCGACCTGACCCACGCCCTCGATCTGACCCATGGTGCCTTCCACCTCCGGGTGGCCGGCATGGCCGATCATCACGATCTCGCGTTTGCCGTCGTGCATCTTGCCGACTTCGACATGCACTTTGGTCACCAGCGGGCAGGTGGCATCGAAGACGTTCAGCTTGCGCGCCTGGGCATCGCGACGCACCGCCTGCGACACGCCGTGCGCGCTGAAGACCACCGTCGCCCCTTCGGGTATCTCGGCGAGGTCCTCCACGAACACCGCCCCTTTGGCGCGCAGATCGTCCACCACATACTTGTTATGCACGACCTCGTGACGCACGTAGATCGGTGCGCCGTGCAGCTTGAGCGCACGTTCGACGATTTCGATCGCGCGGTCTACGCCGGCGCAAAAACCGCGGGGATTGGCGAGCAGGACTTCCATGATGTGGGCAGATTGATTGACGCCGGAATTATACGCCGGAGCATTCCCTCTATAGATTGCCGTGCGAGAAGCGCTCTTCCTTCCACGGGTCGGCCTCGTTGTGATAGCCGCGCACTTCCCAGAATCCCGGCCGGTCTTCTTCGTGGAATTCGATGCCAGTCAGCCATTTGGCGCTCTTCCATGCATAGCGTTTTGGCACCACCAGCCGCACCGGCCCCCCGTGCTCGGGGGGCAGCGGCTTGCCGAACACGCTGTGCGCCAGGATCACGTCGTCGTCGAGCAGCGCTTCCAGGGGAAGATTGGTGGTGTATTCGTCGGCACTGTGCAGGGTCACGAATGCCGCTTTTTCCAGGGGACGGACGCGCATGATGATTTCCCGCGCCGGCACGCCGCGCCAGTTCATGTCGAGTTGGGACCAGCGCGTGACGCAATGAAAATCCGTGGTCAGGTCGACTTGCGGCAATTCGTTGAATGTCTTCCAGTTGTAGTCGAGTTCCTGCTCGACCAGGCCGAATACGCGCAGATTCCAGCTCGACGGCGAAACTTCGGGTTCCAGTCCGAGATCCAGAATGGGAAAGTCGTGCACTTCCTTCTGTCCCGGCGGAATGCGGGGATTGTCCCCGGCCCTGGACGGTTTCGCGCCGCGTTTGGCCAAGGCGACCTTCGCTTCTATCATCTTCACCCAGTTCGGCATGTCTCATCCCTCATACTTTTCGACCCACAAATGCATATTCGTGACCTTCAGGAAGTTTTGACCCGGGAGCGGCGGAAACTATCCCAGATCAGAAACGCGGCGCCGACGGTAATGCAGGAATCCGCCAGATTGAAGGCCGGGAACGGATCCAGCAGCCTGGGGCCGCCAGGCCAGCGCACCAGCACGAAGTCCACCACCGCGCCGGACACCGCACGATCGATGAGATTGCCCACGGCACCGCCGAGGACTAGCGCAAGCGCAAAACACAGAAAACGGTCCGTTCGGTGTTTGATCATCATGTAAATGATCAGGACCGAGGCGACCAGCGCGATAACCAGAAAAAAGTAACGCTGCCAGCCGGAACCCGATGCCAGGAAACTGAATGCGGCGCCGGGGTTGTAGGCCAGCACCAGTGTAATCACCGGAGGCAGCACGTCGATGGACTGGCCCTGAACCAGCGCGCGCTGGATGACGAATTTCGTGATCTGGTCGAGTACCACGAGCACCGCGCTGAAACCAAGCCAGGTGCCCACGCTACGCATGGACACGCCGCTCGCCGGCCCCGTAGAGATTTTCGGTGCAGCGGCCGCAGATCTCGGGATGCGCGGCGTCCGCCCCGACATCAGCGCGATAGTGCCAGCAGCGCTCGCACTTTTTCTGCTCGCTCGGACGAGCCACGATTTGCGCCGCACCGTGAACGACCTTGGCCTGCGAGGTATTCAGAACGAATCGCAAGTCATCGCCGAGCGAATTCAGCAACGGAAACCGTTCGCTGTCGGCATGGACCTCGACTTCTGCCTGCAGGGCAGATCCGATCTTGCCCGCAGCCCTGAGTGACTCGAGTTCCTTCTGCACCTCGGACCGCGCCAACCGGATCGCATCCCAGCGTTCGCACAGGTCGCCGCCTGCATCCGGGAACTGGTGCCAGGTATGCAGCAGCACGCTGTCCTTCTCGTTACGCGTGAAAATGGGCCACGCTTCGTCCGCGGTGAACGAAAGCACCGGCGCCATGAGCCGCAACAGGCTGTGCGTAATCTGATGGAGCGCATTCTGCGCGGACCGTCGCGGTTTCGAGTCCCGCCCCAGCGTATACAACCTGTCCTTGATCACATCGAGATAGAAACCGCCGAGATCCTCCGAACAGAATGCCTGCAACTTCTGCATGACATAGTGGAACTCGAAGGACTCGTAGTCCTTCTGTACGTCGCGCTGCAGCCGCTCCGCCATCTGCAAGGCGTAACGATCGATCTCGATCCATTCGACGACCGGCAGCGAATGCGCGGCAGGATCGAAATCGTCGACGTTCGCCAGCAGGAAGCGCAGGGTATTGCGGATGCGCCGGTAGCCTTCGACAACGCGTTTCAGAATCTCGTCCGACAACGAAAGTTCGCCGGAGTAGTCCGTTGCTGCGATCCACATGCGCAGGACGTCGGCACCAAGCGTATCCATGACTTTCTGCGGCGCGATGACATTGCCGAGCGATTTCGACATCTTGCGGCCCTGGCCGTCGACGACGAAGCCGTGGGTCAGCAGCCCTTTGAATGGCGCCTTTGCATCGATCGCACAACCGGTCAGCAACGACGACTGGAACCAGCCGCGATGCTGGTCGGAACCCTCGAGGTACAAATCGGCCGGTTTCGCCAGTTATTCGCGTCGCTGCAGCACCGACATGTGGGTCGTGCCGGAATCGAACCATACGTCCAGCGTATCGGGCACCTTCCGGTAGGTCGCGGCTTCGGCACCCAGCAGTTCTTCCGCTTCCAGCGAAAACCAGCCCTCGATGCCCTGCTGCTCCACGCGCTTGGCCACCTGTTCGACCAGCTCGTCGGTGCGCGGATGCAGTTCTCCGGTTTCCTTGTGCACGAAGAAGGCCATCGGCGTACCCCAGTTGCGTTGACGGGAAACGCACCAGTCGGGCCGGTTGGAAATCATCGCCTCCAGCCGCGCCTCTCCCCATGACGGATAAAAAGCCGTCGCTTCGACCGCGGCGGACGCGGTCTGGCGCAAGCTGCGGCTGCCGCCGAGATCCATGCCGATGAACCACTGGCGGGTGGCGCGAAAAATGAGCGGCGACTTGTGGCGCCAGCAATGCGGATAGCTGTGCTTGATGCTTTCGACCTTCAGCAGCCGCTCGTGATCCTTGAGCGCCTGGATCACGACATCATTGGCCTGCCACACGGTCATTCCACCGACCAGCGGTATCTTCTGGAAGAAGCGGCCGTCATCATCCACCGGATTTTCCACCGGCAGCTTGTAGCGCAGGCCGACTGCAAAATCTTCCACCCCGTGCGCGGGCGCCGTGTGGACCAGGCCGGTGCCGGAATCGAGCGTGACATGATCGCCGAGCACCACCGGCACGATGCGATCGTAGAAAGGATGCTCGAGTTGCAGGTTCTCGATGTCCGCTCCCTTGAACTCGGCAACGATCTCGCGCTCCTTGATCTGGTAAGCCTCCAGGCATTTCTCGGCAAGATCCCTGGCGAGGATCAGGAACCCGGCGGAGAAATGCACGAGTACGTAGTCGAACTCCGGATTGACCGATACGGCCTGGTTCGCCGGCAGCGTCCACGGCGTCGTCGTCCAGATCACGGCGAACACCGGCTCATAGATATGGGTGAACCGCAATCTCTTCGCCAATGTGGCGTTGTCATGGACCCTGAATGCGACATCGATCGCTGGAGAGGTGCGGTCTTCGTATTCCACTTCGGCTTCGGCCAGCGCCGATCGGCAATCGAGACACCAGTGCACCGGCTTCGCGCCCTGGTACAGATAACCCCTGCGCCTGATCGTATCCAGGGCGCGGATGGTGTCGGCCTCCGTCTTGAAATCCATCGTCCGGTAAGGATTCATCCAGTCGCCGAGCACGCCCAGGCGGATGAAATCCTTGCGCTGACGATCGATCTGTTCGGTGGCAAATTCGCGGCAAAGCTTGCGGAACTGCGCGGCCGGAATGTTCTTGCCGTGCTTTTTCTCGACCTGGTGCTCGATCGGCAGGCCGTGGCAATCCCAGCCAGGAACATAAGGCGAATCGAAGCCGGACAGCGTTTTCGATTTGACGACGATGTCCTTGAGGATCTTGTTGACTGCGTGGCCGATATGGATGTCGCCGTTGGCGTAGGGCGGCCCATCGTGAAGAACGAACTTCGGCCTTCCCCGGGACGCTTCGCGGATGCGCTCGTACAGTTTTCCCTCCTGCCACTTTTGCACCCAACCGGGCTCGCGCCTGGCGAGATCCCCTCGCATCGGGAACGGTGTGTCGGGAAGATTCAGGGTACTTTTGTAATCAGCCATTTCTAA
>WNFL01328093.1_pt1 | contig 36588 bp, 34 predicted proteins | sample 5400361 | NCBI WGS metagenome assembly WNFL01 (sample SAMN13153351, study PRJNA577476) | soil metagenome | isolation source: 40 cm soil on Douglas fir-dominated hillslope | place: USA:California | collected 2013-09-17
AGCGGCGAATGGCAACGCGATTGGGCGCGCGAATCCACGATCGCGGACGCTGCCAAGATCCTGGCAGAGCACGGCGGTGGAAGCGGGGTCGCATTCGCATGGGAGATGCAGCTCCTGGGCGGCGCCAAGCAGTGACATCGCGGCGCGATGTTCTCGTGGGGATCGCGGGCGGCGCTCTGGTCGGTGCGGCGGCGGCGATTGGAGGGGACGTCGCGGCAGAGCCGAGCCGGGCGCCATTGGCGCGCGCCACGGAAGCCGCCACGCCGTTCCGAGTGGTGACGTCGAGTGCGGCGATCAGTGACGCGCGGCGCCGCTTGCTGGCCACGCGCTGGCCGGATCGACAGACCGCCAATGATTGGGGGCAGGGCGTTCCCCTCGCCACGATTGGGGCGTTGGTCGCCTACTGGCGTAGCACCTATGATTGGCACCGCCTCGAGCGACGGTTGAACGCTTATCCGCAGTTCCGGACCGAGATCGACGGCCTGGGCATTCACTTCGTACACGTTCGATCACCTCACGAGCATGCACGCCCCATCATCCTGACGCACGGTTGGCCCGGCAGCGTCGTCGAGTTTCTCAATGTCATCGGCCCGCTGACCAACCCGACGCAACATGGCGGTCGTCCCGAAGATGCCTTCCATGTCGTTCTCCCCTCGCTTCCGGGCTATGGCTTTTCCGACAAACCGACCGAGAGCGGCTGGGGCTTGCCGCGAATCGCGCGGGCCTGGTCGGTGCTGATGCGGCGCCTGGGCTACACCAACTATCTCGCGCAGGGCGGCGACTGGGGCGCGGGCGTCACGACGTGGATGGCCAAACAACACGTGGAAGGCCTGGCGGCGATTCATCTCAATCTGCCGATACTGTTTCCACCTCCGGTCGAGGGTGAACCGAACCAGGCAGAGAAAGCGACCATCGCTCAATTGATCGCGTTCAACGAGAAAGGATCGGGCTACGCCAGGATCCAATCCACCCGGCCTCAGACCCTCGGCTACGCGTTGGCGGATTCGCCCGCCGGCCAGGCGGCGTGGATCTACGAAAAGCTCGCCGAGTGGAGCGACAGCAACTACGAACCGGAGCGGGAAATCCCGCGCGACGAGATGCTCGACAACATCTCGCTCTATTGGCTCACCAACACGGCGGCGTCCTCCGCGCGCCTCTACCATGAGAGTTTCGGGACCGATTTCTCGACGCAGCGGCTCGACACGCCCGTCGCCGTGAGCATTTTTCCCGGCGAATTGTTCCGGCCGCCGCGATTGTGGGGCGAGCGGGTGTACTCGCGACTCTTCTATTGGAACGAGGCCGCCCGCGGCGGACACTTCGCGGCATTCGAGCAGCCCGCCGTCTTCGTCGGGGAGCTGCGCGCCGCATTCCGCGCACTTCCCTAGCGTGACACTCGGCCCTTGACGGAAGCCTTCCGCCTGTCGCGCTCCTCCGGACATGACGCGAGGCGCGAGCTGCACGCCCCGACCTCGAGGATCTCCGCGAGCACCTTCGGCACCCCGGCCGCAAGGTGATCCGACCAGGCGCGCACCCGCGCATTGCCGCGGAGGTCCGGGTGCGACAGGGCCCACAGGTCGTTGCCGACGCCGGGGATGACGTCGGTGATGCGCACGAGACCGCGCTCCTGCGACCCGGCGAAGACCGGCAGCACGACGGCCCCGGCGCCGGCCAGGGCGCAGCGCAGCATGGCCGCGAGCGAGTCCACGCGCAATCGCGCGCGCATGTCGGGCAGCGCGCGCTCCAGCCAGCGCGCCGCGGGGAGGTTCGCCAGCCGTTCGTCAAATCCGATCCAGGGGAGCGCCCGTAACTCGGGCGTCTTGCCCCGCTTGAGGAGCGATGGCGCCACGTAGACCGCGTTGGTGAGCGTGGCGAGCTTGCGCCCCAAGAGCGATTCCGGCGGCGTGAGCGTCGCGCGAACCGCGATGTCGGCCTCGCGCCGGGTGAGATCGATGTTGCGGTTGGAGAGGTCCAGCTCGATTTCCACGGCCGGATGCTGGGCCAGGAACGGCGGGACGAGCCGCGCGAGGAGATAGCCGCCGACGAGCTCGGCTGTCGCGACGCGGATGGTACCTTCGAGCCGTGCATCCGCGCCAAGGAGCCTGCGCTCCGCCTCCAGCGCTGCCTGCTCCATGGCCTCGGCCGCGCTCGCCGCGGTCTCGCCCAGCGCGTTGGCGGTCCAGCCGTTCCACTTCCTCGATGCGCCGGTAGACCGTCGAGTGCTGGAGATCGAGTGCGCGCGCCGCGCCAGCGAGGCTCTTCGCGCGCGTCACCGCGAGCACCGTCCGCAGCGATTCCCAGTCGAGGTTGGCTGTGCGTCCATGCAAGCCTGCTTTGCCAGAATTGCCAATTTCCTTGCGCATGCGCACATCCTATCCTGTGCGCATCGACAAACGCAAGGAGGGATGGACATGAAACGCTTCGAAGGCAAGACCGCGTTGGTGACGGGCGGCACGTCGGGAATCGGGCTCGCGACCGCGAAGCGCCTGGTCGACGAGGGCGCCAAGGTCATCGTCACCGGCTCGCGCGACAAGTCACTCGATGCGGCCAGGCGCGCACTCGGAGACAGCGTGGTCGCGATCCGGAACGACGCCGGCAACCCGGAGTCCGCAGCGGAGCTCGCACGCGAAATCTCCAAGGTGGCGCCGAAGCTCGACGCCGTGTTCTTCAACGCCGGCTTCGGCCGCTTCCACCCCCTCGAAGCGGTGAATGCCGAGGAATTCGACGCGCACTTCGCCGTGAACGTGCGCGGGCCGCTGCTGCAGGCGAAGGCCCTCGCGCCCCTGCTGAACGATGGCAGCGCGATCGTGCTGAACACTTCCGTCGTGCACGCGAAGGGTTTTCCCAACATGGCGATCTACTCGTCGACGAAGGGAGCGGTCCGCACCCTTACCCGCGCGCTCGCGCGCGAGCTCGCGCCCCGCAACATCCGCGTGAACGCCGTGAGTCCCGGGCCGATCGAGACCAACTTCTTCGAGCGGACCGGGATGAGCGAGCAGGCGATCGCGGAATTCGGCAAGAACGTCGCGGCGGCTGTGCCGCTCCAGCGCTTCGGCAAACCCGAGGAGGTCGCGGCTGTCGCGGCGTTCCTGCTCTCGAACGATGCGTCCTACGTGACCGGGGCCGAGTACTCGGTCGACGGTGGCATGGGCGAGCTATAGGAGGACAAAATGAACACGCAGCTCAAACGCAGGATCGCCTTCGCGCTCACGATGGGCGTCGTCACGACCGGGATCATCTCCTTCACCATCATCGCCCTCAACCTCGGGTTCATCGACAACTTCGCGAGGGCATGGCTTCGCTCCTGGAGCACCGCCTACGCGATCGTGATCCCGGCAATCCTGTTGATCGGCCCGAGGGTGCAGGCGGGAATCGACCGCCTGATCCCTTCGGCGGAAAGGGCCCGATGATGAAGAACAAACTGTTGTTCTCGATGCTTTCCGCGGCCGCGCTCAGCGTCGGAGTGCTCTTCACGGATGCGGTCAGCAATGCGGCCGCGCCGTTCCACCAGACGCAGGTGCCGGGGTTCCATCGAACGAAGGTCGGCGCGTTCGAGGTCACCGCCTTGCTGGATGCGACCTCGACATTCGAGTCACAGTGGCTCAAGGCGGAGCCGGCTACTCTGCAGCCGCTTGCAGCGAAGCAATTCCAGACTGCCGACAAGCTCGCGGGGACGGTGTCGGCCTTTCTCGTCAACACCGGCAAGCAACTGATCCTTGTCGACACGGGGGCCGGTGGTTTCTGGGGCGGCAAGGCGATGGGGCATCTCACGCAGAACCTGCGCGCCTCGGGCTACCGCCCCGAGCAGGTGGACATCGTCCTCCTCACGCATCTCCATGCCGATCACGTGGCGGGATTGCGCACCGCGGATGGCAAGCGCAAGTTCCCGAATGCGACGGTCTCGATGCTTCAGGCGGACAGCGATTTCTGGTTGTCGAAGGAGATCGCAGCCAACGCGCCTCCCGAGGCAAAGGAGTTCTTCGACCTCGCCCAGGCCTCGGCCAAGCCCTATCAATCCGCCGGCAAGTGGAAGCCCATCGTGCCCGGAGCGGAGATCGTCCCGGGTGTTCGCTCTCGGCCCATCGTCGGTCATACACCCGGCCATACGGGATATGAGTTCACGTCGAATGGACAGTCCCTGCTGATCGTTGGCGATGCGGTGCACGTTGCGCAGATCCAGCTGGAACGGCCCGACATCGGAGTCGCCTTCGACCTCGACGGAGCGGCTGCCGACAAATCGCGCGCGGCGTTGTTCGACGAAGCGGCGCGTACCGGCCAGCTCATCGGCGGACAGCACCTGCCCTTCCCGTCGCTCGGACGCCTGCGCAAGGAGGGAACGGGCTACGTCTGGGTTCCCCTCCCGTTCTCGCGCTCACCGTGAACGGGTTGCCGCGTTACGCTGCGTGCGCCGCCCCCATCCGCTGCCTTACCAGTGCCGCCAACTGCTCCACCCGCAAGTCGCGAATTCCGTGCGCGTGGAGCGTTTCGAGCGTCTTGAACAGGTAATCGTGCGCCGGACCGTAACGCCCCGACGCGCTCGCGATCGCCTCGACAACAACGTCCATCGGGATCTGGCCGGCGTATCCGGAGCATGTGCGATTCACGGTGAAGACCAGCGCGCGGATCGTCTCCTCGCCGACGATGCAGTTGAGCCACTTGGGGCGATACGAGCCGAACGTCATCTCGCGCTTCCAGATGCGCTGCATCTCTTCCTGCACGCGGTCGGCCGCAATGCGATAGAGGAGTCCGCGGCAGCTTCCGCCGCAGTCGAGCGTGAGGACCAGTCCCGGCTTCTCGGGCGTGCCGCGGTTGATCCGCGACCAGACGCGGAACGAGCGGTGATATCCGCGGACCGTCGCGACGTGGCGCGCATCCCAGGTGAAGTTCGGGTTCCACATGAGCGAGCCGTATCCGAAGATCCAGAACGGCGTGCCGTGTTGCCATGCCTCGAGCGCCGTCCTGAGTGTGGCGAGGAGCTCGGTGGGCTTGAGCGGCTTCGCTGCCGCGGCGGGCGGCGCGTAGTCCTCGAACTTCTTCACGGCGCGAGCCTCGCGATCTTCCAGCCGCGGTCGATCTTCGAATAGGTAACGCGGTCGTGCAGGCGGCTCTGGCGCCCCTGCCAGAATTCGAAGAGGTCGGGCATGACGCGAAAGCCCCCCCAGTGCGGCGGGCGCGGCGGATTCTCGCCGTACTGTTTCGCGAGCTCGGCCCAGCGCGACTCCAGCCACGCGCGGTTTTCCAGCGGCTCGCTCTGCGGCGAGGCCCACGCGCCGATGCGCGAACCGAGCGGCCGGCTCGCGTAGTACGCCTGCGACTCGTCCTCGCTCACCTTCTCGACCGCGCCTTCGATTCGCACCTGGCGCTCGAGCTCCTTCCAGAGGAACGTGAGCGAAGCGAACGGATGCGCCGCGAGATCGCGTCCCTTGCGGCTCTGGTAGTTGGTGAAGAAGACGAAGCCGCGCGCGTCCACTCCCTTCAGCAGGCAGATCCGTCCCGCGGGACGCCCGCGGCCGTCCACCGTGGAGACGTTCATCGCCGTGGGCTCGGGGACTTTCGAGCTGAAGGCCGCGTCCATCCACGCCTTGAATTGGACGAACGGATCGCGGTCGACCGTGTTCTCGTCGAGCGGCTTGCCGGCGTATTCGGAGCGCAGGCTCGCGAGGTCGTTCATGTGTAGTTGGAGACTTCGACGAGGTTGCCGTCGGGATCGCGCATGTAGATCGAGCTCATCGGTCCCGTGGCGCCGGTCTTCGGGACCGGGCCTGCGGCGATCTTCACGCCGCAGGACTTCACGTGCTCGATCACCGCGGCGAGCGGCGTCTCGGTGATGAAGCACAGGTCCATCGATCCGGGCGTGGGGTTCAGCGCCTTGGGCTCGAACTCGCGGCCGGAGAGGTGAAGGTTCAACTTCTGCCGGCCGAACGTGAGCGCGGTCCGTCCCTCGCCGAACGTCACAACTTTCATGCCGAGCACGCGCGCGTAGAAGTCGCACGTGCGCTCGAGGTCGAACACCGTGAGGACGACGTGGTCGATGTGATCGATCACCATGGGCTAATATTAAGGCATGCACGCCGATCCCGCCCTCATTCGCAGCGCCAAGGCCCACGTCACGGCGGAGGAATGGGCCGTGCGCACCGACCTCGCCGCGGCCTATCGCGCCGTTGCGATGTACGGGTGGGACGATCTCGTCTTCACGCACATTTCGGCACGCGTGCCGGGCCCGGACCACCATTTCCTCATCAATCCGTACGGCATGCTGTTCGAGGAGATCACCGCGTCCTCGCTCGTGAAGATCGACCTCGAGGGGCGCAAGGTGATGGACTCGCCGTTCGAGATCAACCCCGCGGGCTTCACCATCCATGGCGCCGTGCACGAGGCACGCGAGGATGCCCGCTGCGTGATGCACCTGCACACCAGCGAGGGTGTGGCCGTGTCTTGCCAGAAGGAGGGGCTCCTGCCGATCTCGCAGCAATCGCTCTTTCCCGTCGCGGCCCTCGCTTATCACGACTACGAAGGCGTGGCGCTCGAGCCCGCCGAAAAGAAGCGGCTGGTGAAGGACCTCGGCGAGCGGCCGTTCATGATCCTGCGCAACCACGGCCTCCTCACGTGCGGGGAGACTGTCGCCGACGCCTTCCTCTACATGTACATCCTGCAGAAGGCATGCGAGGTGCAGATTCGCGCGCAGGCCGGTGGCGGCGAGCTGGTGCGCGTTCCGAAGCCGATCGTCGACGGCATCCAGAAAGCGGCGAAGGTCGTGCTGCGCCAGTCGGGCGGCATGATCGCGTGGCCGGCGATCCAGCGAAAGCTCGACCGGATCGATCGTTCCTGGCGCGACTGATTCACTCCAGGTCCTTGCGTCGCAGGGTAAACACGAATCCGGTTCCGCCCTTGATCCTCGGCCATTTGAACGGCAGGCGCGGATAGGCCTTCTCGAGCGCCTTGCGGTTATGGCCGATCTCGACCACGAGCAACCCTTCGGGATTCAGGTGCCGGTGCGCTTCATCGAGGATGGCGCGCGCGTGATCGAGCCCATCGGTTCCGCTCGCGAGCGCGATCGCCGGCTCCTTGCGGTATTCGTCCGGGAGCTCACGCATCGAGGACGCCTTCACGTACGGCGGATTCGAGACGATGAGATCGTAGCGGCGTCGCGCGAGCGCCGCGAAGAGATCCGATTCGATGAGGCGTATGCGATCGGCGAGCGCGTAGTCGTCGACGTTTCGGCGCGCGACCGCGAGCGCATCGGCAGAAAGGTCGGCCGCATCGACCCTCGCATCGGGAAACCGCAGCGCCGCGAGGATGGCGAGGCATCCGGAGCCGGTGCAGAGATCGAGGATCGAAACCGGGGACAGACCACTTGTTCCGAAAGAAAGAACGCTTGGGACACTCTTGCCGTTCTTTCTCTCGGAACAAGTGGTCTGTCCCCGAAAGAGCTCCGCGATGAACGAGCGCGGCACGATGACGCGCTCGTCGACATAGAAGCGATGCGGACCGAGCCATGCTTCATGCAATAGATAGGCTGCGGGCTTTCGCGTTCGCACGCGCCGCTCGACGATGTCGCGCGCGGCCTTCCACCGGGAAGCATCGAGGCGGTCGTCGAGATGCGCGTTGAGGTCGCCCGGCGGATGCCCGAGCGTGCGCAGGATGAGCCACGCGGCCTCGTCCAGCGCATTCGTGGTTCCGTGGCCGTAGCCGATTCCCGCCTTTTCGAACCGGTCGACCGCAAGCTCGAGCAGCGCGCGGACCGTCTTTTCTGCCACGCTACTTCAGGGCGAGCTGGCGGCGAGCCACGGTCGGGCCCACGCGCTCCTCGATGTAGCGGCGCAGCCCCGACCGCGCGCCGAGCAGGAAGAAGATTTCCGCGCAGACGAAGAGCGGTCCGATGACGAGCTGCATCACGTCGTCGACGAATGCGGGCTTCATGCCCTCGAACTTGTGCCCGAGGAACTGCAGCGCCCAACCGACGGTGAAGATCGCCCCTGCCCAGGCGAGCGTGACCCCCGTGGCGTTGCGCGCGGTGATCTCGCTCGCGGCGGCGCACATCAGGAAGAGCACCACGGCCATCGCGATTCCGAACCCAGGATCGAGCCTGAAGTAGTAGGCGCAGGCGACGATCGAGACCACCGCGGCCAGCGTGATCGCCATCGTCCCGACCGGGATCGAGGCGGTGGCCGCCGCGAGCACGATCGCGAAGACGATCATCGGAACGCCGGCGAAATGGGTCGCGATGTTGCGCCGGTCGCGGTGGTAGGCCGCGTATTGGGTGAGGTTCTCTTCCAGCGACTTCATGGGGCGCCCCCGCTAGCGCTCCGCGGGGGTCTCGTCGATCTTGAATTCCCCGAACGACGGGGCGCCTCCGCCCCCCGCCGGCGGCCTTTTCGCCTTCTCGGACATCACCGGCATGATTCCCGAGTTGCCGAGCAGCAGGCCCAGGTTGGTCGCCGAATCGGCGTTCGCGAGCGCTTCCTCCTGGGAGATCTTCTGCTGGCGCACCAGGCGGAAGAGATCCTGCTCGAATGTCTGCGAGCCGGGCGACATGCTCTTCTCCATCGCTTCCTTGATCTCGTTGATCTCGCCCTTTTCGATGAGCTCCTGGATGTTGCGCGTGTTGAGGAGCACCTCGACCGCGGGCGTGCGTTTTCCGTCGACCGTCTTGATGAGGCGCTGGGACATCACCGCCTTGAGGCTCACCGAGAGATCCTGCAGCAGCATCGGGCGCACTTCGAGCGGGAAGAAGCTGATGACCCGGTTCATGGCCTGGTAGGCATTGTTCGCGTGCAGCGTCGCGAGGCAGAGGTGGCCCGAGAGCGCATAGGTGAGCGCCATGCGCATGGTCTCGAGGTCGCGGATCTCGCCGATCAGGATGATGTCCGGCGCCTGGCGCATGGCGTTGCGCAGCGCGTCGTGGAACGAGTGCGTGTCGTTGCCCACCTCGCGCTGGTTGATGATGCATTTCTTCGGCGCGAAGACGTACTCGACCGGGTCCTCCATGGTGAGGATGTGGCCCGGCGCCTGGCCGTTGCGGTAATCGATCATGGAGGCGAGCGTCGTCGACTTGCCCGAGCCGGTGGCGCCCACCACGAGAACGAGTCCGCGCTTCTCCATGATGAGGCTCGCCAGCACCTGCGGCAGGCTCAGGTCCGCCATCTTCGGAATGTCGGAGGTGATATAGCGGATCACGAGGGCGCAAGTGCCCTTCTGCCAGAAGCAGTTCACGCGGAAGTTGCCGAGCCCCGGCATCGGCTTCGAGAAGTTGAGCTCCTGGTCCTTGAGGAAGATCTCCTGCTGAGTCGGCGTCAGCATTTCGAAGATGGCCTTCTTGCACTGCTCGCCGTCCATCGGCTGCGGATTCACGGGCATGATCGTGCCCTGGATCTTGATGCTGATCGGCGAGCCCGCGGAGATGAAGATATCCGAGGCCTTCTTCTCGGCCATCAGCTGCAAAAGCTTCTCGATGAACATTGGTGCGCTCCTGTTAGTCGCCCCGCAGCAGCTCGTTTATTCCTGTTTTCGCGCGAGTTTTCGCGTCGACCTGCTTGATGATGACGGCGCAATAGAGACTATACCGGCCCTCGGGGCCGGGCAAGTTGCCGGATACCACGACCGAGCCCGGAGGAATGCGCCCGTAGCTGACCTCGCCCGTCATGCGGTTGTAGATCTTCGTGCTCTGGCCGATGTACACGCCCATGGAGACCACCGAGCCTTCCCCCACCACGACGCCCTCGACGATTTCGCTGCGCGCGCCGATGAAGCAGCCGTCCTCGATGATCGTGGGATTCGCCTGCAGCGGCTCGAGGACGCCGCCAATTCCAACGCCGCCGGAGAGGTGCACGTTCTTGCCGATCTGCGCGCACGAGCCTACGGTCGCCCAGGTGTCGACCATCGTGCCCTCGTCGACGTACGCGCCGACGTTGACGAACGACGGCATCATGATCACGTTCTTCGCGATGTAGGCGCCGTGCCGCGCCGCCGCCGGCGGCACGATGCGATAGCCGCCGGCCTCGAAGTCGGCCTGCGAGAAGTGCGCGAACTTGGAATCGACCTTGTCGTAGTAGCGGGCGGCGCCGCCCTGCAGGACCTCGTTGTCGCGGAGGCGAAACGACAGGAGCACGGCCTTCTTCAGCCACTGGTGCGTGATCCATTCGCCGCCTTGCTTCTCGGCCACGCGAAGCTCGCCGCGATCGAGCCCGGCGAGCGCCTCGGCGACGGCCGACTTGATCGCGGGTGGCGCGGAGGCAGCGGACAATTCCGAACGCTTCTCGAATGCGGCCTCGATGACCGACTGTAGCGCGGACATGCCGCGCCTCAGCTCGCGAGGCGCACGGCCGGCTCGCGCCCCATGTGCCTTGCCGCGTAGTCGTGAATGCGCTTCGCCGCCTCGATGCTCTCCTCGACCGTGGAGACGAGGGCGATGCGGACGAACCCACGCCCCGGATTCACGCCCTGGGCCTCGCGTCCGATGAAGCTTCCCGGCAGCACGGTCACGTTGGCGGCGGCGTAGAGATCGCGCGCGAATTCGGAGTCGTCCCCGGCTTCGGAATTGCCGGGGCAGGCTGGCACCGCGGCCCAGAAATAGAAGGCCGCCTCCGGCATCGTGAGCGGCAGCACCGGATTGACGGCCGCGTGGAAGGCGGCGAATTTTTCCCGGTAGAGGCGGCGATTCTCCCTGACATGCGCCTCATCCTTCCATGCGGCGATGGAGGCGAGCTGCACGGTGTTGCTCACCGCAGTGCCGTGGTAGGTGCGATAGAGGACGAAGCGATCGAGCACCGCGGCATCGCCCGCCGCGAAGCCGGAGCGCAGTCCCGGCGCGTTCGATCGCTTCGAGAGCGAGCCCATGACCACGAGCCGCGGAAAGCCGGTTCGGCCGAGCGCCTTCGCGGCCGCGAGCGCGCCGAGGGGCGGGGACGACTCGTCGAAATAGATCTCGCTGTAGCACTCGTCGGCGACGATCACGAACCCGTGCCGGTCGGAGAGCTCGAAGAGGAGCTTCCACTCGTCGAGCGGCATGACGCGGCCGTTGGGATTGTTCGGCGAGCACGCGAAGACGAGGCGCGTGCGCTTCCAGGTCTGCGGCGCGATGCCCGCCCAATCGGGCCGGAACGCGTTTCGCGCGAGCGCGTTCACGAAGCAGGGTTTCGCCCCGCCGAGCAGCGTCGCGCCTTCGTAGATCTGGTAGAACGGATTCGGGCAGATCACCAGCGCATCGCTTTCGGCGGGATCGAGGAGCGCTTGCGCAATCGAGAAAAGCGCCTCGCGGCTGCCGGCCACCGGGATCACCTGCCTGTCCGCGTCGAACGCATCGAGGCCGTGGCGTCGCGCGATCCATTCGGACATCGCCGCGCGCAACTCGGGCAGCCCGCGCGAGAGCGGGTAGCGCGCGAGCGCCGCGAGGTTTGCGCTCAACGCATCCTTGAGGAGCTGCGGCGTCGGGTGCTGCGGCTCGCCGATCGACAGGTTGATGGGCTTGAGACCTGCTTGCGGAGTCACGCCCGCCAGCAGTTCGCGCAACCGTTCGAAGGGGTAGGGCTGGAGCAGCCCGAGGCGGGGATTCATCCCGCAATTATAGGGAGAACGGGCGATTCAATCACTGGAATTGGAACACAGAGGCGCACAGAGGCGCACAGAGGAAACCCTCTTGAAATCTAGATATTGCTTCTCCAACAAAGAATCCAATGAAGGGTTTCAAAAGGGGGACCTCTGTGCGCCTCAGTGCGCCTCTGTGTTCTATTTCGGCGTCTCCCCGCCACGGTGAGCTTCCTTGACCAATCCCAATCGTACGAAGGGCAGGCGCAGCCACCACCGCCAGCCGCGGCGGCGGTCGATTTCGCGGTCCTTTTCGGCGATGGCCTGGTCGCGGGCGGCGACGTCGGCCTCGCGCATGGAGAGCGACGCCTCGCGCTCATCGAGCGCATGGCGCAATTCCTCGCGCGCGTGCTGCAGGCTTTGCGCCTCTTCCCGCAGCGCATCGATCGAGCGCTCGCGGTCGATGACCTGCCGCTCCAGCGCGTCACCGCGCGCCTTGTTCACTTCCGCATCGCGCATGACCTTCTCGTAGTCGCGATGCACCCAGTCGCCGCGATCCGAGAAGACCGAGATGAGCGGCGGCCGCGCGGCAAGGGCCGTGGCGCTGCGACTCGCAACGACGACAAAATAGAGGGGCGCCGCGAGCTCGGGGGCCGCCTCCGCGGGATTGTCCTCGTCCACCTCGATCAACTGCCCCGTGGACGCGGCTGCCCCGCTCTCGGGCGCGATCAGCGAGAAGAAAGATGGCCGCTGTCCGTACCACACGCTTTCGGAAAAACGCGCGGACACGAGCTGGGCGAGCTCGGCGCGATAGAGCTCCTTCACGTGGAACGGGTTCTCGAACCCGCGGCGATCGCGATACTCGGCGCGGTTGGGGCAGGAGAGGATCAGCAATCCGTCGGGCTTGAGCACGCGCGCGAGCTCGTCGAGGAAGGCCTCCTGCTCGGCGATGTGCTCGATGGTCTCGAAGGTGACCGCGACATCGATGCTCGCGTCGGCCAGAGGTAGCCGCGTGCACGATGCGCAATCGAATGTGGCATTCGCGAGGCTCGCGTATTGCGCCTTCGCGTGCGCGATCGCCTCCGTCGACACGTCGATGCCGGTTACGTGGCTCGCGCGCTTCGCGAGGAGCGCCGAGCCGTAACCCTCGCCGCACGCGACGTCGAGCACGCGGGCGCCCTCGACCCAGCGCTGAGCGAAGTGATAACGATGCCAGTGCTCGATCCAGATCTCACCCTTCACGCCGGGGACGAAGCGTTCGCCGGTGAAGGGCAGCGGCTCGGTCATTTGGCCCGGCTCCAGCGGCGCAGCGCGCGCCGCGCGGGTTGGCGATAGGCGGCGATCCAGCCGAGCACCCGGCTCGAGCGCACGAGGCGGCGCAGGTCACCCTGCGTGACGATCATCACCGCCTGGGAGCGCGCATAGGCATCGGCCATTTGCGTGATCTCGCGCGGCGACAGCGTGATGCTCAGCCGCGTTTGCCGCTCGCGCGCGTCGGCATAGGCCTTGTCGAGCAGGACCTGGCGGTCGGCGGCGATGCGCACGTCGGCGGGCACGCGGTACTTCGAAGTGGTCTTCGGCACGAGGAGGAAATCCTCCTCGAGCGTGTAGCGCGTCCAGAGATTCCAGTCTTCGAGCTGGTCCATGTCCTCTTCGAATCCACCGTGGCGCTCCCAGAGCCGCCGGTGGAAGAGCACGGCCTGGATCGGGAGGTAATTGTGGTGCCACAGCGTGAGGCGGTCAAAAGGCTGGTGGTGGCGCGTGGCGTGAAGGACTTCCTCGTATTGCGCGTGGGAGTGGTCGACGAAATGGGTTTGCGTTTCCCAGGCGAGCGCGTACGCGCCCGCGACGCCGGCCCTCGACGCCGCATCGACCAGGACCTCGACATGGTCGGCGAAGAAAAGATCGTCGTCGTCGAGGAAGTTGAGCCACTCGCCCCTGGCCGCGGCGAGCGCGAGATTGCCCGCGCGCGCGCGCCCCACGCGCTGTCCGGTGGCGGAATAGCGAATCGAGAGGCGTTCCCGGAAGGTATCGACGAGCTCGCGCGAGCGCGCCTCGCCGTCCTCGATGACGACCACCTCGAGATTGGGGTAAGTCTGGTTGGCGCAACTCGCGAGCGCTTCGCGCAGCCACGCCGGGCGATCGACGGTGCGGATCAGAATGGACACCAGCGGCCGGTCCCCGGTCGGCGATTCGCGACGCGACGGGAATTCGTGAAACGCGCCGTCGCGGCGAAGCTCGTATCCCCAGCCGGCGAAATAGGGCTTGAATGGGGCGGTGGGTGCGACGCGCGTGCGCGCGAAGTACGGCCAGCGCACGAGGAACTTGAGGCCGGCGCGGAGCAGCCCGCGGCGGCGTCCGCTGAACGAGCGCGGTGCGGCGATCTCCCCGGCGAGCATCGCGAGCCCCTGGAGCGTGCGCGCGAATCCGCCGAACCTCGCGCGCAGGCAGAGGTTCGCGAGGACGCCGCCGAACACCTGCAGCGGCTTCACCTCGCCGGGATGCCGGTACGTGCGGTGCACGACCGCGAGGCGCGGACGATAACCGAGCCGCCAGCCTTCCGCGCGCAGGCGCCACGAGAGGTCGACGTCCTCGCCATACATGAAAAGCCGCGGCTCGAATCCGCCGACGCTCGCGAATGCCGTGCGCCGCAGCAGCAGCGCGGCGCCGCTGCACCACCCGGTATCGAGCGTCACCGGGTCGTAGTCCTTGGGATGCTCGTAGGGAACCTGGCGCAGCTCCCATGCCGCGATCTTCTCGTCGTCACCCGCGGCTTGCGAGAGCAGGGCGTCGAGCACGCCGGGCTCGAGCACGCAATCCTGGTTCAGGAGGAACAGCCATTCGCCGGAGCCGCGCGCGGCGTTCGCATTGTGGCCGCGCCCGAAACCGAGGTTCGCGCCGGAGCGCTCGACGTCGACGCGGTCGAATGCGCCGCCCGCCTGGAGCTGCGGCATCGCGAGGATGCGCGCCGCGGTTTCCGCTTCGGGGCTGTTGTCCTGGATGAAGAGCCGACGGCTCGCCGGCGTGGCGAGGGGCTCGGCGAGGCTGGCGAGGAGTTGCTGCAGGAGCGCGAAGTCGGGCCGGTGCGTGACGATGCTGAGGTCAACTTCGCGCATCGCGAATCTTCTTCAGCAGCAAGCGGCGAACGAGCGATGGGAGGACCTCGAGGGCGTCGCGGCATTCGCGAAGGCGCACGACTTCCTCGCCGAGCACGCGACGCTCCCCGACCTCGCGCTCCACCTCGGTCTTCAGCACTTCGATGTCGCGCTCGAGCTTCGCGATCCATTCGCGGCTGTCGGCCTCGAAGGCGCGTGCATCCTCGACTGTCGCGACAAGCTCCTTGTTGGCGCGTAGCGCTTGCGCGAGCTCGTCGGCGGCGCGCGCGAGCTCGGGCCGGAAGAGCGAGCCGTCGAGGCTCACCGCGAGGAGGCGCTCGATTGCCGCGCTCGAGCTTGCGGCGGGGTCTTCGACGTCGATGCCGAAGCGGGCGTAGAGAGCGTCGAGGGATCGGGCCATGGCTTCGAGGGAGGGAACGCGCCCGGGATCGGGGCGCGAGAGCTGCGATTTTACCCGCCCAAGCTCCTCGGCTCCGCTTTCCATGAAGAGCTCACGCAATCGCTTCGCGACGGCGGGCGCGTCGAAGTCCTGTGGCAGCAGCCATCCGCCGCCATGGCGCGAGACGCGCTCGCCGAGCGCGCCGTCCGGCGCCGCGAGCACCGGCAAGCCGCACGACCAGGCGTCCGAGAGCGTGTAGCTGAAGCTTTCCGGAGCGCGATTCGGAAAGAGCGCGAGCCCGGCGCCGTAGGCCGCGATGAGGCCCGGGACCTCGGCGTCGGAATAGGCGCCGTGGACGAATAGCGTCGCGGGATGGCGCCACCCCGCCACGACTTGTCGATCGAGGTAGCCGATCACCACGATCGCGATGCCGGAACCGCGCAGCGCCTCGCCCAACGCCTCGAGAATGTCGCTGCCCTTGTGCGGGCCGATCGCGCCGAGGACCACGGCCACATGGCGAGGTCGATGCTCGCCGAACTCCGGACGCGCGCGCGGCTCGGCGCCGGTCCGGGCCATCGCGGCCGAGCCATTGGGAACGACATGGACCTCGAGCCCCTCGATGTGGCGGCGCGCCAAATCCGCGATGTAGTCGGAGGGCGCGACGACCGCGTCGGCTGCGCGCAGGAAATGCGCATTGTCCCCAAGCCACGCACTGTCGAGGCATACCTGCGCTCCGGCGTCGAGGGCATCGGGGCTGAGGAATAGCACGTCGTGCAGCGTCGCGATGCAGCCCGCCCCGAGGTCGCGCCTCACCTGCAGCGCGCGTTTCTTCGCGACCGGGTGCAGGCTGTGGACGTGCACCAGGCCCACCGCTTGCGAACGCAGCCACTCTCGCATCGACTCCGGATCGGCATCGACGCGCGCGGGATCGAGCGCGCGATAGCGCGACTGCGATTCGACGACTTCGGCCGCATCGCCGACGTGCCAGGCGAGATGCGTTCGCGCGCTCGATCGGGCGAGGTCGTGCAGGTGGCGGTTGACGCCACCGCCGAGGAGCGAAGTCACGTGCACGACGGCGGAGGAACCCATCGCGGCGAGCTACTCCGGAACCGCGTTGAACACCTCCGCCGTCCCCTTCCAGCCCGGCTTGCGGTGTTCCGCGACGACGGTGGTGTAGATGCCGCCGCGCGCAAAAAACTCCGCGCGCAGCCTCATGTAGCGCGGCGAGGTGACGGCGACGAGGTGGTCGAGGATTTCGTTGGTCACCGCCTCGTGGAACCGGCCCTCGTTGCGAAACGACCAGATGTAGAGCTTGAGGCTCTTCAACTCGACGCAGGTCCCCTCGGGGATGTAGTCGAGAAAGAGCGTCGCGAAGTCGGGCTGGCCGGTCTTCGGACACAGGCACGTGAACTCCGGCATCTCCATGTGGATCCCGTAATCCCGGTCCGGATTGGGATTGGGGAAGGTCTCCAGCGAAGTCAAGTGCTTTTTCGAAGGTGCGCGCGTCACCATTGGGGCGTCTCGATCGTTCCGGTAAAATTACGCATTTTACTGAAGCCTCACTGAAGCGCCCCCCTCCTTGCGACTCCTCTCCGTAAAGCTTGCCGGTTTCAAGTCCTTCGTCGATCCGACCACCATCGCCGTCCCCGGGCAACTCGTGGGGGTCGTGGGCCCGAATGGATGCGGCAAGTCCAACGTGATCGACGCTGTGCGCTGGGTGCTCGGCGAGTCGTCCGCCAAGCAGCTGCGCGGCGAGCACATGGCCGACGTGATCTTCAACGGCTCGTCCGAGAGGAAGCCCCTCAGCCGCGCGTCCGTCGAGCTCGTTTTCGACAATTCGCTCGGCCGGGTCGGCGGTCCCTGGTCGACCTATTCGGAAATCAGCGTGAAGCGCCTGCTCTCGCGCGAGGGCGATTCGACCTACTACATCAACGGCCAGCACGTGCGCCGCCGCGACGTGCAGGACATTTTCCTCGGCACCGGCCTCGGCCCGCGCGCCTATTCGATCATCGAGCAGGGGATGATCTCGCGCGTGATCACGTCCAAGCCCGAGGAGCTGCGCGTCTTCCTCGAGGAGGCCGCGGGCGTGTCCAAGTACCGCGAGCGCCGGCGCGAGACCGAGCTTCGCCTCGAGGACACGCGCGAGAACCTGTCGCGAGTCGGCGACATCCGCGCCGAGCTTGGCGCCCAGCTCGAGCACCTTTCGCAGCAGGCGGAGGTGGCCGCGCGCTACAACGAGCTCCAGGCGCAGCTCGCGCTTCACCACAACCTGATCGCCTTTACGCGGCTGCGCGAAGCCGAGCAGGCGCGCAACCGCTACGCCAACGAAGTGCAGAAGGTGCAGGTGGGGCTGGAAGCCGAGATGGCGAAGCTGCGCGAATCGGAGCGCGCGCTCGAGCAGTTGCGCAGCCGCCATTACCAGGAAACCGACCACCTCCAGGAGCTGCAGGGGGCGCTCTACTCGGCGAACGCGCAGGTCCAGTCGCTCGAGCAGGAGATCGCCTTCCTCGGCGAGAATCGCCGGCGCATGGGCGCGCAGCTCGAAGCGCTCGGCACGGAAGCGGCCGAGGTCGAACGGCGCATCGCGCAGGCCAACGACGAGCGCGACCGCTGTGCGGCCGAGATCGACGCTGCGCGCGCTGCGATCGCGCAGCGCGAGGCCGAAAGCATCCTCGCGCGCGAGGCATTGCCCGGCGCCGAGGGCGCGGCACAGGTCGCGGCGACGCAGGTGCGGGCCGCCGAAGGCGAAATGTCCGCGGCCGAGCAGGCGCAAGGCGTCGAGGAGACGCGCGAATCGCACGCCTTGAAGCTGCTTTCCCAAATCGAGGCGCGAAAAAACCGCCTCAAGCAGGAGAACATGGGCCTTGCGTTCCCCGAGCCCGAGAAGCTCGCCGGCGTCGAATCGCAGCGCCAGGCGGCCGGTGCGCGCATCGCCGAGCTCGAAGCCATGCAGCGCGAATCCGAAGCGCGTGTGCCGCCGCTCGAGGACGAGCGCCGTGCGGCGACCGATCGTCTCCAGGAGGCCACGCGCGAAGCCGCCGGGCTCGAGGCGGCGCTGAAGGCGCTCGAAGCGCAGCAGGCGCGGCTCGATGCGAATACCAAGGTCGGCGAATGGGTGCAGGCGCACGGCCTCGATCGCGCCGAGCGGCTGTGGCAGGCGATTCGCGTCGAGGCGGGCTGGGACGACGCGGTCGAGGCTGCGCTCGGCGTGCGCTTGAATGCGGTGAAGCTTGCGGACGATTCGGGCCTGGCGCAGTTGGTGCGCGATGCGCCGCCGGGGAACTTCGCGGTCTTCCTCGATCGCGGGGCGCCCGACACGACGGTGACCTCCAACCTGAAGCCGCTTTCTTCCGTGGTGGGCAGCGAGCGTGCCGGAGTGTTGGCCTACCTGCGCGACGCCCTGGCGAATGTCTTCATCCTTCCCGATGGCGAGGAGGGCATGACGCTGGCACGCGTGCTGCCGCCCGGCGGTGTTCTCGTGTCGAAGGCCGGCCACCTTTTTAGCCGGCATGGCGTGGTCTTTCACGGCCCGCAGTCGGAGCTTCACGGCGTGTTGCAGCGCCAGCGCGAGATCGAGGACCTCCAGGCGCGGATTCCCGCGCGCTCGCGCGAACGCTCCGAAGTCGAGGCACGCCTGCGCGCGCTCGAGCAGGCGCTGCGCGATGCGCAGGAAGCCGCGCGACGCGCGCGCGAGGAGCTGGCGCAAGCGCGCCAGCGCGATCACGACCTCGAGGTCGAGTACCTGAAGCTTTCGCAAAGCTCGCAGCAATCGGAGAAACGGCGCGAAGCGATCCGCGAGGAGCTCGCGACCCTCGACGAAGACGAAGGGCGCGAGCGGCTCGAGATGCAGGAAGCGCAGCACGCCCTCGAGCGCGGCTCGCAGTCGATCGAGACGATCGTGCAGCGCCTGCAGTCGCTCGAGGAGGCGGCGAAGGGCGCGCAGCAGGAACTGAACGCGGCGCGCGACGCGATCGCCCAGGCCGAGCGCATGCTTTCGGAAGCGCGCTTCAACGAACGCAGCTGCCACGAAAAAGCGGCTTCCCAATCGCAGCTCGCGGTGTCGCTCGCCGAGCGGCTCCAGGCGCTGACGGCCAATCGCGACAAGGTCACGGCTGAGCTTGCCGAGCTCGAAGAGGGCCAGGTCCGCGAACGGCTGCAAGGCGCGCTCGGGACCAAGCGCGAGCGCGAGACGATCCTCGCCGATGCGCGCGCCGGCCTCGAGAACCTGTCGACGGAGCTGCGCGCGCTCGAGGAAGCACGGCTCGAAGTCGAGCGGCACTTGAACCCCCTGCGCGAGCGCATCACCGAGCTTCGCCTCAAGGAACAGGAAGCCTCGACCCATGCGGAGCAGTACTCGCAGCAGCTTCAGGAAGCGGGTGCCGACCGCCAGGAGCTCGCGGCACAGATCGAGAAGCGCGTGCGCTCCTCGTCGCTCGCCAACGAGATCAATCGCCTCGGCGAGGAAATCGCCGCCCTCGGGCCGGTGAACCTCGCGGCGCTTTCGGAATTGACGACGGCGACCGAGCGCAAGACCTTCCTCGACGCGCAGGCCGAGGACCTGGCCAAGGCCGTCGAGACCCTGGAGAGCGCGATCAAGCGCATCGATCGCGAAACGCGCGAGCTGCTCCAGGAAACTTTCGACGCGGTCAACGCGAATTTCCAGGAGATGTTCCCGGCGCTCTTCGGCGGCGGGCAGGCGAGCATCAAGCTCACGGGCGAGGAGATCCTCGACGCCGGACTGCTGGTCTTCGCGCAGCCGCCCGGCAAGAAGACCCAGTCGATACAGCTCCTCTCGGGGGGCGAGAAGGCGCTCACCGCCATCGCGCTGGTGTTCTCGCTCTTCAAGCTCAATCCGGCCCCCTTCTGCCTGCTCGACGAGGTGGATGCGCCGCTCGACGATCCGAACACGGAGCGCTTCTGCGACCTCGTGCGCCAGATGTCGGCGCAGACGCAGTTCCTCTTCATCACCCACAACAAGATCACCATGGAGCTCGCCGCGCAGCTCGTCGGCGTGACCATGCCGGAGCCGGGCGTCTCGCGGGTCGTCGAAGTCGACATCGAAGCGGCGCTCGAGCTGGCGCGAAAACAGGCCGCATGACCGACCTCCAGCTTGCGATGATCGGCGTGGGCGTCGCGCTGGTGGCCCTCGTGGCCATCTACAACGTCGTGCAGGAACGCCGCGCGCGACGCCGCGCCGAGCAGGCGTTCGGCCAGCGGCCGCCCGACGCCCTCTTCGGGACGGACGATCGCCGCGAGCCCACGCTCGGAGCATTGGCAGCGGAAGGGGCCGAGCCCGTAGCCGCCGTTCAGCCGCGCGAGGCGCCGGCCCCCGCGTCTGCCGACCTCGAAGCCGGCGTGGCCCCGAGCGCGGAGATCTCGAGCCGCACCGACACGGTCGCCGTGATCCTCGCCGACGATCCGGTGGCGCGCGAGCAGCTCGAGCCCCTGCTGGAAGCTTTGCGCAGCCACGCGACGCCGATCCACGTCGAGGGCATCGTCGACGAGCAGTGGCACCCGATCGAAACCTCGCCGAAACGCGCCTGGCGCGAGCTGCGCGTGGGCCTGCAGCTCGCAAGCCGCCGCGGGCCGCTCGCCGAGGACGAGATCGACGCGTTCAACCGCGCCGTGGCGGACTTCTCGGCGAGTGTCAACGCGGTCTCGCAGCGCGAGGCGCCCTCGGCCGCCGCCACGCGCGCGCTCGAGCTCGACCGCTTCTGTGCGGACGCGGATATCGAGGTCGCGGTGAACGTCATCGGGCAATTCGGCGCCACCTTCGCCCTCTCGCGCGTGAAGGCGATCGCCCTGGAGCACGGGCTATCCGAGACGGCCGACAGCGACCTCGTGCGCTTCGGCCGCGACGGCACGGCGGAATTTTCGGTGCGCCGCTTCGGCGACGATCCCCAGAACCCGCCCGCGACCTACACCCATGGCCTCACGCTGGCGCTCGACCTGCCGCAGGTCGCCGATGCGCCGGCGGCCTTCACGAGCATGGTGCACCTCGCGCAGGTCTTCGCGACCTCGCTCGGCGGGCAGCTCGTCGACGACAACCGCCGCCCGCTGAGCGACGCCGGTCTCGTTTCCATCCGGCGCACGCTCGAGAAAGTCTTCCACGAGATGGAGGCGCACGGCATTCCGGCCGGCAGCGCTCTCGCCCGCCGCCTGTTCTCCTAAACAAATGGTGAAGCGCGGCATCGAGGCCCGTGCGCGCGAGCTGCGGCGCGAGATCGAGCGCCACAACCGCCTGTACTTCAACCAGGCCGCACCGGAGATCTCCGACGCCGCGTACGACGCGCTCATGCGCGAGCTGGTGCAGCTCGAGACCGAGCACCAGGAGCTGCGCACGCCTGATTCGCCAACCCAGCGCGTGGGCTCCACGCCCAGCCAAGCCTTCGCCGCGGTCGTGCACCGCGTCCCGATGCTCTCGCTCGCCAATGCGTTCGACGAAGAAGACGTCGCCGCATTCGACCGGCGCTGCCGCGAAGGGCTCGAGACGGAGAGCGTCGAATATGCCTGCGAGCTCAAGTTCGACGGGCTCGCGGTGACGCTGGCCTACGAGGACGGGCTCTTCGTGCGCGGCGCGACGCGCGGCGACGGGACGACGGGCGAGGACGTCACGCCCAACCTGCGCACGATCCGCTCGATCCCGCTGCGGCTCGAGGCGAACAAGCCGCCGAAGCTCCTCGAGGTGCGCGGCGAGGTGCTGATGATGCGTCGCGACTTCGAGGCCATCAACAAGCGCGCCGTGGAGCTGGGCGAGAAGACGTTCGTCAATCCGCGCAACGCCGCCGCCGGGGGATTGCGCCAGCTCGACCCACGGCTCACCGCGCAGCGCAAGCTCTCCTTCTTCGCGTACGGCGTGGGCGCGCACGACGGATTCAAGATGCCGGCGACGCACGGGAAGCTGCTCGACCGCCTGGACGACCTCGGCTTCGCGGTCGCGAAGCATCGCGAGAGCGTGCGTGGCATGAAGGGGCTGCTCGAGTTCTACGCGCGCTCGGGCGCTGAGCGCCCGAAGCTCGCCTACGACATCGACGGCGTGGTCTACAAGGTCAACCTTTACGCGGACCAGGAGAAGCTCGGCTTCGTGTCGCGCGCGCCGCGCTGGGCGATCGCGCACAAGTTTCCCGCCGAGGAAGCGACCACGGAGCTCGTCGGCATCGAGTTCCAGGTCGGGCGCACCGGGGCGATCACGCCGGTCGCGCGGCTGAAGCCCGTCTTCGTCGGCGGCACGACGATCGTGAACGCGACGCTGCACAACGAGGACGAAATTCGTCGCAAGGACATCTGGAAGGGCGATACCGTCGTCGTGCGGCGCGCGGGTGACGTGATCCCGGAAGTGGCTCGCGTCGCGAAGAAGGGACCGCGCGACGAGCCCTTCAAGATGCCGAAGAAGTGCCCCGTGTGCCAATCGGCGGTGATGAAGTCGGAGGACGAGGCAGTCGCGCGCTGCACCGGCGGCCTCATCTGCCCCGCCCAGAGGAAACAGGCGCTCCTGCACTTCGCCTCGCGGCGCGCGCTCGACATCGAAGGCCTGGGCGACAAGCTCGTCGAACAGCTCGTCGACGGCGGCATCGTGCGCACACCCGCGGACCTCTACAAGCTGGGTGTGGCGAAGCTCGCGGCGCTCGAGCGCATGGCCGAGAAGTCGGCGTCGAACGTGTACGACGCGATCGAGAAGAGCAAGGACACGACGCTCCCGCGCTTCGTCTACGCGCTCGGCATCCGCAATGTCGGCGAGGTGACGGCCAAGGACCTCGCGCGGCAGTTCGGCACGCTCGACCGGATCATGGACGCGGCGGTCACCGAGCTCGAGGAGGCTCCCGACGTCGGGCCCGTGGTCGCCGAATCGATCGCCGGGTTCTTTCGCGAACGCCACAACCGCGAAGTGATCGAACAGCTGCGCGCGGCCGGCGTGCGCTGGAAGGAGGAGGCGCGGGCGCGGCCGGTCCAAGGCCCCTTCGCGGGTAAGATTGTGGTCCTCACCGGGACGCTGGCTGCAATGACCCGCGATCGAGCGCGCGAACGCATCGAGGCGGGCGGCGGCAAGGTCACCGGCTCGGTGTCGGCGAAAACCGATTACGTCGTGGCCGGCGAGGAAGCCGGCTCCAAGCTCGACAAGGCGCGCGAGCTCCGCGTGGCGGTGCTCGATGAAAAGCAGTTCCTCGCTCTCCTGGAACAAAAATGAAAATCACGAAGGCCATATTCCCCGTCGCCGGCCTCGGCACGCGCTTCCTGCCGGCGACGAAGGCGTCGCCGAAGGAGATGCTGCCCATCGTCGACAAGCCCCTGATCCAGTACGCCGTCGAGGAGGCGATCGCCGCCGGCATCACCGACATGATCTTCGTGACCGGCCGCGGCAAGCGCGCGATCGAGGATCATTTCGACAAGGCATACGAGCTCGAAGCCGAGCTGCTGGCGCACGGCAAGGTGAAAGTCCTCAAGCAGATCCGCGGATTGGTCGAGGAGGGTGTCACTTACGCGTACATCCGCCAGGCCGAGGCGCTAGGCCTCGGCCATGCGGTGCTTTGCGCGCGCCACCTCATCGGCAACGAGCCCTTCGCGGTGATCCTCGCCGACGACCTCATCGACGCGAAGACGCCGGTCCTCGAGCAGATGGTCGCGGTGCACGGGAAGAATGGCGGCAGCGTCATCGCCGTGCAGAATGTCGAGCGCGAGGAAACCATGTCCTACGGCATCGTTTCCGCCGATCCGGTGGCGCCTCGCTTGTCGAAGCTCACCGGGATCGTCGAGAAGCCGAAACCCGAAGACGCGCCTTCGACTCTCGGGGTGGTGGGCCGCTACGTGCTGAGCCCCCGCGTCTTCCATTACCTCGAGAACCTGCGCCCGGGCGCCGGGCGCGAGATCCAGCTCACCGACGCGATCGGGCGGCTCCTGCGCGAAGAGAGCGTCTTCGCCCACGAGTTCGAGGGACAGCGCTACGATTGCGGCTCGAAGCTCGGCTACCTCAAGGCGACCGTGGCCTACGCGTTGAAGCATCCCGAAGTCGGCGAGGGGGTTCGCGACTACCTGGCGAGCGTCGATGCGCGGGGCGCCCGGCCATGAACCGCCACGAAGCGCAGCGCCTGCTGGACGAGGCCGACATCGTCTGCACCGCGGAAGAGGTCAAGAGCGCCGTGTCGCGCCTGGCGCGCGAGATCAGCGCCAAGCTCTCCGACGAGTTCCCGGTCGTGCTTTCCGTCATGGGGGGCGCGGCGGTATTCACCGGGCAGCTGCTGCCGCAGCTCGAGTTTCCGCTGGAATTCGGCGCGATCGAGGTCACGCGCTACAACAACACCACGCAGGGACGCGACATCTCGTGGCGCCTCGCGCCGCGCGACAACGTGAAGGACCGCACGGTGCTCGTGGTCGACGACATCCTCGACGAGGGCATCACGCTCGCCGCGATCCGCAACAAGCTGATCGAGATGGGCGCCAAGGCGGTCTACAGCGCGGTCTTCGCCGACAAGGCGATCGGCCGCGAGAAGCCCGCGCACGCCGATTTCGTGGGCGTCACCGTCCCCGATCTCTACGTGTTCGGCTTCGGGATGGACGCGTACGGATTGTGGCGCAACCTGCCGGCGATCTACGCGTTGAAGGCCAAATGATCGCCATCATCGGAGGCAGCGGCCTCACGCAGCTCACGAACCTCGAGATCACCCATCGCCAGATCGTCCGCACGCCGTATGGAGAACCGTCGGGGCCGCTCACGTTCGGGCGCATCGGCTCACGGCAGGTCGCGTTCCTCGCGCGCCACGGTTACGGCCACACGCTCGCACCGCACGAGATCAATTACCGCGCGAACCTCTGGGCGCTGCACGCAAAGGGAGTGAAGCGCGTGATCGCGGTCTGCACGGTGGGCGCCATCGACGCGCGATTGCGCTCCGGCTCCATCGTGCTGCCCGACCAGATCATCGATTACACGTGGGGACGTCCCTCGACCTACTTCGAGGGCGCCGCGCAACCGGTCACGCACATCGACTTCACCTATCCATTTTGCGAGGAAACGCGCGCGATGGCGCTCGCCGGCGCGAAGGACGCCGGCGTCGAGCTTCTCGACGGCGGGACCTATGCCGCGGTCCAGGGTCCGCGCCTGGAGACCAAGGCCGAGATCGACCGGCTCGACCGCGACGGCGCGACGATGGTCGGGATGACCTGCATGCCCGAAGCCGCGCTCGCACGAGAGCTGCAGCTGTCGTATGCCGCGCTGGCGGTGGTCGTGAACGCCGCGGCCGGGCGCGGCGAGAGCCTCAAGCGCGTTGCGCTGGAGGACATTGCTCGTATCATCGACGAAGCGATGGGCCGGGTGAGGCTCATCGTCGCCAAAGTGGTGGAGCATCATGGCGATTCGTGAGGTGTTGCGCATGGGGCATCCGGTGTTGCGCGAGCGCGCCAAGCGGGTCGAGCAGTTCGGCACGCCGGAGCTGCGCGCGCTCGTCGAGGACATGAAGGAAACCATGGCCGCCAGGAGCGGAGCGGGGCTCGCCGCGCCGCAGATCGGTGTCGGCGAGCGCGTCGTGATCTTCGGCGTGGACAAGAACCCGCGCTATCCGGACGCCGAGGAGGTGCCGTTCACCGTCCTCGTGAATCCGCAGATCGTCCTCCTCACCCGCGAAGTGGAGGACGGCTGGGAGGGGTGCCTTTCGGTGCCGGGCATGCGCGGCATGGTGCCGCGCTACACGCGGCTTCGCTACACGGGCTTCGACGCGGAAGGCGCGCCGATCGATCGCGTCGCCGAGGGTTTCCATGCGCGCGTAGTGCAGCACGAATGCGACCACCTCGACGGCATCCTGTACCCGCAACGCATGACCGACATGAGCCGCTTCGGCTTCATCGAAGAGCTTTTCCCCGGCGAAGACATTGTCGACGACTGAGGCGCGCACCATGACGACGGCGAGCACTCGCCTCACACGGCGCAAAACGCCGGCGCGCGAAGCGGGGCCGCGGCAGAGCCTCAGCCGGCGTCTGGTGCGCGAGCTCTCCGCGTCGATCGCGAGCGGCAAGATTCCCGTGGGCGAGAAGCTCCCGACCGAGCAGGCGCTCTGCGGCGCGTTCGGTGTGAGCCGCACCGTGGTGCGCGAGGCGATCTCGAGCCTCAGGGCCGACGGGCTCGTCGTCAGCCACCAGGGCAAGGGCGTCTTCGTCCTCGAGCGCGCGCGGCCCGAAGGTTTCCAGATCGATCGCTCCGAGCTCGAAGTCTTGCAGGAGGTGATCAAGGTGCTGGAGCTGCGCATCGGCGTGGAGGCGGAAGCCGCCGCGATCGCGGCGCGCAGCCGCAAGCCCGCCGACGTGAAGCGGTTGCGGAACGCGCACAAAGCGATGCAGGCCGCGATCGGGGCGGGCCGCGACGGCGTCGAGGAGGATCTCGAGTTCCATCGCGCCATCGCCGCGGCGACCGGCAACCGCTATTTCGTCGATTTCTTCAACCATCTCGGCGCCGCGGTGATTCCGCGCGCGCGCATCAATCGCTTTCGCGCCAATCCCGCCGGGCGCAGTGACTACCTGCGCAGCGTGAACCGCGAGCACGACGCGATACTCAAGGCGATCGACCGCGGCGACGCGGAAGGCGCGCGCGCCGCGATTCAGCGCCACCTCGGCAGCAGCCGCGACGCGCTGCGCGCAACCCTGCGTTAGGAGCAACCATGGCCGAAATCCCCGCACGCGATCTCACCAGCGACACGCGCATCGTCCATTTCCTCTACCTGATGCACGGCCTCGCGCCGTTCACCGCCTGGCTGCTGGCGATCGTCGCGGTCGTGATCGGCATCGCCAAGCGCGCCGATGTGAGCGGGACTTACCTCGAGACGCACGTCTCCTGGCTCTCCCGCACCTTCTGGTGGGGGCTGCTGTGGATCGCGATCTCGGGCCTCATCACCCTCATCCTCATCATCACGATCGTGGGCATCCTCATCTGGTGGCTGCCCTGGACGATCCTCTTCTTCTGGTACCTCTACCGGGTCATCAGGGGATGGCTGCGTCTGAACGACGGCCAGCCTATTTGACCACCTCGAAGGTTCCGGTGCACTGGAACCATTGCTTGTCGTTCGAGGCGAAGCCGGCGAGGGAGTGGTCGCGGAAGTTCAGGGCGACCGTGAGGGTAAAGCCGGAGGCCGCGAGGTAGGAAACCAGGTAGACGTCGTCACCGACGCTTAGGGCCGCGTACTGCTTTTCCTTCGTGTAGCCGCCTTTGGGCTTGGCCGCGTCGACGCGCGCATATTCGACGCTGCCGTCGTCGTGAAAGACGTGCTCGTGGGATTCGCCCTTGGTGGGTCCATCGGTCCAGGTGAAGCGGATCGTCTTCCCGCGCACGAGGTTGGTCTTGCGAACGTCGTCCATGCCGCCCTCCTTGGGTGCGTTGCGTCTTTTTTTGACAACCCGGCGACGCGGGGTGTTCAATCCATGCTCCTAGAGGAGGTTCCCCCCAAATGAAAACGACATCCATCCGGAATTCGATGTGGGTATTGCTGGCCGCCGGCCTGGCCGCCGCGGTCCCGGCGCAGGCAGGCAAGGTGCTCGATGGGATCAAGTCCCGCGGGCAGCTCGTGTGCGGCGTGAATACCGGCCTCGCCGGCTTTTCCCAGGCCGACCCCCAGGGCAACTGGACCGGCCTCGACGTCGACAACTGCCGCGCCATTGCGGCCGCGGTGCTCGGCGACGCCAACAAGGTGAAATGGGTGCCGCTCACCGCGCAGCAGCGCTTCACCGCCCTGCAATCCGGGGAGATCGACATCCTGTCGCGAAACACCACGTGGACGCTGTCGCGCGATGGCGCGCTGGGCGTGCACTTCACGGGGGTGAACTACTACGACGGCCAGGGCTTCATGGCCCCGGTCAAGATGAAGCTCAAGACCGCCAAGCAGATCGCCAAGGGCACGACGGTGTGCGTACAGACCGGAACCACGACCGAGAAGAACCTCACCGACTTCTCGCGCCAGAACAAGCTGGATTTGAAGCCCATCGTGTTCGAGAAGCAAGAAGCGGCGACCGGCGCCTATTTCTCGGGACGCTGCGCGCTGTTCACGACCGATGCCTCGGGCCTTGCCTCGATCCGCAGCAAGGATGCGAAGAATCCTGCCGACCACATCATCCTTCCCGACCTGATCTCCAAGGAGCCGCTGGGTCCGAGCGTGCGCCGCGGCGACGACGAGTTCTTCGCCATCGTCAAATGGGTGCAGTACGGGCTCCTCGAAGCCGAGGAATACGGGCTCACGCAGGCGAACGTCGACAAGATGGCCGCCGAGAGCACCGATCCCGTGGTCATGCGCCTCACCGGTAAATCGGAGGACACCGGCAAGCACCTGGGCCTCGACAAGGATTGGCTGGTCCGCGCGGTGAAGGCGGTCGGCAACTACGGCGAGAGCTTCGAGCGCAATGTGGGAGCCAAGTCGCCGCTCAACCTTCCGCGCGGATTGAACAACCAGTGGAACAAGGGCGGCCTCATGTACGCGCCGCCGATCAGGTAGGGGAGAGAGTCAGGGATAGGGTCCCAAGTGCCCGCAACCCGCCCGCCCCCGCGTCGCCGCGATTGGTCCTGGAGAAGCCAGGCCTTTCGCGGCCTCGTCTACCAGGTCCTCGCCGTCGCCCTGATCGGCTTCGGCGTCTGGTACCTCGCGCACAACACCGTGCTCAACATGCGGGCGCGGGGCATCCAGAGCGGCTTCGAGTTCCTGCTGCAACCCGCCGGGTTCGACATCGGCGAGAGCCTCATTCCGTACGACGCGCTCGACCCGTTCTGGAAGGCTTTCCTCGTCGGGATCCTGAACACCCTGCGTGTCGCGATTGTCGGCATCGTCGTGGCGACGGTGATCGGCACCCTGCTCGGCGTCGGCCGATTCTCGCGCAACGCCATCCTGCGCGGCCTGTGCTACGGCTACGTGGAGCTTTTCCGCAACGTTCCGGTGCTGCTGCAGCTGTTGATGTGGTACTTGCTCTTCACCGACATCATGCCGCCCATCTCCGAGCCCTTGTCGCTCGGCGGGATGGCCTACATCAGCAAGGGCGGGTTCTCGTTCCCGGTGCCGGTCTGGACGCTGGGACAGACGTTGGCCGCCGCCGGCGCCGTCGTCGGCGTCGTGATCGCCGTCCTTTATCGCCGCTGGGCGCTGCGCCAGTTCGAAGCGACCGGCCGCGTGCGCAGCCTCTTCTGGATGCCGGTGAAGATCGTCCTCGGCATGGCGTTCATCGGCTGGCTCGCGGGGGGAGCGCCGACGGAGTGGAGCGTGCCGACGCCGACCCAGTTCGCCACGGAAGGCGGCGCCTCGGCCACGGCTGAATTCCTCGCGGTCCTGCTCGGACTGGTTCTCTATACCTCGGCATTCATCGCCGAAGTCGTGCGCGCCGGCATCGCCTCGGTCGCGCGCGGGCAAAACGAAGCGTCGGCGAGCCTGGGCCTTTCGCCGGCCCAGACGATGCGGCTCGTCACCCTGCCGCAAGCTTTGCGCGTGATCATCCCGCCGATCACGAGCCAATACCTCAACCTCACCAAGAATTCCTCGCTCGCGGTCGCGATCGGCTATCCCGACGTGGTGTCGATCGCCAACACTTCGCTCAGCCAGACCGGACGCGCGGTCGAATGCATCGCGATCATCATGGCCGTGTATCTCACGACGTCGCTCTCGACCGCCGCCTTCATGAATTGGTACAACCGCCGCTCGGCCATCAAGGAGCGTTGAGCGTGGCGACCGTCTTCCAGGCCATCCCTGCGCGGCCCGCGCCGGTCAAGACGTCCGGTTTCGTGCCGTGGGTGCGGCGCAATCTTTTCGGCGACTGGAAGAGCACGCTCACCACGGTCGTGATCGCGCTCCTCGCGATCCGCTACCTGCCCGAGATCGCGAGCTGGACGATCTTCCAGGCGGTATTCCAGCCGAATGTCGCGGAATGCTCCGCGGCGCGCGGCAGCGGCGCCTGCTGGGGCGTGATCGCCGAGAAATACCGCTTCATCGTCATGGGCCGCTATCCGTTCGAGCAGCAGTGGCGCCCGGAGCTCGCCACGATCCTGATGGTGGGAATGCTGGTCGTGAGCTGCATGCGCCGTTTCTGGAGGCCGTGGCTCGCGCCGGTGTGGGTCGCCGTGCTCGCCGTGTACTTCCTCCTGATGCGCGGCGGCATGTTCGGGCTCACCTACGTGCCGACCGATCTCTGGGGTGGCCTGCCGCTCACGGTCATGCTCGCGACACTGAGCATCGTGCTCGCGTTTCCGATCGCGGTGGTCGTCGCGCTGGGGCGGCGCTCGAACCTCCCGGCGATCCGCTCGCTCTGCATCGTGTACGTGGAGCTCATTCGCGGCGTGCCGCTGATCTCGGTGCTCTTCATGGCCTCGTTCCTCTTCCCGCTATTCGTGCCCGTCGGCATGTCGCCCGACGTGCTGCTGCGGGTCCTCGTCGGCATCACGCTCTTCGCCGCAGCCTACCTCGCGGAGACGATTCGCGGCGGGCTGCAGGCGGTGCCGAAGGGACAGATCGAAGCGGCTGCCACGCTGGGGCTTTCGTACTGGCAGACGCAGCGCAAGATCGTGCTGCCGCAGGCGCTCGCCATCGTGGTGCCGTCGATCGTGAACAGCTTCATCGGCATCTTCAAGGACACTTCCCTCGTCACCATCGTGAGCCTTTACGAGCTCACCGGCGCCATGACGCTCGCGCTCAATTCCGATGCCGACTGGCGGCCGTACAAGATCGAGGCCTACATCTTCATCACGCTCATCTATTTCGCATTCTGCTTCGCGATGTCCCGCTACAGCCTGTGGATCGAGAAGCAGGTCGGCGCGAGCAAGAACCGCTAGGAGAATCCATGGCCGATCCCATCATCCGCTTCGAAAAGGTGAACAAGTGGTACGGCGACGATTCCCACGTCCTGCGCGACATCGACCTCTCCGTCGATCCAGGTGAGCGCATCGTGGTCTGCGGGCCTTCGGGATCGGGCAAGTCGACGCTGATCCGCTGCATCAACCGGCTCGAGGAGTACCAGGAGGGCCGGATCGTCGTCGACGGCACCGAGATCTCCGACGACGTGAAGGCGATCGACAAGGTCCGCAAGCAGGTCGGCATGGTGTTCCAGCAGTTCAACCTCTTCCCGCACCTCACGGTCCTGGAGAACCTGACGCTCGCGCCGATGTGGGTGGGCAAGACGCCGAAGAAGGACGCGGAGGAAAATGCGATGCGCCAGCTCGAGCGGGTGCGCATCGCCGCCCATGCGAAGAAGTACCCCTTGCAGCTTTCAGGGGGCCAGCAACAGCGCGTCGCCATCGCCCGGGCGCTCTGCCTCAAGCCGAAGATCATGCTGTTCGACGAGCCGACTTCGGCGCTCGACCCGGAAATGATCAAGGAGGTGCTCGACGTGATGGTGGAGCTGGCCGGCCAGGGCATGACGATGGTCTGCGTGACCCACGAGATGGGCTTCGCGAAGGCGGTCGCGAACCGCGTCATCTTCATGGACCAGGGGCAGATCGTCGAAGAGAACAACCCGCACGACTTCTTCGACCATCCGAAGAGCGATCGGACGCGCGACTTCCTCTCGAAGATCCTCGGGCACTGAGATCGGGGACAGACCACTCGTTCCGCACTGAGGAAAACCACGGACGGAGCCTGATAGCTCTTTCGCCGGTTTTCCTCAGTGCGGAACGAGTGGTCTGTCCCCAGCTAGGCCGCCGTCATCCGCCGCAGCTCCTCGACGATCGCCTCGCGCGAAACCGGGTCCTCGACCGCGGCGCCGTTCACCACGAAAGCATCCTCGGCGCGCGCGCCGAGCGTATTGATGCGCGCATCGATGAGGTTCAGGTCGTTGCGCAGCAACAGGCGCGCGACTGCCGAGAGGAGCCCCGGCCGGTCGGCGCAGCTCAGCGTCACCAGCCAGCGGCCGGGGCGGCGGTCGGGGACGATCGCGATGCGCGGCTCGATCGGGAAGTGCTTCACCCAGCGCGAGATGCGGCCGGTGGGCGGCGCTTCGATCGGTCCCTGTGCGGCGATGCGCTCGCCAAGCTTCGTCTCGATCTTCTGGATGAGCTCGCGATAGTGCTCGGCGGCGCGCGTCTTCGAGAGGACCTGGAAGGTGTCGAGCGCGAAGCCGTGCTGCGTCGTGTAGATCTTCGCCGCGGCCACGTCGAACTGCATGCGCTCGAAGAAGCTCGTGATGCGCGCGAAAAGCCCCGGCTGGTCGGGCGCGTACACCAGCACCTGCAAGCCCTCGCCGACGGGTGAAAGGCGCGCGCGCACGATGGGCTTCTCCGGCGTCGCGCGCGACCACAGCGTGCGCGTGTGCCAGCCGATCTCGCTCGCCTCGAAGCGCTGGAAGTAGTTGTCGTCGAGGTGGCCCCAGAGCGCTTCGTGGCGCCGCTCCTCGGGGACGTACTGGCGGAAGATGCGCAGCGCCTCCTCTTTCTTCACCGCGATCCACGAGGCCGCGTAATCCATCTCGCCGCGCAGCAAGCGTCGCGTGAGGCGGAAGAGGTCCTCGAGGAGCTTGCCCTTCCATGCGTTCCAGACCGCCGGGCTCGTGCCGCGAATGTCGGCGACGGTGAGCACGTAAAGGGCGGTGAGAGTGCGCTCGTCGCGCACGAGCGTTGCGAATCCCGAGATCACATCCGGATCGCTGAGATCCTGCTTCTGCGCCGTGGACGACATCACGAGGTGGTGGTCGACGAGCCAGGCGATGAGCTCCGCGTCGGCTTTCGGCAGGTTGTGGTCACGGCAGAAGCGCACGGCGTCGCGCGAGCCCAGGTGCGAGTGGTCCCCGCCGCGGCCCTTCGCGATGTCGTGGAAGAGCGCTGCGAGGTACAGCACCTCGGGCTTGTCGAACTCCTGCATGAGCTGGGAGCAGAACGGGTACTCGTGGTCGAAGCGCGGGATGCGGAAGCGGCGCAGGTTGCGGATGACCATGAGGATGTGCTCGTCCACGGTGTAGACGTGGAAGAGGTCGTGCTGCATCTGGCCGACGATGCGCCCGAAAGCCGGCAGGTAGCGGCCGAGCACGCCGTAGCGGCTCATGCGCCGCAGGGTCCACGTAAGCCGCTCCGATCTCATGATCGACATGAAGCGGCGGCGATTCTCCGGGCGCAGGCGGAATGAGCGATCGATGCGCGGCAACGCTCGCGAGAGCGCGCGCAGCGTCGTCGGGCCCAGCCCCGCGACGTCGCGATGTTCCTGCAGCCTCAGGAACGCCTCGAGGATCTTCCCCGGCTCGCGCTCGAAGAGCCGCGGGTCGCGGACCTCGAGGTTCACGTTGACGATCTGGAAGTCGTCGTCGAGGACCGCGATGCGGCGGTCGGATCCCGGCGTGATGTGGTCGAAGAGGTTCGCGAGCAGGATCTGGTTGAAGCGCCAGATCGCCTTGGCCGCGAGGTAGTAGCGGCGCATGAGCAGGTCCGACGGCGCCATCGCGCCGCTTGCCTTGAGCTTGAGCTGTCGTGCGATGTCGATCTGGTGGTCGAAGACGAGGCGGTCCTCGCGCCGCGCCGCCAGGTAATGCAGGCGGATGCGAAGGTCCTCGAGCACGCGCTCGTTGGCGGTGATGTCGTACGCTTCCGCGGGCGTGATGATTCCCGCCTCGGCGAGCTCGCGCCACGAAGTGCCGACTCCCGCGGCGCGCGCGAGCCACAGGACCATCTGCAGGTCGCGCAGCCCCCCGGGGCTTTCCTTGATGTTCGGCTCGAGGTTGTAGGCGGCATCCATGAAGCGATCGTGGCGGCGCTTCTGCTCGCGGAATTTCGCCTCGAAGTAGTCGCGCACGTTGCGCTGCGCGTTGAGTCGCGCGGTGAGCTCCGCGAGGAGCGTTCCGTCGCCGGCGACCAGCCGCGCCTCGAGCAAGCTCGTATCGACCGTCACGTCCTTCGCCGCCTCGTCGACGCATTCGGCGATCGTGCGCACGCTGTTCCCGGGCTCGAGCCCGCTGTCCCACAACGCGCCGACCAGGCGCTCGATGCTCGCGCCCGCCTTCTGGCCGTCGGGCAACAGCACCAGGAGGTCGACGTCCGAATGGGGAAAGAGCAATCCGCGGCCGTAGCCGCCCACGGCGACGAGCGCGATGCCGTCGCCCTCGACATGATCGGACCAGAGATGCTGCAGGACGGTATCGACGAAGCCCGCGTGGGCCGCGAGCGTGCCGTGCGGGTCGGATCGCTTGTAGTAGCGCGCCTTGAGCTCTTCGCGCCGGTCGCGGATCCAGGCGCGCATCACGGCGCTGCCCGTGCGGGCCGAGACTTTCCGCGGCGAAAGAGTCGAAACCGTGTCGTCCACCCCTACGAGACGTGGTGCGCGGCGGACCGATCCACGAAGGACGGGGGCGGCGGGGACCCGCGCGAGCGCGTAAGCACCTCGAAGCCGTCTTCGGTGACGAGGATGGTGTGTTCCCACTGGGCCGAGAGCGAATGGTCGGCGGTGACGATGGTCCAGCCGTCGCCGAGCTGGCGGATGTCGCGCTTGCCGGCGTTGATCATCGGCTCGATCGTGAAGGTCATTCCGGCCTCGAGCTTCGGGCCCTGGTTGGCGCGCCCGTAGTGCAGGATCTGCGGCTCTTCGTGAAAGCGCTTGCCGATGCCGTGGCCGCAGAATTCGCGCACGACGCTGTAGCCGTTGCTCTCGGCATGGCGCTGGATGGCGAAGCCGATGTCGCCGAGCGTCGCGCCGGGGCGTACCGCGGCGATGCCCTTCCACATGCATTCGTAGGTGGTCTCGCAGAGCCTTCGCGCCTGCACCGAGGGCTCGCCAACGTAGAACATGCGGCTGGTGTCGCCGTGCCAGCCCTCCTTGATCACGGTGACGTCGATGTTCACGATGTCGCCGTTCTTGAGGATCTTGTCGCCGGGAACGCCGTGGCAGACCTGGTGATTGACCGACGTGCAGATCGATTTCGGGTAGGGGCGATGGCCTGGCGGCGCGTAGTTGAGCGGCGCGGGTATCGTCCCCTGGACGTTCACCATGTACTCGTGGCAGAGCTTGTCGAGATGCGCGGTGGACACGCCCGGCTTCACGTGCGGGGAGACGAAGTCGAGCACCTCCGAAGCGAGCCGTCCCGCGGTCCGCATCAGCTCGATTTCCTCGGGGGCCCGGGTTTGAATGCCCACGGTTTTCTGGCGGCCTTCCATGGCGCAATTATATCGCTAATGATTGAATCGGCGGGTCTTTCCAGGCTATAATGCCATGTTGTTTCAGCGAGTTTCACCGCTTCAAATCCACACCCCGCCCATTGGCTAAGGTGGCCGTTAAACGGCTCAGCTGGCGGGGGAGGCCAACCTTAACCGACAGGAGTACGCAATGTCCGTCACCATGCGCCAGATGCTGGAGGCCGGTGTTCACTTCGGCCACCAGACGCGCTACTGGAACCCGAAGATGGCCCCGTTCATCTTCGGGGTCGACGGCGGCCTCACCTGGAACGCCTTCAGCGTTCTCGGTGTGCGCCCGGACCGGTTCATTGCCTCGCCCACGGATTCGCGCGTCTTCTATGCGATTTCTGGTGGCGTCGTGGTCGATTTCTTCGGGACGGGGCCATCCCGCCTCTATCGCACTCGCGATGGCGGCGCCACGTGGGAGCTCGTCGCTTCGGCCCTGGTATCGCCGACCGGCGCCCCGCTGGGCGATCTCGTCGTCGGCGCCAATCCCGACCTGGTCTTCGCGTCGCGGATGGGAGACTCCTTCTGCATGATCGGGTGTGCCTACGAAGGCAAGGAGGTGTTCGTCTCCACGGATGGCGCGCGCACTTGGCGCAGCATCGATGCGGGCCTCGCCTCCAATGGCCGCCTGCTGTATCCCTCGATCAGCGATTCCCGCATCGTGTATGCGACGACGTCCCAGGGAATCTATCGTAGTGACAACCAAGGGGCGACGTGGCGGTTTCTTCGAGGGAATCCGAGCGATCCCTACATCGTCCCGATCATTTATCAGAGCCAGGTTTTGGTGGATCGGGCAGATCCGCTGTTGGTGTACATGCGTCCTATCCCCACCGAGGTCTGGGTGAGCGAGAACGGCGGAGAGACGTGGCGCATCTCGGATTCCGGGCCGGTGCCGGGGCCGTCACGCGGCCTGCTGGTCGATCCCATCGTCTCGGGACGCATCTTCTTCCTGGGCGACGAGGGCGAAGTCTTCCAGAGCGACGATCGCGCGCGTAGCTGGAAACGCGTGGCGCCTGCGAGCGGGGTAAGCAACCTGGGCGGCGTATCGGGAAGTCCGCGCGACACCTATCCGGTGCTCGCCGCGAACGGTGCGCGGCGGCTCTTTCTCGCGGTGCGGAGCGCGCCTCGCCGCCTGGATCTCGGCGCGAGCGCTCTCGCTTTGGGCTCGGACCTCTGGTGGAATCCCGCGGAAAGCGGCATGGGCTACTCGATCACGCAGCATGAGAGCGGGCAGATCTTCGCCGCCTGGTACGCCTATGACGGGCAAGGGCGCTCGAGGTGGCGCTTCGTTTCAGGAGGCACGTGGCAGGACGATCGAACCTTCACCGGCGGGCTGAATGAGACGAGCGGTCCCGCATTCTTCGAGGGGACTTTCGATCCGAACCGGGTCAACGCGCGGACGATCGGCACGGTCACGCTGCACTTCGACGACAGCAACAACGCGACCTTCTCGTATCGCATGGCGAGCGGAGAGGCGG
>WNFL01275273.1_pt1 | contig 36585 bp, 39 predicted proteins | sample 5400361 | NCBI WGS metagenome assembly WNFL01 (sample SAMN13153351, study PRJNA577476) | soil metagenome | isolation source: 40 cm soil on Douglas fir-dominated hillslope | place: USA:California | collected 2013-09-17
GAGGAGAAGCCCAACTACCGTCCCACGTTGCCTTCAAAGCAGTGAATCGTTTACACGCGTCGCAACATTATAATCTCCAAAGCCGTCAAATAGGCATCCTTAACTTTACCTCGGCCGTTATCGAAGACACCCGTCCGTATTTTGCTCCCAATACGATACCAACGATAATGTCCCTCCCAAAGAACCTGCATTGAATACAAATGTGCGAGGAAGGGTACAACACGAGTTAAGATATCTCCAATCAAGCGTGAGTAGGGCGTGCGGAACGGTGGGGAAGTATAAATGCCACATCGCAGCATACGTAAAATCAGGAGACACAATCAGAAAATCAAAAAAGGAGTAGGGGTGTCACGCTGACGGAGTAATAGAATCTTGACAAATGGGAAATCCTCAGGCATCCAATTCGGAGCAAATCCTAGCGCTGGGACTAAGGAGTGACCCCCAGTGCTGAGGTAGTGGATACATGAGACTGTTCGTAAGAACCAAGGCGGCCATATTCTCGCACAAGAGCTGCGCATCTTGGCGACGACCAGTCCTGGTTGTTCGGCTAGGCTGGTGGATAATCTCAGTCGACTGAAATTAGACTAAAAAGTGATACAAACCATGATGGATCTTCTGCCTATGGCGCCCTAAATTTCCTACATTCGAGAACTCTTTCGGGCTAGATAACCTCGGTGTCAGTGCAAATTCAACGAAAACACAGAGCCAACACACCATTCGGGACAGAGGAAAGTGGAGAGTCCGGCCTTGGTGACATGATCTGTTGCGTATTCGTCCGACGAGAACCATTGGCCACTGTGAGAAGAGGGTACGGGTCAATGTCCAGGACTATGATATGCGAAGTATGAAATGGCCTACCAGGCGGGATGACTGGTTCCACCTTGACACGGGAAAGGATAGTGGCCAAAGTGCTCCTGTCTCTGATGGCGAAGTCCACGTGAGAACCTTGCATCTGTATGTGGACAGTCATGGCAATTGAACCGGGGTTTGCGACCACTACGACTGGAGAAAAAAAAAACGGTATAAATGGACTTCCCAGGCGTCCCTAACCTGGGATTCGACCCGACGATGTCCATGGCGGCCGGGTCGCCAATGCAAGGCTCAATAGCATGAGGGTGATCCGTGACGAACTGTTGGATGCCCTTTCTAACGTTATCGCGAGCCACGGCATCCGTGGGATCCATAGGCGAGCGCTGGATGGACCGCTGGGCACTGGCGGTGGGACGAGCATACGGGGCAGAGCATAGTCGCTTCTTTCTTGGCAACGTAGTGGCTGCGCTGCTTCTCTCCAGACTGGTGCTTGTCGAGACCCCCGAGCTACCTGGAGTCGAGACACAGGTTGAGGATGTCGGTGTAGGCGGCGAGGATTGGTGCAGGTCATACACCGCATAGGCGTCGGGACTGACAAGGGGAGACCCTTGTAGGCTGGGAGACCCAGCGGGTGAAGGGACGGGCATTTCGACGTTCGCCTGAGACGTATGTGGTGCAACAGCTATGCATGTGCACACATGAGATGCTGCGTCCTTCATATACCACTTGTACTTACTTAGGTCGCCATTGAAAGGGTAGCTTGCTGGCGGCCAAAGGCTCCCGGGGCCAACAGTGGACGGCGATTGTTGCGGCTCCATGACGGGCACGTCATACGGCCAGCGAAGTGTACCTGCGAGGTATAGTTCGGGTATCAGCGGTGTCAAGTGCTCCGCTGCGTGCGTCGGGCGAAGCGCGGCGTCGAAACGAAGCAACGCACTTTCGGATGGGAAGGTCGCAAAGTCGTTGTAAGAAAACAGTTCTACAACATGAGGTGTGAGCAGTTCAGCATTAAAGACACGTCGGAATGTGGTCATTGTGGCCATACCTTGCATCGGGCGGGACGGGGCGGCATCGTCCACAGGACGCGACTGCAGCGTCAGGTCTACAGAATAGAAATGACCATGGTCTGCCACTTCACTGGCTTGTCCTAGTAAGCCATCCGCAAACGTTGTCACTACCAAGTGGGGTTGGTTGGAGAACAAGATCAAGCGGATCGGTAAATGGCAACAAAGGAAACCATAGGAATAAGCGACTCGGTATGTGGAAGAAGGATAAAGACGGTTACACTTACCATCAGTAGTATGTTGGCCGTTGTCATCCTCAGGGATGACAATCCACTGTCCAAAGGCGTCACTGAAGGCGTCACTGAAGGCCTCCATGAGAGTATCGCTATGCCTTTGGGGAGGATTAGACCTCTAGACGGTGCTGAGCAGGAACGGAAGAAGGGCGGAAAGGAAAGGGGGGCGTAGAATACGGAGGAAATGAAGAAGGGGAGATGAAGCGGATAGGTGGGGTTGGGGAGGGGAGGAGGGGGACGAGGCAGGGCGGGGTGAGAGAGGGAGGGGTCAAAAGGGAGTGTAGGCCAAATCGGAATCCATGCGGTCATTTAACAACCAAGAACATGGCCGCGTCTGCGTCCGGCTGACGTTTGAACAGTGATGTCCACATCAGCGGAACCGCAGCCGATCGCACCTTAGGACATTGGCCAAGCGTCCATGACAATGGTTGGGTGAATGCTATTTAGTCTCTGACCCGATTTAGAAGGTGGCATCATGTGACGCTCCGGTGTCGCCTCATGTCGTGGCTACGTTTGTGAGAAGGCAGCCAGTTGCACCATGCACATTCAATTCCCGCGTTGTTTAATGGCCACTCACGCCTTGCAGACACAGTCTCCAAGTTAGATTTTTGGCGACGAAAGACTCCCAACCGATCGATCCCCCAAACGGTCTAGTTGTAGAAACCATACGCACGTATGGATTAATAGCTCTTTCAATGACTTGGTACCGCGTACTGATGTCACTGCGGATGCTGCATTCCATCAAGCGCTAGACGACCAGATGAGAGATCAAGGAAAATCCTCCACGTTATGGCCCTATAACGCTTACAAGGATCAAAAGGGTTTGATATGCTTGTGAAGCATGCATGAGGCGGCATAATGGGAAAAGGGTGAATGTGAATGTCTGACTCAAATTATCCGCCCTGAAGAGGCGTTATGCTTATCGGCTTCCGCAACCTCGCTAGCTGACGCATCTATCGACAAATGTGAGTCCCTTGCTGTCCTGGCTCTCTACCGCATCACAATCTTGTCGTCTCCATCCTCTTTGTCTCGCTGAACATGCCAATGCAAATTCGGTTCCGGGGCTGGTTTGGGTCGAACTAGCGTCAAGAGCGATGAGCGGTTAAAAGTTGAGGAGTATTTGGAGTGCGAGCGGAGCGCATTGCGGGTTGCTACAGTCCTTTGTCTTGCTCAGCTTGGTCTTCTCGACTCCCAAAACGGCGCGTCGGGGTTTTTTTTCCATTGCTACCCGCGCTGCTCGGCATGTGCGCACCGTTCCTACTGGTCAGGGGCTGTATGGAGGTGCGTTTTCAGCGACGCCAGCTCCGATCGCCGTCCCACAGCCGCAAAGTTCAAACAAATGCGGGTGCTATCCAAAGCAGAACAATTGTTGCAACGTGTCAAGTCGTACCATGCTCCGTTGCGCAAGAGTCGTTGGGACTCCGTTGCAACGGCCAAAAAGTTCATGTTGCTGAGCCCCCAAAGCGCCGAAGGCCATTAAATTGAGTGGGTCAGCGGCTACTACCCTGTTTTCAGGCCTGTGCAGTTCCCGTGCATGTGTCGTTCTTGTGCACCGGCCATGTTAATATCCATCATCCTTTGGGCAGAACCCAAGGGACTCACCATGCTTAAATGATGAACAAGTACACCTTCATTTTTTCCAATTCCTCACTCTTCTCCCTGTAGCGGCTTCAATATTGTGTGCCACCCAGGGTTGTCAAGCCTCGTCCTCGGCCAGACATTCACCTCATCCCTTCAGAGGCTCCTACAGGTCGGGAGTAGTCATTTTTGGTACTGAGAACACGACAATGGCCTTCAGCCGCCTCTCCGTAGATGGTTCAGAGGACATAAGCCCTCGCCATGACCACAGTCTTCACTATATTTCTCAAACCGGTATGTCAATCGACTGATATTTATTCCACGTTGAATGCAGGCAAGACGAATCACCACGGGAAATCGGCGCATTCAACGGTGATGTGCAAGGTGCTGACGGTGCTAGCCAGACGTGATCAAGAATATGTTACTACCATTGTCTTATTCAAATGCGAACACGTTCCACGCTATCACCTCACTTGATAGGTATGTTCTACAAACGCAATATCCAAGGGTCCAGATCCGTCCGATTTGCATGATCAGCAAATCAACGGGAATGTTGTTCATGGTACCAGGTTGTCCACTTGGTTTCATGTTGTACGTATCTGACAGGGTAAGGTTTCCACATGCTGATGAAGATATCAAAGAGAGTGAGGGCGATGATGATGGTAGTCCCCCGGCAACCAAGTCACGGATTCATTGGTTGGCATCAGGATCACTAGGGTGATTTCCTTTGCCCTTGCATCTTCTCAAATACTAGTTTTGAATCTTGTGCGCTTGTTTTTGTTTCTCGTTATTCTGTACACAGAGTGGAGTGGATAAGTCCGTTCAAGGGCTGAATCCACCCAAACCTCTCATCCAATTGTCTGGAATTATGAAATGGTGTGAGCCGCAATGGAGGTTGTAAGTGAAGCCTGAGCCGAAGTGCTGTTATGGCGCGTATTGATGTTGCAATGCCCTCACAATCCTGAGGCCTTGTCCCTGAAGGGAATCACCACCGGGGCGGTTGAAGTGCTCAAGAGCCTCCACCTTGAAGTGATGCAGAGCTTGGTATTGTTACCAGCTTCCGCAAAGTAGGACTGCCGAGGAATATATCATGCCTATCTTTGCCTTGAACTCCTTACAAAAAGTGAAAAGTGTGACCACCAAATCGCGTTCCAAAAGTCGTTACCGTTTGGAACTTGAGGCCCCGTTGGTTTTTAGGCCCATAACCAGGAGAAATACTCGATTTAGCTTTTCTCGTAAATGAGGCGTCATGTTCCATAACTCGCTTCATCAGAGTACCGCCATGTTCGAGAATCACAGCTTTCAAGGCGTGCGTATATGTCAGTCGCACCAACAATCCGGGATATTCACCATCACGCACCGGAATCGGGTGGTCGCCCAAATCGTTCATTGCGATTTCGCGGTTGATATGGAATTTTATTCGCCGAATGAGTAGTTGCGTTCGCGTGAAACCCACTGAGCATCACGTCCCAAGTAAACATGCCAGAGGTGTGTGTATGCGGGTATAATGAGAGCTTTGGCCGCTTCAAGAGAGGGTTTGCCATCCGAAAGGGTGGAGGACGGCCATAGCAGGACGGCCAGAGCAGAGCAGGTTTGGAGATTACGCCATTTTGGAGTAGCCTTGAGGTTGCTCTCGTGGCGGTACAACAGGTCGACAGCGGGTCGTGACGCTTACGAATTTTGCCCTGTTCTTCCGCCTAAGGCTTTTGACAGGGATAAGCGCCCCGATAGCTGCAAAGTATGGGAGTCCCACTCAGTCGGCGCAAAGTCGGCTGGACCAGACGGCATTGTGGAGCAATGCTAGTCCAAAAGGTCCCAATCGGCCTCACCTTGGGTTTCTTATCAAGCGAAGAGTCCGATCGCTCAGAAAGGGGTTGACTTCTCCGAATTAGCTGGTGACTCCTACGTCGTGTTGTGTAGCCAATATAGCAACCTGCCCATGTGTGTGTGCAAAGCGGGTCAAAGCCATTTGCCTCCAAATGGTAGTAGACGAAATGCGGTAGCAGGACCCACTCAGGGGAGACAAGACTAGACACTTGCTGTGTGATACTGGAAGTCAGAATGATATCCGTTGAGGAGAGGAGCCAGAGGGGATACCGCCCTCGCTCTGGACGATCTGTGGACGCCTTCCAGGTGTTACACATCCTTGGAGAACCTGAATATCTGTGTTGTTCGAGACGCTAATCCAGCCTTCCCAATGGTCTCCCCTGCAGACCTGCCCGCACACCCACAAAATCGGGAGGGGGGTCTGTCAAAACAGGCGGAGATCCAGAGCGTATTTAATGGCAGCCCGCAACGAATGGAAGAGGATAAGAAGAAAGCAGCAACCGAGGCCAGGTCTGGTATCTCATTGATTGGGCCAAGGCCTTGCGGGTACTTGAAAAGGACTGGCTGAGATATAAGGGGCAAGAGACTACGCGTGGGCGCAATACTCTGTGGGTGCTTTAGACTGCAATACGAGTTGTCGGAACTCGATCAGGAGATAAGGCCGGCCATGTGGCGACAATAATGAAGCATTAGCGTTGGATTGAACGAACTTCAACAAATGGCGCGTCCCGCACCACCAATCCACACAGCACAAACAGTGTGAAAGGTATTGGCGAGTTAGTAGATGCCCGGACACAGCTTAGGAACCTGGACGGTTTCCTTCCACGCAAACCGTATCAAAGTGGCCGAACGCGAGAGCATCGGCACTAAACGCACAAAAGCACGAAAGTAACGATAAGTAGCCGATATGCTCCGTTCCCTCGTCGATACCACCGGCAGCCCCTGACGCCAACTTTCTTGGATTACCCACCCAGGGGTGAATAAAAAAGGGGAACTTTGCGTATGAACTAGTCTGGATGGAAAATTAAGCTGCAGTTGTCTTGCGAGAGGCCCGTGCTTGAGCACACTCGCGCACCGCAAGTGTGGCCGATGGGTACGGCAGTTTGGTTCCGGGGACGGACAGGAAAAACCTAAAAGGGTTGATACTGAACACCATATCCGTGTGAGTAGAGGCCAGCATTTCCTTTGGGCTCCCGGAGTATCTCAGTCCTCTGAGTCGAATAGAAATGTTTGGCGACCAAGGACAAGGGGAACAATGGGGGGAAGGCGGATAGAGCGTCCATATAAGTCGAGAGGGTCATGACGACGTCGTATGCATTTACGACGTGAGTCGCAATTGCGTGGTTGGAGAGAAAGGTCGGTGGTGTAGAGTTCCAACCACAACCCTTTGTATACACCTCCGCCACAATCGGCCCAGACACGTGCTGTGGCTGTCCTTCTCCTGATTACTCCTAATACCTTACTCATTTTCCTATCAAATTCCTTCAAGTTTACGAAGGCAAATCCACTCCATAATGGCCGGGAAGACGAGCTCATTTGGGTTAAAAAGGGGAAGAGTATCACAACAGAACCACGTGATACTCCACTGGTAATAGAAGTAGAAGAGGAAGATCAAAGAGAAGGCTTTGCCAACCAGGCGAAGCCGTGAGAATAAGGGCGTTGGAAGGACGAGATGGGGCGACCCGAACCACCGGTTCCTTACTCATTTCCTTCATCTCTTGGATCGCGTCTAGTGCGATGACTAGGTTTCCCCAGCAGGTCAGACGCTCTATCGCAACTGTTTGTTATCTTCCAACCCTGAGCCTTTAGTTGCCTCTCAATCACTTTATAGTACTCTCCTAAACCAGTACAGCTCGTTGAACTAGGACCCAAATCTCGTTCAAACTCTCCGACATGGGTGGGGGGTGACTGCACATCTTACCACACGATGTGATATCGATGAGTCCTCCCAGGACAGTCTAACCCAAAGAAGGCAACTCAATTCCAACAGTCTAACCCAAAGAAGGCAACTCAATTCCACTACTTCCAATTAAAGCTGTTGTTATCTGGTTTTAGTCTCTCTACAAAGGTTGTTGTCTTGAATGGAAACCCCCACCCCTTTGCGAGGTATTAACCTCCTTAATCGGTCTTCTGCTATATGAATCAAAGTAGGACAGCTAACACAGCCAAGAGTTACAACGGAGTACAAGCAAACATTCAACCTGTCCATGGTGGCTCTCCACGTCCACATTCTCATCTGATGTCGTAGCTATGCAACAGGCATCTGTTTCTCCCCTCACAGAATAGGCTATTTCCTCAAACCAAGGAACAATCACCCCATCCGTATACCTGTTATGGAGCTCAGCCAGAGATATCAAATAATAAGCTTGACGCCGGTGGAGGAAGAGTCAGTTGCCTTGCGAAGAGCGTTCAAGCCACAACGCGCGAAGATCAGACCGGTTTTTCGCCACAGAGGCGCTTGCCGCCGGATCAGTAATTGGCCCTGATAGAGGGGTTGGACCAACAAAGCCGGAAGATCCGTAGTTTGAAAGGAGGAAAGGGCCCCGATGGGTAAAGATAGAGTCGCGGGAGGGCAAGAGGCGCCTGTAGCGGTTCAGTGCTAATGGAAGTTTCCGTTGGACTATGATTCGCCGAACCATCGACCACGGATAAACGAAGTGCGACTAAGGGTGGCTCTACAGCTTTCTTAAACTGTTGAAGGCAGTATGGCGCGTAGGTATTTCGAGGTCAGAAGCATCGATGACCGAGTCCCCTACAGGGCAATTTAGAAGGGGGGGAATTCATTTTCTGCTTGCCCATGATATATTCCAGTTGGACGAGCCGAGAATTCTGCGACCGAGCAACCCCTTGTCTTCGAGGCTCATCTAGCCGGGATACTAGTTCGATGAGGATAGCACCATTCGCATGTCAGTATTTCCATCGACGCCGTGTAATAGACCTGCTCGAGCGATGTGAGCGTCTCCCCGATACCTTTGCGAGCCTGCGTCTGGACGCGGCGGCAGCCTCTTCACAAAATCTCGGGGCTGCAATAGCTTGATAGTAAGCAGAGAGCGTAGGGGCGACATGACTTCTCCCTTCAAATTCCATCATGAGTTCGCGAATCCTCTCAATCGAGACTTCGTCGTAATGCGCTCGCTTCGCGGCCACGGAGAGCATCCGAAGACTCTGGAAAGGCTCTTCAGTATTATGGAAAGACCTTCAAAATTGACCTTCGACGCACCCTGTGCCTTGCGTCGGACAGCTCTTTCCATATATCCTCGGCGGGTTGCTCAATGTAGTTGAGGAAAAACTTTACGTAAATGTCTTCAACCGGAGAACACAAGAAAACGGCGTTTGATTGTTCATATCCCCCCGAAACATTCCAGCCGTCAAACCACGTGTGGAGTCTGGTTCTGGGTCTCGGGCTGCGTCGAGATATGTTTATGTTACGCAAGGAATAGACGCGTTAAGGCGATGTAGAAGCTCTGGAAGCAGCCTAGTGATTTCGACCGACACTGAGGAGTCCTGTTCAACATTGATGACAGGATGGAGAGGTAGGGGAGGTCGGACTCCTGCCAATAGGCTAAATAAGCTCTATCCACGACGTGCGACCCACTGTAAACGTAGGCTTAGCATAACCCTGATCACTTGGTGGGCCTGTATAATTGACAGTGAAGCGTACTGGAACATTTATGAGCTTCGAAATCTCGTTAGGGTACTTCGCCACCGATATCAGAAAGTGTAATCCACCTCGGATGGATGCTGCGGATTAGGCGAGGGCCCAAAGCGCGGTTGTTAACGGGCCTGTTGTGATGGGGCGGATCAAATCAGCGGCCGGATTCACGACAGAACAGAGCAATCGAGTCGAGGGAACCAAGCTTTCATGGAGGTAAGTATAGAAAAGGCATTTCGTGTTGTACGAACCGTTTTCCTGACCTGATCCAAACCGGCAGTCTTGGGAGCCAACTCAAAGTTTGGTCGCTCAAGTATTGTAAGAATCTCCATAACGTCAAGTGGAAGAAGCATACATGCATCCCATGCTCGCCGGAAGGATTCTGGTGCTCCTGGATGAACAATTGAGAGGAGGTCGTAGTCAACTTCCCTTTGAGAGCACTGCCGGTTAAAGTCCAATTGACGCAAGAGCTCTAGATTGATATGAAAAGGCTCGATGGCGATCTCTATGGTTGGTACTGATAGGCCGGGCTGGTGTGGTACTCGCTTGGTTGACGTGGTGACTACACAAGCTCAGCAGGAGCATATCCGATAAAAAAAAGCAGTACTCACTGTCGGTGTGGTAAGAGGAAAGCCAACAATAGCGTTTATCAATGAGGATTTACCATACCCTGGTGACCCAATAAAGGCGATTAAGTTGCGACGGGAGGCGGACTGTCGTACGCGAGCTCCAACAAGGGCTTTAGCGACGAGTAGCACATCCTCTTTGAGTGGTACAGGCTCAGAGCCAGTTGATGATCGTTGTCCTCGCATATCTCTGAGTGGGGACCACCACATGTCTCCACACCACAATTGGGTGTGAATTGATGGTTCGAGCAACCACTCTTGTGGCAGCCTATGTTGCTGCCCATTCTTTGGCGAAGTGATTTACTTGTGCAGAAATGACCGCTATGGCGGATTTGGGGGTCTAGGTCTGGATTGCCCGGAGCGGTGAATAACGACGATACGTCTGCGCCCATCAAGGTAAATAGTCGACGCGAAAAGGCTTCGTACAATGAAGGTGCCTCCAGATTGTCGGAGCTACCGGTTGGAAGTGGATTCGTCGTGATATCTCCTGCGGGGAGAACGAGAGAAATAGTGGAGCCATTGCCGCCCTTGATAATAGACTGAGTTGCCCGACCTGTTGCGTGTTGGAATGTGAGTGCTCTCGTCTCGATTGTAACAGCGCGTTTGCTACGCACACGATTGTAACCGCTTCAAAAATTTCTCGAGGACGCCCTGCGCTTTCGCTTATTTGTATATAGGCCTCCTACTCCAGTCTAGAAATAGTGTAGTTTCTTTGGGTGTCCTTCGCCGTTTGGTCTCATTTTCCGTGAACTGCGCTATTAGGGGACTTTCGGTGTGAGGAAAAGTGAGAGCTGGACTTGATTTACCTTCATTTGGTTGGCCGGAGGGTGTTGTGCACAATTCTACTCGGAGGGCCTCAAGGGTCTTCGCGCTAGACTGGAACGGATGGGCAAACGTATCAAGGTCAGCTGAAGCGTATACGTCTTGAGTTATACGAGACTGTAGTACTTGAGCAATGGCAATATGAAAAGTGGCATTAGAGCAGGGCTGCCACAGTTTGTTGCCAATTGTCGCCCAGGCGAATCGATAGCGGGTGGCTGCGCTGCAACGTGCGCAACGTGCGCGTTTGGGAGTAAGAGCTGTTGCTGTAGACCACCGAGGGTTGTTGAGAGCTTCGAAGCCATCCACGCGGAAAGCTGGTGGTGGTGCAGGATAAACGTTGACACAAAAAAGGTTTTGGTTGTTCAGCACCATTGAGGCCGTTGCAGAAGGTATTATTTAGATGCACACATACGGTGACACTTTGAGGAGAAGCGCAACTGTGAATTGTTTACATACTTAAACCGTTGACAAAGACGCGTCCATGTTTTGCTCTCAATACGATAACAACAATAATGCCCCTCCCAAACAACCTGCATTAAATACAGATGTGAGAGGAAGGATACAACACGAATACAAGACCTCCAGTCAAGCGTGAGTAGGGCGTGTGGAGCGGGGGGGGAAGTATAAATGCCACATCGCAGCATACGTAATTAGGAGACACAATCAGAAAATCAAATGAGAGTAGAGGAGTCACGCTGATGGAGCAATAGGAACTCGACAAACGGGAAATCGTCAGGTATCCAATTAGAAGCAGACCCTGTCGCTGGGACTAAGAAGTAACCCTTAGCGCAGAAGTGATGGATACGCGAGACTGTTCGTAAGAACCAAGGCGGCCGTATTCTCGCACAAAAGCTGCGCATCTTGGCGAGGACCGGTCTTGGTTGTTCGGCTAGGCTGATGGATGATATCAGTCGAGTCAAATGAGACTGAAAAGTAATACGAACCGTGATGGAACTTCTTCTTGTGGCGTCCCAAATTTCCTACATTGGAGAACACCTTCGAGCTGGATAATCTCAGTGTCAGGGCAGTATTCAACGAAAATACAGAACCAACACACCATTCGAGACAAGTGAAAGCGGTTGGTCCGGCCTTGCTGGCATGATCCTTTGCGTATTCTTCAGAAGAAAACCACTGGCCACTGTGAGAAGCGGGCACGGGTCAATGTCCGGGACAATGATAAGCGGAGCATGACACGGCCTACCAAGCGGGATGTCCGACTCCACCTTCGCACGGGAATGGGTAATGTCCGAAATGGTCTTGTCGTTGGTGGCGCGCTGCCCTGGAGAACCTTCCATCCACATGCGCACACTCGTGGCATGTGAACCGGGGCTTTCCACCACGACTGGAGTGGAAAAATGCGCCGTAAAGGGACTTCCCCGGTGTCCCTAGCCTGGGAGTCGACCCGATGATGGCCTTGGCGGCTGGGTCGCCGATGCAAGGCTCAATCACATGAGGGTGATCCTTGACATACTGCCGGACACGCATTCTGGCGTTCTCGAGAGCTACAACATTCATGTCTTCCATAGAGGAGCCCGGGTTGGTTTGCTGACCACTGGTGCAGGGGCGAGCGTATGGTGCAGATCGCTGTAGTCGCTTCTTTCTTGATGAGGGAATGTGTACACCATTGGTCTCCGGACTGGTGCTCGACGAAGCATCCGAGCTACCTGGGGTTGAGAGGTACACTGGGGATGCCGGTGTATAATCGATGGTCGGGGCATGGGGACTGGCAGGGGTTGCTTCTTTCGTATACCACTGAGGCATACTCAGATCAACATCGAGGGAATAGCCTTGGCACTGCGCAATCGTGAACACGTTCAAAGCATAAGCCTGGTGAAACCAAGAGACTGGTTCGAGAACTACTTACCCAAGGGACCGACGAAAGCAACTGGTTAGCACAACTAGGTCCAGTGGAAGCACCGACACCAGGACACGAGCTTTCCGGCTGCCAGAGATCGTCGAGCCCGAGCCCAACAGTTGACGGCGACCGATGAGGCTCCATGACGGGCACGACGTTTGGCCAGAAATGTGCAGTTGTGAGGCACGGTTCCGATATTGGCGGTGTCGGGTACCCCGCTGCATGCGTCTGGCGGAGCGCGCCGCCGAAAGGGAACGACTGTGTTTGCACTGGGGGGAATGGGGGAGTCGCGGGGCCGGTGTAGAGAGAGTGTTCTATTACAAGAGTTTAGAGCACCTCAGCATGGAAAACACGTTGGAGAGAGGTTATTATGGCTATACCTTGCATCGGATAGGACTGGGCGGCATGCTCAGCTAGGCGCGACTGCCGCATCATATCTGCAGAATAAAAGGGACTGTAGTCTTCCACATCATTGGCGTGTCCCAGTGAGTCATCTGCACATGTTGTCGTTTACCGAGCAGGTTGGGTTGAAAAGTGAGATCAAACAACAAAGCAAACAAAGTGGAATAAGCGGGTTGGAGCGTGGAAAAAGGACACACTCACCGCCATCAGTAGTAGGCTGATCGTCGGGAAAGTGGATGTACTGCCCAATGTCGTCATCGAAGGTGTCCATGAGTGTACAGCCTTTACGATGGTGGATGCTTATGACTATGGGGGGGGATTCAACCTCCAGACGGTGTTGGGCAGGCTCGAATAGAAGAAGGGCCAGGAAGGAAAGGGAGATGTAGAATAAAGAGAAAAGGGGGGGGGGGGGGGGTTGGGAGAGGGAGGGGTCAAGAGGTATGAGGGTAGGGCAAATCGGGATCCATGCGGTCGTTTAACAACCAAGAACCTGGCCGCGTCTGCGTCCGTCTGACGTTTGAACTGTCATTTCCGTATCAACGGAACCACAGCGGCCGAAATTTTGGGACAGTGCCCAAGCGTCGATGGCAGTGGTTTGGTGGTTTGGTGGTTTGGTGGTTTGGTGGTCGTGTGGCTGGATGGTCAATACTAATTAGTCTCCCTTTCATGCTGACCCGATATAGAAGGTGTCATCATGGGACGCTCCGGTGTCGCCCCACGTCGTGGCTCCGTTTGTGAGAAGGCACCCCGTTGCATTGTGCACATTCAATTCCCCTGTCGTTTAATGGTCACTCACCCCTTGCAGACAGGGTCTCTAAGTAATTACTTGCCAATTCTTTCCTATTCTCGTCCTCCACCAAAGACTCCTATCTGATCGATGTCCATTATAGAACACAACGGTGCCCCCCCGTTCTGAAATGAAACAGGCAACCGAGTTCCTCACAGGAACATTAGTGAGATGCGAAACGTTTAAGGTTGAGCAATGACAATATCGGTGCCTGGGTGAAGTTCCACCCTTGGTCGCAGCTCTGGTCCAGGATCCCCTGGTGGGTAACAAGAGGCTAAGGTGGCCTTCCTAAACAGCTTCCATGCACCAGGGTTGGGTCCTGGACCATCATGGGGGGCGGCGCCATATGGTTTGTTAATCGGCAATCGTACCCCACCGCAACCTGGAGGAGGAAATTTGCGTCGATAATCCCATAGCGTATAAGGTTGCCCGAGTAATGTTTTATGCGTTGAGTCACGAGTTGATTGGTTGTCCTTGGGTGATGGGTGGTGTATCGGGTTGGAGGGGACGAAAAAGATCAGGCGTGCCATTCAAGCGAAGGCTATTATAGCAAATCACGTCAAAGTGACTCTACGTCATGCGGTGTGACAAGTTGCGCTCTATCAAATCATTCAAGGGTCCCGTCATACTGAGCAATTGCTCACAGTATTCTCTCCTTATTTACCCCACGCCCCAATTTCCGTTACACTTAACCGATCACCCCAAAAAGTAGGTAGCGTTGCTCTCGGGTGGCCGAGAAAACGAAATGAACTCTGTCGCAATGAGGTGGATGGCACGTGTGATACCGCTCCAGTATCAATTACAACAAAGGAGTGCCGCCATACTCTAACGAATAGGCGATTGTACGTATTATTCACCTCAGCGCACCGGCGACAACGTAACTATCAGGCGTCCGGCTTCGTTGGCAATGGGATTGGGAGGATAACACGTCGAAGACGGGGATTCTCCTTTAGAGAGACTTCTCCAACGCCCACCAGGACGCAACTCCGTCCCGCACGGACACCAATGAACGGGTTCCTGTAAAGGGCCTCGATCATCAGCGAGGCTGTCCTTGCAATGTAAAGAAAAAGCAAGTGGAGGAACCGGCCCCTCGGGGTCAGCGTTCTCCCCTTCTGAACACGCCCGGTATCACGACTAGTGGATCCCGCTCATTTGATGTCCAAATGCCTGGGGGCTTGACATTTGACGTGAACATAAAGACCACAGATACACCCCAGTTGAATAGTTGGCACCTATATCAAGGCTAGAGCTGGCACTCGCTAGGCTCGAAAGCTCGTCGACTACTCCGGATATAATTTCCAGTTTCGTAGTCAATATTGAAGGGGATTTAATTTGCACTTACGCTGACTGGATCTAGAAGAACGATGTTCCCGACTCCAGGCTTCCTCTATGCCCCGTCAGCCAGTACGCATCAAGGTATGGTTCCTCTCTTACCTTTTTCGCAACTGCAAAGGAGATACGGTCGGCTGAAGCAGCCTCTATCCCAGCTATTCAACCTACGGCAGTCGCTCAGCTTAACCAGTTGGCCCAACGCTATACGAAATCGCTTGTGATCAAGTGTCTCACGGAGCAAGACGATTACGCATCTCCTGAGAAATCGTGGAGCTGTGTCTTCTCTGTGAATGGGAACATAAGAGCCACAGCCGTGGCTAAGGCCTCGAAGCAGGAAGCGATGGAGGCCGCTGCAGGCGATACCCTTGCTTTTTTGACGGAAATTGGATACAGATAGTAAGTTGCGGCTCTTTGGTATGATGATCTCCATTCGAATGTTTATCGGTTGCAGAGCATCAAATCAAGATTGGATCCGTTGAGACCACCATTTCCGTTCGTTTTCAAGCCATGAATGTAGGGGACACATGTATATGTAACACCTTGTTCCAATGAGACCGCTAAGTGTTCGTGGAGCTTTCCAAGGCGATGCATTGATGCTGGGCATGAGAAGAGTGGAAAGAGAAGTGGTAGGAAGCAAGACCGACTGACAGTCCTGTGGGTCCAAGTGAATGATCACCAATCACACGGGCCGTGATGTATTACGGTCGTACTCCTCAGCGGTATCGATTGGATCAAAAAGCGGATTGCGCGGGAATGCCTGGAAATATCGTGGTTCCGTAAGTCACATTGTATAGAGTACACAAGGGATCCTCCTGGATGCATGTGACTACTGGCAAAACTGAGTTGGGGACCAAGCGTTCTGCTTTGTCCTTCTGCTTTGTCAAATGAACTTGCTCTCCACCATTTCTCGGTCGGGGAGGATCCTAACTCTCGGTTGTATGACATGAAAAAATTCTCGTTCTTGTTTCTACGCGGCAGGAACTTGAGTTGCATTCGAGTCTAGCGTTACGGGAAAACTGTTTCATGGCATCGTTGGCCAGTAAGTCTTTAGCCGCTCCTGTTAGAGTGATTTCGCTCACCCAGTTCGACCAGTATAGTAGGCGCAGTGGTTGGCCAGCGTTGGTTCCATTTCCGTTTCTCATTAAATTTCCCCAATTTAATGATTCAATAAAGCACGATGGGTCCGTCGGTGGCAATAGACTATTTCTGCACTCGATATGGGAATGCTTGTATTGTCCTTTCCTGACACCTCAGCTACTGGTATTAATTGCGATGGGAGATATCAAAGTTAGTCACTGTACACCTTTCGCTAGTCAGTTTGCCTCTTACTCAGAGGCCTGCTTCACCCAGGCTAGGCTATGCATGGTATGGAAATAGGCTTCGCTGGCAGGGCCGCGAGGCGGTTCTCCCAACAAATACCTCGAAACATGCCCTCATGGCTATCCCAAGTGCCACCGTCGACTTGCAGCCACTAATGGTTCCCCTCCAACTGGACAAAGAGTGGTTATTTCTTTGAGAGTCCGTTCTGCTGTCAAACAGCAAATAGTCTCCTTTCTATGCATACTCCTAGACAGGATACGGGCTGAGCGCCGCCGTGCCTCTCGCGGGGCATCTTGCCCTTTCCAAGGCAAATGCCTTAGCAACACGAAAGAGCACAATATACCCTTCTATTCATATAGCCTCTGCAACTAGGCAACAGCCCCCTATTCAATGAAAGCCACTTCCGCATTGGGAACTTCTACCAGCTGCCAGTGGAGTGCAGGTGAGCCATTGACTCCCTCATACAATACGCTTTCTTCCCGATATGGTACCCATCATTTTTTGCCCTGTTCCCTGCCGTTGCAGTATTAAGAGGACCTCTCTCTCCGTATTAAGCGTAATTCCCGCGTCCACTGCCATTCGCAAAGAGGCACATCCAGATGGCAAGTGATCATGACTTTCAGTACACACCTGCAAATGGCGGTCACTCCTCGCAACCACTCCCTCCAGGTTCGTTTCTTCGAGTGCCCAAAATTCCACCAACCCCTAAAACGATTTCCTCTACCAGACGATCGGCTATGCTTTGATGTAGACGACTTCCTCCGCGCCTATGGCGATACAGAGTATGGGCCCCCCGATCCAACCAGTGAATTGGTCGGCGCAACCACAACACCTCTCCTTCACCCACGTTATGCGGTACCCGAAGTGGCATTCTTAAGTGATACATCTGGACACCTTGCTACCGAAGATCCGATCGGTCTGTCTCAAAGCTATCCTCCCTCAGAATATGGGCTAGGAGTGTAAGGTCTTCGCTTTTTGTCTGCATAACCCTGTTCTCACGTTCATATATAGCGATTCGTCCGCTGGTGAACGTCCTGCCACTTACAGCGACTTTCTTGATAATGGCAACCTTCTGCCAACTGCTCTTGCCTCGGATGCACCCCACCCACCAAGAACTACTCACTATGTGAGTTCTTCGTCCGGGCATGGTTCATCCCAGGTAGTGTCAGGAGGTCCGCCTATGCATATTGGTCAGGCGCAAGCCAACCCAAGGTATGTACTGAAACCGAAGAAAGATGCCATATGTTGAATAATTTGCAGCGCAGGACTGAGGATATTTCACTCACAGCGTCATGGGGGGCGGAAGAAAGAATGGCGCAATCGAGTTCTCCAAATATATTCCATCGAGATTACGCGACACTGCTTGGGACCGGAGCTGTGGGAGAAGTGGAACGGACAGCTCTACATCAATCGATCTACATGGGATGATGCGGACGCTCTCTATCTCCTCATCGACGCGCAGACATCTGAGCCGGAGACGATTGCGCCCTCAAAAATGTGTGAAAAATGCCAGAAAGTCGAAGATAAGCCCTACCCATGTAAATTGCGCTATAAGGGTGGTCAAGAAGCACCGCCATCTGAAACGTCTCACCTGAGCCGCATTTACTGTAACTGGCCGCTGACGCCCCTGAAGAGAACGAACGACTTTTTCCGAGGAGAAATATCCTTCTTCGTATTCTGTCATCCATCTCATACGGACCGCAAGAAATGTTACCTTCAACCTTTCCGGTGAGTTGACCGAGGAGCCCGCACTCCGCTTTTTTTGTGATGGCTGACCGACTGTCTGCCTAGTATGATCGCTACGCTTCACAAAGCCGATGGAAGTCTACTGGCTAATTACACCCTTGCCGAGGAGATCATATCGCGAACCATTGCCAAGAACACAAGTACAGTCCGTTCACGTTCCGGTTGTCGCAATCCACAATCCTTTCGTGTTGCAAGTACAGTACCCACTCCCGCGCATTTTGCAGGTGACGAGGGAGAGTCTGGAGATAACTACCCGGACCCACCAGAAGTGCCTTCTGGTTCCGGAACCCGACTCAATGCTCCTTCTGACGTCGGCGTGCCGCGTACAACTTTCGCGACTACCCTCCCAATGACTCCTTCGGTAGCGGAGACATCTTCGGCCCCACTTTACTTTAATTTGATCGTCCCACAACAAGGGTATAGCGGTCAACGCATCAAATTCTACGGTGCTACGTTCTCCCCGACAGTGGACTACTATGCCAAGTTTGGAGAACTGGAACCGACACCGTTCATGTATCGAAACCCCGGTTTATTGGAGGGAGAGGTTCCAGAAAGGGACAAAACTGGACCAGTGGCTGTTTGCATCGTTACTAAAGAAGGAAACTTTCTGTGTTACACCATGCAACGATTTGTGTATATTGGTCGTGATCGCAAGAACGCGTGAGTTCGCGCTTGAGTTTGCAAGTTAGACACGTAACTGATTTCTCAAACTTGCTGTAGGGAAGAGGGAATTAAGTGTTCCTTCGACGAGGTTGCTTCGGGGGATGCACTTCCAGACGCGAAGGACGCCACTCGCCGTTTGCATGACAGCAAGAAAGCACATAGTGCTCGTGGCCCGCCGCCGCAGGGGCCAAGTGCTCAGACGGGACGACGTGGGAGTGCTAGTGGCGACGGGGCCGGTGCTCAGGATGAGATGGACCAAAGGCCTCTTCATACATTGGAGCCAACCTCGGAACTGTTCGACACACGTATGCAAGGTCATACATTTCGAGATCCAGATGGAAACATCATATTGTTTCCTCCTTCCCGATCTTGGACTGATGCCTCGGCGGCGACGACTACAACGATGGTTGGTGCGCCTGCCTCATTCAAGGCGATCAAGGCGATCAGTCGGAAGCCGACCTCGAAATCCATCGTGTCACGGTGGCTGAGGTCTAACTACGGCGCGGAGAACAACCGGAAGAGGAAACGCACTCGAGGAATTATGGAGACGGAGACGACCGACAGCCATTGGGGCGTGGGTGGCTCGCTGATAGGATCTATCAACTTGGTGCTCTCTCCTGAGCAGGGGAAAGTCAACGAGGAGGATCTACCCGTTGTTCTCATGGACGACGGCGACAACGATCGGCAAGCGGCGCGTTCTCCGAAGAGACGGAGGATGGAGGCGCCGCTTTAGCCCCTTGTGGGTACCTGTTCTTATCCGATACCTTGACTCTTTCCGATTATGAAGTATGAACGATCACGACACGACTAAAAATCATGGACCTCGACTCTCGGACGATGTTTCTATCCACTGTTTTATGCTAATAGATGATTGTGTAATGGGTTCTAAATCCTTGAATGAAATATTATGCCTGATTGCTTATCCCCCACTTGAATTTTCAAAACTCAGCCTTTTGGAACGTCTCCGCATGACGGAGACAGACACGCTCGGTCCTTCGCGTGCTCTTCCTTATCGGGGTTCAGAGATCAACGATGAATAGACGGCAAATTTCATCCGAGAGTTGGACGCAACGCTTTTTATACTCAGCGTTCATATCGGCAACGAGGCAGCGAAATGAAGCGTTATCATTCGATGAGAGCAGGCAGAATAGGGCCGAGATCGAGGTTGTAGCCCTGGGTGGAGAATCTCCGAACAGCGTCTGGATACCCTCGACGAATTTGAATAGATGCCGGCTTTTTTTGGCATTCTAGATCTAGAAGCCTGTAACTTCATTGGATTTCGTCAACATATATGCTCATCCTCTGTACATGACCTCGGTATCAGCGCAAAGACTTTCCGACCTCGAGCGCGACCTCTGTGCCTGCGACCATACTGTTCTCCTCAGCAATCCGACACATTTCTGGCCTCTCCTCGAGAGATTGAGGTACCACTTCGGGACAATCATCAAGGTCAGTCTCCTCAATGTCGGGATCACCATCAAAGTCAGTCTCCGTGACGTCGCCTCTTGCCAAGCTCATTTCCTCTTGTACCATCCCTACGATCTCAACATCTCCACCTTCAAATGGATCGTCGTTCTCTCCAATCTCTCGCTCCTCTTCTGGATCCAAAAGCTCGTCGAGTGTGCGTGGCTGGCTGATGTGCCCCCGTTCTTTCAGTTGAGCAAGCAAGTATAGGAGCTTTTCCCGGAGCTTGCTGTACTCATTGGGGATTGTGGCCACTTCGCATAACTTGGAGGGAGTGTCGGGGGCCGATTGGTTGCCCAAGGCATCAGGGGCTGCGCGATTTGGTGGCATCGGAGGGCAGGGATGTCTCAGCGTGATTTTGGGGGGTCGTAGCGGCTGTATTCCGGTATTTTCCCAACAGTTCTTGAGGGTAACACAACTGACACTCTCCCATGCTTGCTTTGCCATTTCCATTGCCTCAAAGAGATTGATCTTGAATATATCCCTCTCTCCAGCTTTGTCTCAATCAATAGCACGGTGGCAAAACTTGATTCGGTAGTAGGCTTTGAAGCAGTAGATGATCCCAGCATCGAGAGGTTGGATACGTGATGTGAGACCTGACCCAAAACGGATCAATTCGATACATTTTGGTTTATATTGAATTCTATGGCCTCTCCAGTTGTCCAATGTGAGGGCGATACAACGTTTTTCCCGCTGCAATTCAATATCCCACTGTTTAATCCACCTAAAGTGTGAGTCAGTGATTGAAAGATGCATTTAAGCGAAGGATCTCACTCTTCAAAAAGGGACTTCGTCATCCATGCGGTTTCATTGGAACGATAGTAGAACCCACGTGCAGTCAGGCCCTGGCGACCGAAGGAGTGTGGGTTCTTTGACGTCCCAATGAAGAAAAGAGCCCTTCTCTGTGAACCATCGGAATTGCAAGCAAAGCAGAGTGTAATACGACCCTCGCTTGCTCGTTCCCCACTCTGATGCCTCCGTGAATCTACATGATCAGGCGGAACAAACGCAAAGAGGGCTGATTCGTCCACGTTCCAGCAGTCTTCAGGCTCAAATTTGGCCAGATGATCCTTGATACGGGCTTGTTCCATTTTGACAACCTCAGTATCCACAGATACTGTTTTGCGAGGTTGGCAAACCCCCTTGAGCCCATACCTATTCAAATGTGAGTCGCAATTTAGCCAGTTCAAAGTGCACTCACGCATCACAGAATGATTGAACCCACCCGTGTCCAGGAAGCCTTTCGTCTTTTAGGACATTCAATCCCTCCTCGAACACTGCCCGCTTTTCAATGAGCATCCTGCTTTTGATGGTCTCTCCCTTCTGCTGCATATCCTGAACCCACTCCCACAATTTGAGTTCCACATCTGGTCTTGTGCAGATGCGTGGTCGTTTGCTTCTAATGCATTTGGATTCGAGTTCATACGCGCTTCCATCTCTGAGCGGCACCGTAGTTTACGCGACAGTGTGGGCTGGCTGAAGGATAATGCACCCTCGGGCCTTGTGGCAAAGTGGTTTACCACCTTCGACTGGTTGATTGGTTGACGGAGAGTGTCCACATAAGCATATACTCTCATCCAATCGGAGAGGTTGAGGTTTTCTCGCTTCCTCTTCTTAATGGGTCCTGTGGAATCCTCTGGAGTATCCTCCAATGCGTCCAGTGAACGCTTGCGACCCCGTTTAGAGCCTTGAACGGTCTGCTTCTGGCGTTTGCGCTTCGATTCTTCGGGCGGCATGGAAATGGAGGAGGACAAGCTGACCAATTCGATCTCAAGACGACTCAGATGCAAGAAATAATATAGGAGCTCATTCACATGTGATTTATAGGCAAGTCATACTCATCGCGGCCAATTGGTGAGTGTGGCTTTGGCTTATTTACGAATCTCATACTGCACAACTGCGCCATAAGGATATGCAGTACGCAGTATGCAAAAATGGTCGATTTAGATAGGAACCGACTCCGTCAACGCCAATAACTATGCATTATGGGATTTATGTATTATATCCTTGTGCATTAAATATTTTTCAGCTGTACATAATAAAAACCGGCCCGGTACAGCGCCGCCTACCTACCCCCTCTCGCCCACGACCGCGCTCATACCAAGGCGCTCCCATAGGCCCCCCAATTCTCAGTAAATCGGGTTCTCTTCCTGCTAGTGAGCAAGAGCTGCTCCCACATCATTTCAAACGAGCTGCCCAACCAATTCCGGTGACCCTAACCCCGCTCACCATCGACCAATCCTCCTCGACGCTACAGCCTCTCAGGATCTTTCCGATCGTGATGAACCCGATCCCACCACTCCGAATCCAGGCCCTGCGATTCGGACACCATCCATCCAGACGCTATTAGCATTCAGAGCGCCTGCTGCTCGTCGCCGTCCAGTTGGAAGGTGTACCGGCACGACATCTACTGTTGGTACGAAGTTGGTACGATACTCCCTGCTTACAGCACCTGCATCGATTCCTGTGGAGAGGCTTGCCCAACACCGTAGCAACCCTCGAGTCCAGTACTGATCGTGCAGCATCCGAGGCTCCCAGCGATCGCCTTGGTCAACTCCTGAACAACTTGAAGATCTTTCACGAAGGCATGACGAACCCGCAGCCAAACTTCATTATCAGCGAAGCTAGCGGTGGTAGAGTTGAAGACCTTACTCAATTGCTTGTTTCACGCGACGCTTTGAATTCGGACCTCCTTGTTGGAGTTGATGATTCCTCCAACAAGCGGCCGGGTAGCTCAGTGGTAGGGCGCTCTGCATGAAAAGGAGAAGACCCAGGTTCGATCCCCGATCTGGCCTATCTTTTCTCTTCCTACACTCCTCAATGTGGTCAACGCAAATCGTTTGCGTATATTTGACATGGGAGGTCACCGGCGGCGCGGGGCGACCGAGCCGGAGTTGCCAGGTAGACGTGGGTGGTGGCGGAATGTACGTCTCATGTGGAGGGCTGGGTGGCCGGGTGCGATTCATCTGCCCTGGCATCCCTCAAACAAGGCCAATTAGGAGCGCATTTCAATTTCAAGCCAAGCGTTAATATATATCGTCCATTATAAACCGAGCACCGATGCACGCTGCCATCATTTAACTCAGCTCGATTTCGTCATCGACACCCAGTACCGAAGTCCACTGTCCACCGTCTTTTATCGCTCGAGAGGCTTCCCCTTTCTTTCTCCCATCTGGCTATCAAATACGCATCCCATGGTGCACAACTCCTCCTCTTTATCCACCTTATGCCCTTTCCGCAGCACACCGCTCCGAATAACTAACACCACATGCCTTTGCAACGCATGCCCACGGTCCCCGGAGCCATTAATGTAACAATGGACCTTAATCACAGACGCCGGTACTATTTTTATATACTCCACCTCGTTCCACCATCTACGTTCATCATCAACCCAAGGTTGGACCATTGGACAGGAACGCAGCGGGGGCTTAGGTAAGCGCCGTCTTCAACTAAGGAGAAGAAAATGTTATTTCCTGGCAAACTTAATTGTAACCCATCCCCTCACTTCGGTCTGAATCAAACTCCGTTTCCTCCCATGCACAGGATCCCGAGCCCGAGGGTATGGGAAAGAAGACCAAATTCCCACATACCATCCGGTCAGTGCCATCCGCTACCGTAGGCAGCCTCGTCCCGCCGAAATGCCCGACGGGAACGTGATTCAAGAACAGAATTAAGGGGCGAGGTTTCTGTGATCCTGTAAACAAACCACCTGTCGTTCCTGCGTATTTCCCTGATTGATGGTCTCTAGGCGACAGAAAGCCCGACTCGACTTCGGAATGAGCGAGCAATTCATGGACCGATTGCCTGAAGAGTAATATTTGACAGAGGGTAAACATGATATTGTTGAGTAGTGGTGGAAAAGCGACATATGCCACGACGCAATTAATCTGCACGACCAGACAGGTGGGGACAAGAGTCGATGATGGAGGCATTCAGTATTGATTGGGGCAAAGTGTAGTACAGGATGTTCCTGATGCTCGTGAAACATATTTCTACTTGTCCTGGGAGCGATTCTCCAGTTAAACGCGTGGCAGAAACCAGAGAGGAGTTGAGTGTATTATGGAGGGATCGGACAGTAGGTAATATGGGTCAACTACGGACGTTTGATGTTCGCAACGTGATGCGGTAACAATCAAAGGTGTTTGAATTTTCCGTTCCTCTTCAAATTGCATTTGAGAGGCCGTGAGTCAATAGCTTCATATTCAGCAGCACCTTACCTGTAGTGCCCATATATAGCGCTGTGACATGTGGCTCTTACATGAACCTGACTCGCCCAGTTCGGGGACAGCTGGCCCCTTGTGGGGACCTTCCTTCGGCCAAAAATGGTCCTGTACCTTCAGATAACAGGTAGGAAAGTCCCGGAGTGGCCTTAACGGGCTTCGAGCTCCGCCCTGAGGTTCCCTGTGCTGTTATCAGAGACCTGACCTGGGCAAATGACGACCGATAGCAGAGAAAATCATTGGTCAGTCTCAGTGATAGAAGTGAGAACCTCGTTCATGTGTTCCAATCCTGGCCAACGGTCAGTTTCTCAACGAAATATGACCGCGGAGCTTGTTCGGGGGTGCTCATCCCAGCCAATGGCAGTGGTGGTGACTCACTCTGCCTCCACAGTGGTGGTGACTCACTCTGCCTCCATACTCCGTATATTCTATCGCCAAATTCCTGACGCCAATTGAGATCGTGGCTCGGGTGAAGAGCCACCGCACATGGGTGCCACGCGAGAGTGACAGCCCCAGTGCGCCACGTGGCGATCCGATGGGTCGGCCTCTCAAAGCCTTGGGCGATTCGCTGATATAAACCTCTCCCTAGCTCGCTCTCCTCAAGAGAGCGCATCCCTACTTAAAGGCATATCAATTTCACATAGAGTTTAAAGCCGGTTAGTCTCTTGTACACCTCTTTTCCACCTCGCTGATCCTGCTTAACTAGTTGCGGATTTAGGGATGGATCTACCAATTGGGCAGTCCAATCTACAACCCAATGGATGGCCGTCTATGTTGATACCTCCAGCCGTTGCTATCGGTTCCTCCCTTGACCGTACCCATTCGGGGTGGGAGCTTTCTCAAATGCCAATCTCCCCCATATCCCACACCCACACTGCCCATTCAGGCACGGCTCCTTACGGGCAACCCTCCCCATTCCCGTTGGCGCCTGTTAATGTCTGTAGCCCCGCCCTGTATTGCACCAAAGGCAGTTCTATGTCACAAATGCCTTCAAATTATACACAATGGTCAAGCTACTTCTCCCCAACACCTCACTCAAGTACCGCCTCACCCGCGTTCGCCGAACAGACCGGTGCTCTCCTTGCCCATGAACTCCTGAACAATGGCCATTCGCAGACAGAGTAAGTGTAGGCCCGTGTACATCCATCTGCTTCTTTTGGACTGACGTATGACACAAGTCCGATGCTCTTCTCTCATCAGATCCCTCGCCGCACTCCTAAGTCCCACCGTGAACCCATTCAACGGAGAGTCAAGCGCCAAGATACCACCAACAATCCAGTTACAGTACCCGTCTATCGTAAAACACACCGTCCCCCCGCAGAGTTCACCTCCAATATTTGGGAACTCCAAGCGAGGTGCCTCGTCGATGGCGGAGATCCCGAGGCGGTCGATCTACTTCCCAATGTTTTCCCTCACGGGATCTCTCAAGAGGCGTTATTGAGACCACTGACCAGAACTGAAGCTCATCGGCACACTGATGGCACTTCGGGCCAAGCATATCGTATGCTTCTGCGAGTAGATGGGGGAAATCGGTTCCGATGCAAGCTATGCGCTGTGAATGCCGACGAGAGTGGATGGAAGCACGCAAGAGATGCGCTGAGGCATTTGAAGCGAGACCATTTTGGATTGGGAAATTACTGTGAGAAGTGGTGAGTCCATAAGTCTAAGCTAATATTACACAGCATCTAACTGAACTTCGTACAGCGGAAAATTGATTTATTCAGCCGCTGAGATGACGAAACACCGTTGCAAATAAGCCTTAGAGTCGATTGCGACGTCATCTGACATAGGTTAGAGACATAATTCTAATAATAAAGGGGTTGGACTGACATCGGATCCTTCATCACCGAGCAGGTTCCTGTGCTCCCCTATTGCTAGCCCCCAATTCGTTTTCCATACCACCAGTTTATGTCTCTGATACAGGAGATGATATTCATTCTTGATGCCCCCTGTAGCCATACGTATGATGAATTGTAGCTGTACATCCTTTCACCTTTGGCTGTACTTTGTATCTTCGCGTGCTAGGCTGAACGACTCTCCAAAGGCATCAAACTGGAAAGCGCTGATGATTCCTCCACTAGCATGTTGTGTGTCGGGAATATTGTTATAGTTTCGCTGGCGACAGAGTCTCTACATTTCTCCGACCGAGTCTGCATTTCTCTTAGTGTGGGCGATGTCCGGGGTTTCCCACCGGGGTTCCGTCCCGGTCTTGTGATTATTCTCTTCTTATCACATGGCAACCTCTCGGGTATATAAGGCCTTGTTTGTGTCTTGACGTGTTTGTAGCCGGCCACAACGAACACGAGGTTTTGCTCGTGTCGTCGCTCTCGCGGAAATCTCGACATCTGGTAGTGCAACGTAGTAGTGAGGAATATGGGAGAGGGGTATTTGACGGAGCAGCCGCCGACATGGCATGCCTCGACGACGACAACAGACGGTCGGCAGTAGCGGTGAGCGGTGAGACTGAGCAGGGAGGACCTATGGCTGAATCAGTGACAGGGACTAGCTAGCGTCGGAGATCGGTGCGAGTTGCTCAGTCAACAACAGCAACTCGCGGGCGGCAGACCAGGCAGCAAGTCGTGTCGCAAGGAAATGGCGGAAGAGCGGCGGCGGCGGCGGCGAGGGTTGCAGGAGCAGAGGCAGCGACGATGTGAGCTTCCGGAGGGCGTTTGCGTCGGAGTCGACGATGCGATCACTCTCAGCTGGGAATGCCTTATTTCGACGAGGGGTCGGTGGGGTTAAGACGGCAAGCAGTAAGTAAGTGGAGGAATCATCAACTCCAACAGAAAACCCAGCTTGGGATTCTCCTTGTCACTGCTTCACGAGGGCCTCCAACACTCACTATAAATATCTTGAGTCTCCTGAGCGTATTGGTCACTTCTTTTTGGGCCCTCTACAAGTTGCACGAGTCGCGACTTCTTTAATGGTGAAAGCATCCGCCCAGGACTCCCCACTACCGGGCCACAGGAATGAAGGAACTGAAGAGATCCATCTCCATCACTGCAAACGCGTGCTCCCTTTCTCATTGCATGGCGGAGTGAGATGTATACCCTCCATAAATGTCATTATTAACAGATCGATCCGATCCCTGCCCTCTGTAAAGCACCGGAGGCAGATATCGGGGTCGAAGTCGGCAACAGGACGAATTTTCTTCCGGGAAGTGGCAATGGTGTATGGATGGAATACCGTAGTTACTCTTAGGGAACCCCTCCTGACTTGTTTGTTCTGGGCTGACCTGATTGGAGGGGTCAAGAGGAGAAAGCTAGGTGGCTGTAGGTCGTATAATGGCCTTCCGAGCAAGGAGGAGTCGTAGGTAAATAATCAGGAAGGTTGACAACAGAAGCGGCGCAACATAGCGACTTGGTCCTAGAGCGTCCCGGGACAACTGGCTCTCTCTTGCCGTGATCTACTGACAGGCTTGGGCCATTGGGAGTTGGTATAGTTGGCCCTGTATTACACCGTCGTATCACCATTTGGGACGCGCGTTGCGAGCTACCTGCATGTGTTAAACTGGGTGAGGAGCGTCAGTTATTCGATGGGCCCTAGGAAAGGGACGACAGGGCCTGAAAACAATGAGAACAGACCAGAGACTTCTCCGGGACTTGTCCATGACTGGCACTTTGAGGACACCATGGCAGTGTGTGATCCCTCCTTTGCTGGGATAGGGTCACCTGGAATGGTGCTGGAGGAACTAAGCAATCTTCTGGTTGAGTATTTCTGGCGTTTTGGCGTTTTGGCGTTTTGAGACAACCTTATAGAACTAGCACAACGGGTGAGAGGGCGAAAGAACCGCGCGTAAGGATCTTTCGCCCCTCGCTCGCTGCGCTCTAAATACATAATAGTATGGCAAAGGTTACACACACCAAACAGATAAGAGACAATAGCGTAGCCCAATAGATAATAAGAAACCATACGCTCTGTGTACAATTACAAATTTCCATAACAGGAAGTGTGGCTGCCTAGGTACGTCATACCGTTATGCCTCCATGTGGCAACAATCGTAATAGTCAACAAACCTTGCTTGGTGCTCATCGGTGTTGGAATTTGAAGGTCGAAACCACCCAGCCTCGTTCAGCCTCATTGTCGACACTGGCTGGTACGGACCCTCACCTTCTAGTTAAACTCGAACTGGCTCGTGTCCATCACTGATAGACTGTAAATTGGCTCGCATTGCGTCCAGGCGTCTTCGTTGATGTTTCAAACCCTGAGTCATTGCTATTCGGCGTTATCTATCGCTTGGCCGTAGATGATACCCATTACTCTCCACAATTCCATTTTTTCAAGGTAATGGATTTGCTAGCACCATCAACTTTGTCTTCGCAATGAGCAACCACTGTATCCACAGGTTTTCGCGATCAAGCAGCGCAGATCCAATCCCACTCATTCATAATATTTACTCCAGACTCGCCGTAGCATGCACGGAGACCAGAAAAGACGAACGAGAGGCGTGGCACTCCCAAATTCTCGAATGCCACTTATCTTGGCCGCCGCACGGAGATGGTTTCTTCCTCAAGGGCGAAGACCCTTAACGCCTACGTATTACCCACCAATAAACAGCACCTTTCTCGAAAAGCGCCACGCGTTCCCTGTCGACACTAAGCCCGACCTCGAAATATTCTCTCCCTCCATGCTATATATCACGGAAATTTCTTTATGCCACACCAGCGGGTCACCAAGCCCTGACATTTTGATTAGAAGCGCCAACCCTCAACGCCAACCGCTCCAAACGCTCAGCACCCCTCGCGGATGCTATTTATGTCAAGCGGTCCGTCTTTCATCAACAAAAGGATTAAAGGCCATCAAGGTAAGATGAAGTACTCGAGTTTCACCTACCTGATGCCTCCATTGGATCCTTCCACCGGTTCCTGCTCGAGGCGGTCTCTAGAGGGAAACCGTAGACGCCTGCAACTGTGAAACGACACGTCGGTCAGAATACCCTCATGGGACTTCCATAGTGGGCAAATCTCTATCCATCAGGCAACACATTCTGACTTCAAGCTTTTGCCGAAGATTTCAGCATACCCAACAAACACCGCGAATATCGAACTATCTGATGTATTAGATGGTGTAACCTTGTGATTGTCAACTTGCTCTGTGGGCAATTTAATCCATGTCTGCGTAATAATCTGCCTATGATGGAGCCTCTCCAGAAATTCATTTTTACCTAGGTTGTTATTCTGCTTGTGATGTCCTTCCCCTGTGTTTCCGTGTTCATATTGATAATATTCATTTTCGCGACTTGGAATTTGACCAATCCTGGTTTCCGAAAGCAGCCCGACTCATATCACGCGGTCCAAACAGCCCGGTTCTCAGACCCCACCACCTAGCCCAACCCGACCCCTCTCGTCTACTTCAAACCTTCGCATAGTCAATGAGCGATCCTGGACCAAGTTCAGGCGGTATGTCCTTCCTGAGGTTACAACTGCTGCCCTCACCCTCGCCCATATCAGGATTGCCCTTCATTGGGGCGGGTACTTCAAACTTTATAAGTGATTTGGAACCTTCATCGCCGCTCCTTGTGTACGGCCTGACATTATGCATTATGGCTACTTCATCTGATATCTAACTCACTCCATGGTTGATTCAATGGTATAGAGGTCACATCTCCTTTGCCTCAAGCAAATCGGGTCCTGTCAGTTCGCATTGAGACGAGAATCAAACTCCTCGTGTCTTTTTACCTTGCAAGTGGTTCAACAATTCAGTTCCTGGAAATACCAAAAACGCAGTCGGTGAAGAAGAAGGGATGCGATAATATTCCAGAACAATCCTTGAAGTTCTCTCTGGAACTGAAAGGACCCGGCAATCAGACTGTTATTAGGAGTATCTGTCCAAAGTGCCAAAAGCGAAAGGGTCAGGCAATGGCGGACATAATTGATTTCACGGCCGAAACCACGATCGTCACTATCAAGGATGGAGCAGCGAGCTTCGAATTTTCAATTAAATGCTACCCTTTTCATTATGGTATAGAGAATTTTTGGTAGGCAACGCCGTATTCACCTCCGGCGAGCTCCTCATGTATTTGGCTAGCGCCGACGCCGTTCTTCGGGATTATCACGATAACGTCAAAGACTCTATACCACTCTCATTACTTTTTGACATCAAAGGAAAAGCCAACCAACCCGCCAACCCCAGAAAGGCGCGAGAGCGCGCCGAGAGAGGGGTCTCTGCTCGGCCACGTAGTAAGTATTGTATTGTGCATCTCAATAACCTCCTTGCATCTGACATCCATACATATATTGTCGCTCCAGGGATCACTCCTGCTGTCCCTCTCCCTCCTGGAGATAACCGACAAACCAGTGATCCAGTGCTCCGACCTTTATCACCTCCGACCTCAGGCAATGGAGGTCAACAACCCTCCTCGGTAGACACTACAGCTGAAATTCTTCCGGTTGTCGACCCCTTCTTTTGGAACATTGCTCCTCCACCCGTTAGTGGCCCGCCCTTCGTCATGACAAGCACTTCACAACATGCTGTCCAATCTTCCGAATTAGGATTCAACCTCCGTGATATGGGTAAGCTGTTCCTTTGATATGCAATGGCTCTAATATCGGTGTTAGGTTTCTTAGGCACTCTACCGCTCGAGAGCAACAGTAATCCAGTATTTTACTCTGGTACACGTGCAAGTGCGCCACCATATGGCGAACAGATCCTCCCCGTCATGCCTTGTGAAACTGCATCCATCCCTGGCTCACTTGGACCCACCTCGGGCGAGCCTCATTATGGGCGTAGCATACACCAGGCTTCCAGAGTACCTGAGGTCACGTCACAAATGTTGAGCCAAAATTCATCGGGAACATCTCAGGCTCCCAATACATCCTCAGCTGTGCCTTCAGGACAGGGAACCAGCCCTCCTGATATCTCCACACCGTCTGAGTTATCACGATTGCAAGTCGAATCGCCTGTAATTACCCGCAATGAGGGCATCAACCAGAATACGGGTGACACTTTATTACAGGAGGTGAGCCCAGAGAGAGGCCCTATGACAGGAGGGATGCGTATGGTTTTATTTGGCGAAAACTTTCCTGCTGTTCCACTCTTTGTAGGATTTGGAGATAAATGGGTTCGTGCCGTAAGTTACGCTCGATATCACTATCCATTTTGAATTGATCCCAAAATGCGTGACAGAGGCGGCACGATGCCCGCGTTCTGCGATGCTGTCTCCCATCATCAGACCGTCCAGGTGTCGTGGACGTGATACTCTCTCAAGCATCCTCTAATAATGCAGCTGTGGTCGGATGGAGTACTGCCACCTTCGAGTACGTGGAGAGTCGAACCGAAACGTGAGTACACTCCGATAAGGCTTGAAGGTGTTGATAGGCCCTGGTAGTCTTCTCTCTCTGCTCAAGGCCATTAATGGCGGGGGAGATGATACAACCCGACAAAAGGGACCTACGCAGTCCTTTTCTATGATGAATACCCATCGTAACCTGAGTTTTAATACGCGTACTACTCACTCGGATAACAACCAAGAGCGAGAGGAGATTCCTACAGCGCTGGAAGAGATGAATTTAGAAGATATCTCGGTTCACTTCCTTTCCACATACTCTACACAACCCAACTGGAAGCAGATAGTCTCCACCTGTAATGACTACGGCCAGACTTTGGCACACATTGCTGTCACTCTCGGTTATTTCCGACTTCTCCAGCACTTAATCAGATGGCAAATTGACCTCAACGCCGTAGACAGTACAGGATTAACAGCTCTACACTACTCCTACCTTTTTCAACAGGAGGAGTGCGCCAGGTTCCTCATCCATTCAGGTGTCGACCAATTCATTCTCGATGACCTCGGGCGTTCCCCTTCCGACCTGGACCCATCCTTAGAGGCCAAAATACGCTCAGTTATGGATATGGATAGCGATAGTAGCGCCGACGTCATCCCACCCATCGAATGTGACACCGAAATGCCGGACGAAGCTGGGAGGCTCTATGCAAAACACTTCTTGATTCAACAATGGATGCTGCAGGGTGAAAATGAGAGAAGGGGTGAAGTGCCCTTATCCAGATGCCAAAGTCAAGAAACTAGTAGTCCTCCAGCCCCGGACTCCGCGGATGAGAGGGTTTGGGGTGCAACGTATGACCGTTCTTCCTCTTCGGATGTTCCTCCTCCAGAAGCGTGGAAGCCTTAATCGAAGTAGCGACACCACCCCATATCGCCCATCCACCTTCTGCCATCTCCGAGTTCTCGCCTCAGACGCAAGGCGCTAAAAGGCCTTCCAACACTGGTCAGAGCCCATCCTCTCACCCGACTCCATTGGGCGGTGTAATGAACAGACCCAACCTTGAAGACCCTCAATTTTATCGCCAAATAAGAGATTTCCAACCTCTCGCGGGTCGCGAACCGTACCTCGTCTCGACAACTAAGGAGGGACATCGACGCCTTTCAGATACAGGAGACATCATTGAACAGAATGACGGTACTGATGAGAAATTGCTACAGCGTTCGAGTAACCGTCCAGAGAGCGCAGGCGTAGCCATTCCCACGTCACCAAGAAAATGGCAACTACAACACTCGCCCCTGAGTGCTCGTCCCAGCGCGAGTCATCAGTGCTCCACCCCGGGCTCGCATATAGAGCCCACAGATGTCACAGCTGTCGTTGAAGCTGTATGGGATACCTGGGGGTTTGTCAGCTTGCACCCTCATGATATCGAGCCTTCCATTGGCGACCCGGCCGCCAAAGATATCATCGGGTCGGAACCCATGTCAGGGACACCTGTTAATGATCTGCCCTTCATGACAAGTACTTCACAAGATGTTGTTCAACCCTCTGAATTAGGATCCAACTTCCATAATATGGGTATGGTGTTCCTTTGATTGCAATATTCAACGGGCCTAATACTTGTGTTAGGTTCCTTTCACCACCTGGACTCTCTACCGCTCGAGAGCGACATTAATCCCGTGGTTTACTCCAAGAGCGACAGTAATCCCGTAGTTCACTCCGGTACACGCACAAGTACGCCACCACTTGGCGAAAAAATCCTCCCCGTCATGTCCTGTGAGAATGCCTCAACTCCTCACTCACTTAGACCCACCTCGACCGAGCCTCACTGTGGGCGTGGTACGGGCCAGGCTTCTATTATAAGAGAGGTCAGCTCACAAGTATGGAGCGAAAATTCATCAGGAACATCTCAGGCTCTCTCTGCATCCTTACCTGTGCCTTCAAGACAGGAAAGCAGCGCTCCTGATATCCCCATGCCGTCCGAGATATCTCGATTGCAAACTGAATCGCATGTACATGCCCGCGATGAGGGTATAGACCTGACTACAGATGAAGCTTTACTGAAGGAGGCGATCCCACAAAAAGGTCCTGTGAGAGGAGGGATACAGATCCTTCTATTGGGTGAAAACTTTCCTAGCGGTCCAGTCTATGTACGCTTTGGAGATAATTGGGCTCGTGCCGTAAGTGACGCTCAATATCACTATCCGTTTTGAATTGATCCTCAATATGTTACAGAGGCAGTACGATGCCCGTACTCTCCGATGCAACCTCCCTCCAGCTTCCCATCCGTGCATCGTTAACGTGACACTCTCTCAATCACCCCATTTAGATGCACCTGAGGTCGGACGGAGTACTACCACCTTCGAGTACCATGACATTCGAGCTGAAGAGTGAGTCCATCTCCAAGAAAGCAGGCAGGGTGTTGATCGTCCCTGGTAGTCTTCACTCTAAACTCAAGGACTTTTATCAGTGGAAAAATGAAACAACCCCACAAATATTTACATTTGGCGCGCCCCTGGATAGCTACGCCCAGGTTTGGCCAAGTGCCCAGCTCATGGCTGCTTGAATGCGGGGAGGCCGGGCGGGCGTGCAGATCCAGGCAGACGAACGGTTTGAATTGGGTCGAATGGAAAAGCCCAGAGTGTTGGAATTGGGATGCAGTGGGATGCAGTGTGCGAGTCTCAGCACTACGAGTGTTACAGGATCGCATGTCCGGGGTTTCGCATGGTGTGCCTGGGTTTCATACGGCAGGATCTCGGGTATATAAGGTCTTATTCCTGTATTTGTGTCCTTATGTCTTTGCAGCGGGCCCCAACAAACTTGATCGTATTATCGGAGTCCCGGCGCACCATCACTATCATTGTTGCTGCTTCGATTGCAACCATTGCAACCACCATACGTGATAAGTCGAACCCGAGCGAGCTACAAGAGGGAAGAGCGTTATTAAAGCTGTATTCCCTGATCCTGACGGCGATTGGATGCACCGCGATGATTTGAGCATCCTCACATTTGCTGGGTTATGCCAGGGCAGGCGATGTGCCTCAAATTTAGCTCAGTTTGTGAGTAGCTTATTTATTTATATTTCACTCTACACTAGCAAGGAACTCAACCTTTGAGCTCTGGTAGCATGTTTCTACCTCGCTGACGTGACAGAGTCACCACCAACTACTCTGATGAACAAGCTAGTGCGTGATCAGAAGGGGAAAACCTGTAATGTACAAGCTAGTGTGCGATCAAAACATGCTACAACAGAGTTGGTTGTGTATGGAAATTGGGTGGGAATCAACAGGTGAACATGTGGGGAGTGGGGAGTGGGGATCGAATGACCAAACAATACCGAGAAAAAGTGACGCGGAACTCAACCATCGATAGCTACAACAAACTAGCTATGTACAACAAATTCCCCTTGAGAAGATCCATGGGCACGTTTTGCAACAGAGGGTCAGCATCAGCGGCAAGCAAGTCTGAGTGACTGTACCACTTCAGCTTGCACGGCGCGTTCAGGCAGGTGCGCGCCTGTTACAGCGCACCGCATCAAGTGATTGATCAGGTCACTGATATCAAGCACTCTCTGGCCTTCTCTCTGGCCAGTCTGCTACTGTGTCCAGGCCGTTTTGGCGCTGCATTCCAAAGGGTCCAGAACTTTTCCCAGAGCTCTGAGAACTCCTCCAGACCCGTTTCGCGCCACATTCTCGCCCCGCGCTCTGATACAGACTTTCCATTAGTCTCTTGAGGACATTGGTCATTTCTGTTTGGCACATCTACGAGTTGCACGAGTCAGTGCTTGTCTAATGGTGAAGGCATCCGCCCAGGACTCCCCACTACTGGGCCACGAGGATGAGAGAACTGAAGCGGCCCATCTCTAGCTATCCTATGCTGCCTCAGAGTAGAACGCAAGATCAGGACGTGGCATGGAACGCGAAACCAAGATTGCACATCGTTTATCGTAACGCCTGAACCTAGGGAAGAGAATTGATGCATTTACAACCAATGTAATCCCGTCAATACAACACCACAACTAATCTGCAACCCCGCACGCGCCCAGTCGATGACACAAAGCAGCGATGGCTTCTCTTGTACACGCGACCGTGTCCCTAGCAAGAAAAAAAACGGCTGATTGGAATATACTTCCCCGACATTAATCAGCGCGCTCACCATAGCGCACATTGCACGTCGCGGCCAACTCTAAATGATGCCTGTTGAGGTGCTGCAACGCGTCTTTGGCGTGATTCCACCCATCTTCTCGAAAATCAGTAGTGCAAATCCTTTTGTTTTCGATCGGGGAGAACACAATAGATCTCGCCTGAAGAGCCTACACTGCAATCGCGTCCTTCCTTTCTCATCACACGCGCAGTGACGCTTCGAGATATACTTCCCAGAAATTCCATTGTCAACAGATCGATGGTGCCGGGTCCATGCCCTCTGTAAGGCAGCGGGGCTCTTACTACATAGATATCAGGGCCGAAGTCGGCAACAAGATGAAGTGTCTTCCGGAAAATGGAAATTGTGTATGGACGGAACACCGTAGTTGTTCCTGGGGAGCCCCTCCTGACCTGTTTGTTCTGGGCTGACTTGATATTGGAGGGTCAAGACAAGCAAATTAGGTGGCTGAAGGTCGCATAATGGACTCCTAAGGAGGAGGAGTAGATAAATAAACAAGAGGGCTTACGACGGAAGGGGCGCAGCACGGTGACTTGGTCGAAGAGCGTCCCCGACAAAAGGAGGCTCTCTTGCCGTGATCTACTGACAAGCTTGGGAGAATGGGAGTTGGGAGAATTGGCAATGTATTACACAGTCGCATCACCAGCTGGGATGCGAGTGACAAGCTACCCGCATGTGTAAAACCGGGTGATTGGCCCTAGGAAGTATAAGAAATCTCACTTGCTTTTGTCACTTAACGTTTATAACCTCCGAGTACAATCGAATCCCAGTGTATTTGAGAAGACTGTAGCGATAGAGGTAGA
>WNFL01434433.1_pt1 | contig 36584 bp, 37 predicted proteins | sample 5400361 | NCBI WGS metagenome assembly WNFL01 (sample SAMN13153351, study PRJNA577476) | soil metagenome | isolation source: 40 cm soil on Douglas fir-dominated hillslope | place: USA:California | collected 2013-09-17
CCCCTTCCGTAGCTTGCCACGGTTCCCGGGGGTCCATATACTGCTGGAGGTTTGCCTGCCTTTCGGGGCCAAAGCTCCCGCGCGCATCCGTCCTGATATTTGGAGATTGCATCATGAGCGTTGCTGGTATTGAGAAGGAAACAAATCCGTATGAGGCTATGGCCGCGCGGTTCGACACCGCAGCCCAAAAGCTGAATCTGGACGAAGGCCTGTGGAGGGTGTTGCGTACACCGAATCGCGAGCTGATTGTTCACTTTCCGGTGGGCATGGACGATGGACACCTCGAGGTTTTCACCGGCTTCCGCGTACAGCACTCGATTGCTCGCGGCCCCGGCAAAGGCGGCATTCGCTACGCGCCGGATGTTTCGCTGGACGAAGTGCGCGCGCTGGCCAGCTGGATGACCTGGAAATGCGCGGTGGTGGATATTCCGTTCGGCGGAGCCAAGGGCGGGGTCATCTGCAATCCGCACAAGATGTCGATGGGTGAGCTGGAGCGCATGACGCGCCGCTACACCTCGGAAATTATCGAATTCATCGGGCCGGAGAAGGACGTGCCCGCGCCCGACGTCAACACGAATGAACAGACCATGGCGTGGATCATGGACACCTACTCCATGCACATGCGCCAGACGGTGACTGCGGTTGTCACGGGAAAACCGATCAATATTGGCGGATCGCGCGGACGCCGCGAGGCGACCGGTCGCGGCGTGATGCTGGTCTGCCGCGAAGCCGTGAAGAAGCTGGGCATGAGCCCGGAGTCCACGCGGGTGATTGTGCAGGGATTCGGCAACGTGGGCTCGCACGCAGCGAATCTTATGCACAAGTCGGGCTACAAGATTACCGGCATCGTGGAATACGACGGCGGATTACATAATAAGAACGGGATCGACATCAACGCGCTGATGGCGTTCCGCGCCAAGAACGGAACCATCCACGGATTCCCGGGAGCGGAAAACGCCGCGTCCGCGGACTTGCTGACCACGGAGTGCGAGATTCTTATTCCGGCTGCCACGGAAAATCAGATTACCAGCCTGAATGCGGACAAGATCAAATGCAAAATCCTGGCGGAAGGCGCCAACGGTCCCACCACCGCGGTCGCCGACGAAATTCTTGCCGGCAAAGGGATTTTCGTGATCCCCGATATCCTTGCCAACGCCGGCGGGGTCACCACGTCGTATTTCGAATGGGTGCAGGACCGCCAGGGGTATTTCTGGAAGGAGTCGGTGGTCAACGAGCATCTCGAAGACATCATGGTCACGTCGTTCAACGACGTTGTTCGCTACGCCGAAACGCATAGGGTCAACAATCGCATCGCCGCGTATATGCTGGCCATCGACCGCGTTGCCTACACCATCAAGCAGCGCGGCATTTATGCCTAGGTGCGGGTACACGGTCGAAGCCCCCGGTGAATTTTGACTAGCTGGCTTCGGCAAAATCCGCTCTTTTCCTGAGATATTGACTGTATCCCCCGGATTTGGCATGATTTACCGCCTCAGACACATTTTGAAGCCGATTTGTTTGTAAGGCTCTGGCGTGCCCGGAGGGATTCGTTCCCGCGCTCTGCTTGGGTAGATTCGCTGGATGCTGCCTTGAGAATGAAGAGGGACCAGGAAATGAAAGTATTCCAAACCAAACTGTTCACATGGGCCACCATGCTCGGCCTGGCGCTGAGCCTGGTGGCAACACCGTCTTTGGCCAAGAAGAAAAAGAAAGCCGATACTGCGGCGGGCGACAGCGCAACCCAAACCGCCACCGCCACGAAGCCTAAGAAACACAAGAGCAAGAAGGCGGCTGCCACGGATGCAGCGGCAACCCCGGAAGCAGCGGCTCCAACTGCGGCTGCAGACAAGCCCAAGAAGTCCGGCCACAAGAGCAAGAAGGCGGCAACTGCGGATGCGGCAACTCCTGCACCGGCTCCCGCAGCAACGCCCGCTCCGACGCCTGCTCCCGCGAGTGCTCCGGCCACACCGTCCGCGCCTGCTAAAGCTGCACCCGCTAAGACCTCCAAAGCTGCGGCGGCATCCGCCTCGGACGTGGCTGCGGCCAAGACCAACGGCCAGGTTTGGGTCAACACCGACACCGGCATTTATCACAAGGGCGGCCGCTGGTATGGTAAGACCAAACAGGGCAAATTCATGTCTGAAGACGATGCCAAAAAGGCCGGCTATCGCCCCGCCGAGAAGGAATAAGGAGATTTATGAACCACAAACTCATCGCACGTTTCGTCGCCGCGTTGTTCGCGCTCTCGCTGTTGAGCGGTATGGCCATGGCGCAAGCCGCGGCTGCGCCTGCCAAAGCAGCAAAAGCTCCTAAGGCTGTGAAAGCTGCCAAAACCGCCGCCCCTGCGGCCGACCTCGTGGATCTGAACACCGCCACGAAGGATCAGCTGGTGGCTCTTCCCGGCGTGGGCGATGCCTATGCGGACAAGATCATTGCTGGCCGTCCGTACAAAGCCAAGACCGACTTGACCCGCAAGAAGATCGTTCCCGCAGCAACCTACAAGAAGTTCAGCGCCCTGGTCATCGCCAAGCAGTAGTTGGCTCTGAGCGTGGTGAAACCGTCCGCGTAGTTTCTTGGAATAGTTTCCCTCACGAGGGTCGCCCATTAGCGCGATGCTCTGGGATATTCCACGATCACGCCTTTCTGTTTGTTGCTGATTCTGCTTTCTGCTTTCTGCTTTCTGTTTTCTCTTGCGCTTCTTGCACAGAAAATAGTGCGAGTCGTATAATAATGATTCTCATCCAATTCTTGTGCGCCTGACTCATAGCCAATTTCGGGACCTTGCCTGGAAGTTCGGCCTTGCCGCAACGCACCAGCGTCAGGTCATCTACGAGGCTGTGGTCGCTTCTCATGGACACTATTCTCCCGAGCAAATCTATGCCGATGTCCGGCGACGGGTTCCTTCCATGTCGCTGGCTACGGTTTATAAAAACGTCCGGCTCTTCGTCGATCACGGCCTGTTACGCGAGGTGACGCCGCACGCACCCGTCTTGCGTGTCGACGGCAATCTCGACCCGCACCACCATCTGGTCTGCACCCGCTGCAAGTCGGTGCAGGATATCGATTGCGATTTTGTCGATTTCAAACGGCTGTCCCGGCATCTTCCGGGCGGCTTTGATTTGACGCAGCCGCTCGTTGAGGTCTTCGGACTCTGTCAGCGTTGCAGCGAAAAACCCCAACCAACATCCAGCCCTAAATCAGCATTGAGTTCCAAGGCTTTGGATTCCAAGAGACTGAGTTCCACTAGTAAGGAGAAGTCATGCCAGAAAATAAAAAAGTAATGACCACAGACGCCGGGCGTCCCGTCGGCGACAACCAAAACTCCCTCACCGTGGGCCCGCGCGGCCCCATCGTATTTGAAGATTTTCTGCTCTTTGAGAAAATGGCGCACTTCAACCGCGAGCGCATTCCCGAGCGCGTCGTGCACGCCAAGGGCTCCGGCGCTTATGGTCACTTCGTCTGCACCAACCCGGACATGGCGAAGTACACCACCGCCAAGCTATTTGCCAAGGGCAAGACGACCCCAACTTTCATTCGCTTCTCGACCGTCGGCGGTGAAAAAGGTTCGGCCGATACCGAGCGCGATCCGCGCGGCTTTGCCCTCAAGTTCTACACCGAAGAAGGCAACTGGGACATGGTGGGCAACAACACTCCCGTCTTCTTCATTAAAGATCCACTGAAGTTTGGCGATTTCATCCATACACAGAAGCGCGACCCGGAAACCAACCTTAAGTCACCGACGATGATGTGGGACTTCTGGTCGCTCTCGCCTGAATCGCTCCATCAGGTTACGATCCTGTTTTCAGATCGCGGCACACCCGACGGCTACCGCCAGATGAACGGCTACAGCAGCCACACCTTCAGCCTGATTAATGCCAAGAACGAACTCTTCTACGTGAAGTACCATTTCAAGACCAAACAGGGCATCAAGAACTTCACAGGAGAGAAAGCCAGCGAGATGCGCGGCATCGATCCCGATTACTCGCAGCGCGACCTGTTTGACGCCATCAAGAAGGGCGACTTCCCCAAATGGCGCGTTTGCATGCAGGCCATGACGGAGAAGGAAGCCGAAACCTATCACCTCAATCCCTTCGACCTGACCAAGGTTTGGCCGCACAAGGACTACCCATTGATCGAAATCGGAGAACTGACTCTGGACCGCAATCCGGAAAACTACTTTGCCGACGTTGAGCAGGCAGCGTTCGAACCCCGGAACATCGTCCAGGGCATGGGCTTTTCCCCGGACAAAATGCTGCAAGGCCGCCTGATCTCCTATCCGGACGCGCACCGTTATCGCCTGGGCGTCAACTACGACTCCCTGCCCGTCAACAAGCCGCAGTGCCCCTTCGCGACCTACAACCGGGACGGCGCCATGCGCTTCGACGGCAACAGTGGCGCCTCGCCCAACTATGAGCCCAATAGTTTCGGCGGCCCCACGCAAGACGCAGCCTATCGCGAGCGCCCGAGGACGATCAGCGGCAGCGTAGATCGACACAACCACCGCGACGAGGGCGACTACTACACGCAGCCGGGCAACCTGTTCCGCCTGATGCCCAAGGATGCCAAACAGCGCCTCATCAGCAACATCGTGGGCAACCTGTCACAGACTCCGAAGCGAATTCAGGAGTTGCAGGTGACACATTTCTACAAGGCAGATCCGGCCTACGGAGAAGGCGTCGCCAAGGGCTTGGGACTGGATACCAGCAAGCTCCGTGGCATCCAGACGCCTGAACCGGTGGCGAGATAAACGCGCACAGCCCTCCGTCAGATCCACCGCAAAACGCGAAACGGGCACTCCAAAGAGTGCCCGTTTCGTTTACCCTTCCGATTGGACATTCCCGACTCTTTCTGTTTACTCTAGGCACCACGAGTCGGGAGGTGCTATGTCAACAGGCCTAACTACAATCGGCGAGGGCCGCCTTGGCAGCACGATGCGGCGCGATGCGTGGTGGCTGGAGTTGTTGCCCGCCATTATCCTGCTCGGTGGCTTCGGACTCTACGCGACAGCGCGGGCCTTCGAAGGAAAGTTCTACGAATGGGGCCCGTATCTTTCTCCGTTTTATTCACCGCTCATTGATCCGCATCACCGGTGGTGGCCATTTTCTCCGGCGCTGCTGATTCTGGTGTGGCCCTTGGGGTTCCGGGCGACGTGCTACTACTACCGGAAAGCATACTATCGCGCATTTTTCCTCGATCCACCGGCCTGCGCGGTCGGCGAACCCAGCACACGCAAGTATCGCGGCGAAACCGCATTCCCGTTTATTCTCCAGAATCTTCACCGCTACTTTCTCTACGCGGCGATCATCTTCCTCTGTTTCCTCTGGCACGACGTGTATCGCGCCTTCTTCTTTGACGGGCGATTCGGAGTGGGAGTCGGCACGCTGGTTCTCCTTGTGAACGTTAGCCTGCTGACAATTTATGCGTTGTCCTGCCACTCCCTCCGCCATTTGGTTGGAGGCAAGCTCGATTGCTTCTCCTGCGCGTCGTTCGGAGGCGCTCAGCATACAGCTTGGAGCTGGTTGAGTGTCCTCAACGGGCGGCATATGCTGTTTGCCTGGATTAGTCTGGTTACGGTTGGCCTGGCGGATTTCTACATCCGTTTGGTCGCCAGCGGCTCAATCACCGACCTGAGACTCCTGTGACTGAATTCGAGACCCACGACCACGATGTATTGATCATCGGAGCCGGCGGCGCCGGCCTGCGAGCCGCGCTCGGAGCTTTAGCGCAAGGCGCGAAAGTAGGAGTGGTTTGCAAATCTCTCCTCGGCAAAGCGCACACCGTGATGGCGGAGGGTGGAATCGCTGCCGCCATGGCCAATGTGGACTCCGCCGACGACTGGCGCACTCATTTTCGCGACACCATGCGCGGCGGCAAGTTGCTCAACAACTGGCGCATGGCGCAACTTCACGCCCAGGAAGCTCCCGAACGCGTGCGTGAATTGGAACAATGGGGAGCATTGTTTGATCGCACTGAGGATGGACAAATTCTCCAGCGTGCCTTCGGCGGACATAGTTTCCGCCGCCTGTGCCATGTAGGCGACCGTACCGGCCTGGAAATGATCCGAACGTTGCAGGACCGGGGCGTGCAACTCGGCGTCGACGTTTACATGGAGTGCACCATCAGCCGCTTGCTGATGGACGGCGAACGCGTCGCCGGAGCGTTCGGCTATTGGCGCGAACAGGGCCGGTTCGTCGTGTTCCGAGCCAAGTCGATTGTCATCGCCACCGGCGGCATCGGCAAGGCCTGGAAAATTACCTCCAATTCGTGGGAATACACCGGCGACGGAATGGCGCTCGCCTACGGTGCCGGAGCGGAGTTAATGGATATGGAATTTGTGCAATTCCATCCCACCGGCATGGTCTGGCCTCCCGGTGTGCAGGGGCTTCTCGTCACCGAAGCGGTTCGCGGCGAAGGCGGCCTCCTCCGCAACAAGGCGGGCGAGCGCTTTATGGAGAAATACGATCCGAAGAAGATGGAGCTTTCCACGCGTGACGTGGTGGCGCGAGCCATCTATACGGAAGTCCGCGAAGGCCGCGGCACAGAACACGGCGGCGCGTTCCTCGATATCTCGCACAAGCCGGCTGAATATGTGAAGAAAAAGCTGCCCAGCATGTATCACCAGTTTCGCGAACTCGCGGACGTGGACATCACGAAGGGGCCGATGGAAGTCGGACCGACCTGCCATTACATGATGGGCGGCATTCGCGTCGAAGCCGAAACGGCGCAGTCGACCCTGCCCGGACTCTTCGCCGCCGGCGAGGCGGCTGCTGGACTACACGGCGCCAACCGGCTGGGTGGCAATTCGCTTTCGGATCTTCTCGTTTTCGGCCGTCGCGCCGGCTCGGCTGCCGCCGAGCATGCGAAAAAAGTGCAGACGACGTCAGTCAACTCGACGCAAATCGAAAATGCCGCGCGCGACTTGCTAACGCCTTTCGACCGCAAGGAGGGCGAAAATCCCTACACGATCCATCGCGACCTGCAGGACATCATGCAGAATCTCGTGGGCATTTATCGCACGCGAGAAGATCTCACTCGCGCTCTCGCTGAGTTGGACAAGCTGAAGGAACGCAACGGGCGCGTGAGTGTCGAGGGATCGCGCATGTTCAACCCCGGCTGGCATCTGGCGCAGGAATTGACGTCGATGCTCACCGTCGCGGAAGCCGTTACACGCAGCGCATTGGCCCGTGAAGAGAGTCGCGGTGCGCACAGCCGCATTGACCATCCCAGCCTAGACGCAACCTGGGGAACCAAGAATAATGTAATTGTCCGCGAGGGCGGGGGCATGACGCTCCGCCAATCGCCGGTGCCGCAATTGCCCAGCGACCTGAAGCAGATTATCGCGGAAGAGAAATAACGTAAGAAACAGCGGAGGCACGATGGCCGAAGCAGTCTTTGAGGTATTCCGGGGAAACCGCGAAGGCGGACAGTCCGCCACCTATCGCGTCCCCATCGCCCCGGGAATGGTGGTTCTGGACGCCCTCCACCACATCCAAGCGCACCAGGCTCCCGACCTCGCTATACGCTGGAATTGCAAGGCAGGCAAGTGCGGCTCCTGCTCGGCGGAAGTCAATGGCAGGCCTCGCCTTACGTGCAAAACCCGCATGGATGCACTGCCATTGGACAAACCCATCACGGTCCAGCCAATGAAAGCATTCCCGGTGATCAAGGACCTCGTCACCGACGTTTCCTGGAACTACCGCGTGAACAAAAAGATTCCGCCATTCGAGGCGCGCCACGGCACCGAGTGGAAGATGTATCAGCAGGACGTGGATCGCGTGCAGGAGTTTCGCAAATGCATTGAATGCTTCTTGTGTCAGAACGTGTGCCATGTTCTCCGGGAGCACGAAAAAACGGAAGGGTTCGGGGGGCCGAGATTCTTTGTTCGCGTTGCAGCGCTCGAAATGCACCCGCTCGATTCGAAGTCCCGTACTAAACTGCTCAAGGATGAGCTCGGCATCGGCTTGTGCAACATCACGAAGTGCTGCACCGAAGTCTGCCCTGAAGACATCCACATCACGGACAACGCCATCATTCCGTTGAAGGAGCGGGTCGTGGACGAATTTTACGATCCCGTGCTCATGCTGGTCCGGAAGATTCTAGGAGTAAAACAAGAAGCGGACTGACGGTAGTTAGGGGGTCCCATGGAACTCAAGCTGAAGGCCATTTCGAAGGCCGGTATTCCAGAAGCCATCTCCAAGGCTGAGGTCTACCGTTCGCTCAACGAACCGGAGGAAGCGGAATCGATCTGCCGCGACATTCTGGCAGTTGATCCTGAACACCAACTGGCGCTCCGCCTGCTGGGTCTCGCGATCACAGACGAGTTCTGCGGCGACGCGCAGGATCGCCATCGCGAGGCAGAAAGTCTTTTCCAGACACTGGTCGACCCGTACGAGCGTCTCTATTACACGGGTCTCCTGCATGAACGGCGAGCTAAGGCACAGATGCGCGTGGGGCGTTCTCCCCACACCCTCGCCCCGCTCTTCGAGGAAGCGATGCGCTGCTTCGCAGAAGCCGAGAAGATACGCCCCGCTGGCAATGACGATGCCATTCTTCGCTGGAACCGCTGCGCGCGTCTGCTCCAAAGCCATCCTGGGTTTCGAGAAGAGAGAGAGACCGAAGCCTTCGACGCCATGGATAGCTCCCCGGTTTGACCCGAGCTTTTCCGTCTAAAGAGGAGTTGCGGGCGTAACGACATTGCGACGCGCAGCCTCTCGGATTCGCTACCATTCCGAAAATCATTTACTTTGGTGTGGCGAGTCTGGAGATTCCCTCAATGATGGCATCGGGCCCCCTACGATCCACAGTAGCTCTACTCACCTTGTTCCTGGTATTGTGCACGGCGGCATTCTCTCAGAAATCACCCGCTCCTCAGCCCGTTCCGCTGCCCCCGGCCACCCCAACGCCCGTCGATAAGCCATATCCTGGCACCATCGGCCTGCAAGTCGACCTCACCGACCGAGTCCGCGGCGTCGTGAGCGTGCATGAAGCCATTCCGGTCGCACCCGGCCCGCTCACGTTGCTCTACCCGCAGTGGATTCCGGGCGATCATTCTCCCACCGGGCCCCTCTCGAAGCTCGGCGGACTCGTTGTCACCGCTGACGGCCAGCGCATCGATTGGATCCGCGACCGCGTGGATCTTTATGCTTTTCATCTTAACGTTCCGCGTGGCGCTAAATCCCTCGCGGTGGATTTTCAATACCTCTCGCCGGTACGCAGCCGGGACGGACGCGTTTCCAACTCCTGGGAGATCGCCAACCTGGCCTGGGATACGGCCGTTTTGTATCCCGCGGGGCACTTTGTCCGCCGCATTCAAATCTCTCCCAGCGTGAGGTTGCCGGAAGGGTGGCGGTTTGCCTCGGCTCTCGCCGTCGCTTCACAAAAGGGAAGCCTGGTCCAGTTCCAGGAAACGAACCTGGAAACGCTGGTCGATTCTCCGCTTTTTGCCGGAATCAATTTCCAGCGCATCGACCTTTCCCCAAGCCCCGCCAACCCCGTTTATCTCGATCTCTTTGGAGATACGCCCGCGGCGATCGCCATCACGTCCGAGCAAATCGAGCTTCATCGCAATCTGGTGCGGGAAGCGGAAAAGCTTTACGCCTCGCACCACTACGATCACTACGATTTCCTTTACCTGATCAGCGATAAGCTCGGCGGCATGGGCCTCGAGCACCACCAGTCCAGCGAAGACGGCTCCCGCGCCAACTACTTCACCGATTGGGCTGCCAGCATCGGGGATCGCGATCTCCTGGCCCACGAGTACACGCATTCCTGGAACGGAAAATTCCGCCGCCCCGCCGATTTGTGGACGCCCAACTTCAATGTGCCCATGCAGGACGATCTGCTCTGGGTATACGAGGGCATGACAGAATACTGGGGCTTCGTTCTCACTGCCCGCTCCGGACTGAGCCCGGCCGCTCACATCCGCGACCGTATGGCGATGATTGCCGCCAACTTCGACCTCAGTCCCGGCCGCACCTGGCGCCCGCTGATCGACACCACCAACCAGCCGACAATCTCGCAGCGGTCCCCTGTGAGCTGGGTGAGTTGGCAACGCCCGGAGGACTACTACACCGAGGGCCTGCTCATCTGGCTGGACGCCGACACCAAAATCCGTGAAATGAGCAACCGTACGAAGTCTCTCGACGACTTTGCCAGGCTCTTCTTCGGCGTCGACGACGGCAGCTACGTCCCGCGCACCTATACATTCGATGACGTGGTGGCCGCGTTAAACCAGGTTCAGCCCTACGACTGGGCCGCGTTCCTGCACTCGCGCGTGGACCAACTCGCCCCGCAAACTCCGAAAGACGGTTTTACCCGCGGCGGCTATCGCCTGACCTACAGCGACACACCTCCTGATTGGCTCAAGCATGTGGAAGAATCCAACCTGCCTCCGACCGCCAACTTCGCCTACTCGGTGGGCTTCAGCATCGGCGCCGAGGATACGTTGGGGAATGTGTGGTGGAACAGCCCCGCCTTTCAAGCAGGCGTCACGCCGGGCATGAAACTTGTGGCAGTTAACGACGAGGCCTACAACGCGAATCGACTACGCGAGGCCATCGTCCAGGCCGAGAAAACCACCGTTCCCATCCGGCTGCTGCTACGTCGCGAAGACCATTTCCAAACCATCAGCCTCGACTACCACGGCGGCCTGCGCTATCCGCGGCTCGAACGCATCGAAGGAAGCGTGGATTTGCTCGACGCAATTCTGGCACCGGTGAAGTAGTGTAAAGACTCGTTCTCATCGCAGTTTCGTATCGGCAATCCTGCTGAGTTCGTATAGGATTCTCGAATGAACGCGATCGTCAGCGCGGCTATTCCCGTTTTACCTGCCGCCGATACAGTGGAGTCGCTGAATTGGTGGACGAAGATCTGCGGCTTCAAAGAAGTCTTTCGTGACAGCACCCCACCAAACTACGTTGGTATTAATCGTGGTGAGGCACACCTGCACATCGCTGGAATGACCGACAAGATATTGGCCCGGAAAGTTGGAGACCAAACCATGGTACGGCTGGTCGTAAAGGGTATTGAGGCCATCTACGCCGAGTACCAGGAAAAAGGCGGCAAAGTGCATCCCAATGGTTCTCTTCAAACAAAGCCTTGGGGAACGAAGGAATTCGCCGCGATCGATCCTAATGGTATCTGCGTGACCTTCCAGGAGTGAGTTGGCTGATCGGTTCCGATCGGCACCCGTCGTTTCTCCCCCTTCCGTTGCTTTCGCTTGCCTACTGGGCGATAATCTTGATCATCCGGTGCTGCCGCTAATCGTGCCCCCGGAATCGGCCCGGTCTTTATTTTTCGGTCTTTTTTGGTCTAGCAGTGACGCTGCCCAACTACATTACGTTCAGCCGGATCGTGGCCGTGCCGCTGTTCATGTGGCTGGTGCTGACGCCCCGCCTCTCCAGCGTTACCGGCGAAAAGGAAGCCCTGGCAGCCTTGGTTTTCATCGCCGCCTCTATCACCGACGGCCTGGATGGCTATCTAGCCCGCCGCCGCGGTCAAATTACCACCCTCGGCATGTTGCTCGATCCGCTCGCCGATAAGCTCCTCATCACCGCCGCCCTCGTCACGCTTGTGCAGTTCAACCCGGCCATGGTTCCGGCCTGGATCGCCGTGCTCGTCATTGGACGCGAATTCCTGGTCAGTGGCCTACGTGGGATTGCCTCCTCGGAAGGCTTCACCATCGAAGCCAGCGACCTCGGCAAGTACAAAATGTTTGTGCAGATTGTGTCGGTTGTGGCGGTCATCCTCGACCACCGCTGGCACGTCTGGAACGTCGGCCCCGTCATCGTTCCCGTGCACTGGATCGCGCAGATCGCGGTATGGGGAATGATTGCGCTATCGCTTTGGTCCGCGGTGGATTACTTCATCGCCTTCTGGTCGAAAATCGATCGCCAAGCCGTCAAACGCCGACGACGGGCGTTCGTCCTCAGCCGGCGGAAGGGCGTGGTTGCTCCCAGCAGGCAGCCCAGCTCCTAGCCTCAAACCAACTGGACAGCGGAACTGAAGAACAAAATATCCAGGCCCCCGTCCTCATCGCGATCCTCCGCGGCAGAACGGACATGGGGCCTGGACCGAGGGAATATTACGACGCCTGTGCGGCAAGTGCCGTGCGGCCGGCGCAGGCACGGTCATTGCCGCCCGCTGCTCCCGTGCCAATCAGCTGACTCAGTACTGGATTCAAAAACCGAACAGCGAGCGATTCTGGGCCACATTTCAGGAATTGAAGCCACTGTAGCCGATTGCCCCAAAATTGACTTGTTTTCGTCACCCCGCCTACCATGGCGTGACGCATGATCAACGACACCATCTCCCACTACCGCATCCTCGAAAAGCTCGGTGGCGGCGGTATGGGCGTGGTCTATAAAGCCGAAGACACCCGTCTACACCGCTTCGTCGCCCTCAAATTCCTGCCAGACGATGTTGCCCGCGACCCGCAAGCTCTCACCGACCTAATCCGCAAAGTCGGCTTCCCACAATAATTATAGACGGCAATGCATTCAACCCCATCCACGTCTAGCTCCGGCCCATTGATCCCGGTATCCCTCTCCGCTCCCGCCACCAAGAACTTGCGCCACATTGGCCTGGCGCCTTTCGTTGCCGTACTGTTCGCCTACTGCGCGGGCGGCCCTTTTTCCCTGGAATCGATGATTTCCACTTCCGGACCCGGCCTGGGACTGACGTTCCTTCTCGTCGTTCCACTGTTCTTCGCAGTTCCCATCGCCCTGGCCACCGCCGAAATGACAACGCTCATGCCCGTCGAAGGCGGTTTCTACCGCTGGAGCCGCGCCGCTCTGGGCGACTTTTGGGGATTTCAGTGCGGATGGTGGAACTGGACCGGCACCTTCCTGATGAGCGCTTCTTATGGTGTGGCGATGGCCGACTACCTGAATGGTTGGTTCCCTCTGCACTCCCGGACGGAGCATTGGGCCGTGGCATTCTTGTTTCTGCTGCTGGTCGCTTACCTCAACGTGCGCGGTATCCACCTAGTGGGCCAGCTCACGTTGATTCTTCTGCTCATCATGTTTGTTCCGCTGGTGGTTTTTGTCGCGCTCGGCTTTCACCACGCTCACTTCAATCCATTTCAACCGTTTTTCCCAGCAGGCAAGCCCTGGCAGGGGGCTTTCGGCGTCGGGCTCGCCATCGCCCTGTGGCTATATGCCGGCTACGAACAGCTCTCGACAGTGATTGAAGAAGTAGACAATCCGGCACGAAATTTTCCGATTGGATTGGACATCGTAGTTCCCCTGGCCATTGCTACCTATGTGCTGACTCTCGCCGCAGGCCTGGCAGCGCTAGGGAACTGGCGGGAATGGGAAACCGGATACCTGGTAACGGCAGGGCGATTGGTCGGAGGCAACGTGCTCGGTACGTCGATATTCGCGGCTGCCGTGATCTGTAACTTCGTCCTGCTGGATAGTACGCTGCTTTCGGTCACGCGCATCCCTCTCACCATGGCGGAAGATGGTTACCTCCACCCGGCTCTGTCAAAGGTTAGCGCGCGTTTTGGAACACCGGTGCGATCCATCCTGCTATCCACAGCCTTTTGCGCTGCTCTCGCTATTTTCACCGTGCCTCAACTTATCGGCGTGTATGCGTGGACCCGCATGGCAACTTCCATTCAGACTGTGCTCTCCTTCTGGCAATTGCGGCGCAAGTATCCGGATGCGCCCCGGAGCTTCCGCGTTTCAGGAGGCGCGCTGGGAGCGCTGCTCATCGTCATTGCGCCGACGCTGCTTTTTGCATGGGCCATGCTCTACAGCGATGTCAGCACGCGAACGTGGGGCTGGCTCAACCTGGCTTCGGGACCGGTGGCATACTTATGGATCCGGTATCGCCGAAGCCGCCGAACGCCCAGGCCACCCGGAGCGGTTGCTCAATAGGGAAAGGCCATCCGGATCACACCCAATCAATTTCCCCAAAAAAGAAAGGCGGGAGGAGTTTCCTCTTCCCGCCTTCGTGTTGCCTCGAAAATTCGAACCTGCGAAGCTTATTCCATCTCCGCAAAATCCCCCAAATGCACATCTTCCAGCGCAAAAATCACCATCGCAGTCGACGATGTCGGCGTCACGGTCAACACCACCATCTCCCCAACCGCGCGCCGCGGATAGTCGGCCATGTGAATCACCGGGCCCTTGCCGCTCTTGCCAAACAACGCGGGCTCGAGCGACGGTGGATTCTTCTGTGTGTCCTCCACTACTGATGCTCTCAGCGAGATGGAATCCACTTCATCGTCGCGATCCAGCCAGTACGGCCGCGCGGCGCGGAAATAGTCGCCCACTTTCACGCCCTGATTCGATCCCACGTTGACATAAACCTTGGCGCCCATCCCCAAAAACGTATCGAAGTCCCGCGCCAACACCACCCGGCCCGTCGGCTTGCCGTTCGCCGGCAGGAAGCGGTCCAGCCGTCCCGGCTCGCGCAGGGTCACATGCGTTTTTTCCACAAACGGAATCAACGTGTCGCCCGGCACCATCGGTTCGCAGCTGTATTCCACTTGCGCCACCGGCGTGTGTCCGCGTGTGTCGAGCACCTTAACCCGGCCCAATTCGGCATAAGCGTGGCCCGCTGCTTTCAGCATCTTGATCTGCCCGGCAAACGCGGGATCTTCATTCGGATTCTTCAGCTCACGCACCGCCATGAATTGCTGCCCCGTGGCGTAGCCCGTGCCTGCCAGATACACGGGATCCCCCAGCACAAACTTACTGGTGTTGGGGCTGTCCAGCGCGCCAATCACATAGTTGGCGTTCGGCAGCACGTCTTTGTTGATGAAGCCGGCGCAGTACTCGTCCGCATAGGTCGGCTGTCTCATGCGCTCCAGCGGGAAGGTCACGCTGTTCTCCGTCTCAATCACCGCGCTGCCCACCACCGCGCTATCTTGACCCCAAGCGCCCGTCGTCATCAGCGCACACAAGAGGAGCAACCACCCTGTTTTCTTCATGTTACCTCCAAAGTTTCGCCCCATCGCCGCCTGCGGCGGGACACACCTAACTCGCTGCCACAAAAGGGCTTACCTCGAAAGTTACCCTGTGGGTATACGCGGGTCAAGGTTACGAGGGTGTTGGGCACGCCCTCGCCTTTTGGAAAAGTGAAAGAATTGTGAATCGAATGTTGCATCTAGCAACGCAGGTCTGTATGCTGACGCGCTATTCTAAAGTCTAAAGATTTCCATGAATGTATCTCCCACTTTCGTCCCGCGGATTCGCCCGCATGAGCTGCCTAAGGTCTGCGTCGTTGTCGTGGGCCACACCCCCGAGGAAATGGCTGAGAAGGCGGAGTTTTTGGTCCGTGATAACCCCTTTGTTGAGTTCAGGTTAGACTATCTGTCTAAGCCCCTGCTCGCGATCAAGCCGCTGCAGGAGTTTCTTGACTACCATCCCCATGTCTACGCCATCGCCACCTGCCGCCGAGTCGCCAACGGCGGCAAGTTCCGCGGCTCCATCGCCGCCGAACTCGACGTTCTCTCCAAAGCGGCGGAGGTCGGCTGCCAGCTCGTCGACCTCGAACTGGAAACCGCTCTAAAGGTTAAACCACTACAGCTCAAGAAGTTACGGGAGCGTGCCGCCCTCATCCTCTCGCACCACGACTTCCGCGCCACCAAGAAGTTGCGGGAAACCCTCACCAGCATGGAAGCGGTGCAAGCCGACTTCTACAAAATTGTCGGCACTGCCACCACGTTGCACGACAACGTGGTCATGATGAAGTTCCTGGAGGAGCAAAGCTATCGCCACTCGCTCATCGGCCTGTGCATGGGCGAGCAGGGGATCATCAGCCGTATCTTAGGCCTACGTGCGGGCAGTGTCTTCACATTCGCGTCGGCCATCGCCGGGGAGGAAACCGCCCCAGGCCAGGTCACTGCCAAGATGCTGCGCGACACCTACCGCGTCGACAAAGTCGACACCGCTACGCGTGTCTACGGCGTTGCCGGCGATCCGATTGCTCACTCCCTGTCACCACTCCTCATGAACACCGCCTTCCGCCGGGAAAACGTCAATGCCGTATACCTTGGCCTGCACGCGAAGACGATGAAGGACTTACGCGCCTGCATGAAGGACATCCCTATCTCCGGCCTCAGCGTCACCATGCCCTACAAGCAGGAAATTCTTGAGGATCTCGACAACACCGACCCCTACACCGCCAAGACCGGCGCCTGCAACACCGTCGTCCGAGGACAGGACGGTAAGCTCTATGGATTCAACACGGATGTAGCGGGTGTGGTCCGGCCCCTAGAACACAAGCTGTCGCTCTCGGGTGCAAAGGTGTTGATTTTAGGCGCGGGCGGCGCCGCTCGCGCCGCGGTTTTTGGCCTGAAAGAGCGCGGGGCTGAGATCTGGATTCTCAATCGCACCGCAGCTAAAGGCCAAAAACTGGCGAAGTCCGCCCGAGTCAAGGCCTTGCGCAAGCCCGACCTGAAAAAGCTCACGTTTGACGTGATTGTCAATGCCACCTCGGTCGGCATGGGGCTTTCCAAAGACTCCCCGCTCAAGCCCGAGGAAATCAAGGCGAAGTACGTTTTCGACATGGTCTACGACCCCCTGGAAACGCCACTGCTGAAGGCAGCACGCCTGCGCGGAACCGAGGTGATCCCTGGGATCGAAATGTTCGTCCAGCAGGCTGCCAGGCAATTTGAGATCTGGACGGGCAAGCCGGCCCCGGCCGACGAAATGCGCCGGGTGGCGTTGATGGAGCTGCAGGAACGTAGCGCGCACGCTGCGGCGAAGAAGAACGACAAGAAAAAAGAAAAGTAAAGCGAGCTAACCCTCTGTTGCCTCAATGCTTTCTGATGGAATTTGCCGCCCTGAAAACGTTAGCCTTGAGTACCTTGGCAGTTCGATTGCTTGGCGATTTTTCCCGCGTTTGATGCAACATTTCTTTACAAAGTTGCCGCAAATCTGTTGCAAAAAATTAATCTCCCGCATAGACTCTGCGTCGGGCCAATCAACGACTTGGCCCAAACCTCATTAGACAACTGCCTTTTCTTCTCAGGTTGAACGAAGCAAACTCGTGATCTGGCTGGAGCTCGGCATCCCCCTGGCTCGGAGGTAAAGTCCTTTATGTGGTACGCCTATTGTCTTACGGAATTGCAGACACTTTCCAATGGAGTTCGTTCCCGCAAGCCCTTCCTTCTCGACGGTGTTCAAGGCGTAGGTGATGTTTCCGTATTTGGCTATCCCAGCGGTGAGTTTGCCGTTATCGTCAGCGAGTATGACCGCAGTGACGCTCCCTTTGACCACAAATCCTTGATTGAACATGCCCGCGTGGTCGGCGCATGCTTCCGGCAAGGCACCGTACTTCCCTTCAAATTTGGCACGATTTTCGACAGCGACGACGCCCTGCGTCAGGCGGTCCGCACCAACCGGCGTGCGTTTGGCAAGAGCGTGGAGCAGCTCCGCGGCAAAGCCGAGATGCACATTAAGCTCATCGTGCGCGACGGCTCGCTGAAACAGGTCATCGACGACGTGCCGCTGCCCAGGACTACCGGCGGCGACTACCTGAGCAAACTGCGCGTGAAGGCTGCCAAGGACCGTGAGCGCCAAAGCAAAGCCCGGACGCTGACCGTGCAGATGCAAAAGCTATTCAATCCGCTGGAGGCCGATGTGAGTTGCCGCAAGGTGGATGCCAACGGCATGCTACTCGACATCGCGCATCTGATCGACAGCAAGTCGGTTCTGAAGTATCAAAACCGTTACAGCATGGCCACGCGGCAGTTCAAGAACTGCGAGCTGGTACTGAGCGGGCCGTGGCCTCCCTACCACTTCCTGCCGGATAAGCTGCGGACGGTCAGCTAGACTGCCAAGCAGATAGCTGGTTCGGGCCAGATTGGTTGGCAAGGCGTCGCTTCGGCGGCGCCTTTTCCTTTCCCGCAGACGGAAGCAGCACGGGGTTAGGGCACGGATATGCACAGGACTGCACTCTAGGTTCCGGAATCACGACGCCAGTTATTACCCAAATTTCCGCAAAGCTCTATTTATCAATCACTTGGAAATGGGACCGGGCTGGGGGTTATTCTGTTACCTTTGGCGCAATAGATGCACACACTGAGAGGCAGAAAAGAGGTCGTACCATGCGCTTGGACTCCTTTCCCAAATCCTCGATCGATCCTCGCTGCTTCGCCTGCCTGAGCTGATCCCGCCTCCTAGCCTCTTTTGTGGTGGCCCCGTGAAAGCGGGGCTACTTTTTTGTCTGGACTTCTCTGACACCCCACCCAAGAGTTGCGAGCAAAGATCAAAAGCAAAGGCTGAGCCACCTGCCGTTGTGGAAACCCTTAGAAGTGACCGTGCATCTCGAACAAGAAGGCTCCGAATGCTCAACATCCGCCAAGCCAATCTGAACGATGTCCTTGTGCTCCGCTCTCTCATCCAGGAAATGGCGGACTATGAACGCCTTTCTCTTTTGATCACGGAAGAAACCCTAGCGCGGGACGGATTTGGATCGCAGCCAAGGTTCCGCGCGGGCTTGCGGATTTCGATGGCGAGCCTGCCGGTTACGCGTTTTTCTTCGGCTCGTACTCGACTTTCCAGGGCCGGGGCTTGTTCCTGGAAGACCTCTTCGTTCGACCTCAGTTTCGGAAGAACAAGGTCGGCCGGTCGCTATTGTCGCGTGTCGCAGCGATTGCCCAACAAGAGGCCTGCTTTGGAGTTATGTTGCACGTGCTGGACTGGAACGAAATGGCGATTCAGTTTTACAAGAAGATGGATGCCACCTTCCTGGGCGATTGGAAACCGTTTGTCGGAAAGGCGATGCCCTGCGGCTTGTCGCCAACACTGCGCCCGACATCTAAGACTTCTCTTTTGTTCGCAGTAGGCATGGCCTAGACTCCGCCCGAAACGGACGAAGTAAACCCCCTTGCGGACCTGATAGGAGGTGGACTTGACCTGGACGCGACAGCAGTCGATGCCGTTGTCGAGGATGGCGTCATAGCGGCAACTGTTGCCGTAGGGGGCGGCTGACCTGGAACCCCTCTTTGGTGGCGCGCGGGCCAGAAACTCGGTCTCGGCGATGTCGCCTTGCTGCGATCTTGTGGGCATGGAAGTCTCCTTGAAAAGACGAAAGGCGCAGACCCGGACGGACGGTGGGCGGCGGTCGAGCGACGGGCTGGCAGGTTCGTATAAACTGCTGAATACATGGCCACTGCGACGTTTCGACCTGGGCTTCTCCTCTTCATTGCTATTGGGATACTGGCTCCTATTGCCGGAATGTTGGCGCCGGAGCCGGTTTCGGCGGCGCATTCGGCTGCTTATCCGGCGGCCCAGAGTTCCGCTTCGCAACCGCTGTTGGGCGTGATGGAGAAGGAGCTGGGACGTGCCAAGACGGAGCTGGGAAAGCTCGACCCTGCACCGTATTTCTTGAGCTACTCGGTTTCGGATCATGAGTTGATAAACGTCGCGGCGAGCCAGGGGGCACTGCTGAATTCGACGGCGTTGCACGTGCGCTACGGGGCGGTGCATACTCGAATTGGAACGGAGCAGCTTGACAACACGCACAATGAGAATCGCGGCTCGGGGATTGAATCCAGCCTGTTACCGGTGGGGAATGATCCGGACGCGCTGGCACGCGTGCTTTGGAAGCTGACTTACGAGGGCTACCGCAAAGCGCAGCGGGCTTACCTGAACGTAAAGACGCAGACGGCGGTGCGGGCGAAAGAAGACGATACATCACCGGACTTCTCCGAGGAAACGCCGCAGACGAATGTTTCCGCGCCGGCTGCGCCGCTGGGTATCGATTTGAAGCAGTGGGAGGAGCAGGCGCGGCGGTATTCGGCGATCTTGAAGAAGTATCCGGAGGTCGAGGAGTCGTATGTGAACTTCTCGGCACAACAGTCGAATCTGTATCTGGTTTCGAGCGAGGGTAGCCGCGTGGTTACGCCTTCGACGACGGTTCGGCTGGTGGTGTACGCGGCGACTCATGCGGAAGACGGCATGGACCTGATGCGCGTGGAGACGTTCCAGGGTACGACCGCGGCCAAGCTGCCGGGCGAGGCGGAAGTGTCGGCGAAAATTGAGAAAATGGCGGTGGACATTCAACGCTTGAAGTTCGCGCCGGTAACCGAGCCTGCCACGGTACCTGTTCTACTTTCGGGCCGGGCAGCAGCGGTCTTTTTCCATGAAGTACTGGGACACCGGCTGGAAGGCCATCGACAGCGCGACGAGAAGGAAGGGCAGACATTTACGAAGAGAGTGGGGCAGCCGGTTCTGCCGGAGTTCTTGAGCGTGGCGGACGACCCGACGCAGCGGGAGCTGAACGGCGTGGAGTTGGCGGGGTACTACGCGTTCGACGACGAAGGCATGCCCGGCAGCCGCGTGGAGCTGATTGAACATGGCACGTTGAAGAACTTTCTGATGTCGCGGATGCCGATTAACCATTTCGCTAAATCCAACGGGCACGGACGCGCGCAGGCGGCGCTGATGCCGACCGGACGGCAGGGCAATTTGATGGTGACTTCAACGCACACGGTGAAAGACACCGAGATGCGACAGCAGTTGATTGATGAAGTGAAGAAACAAGGCAAACCCTACGGCCTTTATTTCGAAGACATTCAGGGCGGGTTCACACTTACGACGCGTTACACTCCGCAGGCGTTCCAGATTCTTCCCGTGATGGTGTGGAAGGTTTACCCGGATGGCAAACCGGATGAACTGGTGCGCGGCGTGGATATTGTAGGCACTCCGATCGCGGCCCTAAACCGCATTGTGGTGACGGGCGATACGCAGCAGGTATTCAACGGAATTTGCGGAGCGGAGTCCGGAAGCGTTCCAGTTTCGGCGTCGGCGCCGTCGATGCTGTTTTCGGAAATTGAAGTGCAAAAGCGCGGGCACCAGCGCATGAGGCCACCGCTGTTGCCGCCTCCTGGATTCGACAAAGATGATGCGAAGGCGGTGGGACAATGAAGCGGCTTCTTTTGCTGGCGCTGCTTCTTTGTATCTCGGCTTCCGGCCTGGCCGAAGAGGCCGCCACATCCGCGAACGATCCCATCCTACGGGCCATGCTGGAAGAGCTGCACCGCTCCAAAGCTATGCTGAAGCTGGCCGACGTCGGCGCGCCTTATTACATTGAGTACCGCATTAACGATGTGGATGAATTCAAGGCGGAGACAGTCTTCGGCGAACTGCGTTTGCAGAACCGCAGCCATGGCCGCCTGCTGCGCGTGGTAGTGCGGGTGGGCAGCTACAAGCAGGATAGCTACATTGGCATGGGCGAAGGCATGACGAATATCGCCGTCGTCGACGATGACCTCGCTGCACTGCGGAACGAGCTGTGGCTCAACACCGACCGCGCCTACAAAATGGCGAGCGAGGCGCTGACTCAAAAGCAGGCCGCGCTGAAGCAACTGAACGTGGAAATTCCGGTGGATGATTTTGCCAAGGCCCCCGCAGTGGAATCGGTGCAGCCCCCGGTGCGGCTGGAAGTTGGCGCGCAGGATTGGGTGGACTCATTGCAAGCCGCGAGCGCGCTGTACCGGCGCGATGCGCAATTGCAGGATTTTGAAGCATCGGCCGATTTTTCCGCAACGAACCGCTACCTGGTAAACACAGAAGGCACGATTGTTCGCGACGGAAAAGCGGTCTACAACGTGCACGTGAGCGGAAGCACGCAGGCGGCGGATGGCATGCATCTGCACCGGGGCTGGAGTTTTGTGGCGGCCACGGCGGCGGAACTTCCGGGGCGGGCTAAGATTTTGGAACACTGCGGCAAGGTGATTGCCAGCCTGAAGGAATTGCGGGAAGCACCCATGGCGGACGAGGACTATCACGGGCCCGTGCTGTTTGCGCCGGCGGCGGCGGAGAACGTCATCGACAGCCTGGTCAGCAACAATGTGGCGGGCAGGAAACCGCAACTGGGCACTCCAGCGCGCACTACGGGCGCGTGGTCGGCCGAGTATAAGAGCCGCGTGCTACCGGATTTTCTTTCCGTGAAGGATGATCCGACTTTGGGGACGTTCCGGGGGCGCAGCCTGGTTGGCAGCTACGCCGTGGATGACGACGGAGTCAAGGCGCAAGCGATTTCTGTTGTGGAAAGAGGAAAGCTGGTGAATTTCCTGATGGGCCGGGCGCCGATTCGCGATTTCCCCGAGTCGAACGGACACGGGCGCGCTGGTTTGGGGCAATCTCCCGAGCCGGCTCCGGGTACGTTGAAGGTGGAATCGTCCGAGCCCCTCCCGCCAGCGGAATTGAGGAGGAAGCTGATCGACCTCGCCAAGCAACATGATCTGAAGTACGGATATTTCGTGGAAAGTCTCAGCGGCGACCTCTCACCGCAGATTCTGCGGCGCATTTGGGTGAGCGACGGCCACGAAGAACTCGTTCGCGGAGGGCTGTTTGGCGAGCTGGATACACGCTCGCTGCGCAGCGATATCGTGGCAGCCGGAGACGATCTCGAGATTTCGAATCGCGCCGAGTCGATTCCGAATTCCATCATCAATCCGTCGTTGCTGTTCGATGAGCTGCAGGTCAAACGCGTGGAAGCCAGCAAAGATAAGCTGCCGGAGTATGCAGCACCTGCGCTGGCCGCTGCCACCCCATAGTCGTTCCATTCATGAAAGGTTGATGAAGATGCGCGCGCTGCAACTTGCTGTCTTCGTTGTGCTGTGCCCCGGTTTGCTGTTGGGGCAATTCCTTTCCTCCGCCAGGAAGCCCCCGGCGGAGGCCGCGCCTTTCGCACCCGACCTGGCGCGCCATCTGGAAGCGCTGCGCGACGCGGCGCTCTCCAGCGACTACGCCTACCAACAACTGGCGTATCTCACGGAGAACATCGGCGCCCGCCCGACGGGCTCGGCGCAGGCTGACGCAGCGGCCCGCTACGTGGCCGACGCGATGCGCGCCGCGGGCCTCGACGCCAAGCTGGAGGAAATCACTGTTCCACGTTGGGTACGTGGTGCAGAGACTGCCGAGCTGACCGAGTGGCACGGCCACACGCCCAACACGGCTCAGAAAATCGTGGTCACGGCTCTCGGGGGAAGCACCGCCACGCCCATCGACGGGCTAACAGCCGAAGTCGTGGTGGTCAACAACTTCGACGAACTGAAGATGCTGGGCCGCGAGAAAGTCGCGGGCAAGATCGTGCTCTTCAACGAGAAGTTTGATGTGCAGAAGGCCGCAGCGGGCCGTTGGGACGACGCGTATGACGAAGCAGTGCAATATCGCGCGTCCGGCGCTAAGGCAGCCGCGGAACTCGGTGCGGTGGCGTCGCTGGTGCGCTCCGTGGGCGGCGCGGACTATCGGCTCCCGCACACAGGTTATAGCGCTCCCGCGGGAATTCCCGCCGGGGCGGTGACCGCGGAAGATGCGGAGACGATCGTGCACCTTGCGAAGCAAGATGCGGTACGCATGAGGCTAACGTTGACGCCGCAACTCCTGCCTGACGTTCCCGGCTATAACGTTATTGCTGATTTGAAAGGCAGCGAGCATCCGGAGGAAGTGGTGATCGTCTCCGGGCATTTGGATTCGTGGGATCTGGGCACGGGCGCGATCGACGACGGCGCCGGAGTGGTCATTGCCATGGGCGCGGTGCAACTCATGAAGGAGCTGCATCTGGCGCCGAAGCGCACGATTCGCATGATTGCCTGGATGAACGAGGAGACAGGAAGCCGCGGGGGTAAAGCTTACGCGAAGGCACGGGAAGGCGAGGCCGCGCAGCACATTGCGGCCATCGAAAGCGATCTGGGCGCGGGGCACCCGATGGGTTTTCAAGCCAAGGCACCAGCCGCTGCGATTCTCATGCTACAGCCGATGGGCAAACTACTCGCGCCGATGGGCGCGAACCTGATGATCCCGAGCGCCGATGACGTTGGAGCCGACGTCTCACCGCTCGCCGCCTTGGGCGTGCCCACGTTTGGCGTGATGCAAGATGGGCGCGTGTATTTCAATTATCATCACACGCCCGCGGATACGCTGGATAAAGTTGTTCCACGCGAGTTGCGGGAGAACGTGGCTGCGATGGCGGTGCTGGCGTTTACGCTGGCGGAGCTGCCGGAGAAATTGCCGCGATAGGTACAGTATCCTCCTGGTTGACGCTCCTTCCGCCCGGCGAGTATCATTTTCGTTTGGCCCTTAACAATTGAAGCTGTCCGAGAGGGCCGGCAGACGATTCAATGGCAATCGATAAGAAAAAACTCGAGCAATTCAAGAAAACGCTGGAGACGCGGCGGCTGGAGCTGCGGCATACCGTTTCGCGAACTGAACAGAGCGGGCGCGATGCCGATCAGGACTCCACGCAGGATATTGCCGACAAGGCCGCGAGTTCCTATACCAAGGAATTTCTCTTCCACCAGAGCAACAATGAACGGCAGCTCTTGGCGCAGGTGGAAAAGGCGTTGGAGCGGGTCCGCGAGGGCACGTTTGGCGAGTGCATCGCCTGCGAGAAGGAAATCAATCCCAAGCGGCTGGACGCGGTGCCGTGGACACGCCACTGCATCGAGTGCCAGGAAAAGCTGGAACAAGGAATACTCGAAGAATCCGCGCAGTAACCGGCCCAGGCCTGGTTTCCTCGGGCAAAATTCATTCCGGAAGAATTCACTTTTAGATAGGACAACATTGTGCGCGCAGACGTTCGGCATCAATTGAAAGAAGACCGCTTTCGCCGGTTTACGGCGGAGCGCGCCCATTGGGCGGTAGAACACAGAGACAACCTGATCAGGGCGGGAGCCGCTCTCGTAGTCGTGCTTGGTGTGCTCATCGGCGGATGGTTCTATTTCAACCATCGCGATGAATTGGCCAGCGCGGAACTGAGCAAGGCTGTCCGCACTTACAACACACCCATTCGCCCCGCCGGCTCGCCGGAACAGCCGGAGTTTCCCACGTTCGCCTCCGCGGCGGAGCGCGCCACTAAGGCCCACACGCAATTCGAAGCCATAGCCACGCAGTACGCCCACACCAAGTCGGCCGACTTTGCCCGCTATTTCTCTGGTTTGACCTCCATTGACATGGGAGACAACGCTGCCGCGGAGCGCTCGCTCAAGCAAACGGCCGATGCCAGCAGCAATGACCTTTCCGCGCTGGCCAAGATGGCACTGGCGGCGCTCTACCGCAACACGAACCGCGACCAGCAGGCTATCGAGATTTACAAGCAGCTCAGCGATAAGCCTTCGTTGACGGTATCGAAGCAGGCAGCGCAGATGGAATTGGCCGCACTGTACGCCAGCAAACAGCAGGGTGCGGAAGCCCGCAAGATCTACGAGCAACTGCAGAAAGATAATCCGAATACGGAATTCGCCGCCATGGCGTCCGCCAAGTTGCAGGAACTGATCAAGAAATAGCGAACCGCGGGAGTGCAACGAATGAAAATTCGTCTGCGGCGCAGATGACCTCAGGCGGGGAACCGTGTAACAATGTCGACTCTTTAGCGAGAACCGGACACGGGACTTCCGGTTTCTGCCCCTAAACCTCGCTTCTGGCGGAGGATTTCCACGACTGCTCGATACAAACGCGAACGCACGTCGTAGCGCTCCTGGGCGCGCGTGATATAGCGCACCACAATCTCAACGCCCAAGCTCGCGGGCCGGACGCTGATCGAGGGGGCTGCAGAAAACGACTTCACGCCGTAGCGGTGGGTCACCCGCTGCCACTCCTGCTCTGCCAGGCGGGCGTTTGTCTCCGTTTCCTGCGTCACCATCTGCAAAATGTTTTCGACCATGGCGGAGGAGTCTTCCCCCACCGGTACCTGCACCTGCAATTCATCCCAGAGCCACTGGCCGGAGGTCGAGAAATTGAAGTAGTGCCCGGAAACGGCGTAACTATTCACGAACGCCACTTGACGGCCCGTGGGAAAGCCCGAGCCGGTTGCGCTTCCGGTTTCGAGAAGCACTGTTCGCAGCAAACCAATTTCCACGACTTCCCCGCCAACGCCGTTGATCTCCACAAAGTCGCCGACGCGGATTCCGTTGCGCCCCATGAGGATGAACCATCCGCAGAACCCAACAATGAAGCCTTGGAGCGCCACTGTGAGGCCCGCACCCACAAGCCCAAGGATAGTGGGCATCTGCTCCGGCGCTCCGAAGAGCACGAACACGACCGCCAGCAAGGCCGCTGTCTTGAGCGAAAAGCGAATCACCGTTCGCAACGTCAACAAGCGTTTGTGATCGGCCGAAGCCTCGCCCAACACTCGTTCGACGCCACGCGCCAGGAGAAACGCGAGGAGCAGGATCAGTGTGATCCACAACAGCGACTGCAGCATGGCGTGGACGGCGGCTATCTTGCGAACTTGCAGCGAATCGCTCCAGCGGCTGTAAATCCCGGCTAGCTCCTGGTGATCCTGAATGCGCTTATCGAGTTCCGCCATGCTGCGCTGATCTTCGGAGAGCTGTTGTACAGATTGCAGAGCTGCCGCTGACGCTTCTTTGGTAACCGTGGTGGTAGCCGTGGGGGTAACTGTGGGCGATGCTTGAGCCGTGGCGTTGCCGGCGTACGCGAGTGATTGCTTTCGCACTTCCTCCTGCCGCACCTGCTTCTCCAAAGTCTCGTGTTGCGCAGAAAGAGTGGCCGCCGCACTCGCGGCTTCCTGCTGCGCCGCGCGAATGTGGCTCTGGGCCGCGCGCAATAAGAACCACTCATGGGCATGGGCGCGAAAACTGCTGGAGGACGCGAGTGGATTGCTCATGGCAGCGCCATAAGCCATCGGCCCGCGCGCATCCTCGGCCTTTTCATGGCGTTCGCGCTCTTCGACAACCTTGCTCTGGGCGTCGCCTCCGGCGCGCGCCAAGTCTCCCTTGAGGTCGGCGATCTCATCTTCGTCGAGCGCCAGTTGCGCGTCTGCCAGTTCCGATTCCCCTTCCAAATTCGGCTTGTCCGTGGCGCTGGCGTGCTCGGCTTTCGTTCGCAGATCGAGCGAACGGTCTTGGTCTTTCTTGATCTGCGCCTCCATTTGGCGGACGCGCGCTTCCAACTCTCCCGCCTGGGGGGGCGGCGGCGGCGGATGGGAGCTCACGCGGCGCAAGGCGCTGGCGAAGTCCAGATCGACTTCGTGGTCGGCCACCCGCTCGGCCTCGTGGGCCAGCTCCTGATCCTCCGGCGTCGCTGCCCACGCCGCCAGATCGCGCGCTACCGTCAGCGGGCGCTTGTCAACGGCAAATTCCTCGGGAATCCCCTGCGCCTTCGGCTTCTCAGATTGGAACCGGACGCCGGTACCCGTCAGAACCCACGCCACGAGGGCCATGGCCGTCAGCAGCAGCAATACAGAGAAAGTCAGTTGGGGTGTGCGTTTCATGGGAAAGTTCAGCATAGCGGCAGGCGCAAACCGGGTCAACGCTCACAAGTCCAGGGCTGCAGTCAGAGCGCGCCCAACCACTTGACCGGGAGACGCGTGGCGAGAGCATTCGCCAATTTTTCATCCGCTGTAATCATCTCGCTTTTCGTGGCAATTGCCAGCGCGATGTACAAGCTGTCATAGAGGCTGCGATTGAAGCCGTTCGCAATGATAAACGCCGCAACCAACAGATCCTTGGAGGAAACCGTAAGAAAGTTCCGTTCGACAATATCGTGAATCGCGGACTGTGCTTCATCAGTGGTCCATCGTCCCAGGCGGACTGCCTTCCACGCTGCATTGCCGAACTCTGCCCAGAAAATATCCGGCACTACGAACCGAATCTCGTCTTGGACATGACGCCGAAGCAGATGCACGGCCTCTGGCACGAGGCCCTCGTCCGCCGGTGGGAGCACCCATTTCACGGCCACCGAAGCGTCGAGCACGACTGTGGTCACCGCTCCCTATCCTCGCGCACCATCTCTTCTGCCGAAGGAAATCTCTGTGACGACGGTTTAGGGCTCCTGGCGTGAAGCTGCTCCACCTTCTTCAAGAATTGCCGGCGCCGCTCAAGCTCGGCGGCGGTGGGTATGTTTTCCTCCAGGAGCTGAAGTATTTCCGCTGCCATTGATTTGCGGTGTTGACGAGCGCGTTGCCGCAATGCCTCATAGAGTTCGTCCGGAATGTTTTCCACATAAAGCGTTGGCATAGGTAGTACCTAGGTATAACCTAGCATATCCATAGGATTCGGCATCCTTGACACTGAATCGACCGGCCAATTATTCTAGTAAATTGTCCCGTTGACGGTGGCAACGGCTGTGTTCGCTGGCGGTCAACCCGGGACGTAAAGTGTTGGGGGCACTAGGCTTGTATGTTTATTGATATCCACGAGCTGGAGTTGCACCCCGTGGATTTCGCGGAAGAGTTTGCTCCGGGAGTGCTGGACCTCGGCCTAGACTATTCCCAGCGCACACCCCTGAAGACCACGGGACGCGCTGAGCTGGTCCCCGAGCATCACGGCAAGCACGAGAGATTGTTGGACATCCGGGTGCACGGGGACTTTTCCACGACCCTGGAAGTGGCTTGCGCGCGCTGCCTGGAGCCGGTGGTCACGGACGTTCGCAACAGCTATGATTTGCTCTACCGTCCGGAGGGATCGGATTCGGACAAGGAAGAGCTCAGCGTAACGGCGGCGGAAGCGGAAATCAGCTATTATCCGGGCAAAGGCCTGGAACTGGCGGATGTGCTACTGGATGTAAGGCGGATTGCAAGGGACTGTGCCCTTCCTGCGGGCGCAACCGGAACCTGGAAGCCTGCGATTGCGCAGAGAAGAACGAAGACCCCCGATGGGCGGGACTGCAAGATATTCGTAAGCAACTGAAGATTTAGCAAACTGGAGATTTTGAGGCTGTTAGCAGCCAGGAAGAACGAGATTTTACAATGCCTAATCCAAAACGCCGTCATTCACAAAAGCGCACCAGCACACGCCGGGCGCACGATTTCTTGAGCCAACCTTCGCTGTCGGATTGTCCGAACTGCCACGAAAAGAAGGCGCCCCATCGCGTCTGCGCCAAGTGCGGCTACTACAAAGGCCGCGAAGTTGTGGCCGTCAAAGAAGCCAAGTAATTCTTTTCCCAGAAACACATGGCGAGCAGCGTAGTCCCGAGCTCCATTGCCGGGTGCACCATAGCCCTCGACGCGATGGGTGCCGACAAAGCGCCGAAACCTGAAATTGAAGGCGCCCTGCAAGCGGCGCGTCAATTCGGGGTGCGGGTGTTGTTGGTGGGGCGCGAGGAAATTATTCGCGCAGAATTGTCACGGCACGCGCACGGCGATCTGCCCATCGAAGTCATTCACGCCAGCGAGCAAATCACCATGCATGACAAGGCGGCGCAGGCGGTGCGCGCCAAGCGGGATTCGTCCATGCGCGTGGGCCTACGGCTAGTGCGCGAGGGGCGAGCGGCGGGATTTGTAACGGCGGGCAATACGGGTGCCGCCATGGCTACGGCGAAGATGGTGCTGGGCGCCCTGCCGCGCGTGGACCGTCCTGCGCTGGCGGCGGTGTTTCCCAATGCCGTGGGCACGGCGTCGATCATGCTCGACGTGGGTGCGAACGTTGACTGCAAGCCGGAGAACCTGGAGCAGTTCGCGGTGATGGGAGAGATTTATTTTCGTAGCATTTTCGGAACGAAGCGACCGCGCGTGGGCTTGCTCTCGATTGGCGAGGAAGAGAGCAAGGGAAATGAGCTGACGCGGGCTTCATTCCAGCTTTTGAAGCAGCTCCCGCTCAACTTTGTCGGCAATGTGGAAGGCCGCGACCTCTATGGCGGACAGGTGGACGTGATTGTGGCCGACGGGTTCGTGGGCAACGTCGCGCTGAAGATTTCCGAGGGCGTGGTCAATTTAGTGCGCTTTACGCTGAAAGAATCGCTCAAGACAACCATTACGCGGCAAGTTGGATATTTGCTTTCGCGCAGCGCATTTGCCGACTTCAAGAAGCGGCTCGACTATTCGGAATCGGGCGGCGCGCCGCTGTTGGGATTAAAGGGCGTATGCATTGTGAGCCACGGATCGTCGAATGCAAATGCGATCAAGAATGCGATTCGCGTGGCATCCGAGGTGGCGTCGGGCAATATCAACCGGCATATTGAGGCGGGTTTGGCGGCGATTCCGAAACGCAACAACGCGGCAAAGGCTACTACCGCTCCGGAAGTTGCCGCGGCCCATGCGGTTGAATAAGAAAGTCTTCCAATCTCTTATGACAACTTCTCTTGCTTTTCTCTTCCCCGGACAAGGGTCGCAGGCCGTAGGCATGGGCAAAGAACTCGCGGAGAGATATCCCATTGCCAGACAAACGTTCGAAGAGGCCGATGCTGCACTGGGCATATCGCTCTCGCCCTTGTGCTTTGAAGGACCGGATGAGGAGTTGCGGCGGACCGAGATTACGCAGCCGTCCATTCTGACTGTATCCGTGGCTACGTTACGCGTACTGGCCGAGCAGGGCGTGAAACCCGCATGGGTGGCGGGGCATAGCTTGGGCGAGTATTCCGCGCATGTGGCGGCGGGAACACTGAGTTTCGCCGACGCCGTGCGCACGGTCCGCAACCGCGGACGCTACATGCAGGGGGCGGTACCCGCGGGCGTGGGCGCGATGGCTGCAATCCTCGGCATGGAGGCGGAGAAAGTGCGGCTGATTTGCGAGGAGACGGCCCAGGGAGAGGTTTGCGAAACCGCGAATATGAACTCTCCCGAGCAGGTCGTGATCTCTGGACACAAGGCCGCGGTCGAGCGGGCCGTGGTGCTGGCCACGGAGCAAGGCGCGAAGAAAGCCGTGCTGCTACCGGTGAGCGCTCCTTTCCATTGCTCGTTGATGCGGCCCGCGCAGGAGCGTTTGGCGAAGGATTTGAATTCGTTGCAAATGCAGAACTCGGAAACACCCGTGATATGCAACGTGGATGCCGCTTTTGTGGAAACGGCGGAGGCCAGCCGTGACGCGCTGATTCGCCAGGTGACCGGCACGGTGCGATGGGATGAATGCGTGCGCGGGCTGATTGCGAAAGGCGCTGAGACGTTCGTCGAAGTCGGTCCTGGCAAAGTGCTTTGGGGATTGATGCGGCAGATCGATCGCTCAAAGACGAGCTGGCAAACATCGGATGACGCAGCCTTCCAGAAGACACTGCAAGGGTTAGCGTAGGCCTCGCCTCAGGGGGCTAAAGCCCCGCATTATTAATGACTCTGGGCGGCACGGCTGAAGTCGTGCCCTACCAAGACCATGCTGGGCATCGAGTTCTAACAAGGCGGGAAGCTCATCGTCTTATCCGCTTTCTCCACCCAGACGCGGGCAGGATCGAAGCGGTCGTTGACAGTCACTTCCACGACCACTCCCGTGCCGCCACCACGGCATTCGCCGGAGGCGCGGATTTTGTGAGTCTTGACCAACCCCCACTCACTGCCGGGCCCCCAGTCGGTGTAAAACTCTCGGAAAGGATACTTTGGGTATTTCTCCGGATGCTGCTGCCACAGCGGATCCTGCATCCAGACGCCGTAAGCCGCCTCGAAGTTCTTCTGCTCGATGGATGTGAAAAACTTGTTCGCGACGTGTTCTTCCGGCCAGTAGCGATAGAGCCAGAACAAGAATCCGGTAACAATTAAAAGTAGAATTCCGGTGCCGATTTTGATCTTGCGGCGGCGGGCCGGCGCGGGGTCATAGACAGGGGCGTCCATCAGCGTCATACACCTCCAGCATATACGGAACCCAGCGCGGGACAAAAGGTTCCCAACTCTTCTTCGGCGCAATCCGACAGCCACGGCAAGGCGGGACGCGCTAGAATCGAGGTTCTGCAATTCCTGGAAATCGCGACAATCACAGTCAATGTCCAAAGGCGTAACTCGCGAACAGTTTCGAAAAGCGATGGGAAGTTTCGCCACCGGCGTGACCGTGGTCACAGTGGCGGAGGCCGGTGACGAGGTGCATGGCATGACTGCCAATGCCTTCTGTTCCGTATCGCTCGACCCCTTGCTAGTGCTGGTGTGCGTAGACCACCGGGCACGGACGCACGCTCATTTGCAGGAAAAGAAGCGCTTTGGAATTAACGTGTTGGCGCGAGACCAGCGCTTGATTTCGGAATTCTACGCGGGCTCGACGGAGACACATCAGCGTGCCGAAGAGGCGGGAGCGTGCTTTGACCGCACGGCACATGGGACGCCGGTTCTGCGCGGCGCTCTCGCGTACCTGGAGTGTCATCTGCGGCACGCGCAAGAGGCGGGCGATCACACAATTTTCATCGCCGAAGTGGAGGAAGTTGTAACGCGCCAGGGAGAGCCGCTGCTCTATTTTCAAGGAAAATACAACGCTCTGGGAAAAGAGCTCTAGCCCTCGCGGCTGTACTGGTTTCGCTTCTTTTCCTGATGCCGCTCGAGTCCCAGTTGGATGAGCCGGTCGATCAATTCCGGATACGACAGCCCTGACGCAGCCCACAACTTGGGATACATGCTGATGGCGGTGAAGCCAGGCATGGTGTTGATTTCGTTCACGTAGAACTTCTTGCTGGCGGGATCCATCAGAAAATCGACGCGCGCCAAGCCGGAGCAGTCGACCGCCTGGAAGGCTTGGATGGCGAGTGTCTGCACCTGCTTTGCCTGCGTCTTCGTGAGCTTAGCGGGAATGATGAGCTGGGAGCCCTCGTCGAGATATTTCGCATCGTAGTCGTAGAATTCCGTAGAAGGAACAATTTCGCCGGCAATCGAGGCGGCCGGCTTGTCGTTGCCCAGGACGGAACACTCAATTTCGCGCGCTTTTCGTTTCTTGCCACCCACGCCTTGTTCGATGACGAGTTTGCGGTCGTAACGCGCGGCTTCCGCCATGGCGGGAGCAAGTTCAGCGCGGTTGCGAACTTTGGAAATGCCAACGGACGACCCCAGATTAGCGGGCTTCACGAAAACCGGATACTTCAGCCTGCTTTCGATCAGACGCATGGCTTTGGCGGGATTGGATTCCCAATCGCCGCGCAGGATCGTAACATGTTTCACCAACGGGAGCCCGGCAGCGCGGAATAGCTCCTTCATGATGTGCTTGTCCATGCCGCACGCGGAACCGAGGACTCCAGCGCCGACATAGGCAATGTCCGCCAGTTCCAACAGTCCCTGAATTGTGCCGTCCTCGCCGAATGTGCCGTGGAGAACGGGGAAAATCACATCCACGTGAATGCTGTGGTCAGTCCAGCGGCGCGACATTTCGGCAGCGCCGGTTTGGAACGGAACCATCGACCCCGGGGAACTTCGCGCGGGAACAGGAGGCACAACAATGGCGGAGCCTTGTGCCAGAACGGCAGCCGAGGATGTGGTCTCGGGGTCGCCGGCGCGCAAGGCGCGTGGCTGCTGTTTTCCTTGCAGCAGTGCTTCCGCATGCCCCGCGGTCACCCAGAGTCCATCTTTGGTGATGCCGATGGACACAACGTCGTATTTGCTCTTGTCGATAGCGTTGAGAACCGAGGCGGCGGAAAGCAGGGAAATTTCATGCTCGCCGGAGCGGCCGCCAAAGAGTACGCCTACGCGCAGTTTCTTCACAAAATCTTCTTTCCGAATGCGGAAGCTGTCAGTTCCACAGCCAAGTCCGCGGTGCGGTTTTTCTCATCCAGCACTGGGTTGATTTCGACAATTTCGAAGCTCAACATGCCGCCGCGGTCGGCGATGATTTCCATAGCCAGGTGCGCTTCGCGGTAGGTGGCGCCGCCGCGCACAGGCGTACCCACGCCCGGAGCGTCTTCCGGGTCCACCCAATCCATATCCAGCGACACGTGGTAACCCACCGTGCCTTTGCCGACGATCCAGAGAGCCTCTTCCATCAGGGAACGGATCCCACGCTCGTCGATATCCCGCATAGTGAAAACATGTATGCCCGCGCGAAGAATATTGGCGCGCTCGGCAGCGTCGATGTCACGCACACCGAAGAGCACGCAGTTTTCCGGTTTCACTTTGGGCGAGAAGTTAAAAATATTTCCCAGCTGCGAAGGCCCCAGACCTAACAGGGCAGCCAGGGGCATGCCGTGGACGTTGCCGCTCGGCGAGGTATCGGGAGTATTGATGTCGCTGTGTGCATCGATCCAGAGCAGGCCTACCGTTTTGTTCTCCCGGCGATAAAATTCCGCCACGCCCGATACCGACCCCGCCGCCACCGAGTGGTCTCCGCCCAGAATCAAGGGAATCTTGCCGGCTTCCAGCGCTTTGACGACCAGTTCCGCGCTTTTGGCGCAAGTCGCGGTGATTTCTTTCAGGTATTTAGCGGACGGATCGCCTTCCTGCTTGAGTTCTGCCATAGCCACGGAGACGTTGCCGCCATCTTCCACGATGTGGCCGAGAGCTTCGAGGCGCGCTTCGAGGCCGGCCACGCGGACCGCGGAAGGCCCCATATCGACGCCGCGGCGGGATTGGCCAAGATCGAGCGGGACGCCTAGGACCTGGATTTTCCTGGGGCCAATCGAAGCGGGGAGTTCTCGGGTGGTTGCCATAATCTTCTCGTACGCTTAGGGATATAGACGGTGCAACATGCGTGCGAAAGGAATGGTCTCGCGAACGTGTTCCAAGCCGCAAACCCACGCCACCACGCGTTCAATGCCCATGCCGAAGCCGCCGTGCGGCACACTGCCGTACTTGCGCAAATCGAGATACCACTTGAATGCTTCCTCGGGCAGACCGTGCTCGTGAATGCGCTGCACCAGCAGCTCGTAGGACGACATGCGTTGCGAGCCGCCGATAATTTCCCCGTAACCCTCGGGCGCGAGCACATCCACGCAGAGCGCCGCTTTCGGATTGAGCGGGTCGGGCTCCATGTAAAAAGCCTTCACCTTGGCCGGATAGCGATGCACCATCACTGGACGATCGAATTTCTGGGCAAGGAATGTTTCGTCCGGAGAGCCGAGGTCGCCGCCCCATTCGAATTTGTGTTCGAGAACGCCCTGCGCATGGCCTTCCTGCAACATCTGCACAGCCTCGTCGTAGGTGATGCGCGGGAACGGAGCTTCCACCTTCTCGAGCTTGGCTACGTCGCGGCCGATAACCGCGAGATCGGGCCGACGGCGTTCCAGGCAGCGCTTGACGACAAAACTGACCAAGCCTTCCGCCAAGTCCATCAGATCATCCAGAGTTGCGTAGGCAACTTCCGGCTCCACCATCCAGAATTCCGTGAGGTGGCGGCGCGTTTTTGATTTCTCCGCGCGGAACGTCGGACCGAAGGAATAGACCTTGCCCAGCGCCATGGCGGTGGCTTCGATGTAGAGTTGGCCGGACTGCGTGAGGTAGGCCTGTTCGTCGAAATAATCCACCGGGAAGAGCGTGCTCGTGCCTTCACACGCAGCCGGCGTCAGGATCGGTGGATCGGTGAGCGTGAATCCGCGTTCGTCGAAGAAGTCGCGGACAGCCTTCACGATTTCGGCGCGGACGCGAAGAATCGAGGCCTGTCGCGGCGAGCGCACCCACAGATGACGGTGTTCCATCAGAAAATCTACGCCATGCTCTTTCGGAGTAATCGGATAAGGGTCGGCTTCCGAAACGCGTTGCACCACCTGCACCTGCGTCACATCCAGCTCAAAGCCGCCGGGGGCGCGCTTGTCTGCTCGGACCTTGCCTTCAACGATGACGCTGGATTCCTGGGTGAGGCCTTTTACCGCGTCGAAAACCTCCGGCGGAACCGCGTTCTTTGGCATCACGCCCTGAATCACGCCTGAGCCATCGCGAAAAATGGGGAACAGCAATTTCCCGCTTTCCCGAAGGTTGTAGAGCCAACCGCGCAGGGTGACGGTCTGGCCGTCGAACTTGCCGATTTCGGAGATGGCTGTGATGGGTGCTGACATAACGAGGTATTAAAAGAGATTCTAGAGATGTTCCAATTTCTTGTACGCCGCAGCCATATCCGCCGAGATATCTTTCTTCTGGTCTTCCGCCTCGATTTCCAGGACCAGAGGGAGGTCGTCGCCTGCCGAGCGCAACAAGTTCATTGCCTCCGCCCAATCGATGGTTCCCTTCCCAGGCCACAGATGCGCATCGCGATCTTTGCTGTTGTCATGGACGTGTGCCGAGGCAAGGTGTTCCTTCACCGTTTCGAATGCCTGGGCGACGCCGCCCATCAGATGAGCGTGGCCAAGATCGAAACAGATTCCAACATCTTCAAAGTGCGCCGCGCGAATGAACTCCACCAGCTTTTCCGGTGTGGAGAATTCGTTCGGAACGTTTTCCAGCAAGATGCTTACGCCCAAGGGCTTTGCAAAAGCACGGAGATGCTCGATGCAAGTCATCGCGGCATCGTTTTTCTTTTCGTCGAATTCCTCGCCCGAAACACCGATGTGCTGAATCAGGAAGCGGAACGGAATCTGCTCCGCGACTTCGATCGCGCGCTTGACCTCATCCATGGCCTGGATGCCCTGGGCGCGGTCGCTGGAGGCGATATTCACGGGGGGCCCGCCGCCGCGGCCCGACTCGTAATCGGCATACTGCGGGGCGTGAACGGAAAACAACTGCGTTGTGGAATCGCGAAACCAGTCACCGATCTCGCGGACATGCTGCTTGCGGTTGGCGTAGTCGAAATGATGCCGCGCGGCATGAATCTCAATGGCCTGTGCGCCGCCCCGCACTAGCTGATCCAGCAGGCCCGGGTGCAACCGTTCTTTGATGAAAGGGTATGTGGAAACACCACGCAGCATTAGAAGTCAGCCGCCTTCCCGTTGGTCCGAGAACCGCTCACGTTTGGTATAGGGTTGATGTTCATCTGGCAGGCTTACAAGAACAGGGTGTCAAAGTGACCCAGCAGGCTACTCCGCCGAACTCTGAGGCTAGCGTAGCGGACTTCAGCGAGTCAAATC
>WNFL01212532.1_pt6 | contig 36580 bp, 30 predicted proteins | sample 5400361 | NCBI WGS metagenome assembly WNFL01 (sample SAMN13153351, study PRJNA577476) | soil metagenome | isolation source: 40 cm soil on Douglas fir-dominated hillslope | place: USA:California | collected 2013-09-17
CTTTCCACCGGCATGAAGCAGAAAACCTCCATTGCCCGCACCCTCGTCCACGATCCGCCCGTGATGATCTTCGATGAACCCACCAACGGCCTGGACATCATGACCGCGCGCACCATCACCGCTTTCATTCGCGAATGTCGCGACAACGGCAAGACCGTCATCTTCTCCACTCACATCATGAGCGAAGTCGAAAAGCTCTGCGACACCATCGGCATCATCCATGATGGAAAACTTCTCACCGAAGGCACCTTGACACAGCTTCGCGACAAGTACGCCGAGCAAGATCTCGAGGAAATCTTCGTCAGAGTCGTCACGCCCCACTACGTCGCCGAGGAGGCCCTCTGACATGTCCCTGCGCAACATCGGCATCGTCTATCGCAAGGAATTAACGGAAGCTATCCGCGACCGCCGCACTCTCATCTCTACTCTCATCGTCCCTCTTGTTCTTTTTCCCATCCTCACTGCCGGTCTCGGCGCCGCCATCGCCTCTCTCGTTGGCAAGGCCCAAGAGGAAGTCCCCAAAGTCATGCTTCGCGGTGGCCTAGACTCGCCTGCCATAGTCGCGGGACTGAAGAAGCTCGACAAGATTGAGATCGTTCCGGAGACGCCCAACTGGAAAGATCAGATCATCAATAAGGAAGTTCGAGCCGCCATCGAAATTCCACCCGGCTTCCAGGCCGCTGTCGCCGAAGGAAAACCAGACACCGTCACCATCCTCAAGTACCAGGGAGAGATGAAGTCCGAGATTGCCACCGGCAAGATTGAAAAGTTCTTGAAGGACTATCATGACGACGTCGTTAAGGCCCGTCTCACCGCCAAAAATGTGCCCGACACGGTTCTCAAGCCTTTTGAAGTAAAACAAGAAAACGTCGCTCCCCCCGAAAAAGTGGGCGGCGCCGCGTTCGGCGGTGTCATCGGCTACATGGTCATTCTGCTCTGCCTGACCGGCGGCATGTATCCCGCCATGGATCTCACGGCCGGCGAAAAAGAACGCGGCACCATGGAAACCATTCTCTCCAGTCCCATCTCCCGCATGCACCTGGTTCTCGGAAAATTCTTCCTCGTTCTCACCACTTCCCTCGTCACTGCGGCGCTTTCCGTCACGTCTATGGGAGTTTCCTTCGCCGTGCTCGAGCGTCTCCATGCTTTTGATAAGGCCGGCAGCGACGCTGGGCAACTGCAGCTTCGCATTGGCCTCGGCACGGTCATCTCCGTGTTCATCATGGTTCTCCCTCTGGCCGTCCTCTTTTCGGCGGCTCTGATGACCATCGCGCTCTTCGCTAAGAGCTACAAAGAGGCGCAGAGTTACGTCACTCCTCTCATGTTCATCGTGATCATCCCGGCGGTCGCGGCCATGCTGCCCATCGATCTCACGTCCAAACTCGCGCTCGTCCCCATCTTGAACGCCAGTCTGCTCTGCAAAGAACTAGTTACCGGTACTTATCACTGGAACTTCATCGCCATCATCTTTTCATCCACCTGCGTCTACGCCGCCGCCGCCCTTTTCCTCGCCATCAAAATGTTCCAGCGCGAATCCGTCCTCTTCCGCTCCTAACTTTTTCCCCTGTAGGGGCCCAGTGCCGCTGCGCCCTGGAGGGCAAGAGTCCACCTCTCAAGGCTCCTTAAAAATCCCCGTGTCGAATGTAGACACATCCTTTGATGCCTCTATCTGCAAACCACAAAAAGGCGCACACTGGTTCCGAGGTCAAACCCATGGTTGCTGCCGGTGTTTGGAAAAAGAAGCGCGACGACTTGAAAGCCAAGAGGAATTCGCTATTCGCGGCCTACACAAAAGACCCCCAAAATTTTCACCTCGCCCGCGAAATCAAAGCCATCGACGACGAGATCGCCGACTGCACCCAGCACGTCGAACAAGAACTCCGCGCCGAGCAACGCGCCGCCTCTTCCGCCGCCAAGCTCGTGACAACTTCAAAGTAATAGCCCAACCTCCGTTTAGCCGTTTGATTACTCTTCAAGTGGCGCGTGAAGCAGCAACCGCTTTTTTCCCTTGCGACACGCCTTTTCCGTGTATGCTGTCCCCATATTCCCCGCCTCGTTTAGGAGCCAAAATTGTCGACCAGCCCATTGGTGGCCTCGCGCTTCGCGTGGCCGCGCGCGAAATATATTTTGTTTGGATTCATCGGTCTCATGCTCGCCTATGTTCTTCGCCATAACGAGCATTTCCTCATTGACGCCAAGGATCCCGAATGGCCGCACATCCAGTCCTTCAAGTGGTGGCTTCTGCCACACGGCTTGATGGGCGCTTGCGCCCTCCTGCTGGCTCCGATGCAGTTTTCGGATCGTCTCCGCCGCCGCTTCACCAAGCTTCATCGCGTCGTCGGACGCTTCTACGTGGCCGGCGTCTTCGTCGCCGCTCCTTTGGGCTTCTACATCCAATACTTCAACGAGCGCGCCGGCGGCGCCCGTTCCTTCAGCGTCGCCGCCGCCGTTGACGCCATTCTGTGGATCGTCACCACCGCCATCGCCTTCGCGTTCATTCTCAAGGGCAAAGTCCAGCAGCACCGCCAGTGGATGACCCGCAGCTTTGCGGTTGCTCTGGTTTTTCTCGAAGTGCGCGTGGTCCTCGGCGTCACAGGCTTGGAAAAGGTTAACGGCGGCGCCTTCGACGAAACCGTCGTCTGGGCTTGCGTCGCCTTCTCCCTGCTCTTCGCCGACGTCGTCCTGCAGTGGCAAGAGCTCCGTGCCAAACGGCCGGCTCCGGCAAGAGCTCCAGCCACAACCGGAGCATCTGCTCCGTCAGCTGTCCTCTCCGGCGACTGAGATCGCCTGGAATTCAGAAACGAAATACGGCGGCGCGTCGCTCCTCAGAGCAACTCTTTAGGGTGTTAGATTATTTTGGAAACGGGCCGGCCATGATCGGCCCGGACAGCACGGGCTCCCAGGCCTGCTTGCAGTGCGCACATTGCACTTTGCGCGCAGCGACATTGCTGGCGCCGGAATGAGTGTCCATTGCCACCGAGTTTCTCTTGTGGCAGTGAGGGCACGTCAGATCCACCAGGACGTTGAGTGCCGCGGGCTCTGCTTCCGATGGAGCGCTCTGTCCTGACGCTGGGGGATGGCCCTCTGCGAGCGGCTGCATGTTCTTACTGGCTCGCTTTCTGGCGTACAAGGCTTCATCGGCGCGTCCCAGCATTTCCTCTGGCTGTTCCCCGATTTCGTACTGCTTCCATCCGGCAGAGAAGGTCACCGGAATCTTTTGGCCCTGCCAGTCCACTTCCAATGACCCGAGACGCCCTAGCACAAGCTGCAACTGCTGCGAGGTGCACTCGGGAAGCAAAACAAGGAATTCGTCGCCGCCCAAGCGCACGGCCAAGTCGCCTCCCCGAATCACGTTGTTCAGACGCGCGGCAAATTCTATCAATACCTGGTCCCCGGCGGGATGGCCGTACGTGTCGTTGATCTGCTTGAAACTGTTCAGGTCCAAGGTGAGTATGGTCAGGGGGTGCCCTTTGCGCTCCGAGCGTGCCACTTCGGCGGCCAAGCGTTGTTCCGCAAAGCGCCGGTTATACAAACCAGTCAACGGATCCACCATGGCGAGATTGCGAAGAAGATCGGAATGGCCCTGCTTCTCGGCGAGCTGGCGGCGAAGCCTCTTGATGAGAATTGCTTGAGAAACCGCATAGACGTTAAAGAGCACCACCAAGACGATCAAACCAAAAACAACGTCAGTTATCTTTATATCTGTATTTAGGATAGTCTCCGCGCCGCGCCATACTGCTGGGAGACTAAAAGCGATAACTACAAAGGCGAGGAGAACAACAACAAAAATCGAGTAGCCCCACACCCACCAATCGCGCTTCTCAATTTTCTTGAATTCGCGCGCCAGCTCTTGATCTCTCGCTCTTTCGGAAGCTGTGTTGGGATGTGTGGCGGGAGCAGTCATGAGGTGGAAATGAGGGGCAACACTCTCAGTTTAACTAAGTTAGTCTGTCCCGTTTTCTGGGTCAAGACAGTTCCACTGCCCTTTTATAAGTTAGTTACCTCGCAGTGGAAGCGCCATCGAGGGCGCTGTCAGGATAATCGCTCCTAACATCTTTGCCATGAATAGCTTACGGTGAGTTCGGGAGCATCCGAAAGTCCCGTCCGGTTGGTACTCGTGCTCCATTGGATAAAGAAGAGGATCTTGAGAATCTTACGTCTAGCAAAATATGGTCTCGGTCTTCATCCTCGCGTTTGCAGGGTTCGCCCTGGTGAAGTTCGGAATTGCGCAATGGCGCGCGATCTGGATCGCCACCGCCAATCAGCCGCTTTCCGACTCTTTGCACCTGACGGCTGGAATTGACGGCGCGGCGGTCACCGCCGGTGATTTCGGCACACTCATGCATTTGTGCAACGAATTGTCTCCCGATTTGAGGAAGAAAAGCCCCTGGCTGAGAGAAGTATCCATGTATTACCGTGCGGTTGAGAAACTCGAGCACGCTTTCCGCATGAAGTTCCCCGCCGTTTCCACCTGGGCCAAGAGTGAAATGCAAATCTGCTCGCGCTACGTGGCGGTAGTTCTTGACCAAAGTCTCTCGATGAGCCTCGATCGCCAATTCGCCGCGCGCACCAACTGAGCGCCGGGCAGGCGGGCTTTCCTCGCCTTCTCCCTGCTTTAAGCACATATCCTCCTGCAGTGGCAGGAGATCCTTCGCACCTCACCCCGTTCCTGCAAGGCCAATCCGTTGCGCCAATCCGCTTGAAAGTGGCGCGTTTAAACCGTTGCTTTATCCCTTTCCCCCACGAATAGATAGCCGGCGCCTTTGCACTTCGGGCATTCTTTATTGCGGTAATATCCGGTTGCTTGACAGTGTGTACATTCGCTCCAATCAAATGCTTGGATAGCAATTGCGTTAATGCCATTGCAGCGCTGCTCGCCGCTGGTTTTGCAACAACGACCGTTTGCGACCCTCATGTTGTAACCAGCGCCGCCACACTCTGTACAACACGTAACAGGCAGTTCTCGCTTCATTTCCTGATGATACACCCCTGCTGGCGCATTCACCTGTTCCATACGGGACGCCACCCAATTCCCCACAAACTGTTTCTCCCGATTGGCGTTGTCTCGAAACACGACCCCTCTTCTCCCGTCTGCCTCCCCCGTCGCGAACCCCGTGCTAAACTCCGTTTCTTCCACACATGAAAAAACTCCGCGCCATGGCACTCATTCTATTTCTTGGGGCGTGCTCTCTCTTCCTCGCTTATAGATTTTCGCAATCTCCCGGGCCCGGCCAGGGCGGCCAGGAATCCCCGCAAACAACCGATGCACATTGTAATCAAGGCCTCTGGCAATACATCTACAATCCCGGTCGGCTCCAGGTCCTGAGCCCGTGCATTTCGGTAACCGGGGCCGTCGAAGAGGTCCGCAAAGAAGCGGACGGCGACGTCCACATCCGATTTCATCTCGACCAGCAGTTCACAGCCCTCCTGAACGAGAAGAACATCGCCAGACAGTATGGCGATCTAGTCCTCGAACCGATATGCCAGGGGAGAGTACGGCAGGCCGACGCGGCGGAACCCTGCAGCCAGTACAACGGTCCTTACTTTGAACCCGTGGTTGGACAGCGGTATCTCGTCTGGGGTGCCTATGTCCACGACGCGGATCACGGCTGGAATGAGCTTCACCCCGTCACTTCCATGCAGCCCATTGAAACTATTTTCGAATAGCCGCACCCCTCTTCTCTTGATTTTGTAGGGGCACGATACATCGTGCCCTCGCCGGCTCTTGTCTGTCCCTCGTAGCGGCGACTTTATGTCGTCATCATGTCTTCGCCCCTCTTCCCCGCTACGCCACCCCATCTACTGTCATTCCGAGCGAAGCAGGCCGACTTTTTTCTTGCGCATTCGTTCCTGCGAATGCGTCGGCCTTCCGAGCCCCCGGTGGCCACATTCCGATGCTAACCCGAAGGGATCTCTCTCGTGCCCTAACCTCTTTAGCTGCAACACTTATGCACCTTCCCGCAAGTGTTGCAAACAAAAGACTTACGGCATGGCTAAGTCCTTTAGATGCAACACTTACAAAAACCGGGGCGGGGGTGCTCCTAAGATTCAACCTTCAAACCTGCCAACATTCCAACCCGCCTACGTCCGGATATTGCCCGAACGCCAGGGGCCGCATTCTCGTATATTGGGATGGCACCCATGCGCCGCCGCCTGATTCGCATTGCTCTGATTTTGTTGCTCTTTCCGCCGCTCGCAGCGGCTGTCGCCGGATGGTTCGTCGGCCCCGCGTTCCTCCATCCCATCCGCCGCGAGCTGACTCCCGATCTCATCCACGAAGCCGACGTGTCCTTCGCTGTGACAGGTTCAACCCGCGAGGATTTCGACGTTCGCGCGCCGGATGGAGCGCTTCTCCGCGGCTGGAAAGTCCGCCCGCAGAATCCCAACGGAAGCTGGGTCCTCCTCTTCCATGGCGTCGCGGACAACCGCGTCGGCGTCATCGGCCAATCGGAATTCCTGCTGCGCGCCGGCTACAGCGTGGTCATGATGGACGCCCGCGCCCACGGCGCCAGCGGCGGCCCCATCGCCACTTACGGCTGGCTCGAGCGCAACGACACCCGCGCCATCATCGACGCGCTGATTCTCTCCGAGTTGGAACCTTGTATGACCGTCCAGTGGGCGGGGTCCAGCCGTACTCCGTGCACAGCGCCAAAACACATCTTCGCGCTCGGCGAATCCATGGGCGCGGGCATCGTGCTGCAATCCGCTGCCGTCGATCCGCGCATCGAAGCGGTTGTCGCGGAAGCTCCCTTCGCCAATCTTCGCGAAGGAACTTACGACTACGCCGGTCTGCGAAAATCTCCCTGGCTAGGCAAAACTCTTTTCGCGCCGTTCACCTGGACGTTGCTCTACCACGACGAAAGACTCGCGGGCTTTCCCGTCGCGGAAGTCTCGCCGCAGAAGGCTGTCGCCGTCCGCGCGTTTCCCGTTCTTCTGATCTGCGACGAAAAGGATGTCGCCTTGCCTTGCCGTCATTCGGAAATGATTTACGCCGCCGCCCGCGGCCCGAAGCAACTTTGGGTCGTCCCCGGAGCGTTCCACACCGCTGCCTACGGATTCTTCCCCGAAGAATTCCGCCGCCGCGTCCTCTCCTTCTTTGCGGAGAACTCTTCCCGTGTGCCCTAGTTCAAAACAAGCAGAGCGCGGCCACAGCTTTGCAAATACAAGAATCCATTTTCCGTTTGAAGTTTCCGCTGCGGAAAGTTGCGGGCGCAGGTTCAGCCGTGCCTCCTCTATCCCATTTCCATTTTCACTTTTCCAGTTTCCGTTTTTTCTTCAGTGCACGGCGTGCTGCCGCGTTTCCCATTCCTGGCTCAGCCGGCGCACGGTTTCCCGCAAGCGCACGGCCAGCTCGGCAATGGTCTCGAGCCGCTGTTCTCCTCCGTGCGGCAGCTTGCCGTCGTTTTTCCGGTGAACTTCCGCCAGGAGGAGTTCCGCGTTTCCCAGAATTCCGGTCAGCGGATTATTCAATTCGTGGCGCAGCACTTCGCAAAAATCTTCCCCGGCCTCCTCGAGTGCATCGCGAGCGCTGTCCGCCACCTTCTGAGCTTCGAGCAAGCGGCGACGCACCAAGTCCAGCGCCGAAGGCAGGCATCCTCCATCGCGCATCGCATAATCGGCGGCCCCCGCATCGAGCAGCTCCGAAAGCTCCACGCACGGCTCCGACGTCCCGATCACCACCACCGGCGCATAAAGCGCCAGCGAGGTCACCACCGCGTCGAGCCGCGGCACGATTCCTTGCGGTCCATCGGCTTCCGGCTCGATAGCCGCCTCTTCGAGCAGGATCACCGCCGGCGAACCATCCTCGAGGATTCGTCGCGCCGCCGCGACGCTGGTCACCGACGCCACGCGAAGTCCCGAGATACTCGCCTCGAACTCCTCCCGCGTCGCAGCGCACAACGCCGCGTCCTCACTCACCACTAATATGGTTTGTACCTTGTTGCCCATGGCCTCATCCATTTCTGGCTGCATTCTTTCTCGCCACGTCTGCGCTCGGTCGTGCATGGAGCGCGGTGATGGCCAGCACGCTGTGAACTTTTTCCGTCAATTCTTCCACGCGAAACGGCTTGGCGACATGCGGAAGATGGTTGCGTTCCAAAAATTCCCGGGTGTGCGCGGCAAGGATGTCGCCGGTCACGAACAGGAACCGCTTTCGCAACGGGTTCCCTGAACGTTCCAGCGATTTATAAAAATTCTGCCCATCGAGACCGGGCATTTTCATGTCGCAGATAACCAAATCGAATATCTGCGTCGCCGCGCGGCCCAGGGCTTCGCGGCCATCCAGAAGCACGTCCACAAGCATGCCTTCGTCTTCGAGCACGTCGGCAATCAAGCGAGCCACGGTCGGTTCATCCTCCACAACGAGCACGCGCGCGCCCTTTCCGGTTTCGCGCGCGGGGGCAAACCAATTCTCGCGGCCAGCAGCCTCTGCGCCTTCGGGTAAGACGCTTTTTCGACCGGGCAGAGGAGAACCCACAGCCGCGTCCCGCGCTGTTTCCGTGGCCGCCGGAAGTTCAATCTGGAAAACCGCGCCGCCCTGGGGCGGGCTAGAAACGTGCACCTGCCCGCCATGTTCGCGCACGACGCTCAACACAATGGCCAAGCCGAGACCAGTGCCGATGCCGGCGGGTTTGGTGGTGAAAAAGGGATCAAAAATTCGCGCGAGGATGGCCTGTGGTATTCCCGGGCCGTCGTCGGCAACTTCCAACAAGACACGGCGCTCACCTATTCTTTTTGTGCGCAGACGGATCGTTCCGCCCTGGCCGTGATGCTCGATGGCTTGCCGCGCGTTGCCCACCAGATTCATCAACACCTGCTGAAGGTGGCCGGGATCGCCCTGCACGAAGGGAAGCGCGGGGTCGAGATCGATTTCCACGCGAATTTTTTCCGCGGCGAGGCTGAACCTCTGGAGGTCCATGGCGCGCTGCACGATTTGGTTCAAAGACACGAGGCGGCGCTCTGGAATCGTTTCCCTGGCGTTCAGGAGAAGCTGCCGCAGAATGGCGATGGCACGTTCCGCTTCCTGGTGAATCTGCCGCAGTTCCTCGGTGCGCCCGGGAAGATCCTTGCGCACCAGAAGCCGGTGAGCATAACCCATAATGCTGGTCAGGGGGTTGCTCAATTCGTGCGCGACACCGCTGACCATTTGTCCAAGCGCCGCGAGCTTTTCGGTCTGCAGCAGTTTCGAATGGAAAACACGCTGGGCGGTCAAATCGCGGTAGATTTCCTCGCGTCCCAGCAGCCGGCCGATGGGATCGAGCACGGGCCGCGCCGCTCTCTCGAGGATGCGCGGCGCCGGATAAGTCATTTGTAGCTCTTCGCGCACGCCGCCTTCAATTCCGCGGGCCATTTCCCGCCAGCGCTTGACGAATCGAGCGGATTCCGCGGCGTTATTTTTGAGGCGCCCAATCAATCCGTCCAGGGTCATGAATTCGCCGGACTCTTCCGGGGCCAGGCCGGCAATCTGTTCGAATCGCGTATTCATGACGCGGATGTTGTCCTGGGCATCGAACAGGATGACCCCTTCTTCGAGCCATTCGATGACGTTTTGCAATTCGATTTCGGCACTGCCGGCCTGCCCCGATGATGCGCGGTTGACCATTGGTTCAAGCAGAACCACCGTAGCTTGAGCTTGCGCGCGGGCCACCAAGGACAGCCGCATGCCCACACCATTGCGCAATTCCGTTCGAAAAGACTCGTGGCCAGTGACGCGCTTTTCCACGCTGCGATTGAACCACGCTTGCAACCAGGTCTCGAGGCGTTCCCAGTCGCGTTGGCAGAACAGCTCTGGGAAGTACGCGAGTGGCGGAAGGCCCGCCGCTTCCGGTCCACCGGTCTTGGAGACCAGGCCAGTTAACTCCATGGCGCCACGGCTTGCCGACGTGATTTTCCCGGCGTCATCCAGGAGAAGAAGCGGTTCCGCGATGCAATCCAACAGCGCCTGTTGCCGGGCAGCCAGCTTCGCCTCCTCTGCGTTGCGGCTTCTCTCACGAAGAGCGGAGGCAGCCAGAGCAGCGCGTAACGCCAGACGATCCAGAGTCGCGAGCGAAACCTCGTCGACCGGTATTCCGGCGACGAGTGTCCCAAGGAGTTGCCCTTCTGACTCCAAGGGAAACGCGACGATTCTGGCCACCGATCCCTTGGCCCCGCCCATCTGCGACTCACTTCCAATCACCTGTCGCGCCTGGATCGCCCGCCGCCACACGCTTGCAACTGGCTCGCCCTCGATTGCCTGGGTCCACGAGTCATCCCCGCTACGCCAGTGAAAGTTGACTGGAAGGTTTCCAGCGGACACATCACGGTCGTCCCGCAAAGCGCCGATGACCGCAAATGCCGCGCCGGGACCATCATCGCTTGTGGTGGGCCCGGTGCAACTCTCCGCGAGGCTGGAGAGCACCGCATCCATAGAAGGTTGGGCCGCGTGGCGGCTGAAGAAGCGCCGGACAGTGTTCAGGTCATCATTTCGCAGGCGAGCGATGTATTCCTCCTGCTGCAAACCCAGGGCGAGCGCGAGTTCCGCGGCGACCGCTTCCACGAACTCGCGCGGAATGCCCGGTTGCTTTCCCATGCTTCCCGCGAGGATGACTCCTCTTAGTTGCTGTTTTCTCTCGATGGGAACCCATAATGCATGACGCAATCCGGCAAGCGGCCCGAGGATGGGGTTCGGGGGGGAAGCCTCCAAGTCTTGTTCGACGGTCTCTCCCTGGAAAAGCTGTTCCTCCGGTAGAGGAGGCTCGACCGAAAGCTGGGCCCACTCCGGAGGCGTCTCGGTGCTTTCCCGGTCCCACACCATTCCGCGAAATGTTGCGGCGAACTCGTTCCGTGAGGCGGCGCTCGAGTCCATCTCCAGCCAGACGCCCACGCGGCATGAGGGGCGCTGGTGAGCAAGCTTCTTCAGGGCCTCGCGCAGCAATTCTCTGCGAGAAGCACCGTCCAAGGCCGCGCGGGCCACGCCACGCCCGCTGAAACCCTTCTCCGTGTTTTTCCTCCAGAGCTTCATTCGCTGGCCCTGCGCCACCGGCACTCTCCAATACCGCGCCACATGGGGTATAGAACGAAAAACGGAGAGCCCATCATAATCGCCCTTGCATTGGCAGGCCCAACCACAAAAGGCAGTTTGTCCAATTGAATGAATCACTTAGAGGGGAAGGAGGCCGCTGAGAGATTCTATGTCGAAACTTTGCGGGGAGTTTCTTCCCAGAGTGGACCGCAGGGAGGAGAATCTAGCGAGTAGTGGCTCTCAGTCCGTAAACTGCCTGCCAAGTTTGTAGTTAGGATTGAGGCGACCTGGAAAAAGAAGAGAGTCCGCCCCAACCGACCCGCGCGGGACAATCCAGGCAGTCAAAATTCAAATTGCTTTGATCTTCAGCCTCGTGGGATTCCTATACGACGGACAAGATCCTGAAACTTTGGATCGCCTCGCAGCGCGTTAAATCGGGGATCCACCCCGATCCATGGCATTCAAGTCGACCGCTGAAGGAACCCCTGCTCCAGTGATTCAAGGGCTCTCTCTTTGTCGCCCAGCTCCACATAGGCATCCGCGACGAGGAATCGGCAAACATAGCGTTCTTTGGCTTGTTCCAGGGCTTTGCCTAGAAGCTGTTTGGCCTCGTGTCTCTGGCCGACCCGCGCGAGGGCTGCCGCCGTCGTGGTCATCACCGACGGGCTGTTCGCAAGCCGAATGGCGTTCTCTGCGGCACGCAGCGTCTCGGCACGTTGCCCCATTTGTGCGTGAGCAAGTGCGAGCATCGCATGAGGAAGGCCCGCATCAGGTTCCAGCTCAATTGTTTTCTGGCACTGCTCCACCATTTCAGGCATTCGACCGGAAAAGAAGTAGATCCAGAGCGCTTCGTTGCGGCTTTCGAGTGCAAGCGGGTCGAAAAGATAGGCTTGCTGTACGCGAGAGATCGCTTCATCGAAGTGCCCCAGTGTCGCCAAGTAATTTGCGTAACCCAATTGAGCTTCAGGCAAGCTTGGATTGATCTCCAGCGCCCGGCGATACTCCACTTCTGCCGCAGGCCAATCCCAGTCGAAAAACAAGCGCACATAGCCAAGCCTGACGTGCGCGCTCGCCAGGTTGGGGTCGAGCCCGACGGCTCGCAGCGCCGCTTCCTTTGCTCTCGGCATGACCTCGGCCGGAGAACTGTAATACGTTGTTATCGCATCGTAGGCCCCAGCAAGAGCCGCGTAGAGGCGGGCGTCGTTTGGATCCTTAGCTATGCCTTCTTGAAAGTACTGAATCGCTTTGTTTCCACTCTCCCGTGTGCCCTTTCCGAGCTCATGCAAGCCCAGCAAGTACTTGTCGTAGCTCTCGAAATTGACATGGGAGCTTGCCGGGATGCTTGTTGCAGGGGACAACAGTTGGATGGAAAGCGAATGCGTGATCCTCTCCGCTATTTCTCTCTGAATGCTCAAGACGTCTGTAAGCGGCCGCTCGTAGGTTTGGGCCCAGAGATGAGTCTGTTCTTCTGTCTGAATCAGTTGGGCGGTGATGCGCACGCGCTCCCCGCCGCGCCGAACGCTGCCCTCCAGCAAATAGCCCACACCCAGTTCCCGGCCAATCTGAGCGGCGGTCTCCTTGGTGTCTTTGTACCGTACGGTTGAGGTTCGTGCGATCACGCCGAGCTTCGCTGGCTGGAGCTGGCCGAGCTGGGCAATCATCTCCTCCGTGAGGCCATCGGCAAAATAATCTTCGTGCGCATCCCCACTCAAATTCGCAAAGGGGAGTACCGCCAGCATGACTCTTTGCGGGGAGGGATTCCGCGGCGGCCAGAAATGACGGGCTATCAGAATCGCCGTCACCGCTAGCGCCGACAAGGCTAGCGGCCAAAGCCAGAAGATTCTCTTTTGGCCGGGGCTTACCGCGGAGCGAGCCTGCTCAGAAGCCTGCAGTGTGGACAGATGAGGCGCGGCCGGTTCACTCTCCGCGTGCACCGCAGCAACGAAGCGATAGCCTCGCTTGGGGATGGTCTCGATGTATTTGCGTCCATCCGGGCTGTCGCCCAACACCTGTCGCAGGTTGAAGACGTGCCGGGCCAGATTGCCCTCCTCAACGAAAACACCCGGCCATACTTTTTCCAGCAGCTCTTCTTTTTCGACGATGTGCCCGGCCCTTTCGACCAGAACGAGGAGGGTTTCCAGGTCCTTTGGCGGGAGCGTGATGGGCTGGCCATCGCGCAGCAAAACCCGCTCTATGATATCGAGGCGGTAAGGGCCGAATCCGTATAAGTGCTTTGATTTCAACCGAACACCTACCTGAAGAACTTCTCAAGAAATGTTTCAGAACTCCTCAAAGACATTTCATGCCCGTGGCTGGCAACCTGCGCGGAACACGGGCCTTGGCGCCGGCTTTCAGCCCCGTGAATGCGCCGATTTTAGCGCATCTTGTCTGAAAAAGGAGAGGACATGAAAGCATTACCATTGGTTGTGTTGGCCTTGGCTCTGGCGGTGTCGCTGGCTGCGGCGCCAGGCGAATCTTCGTGGCGGATAAAAGCCGACTACGTGGAAGCCTGCAGTTGCCATCTGTTTTGCCAATGTTATTTCAGCGACAGTCACGGGCATAAGCATGCCGAACACCCATTTTGCGAGTTCAACATGGCCGTGACGGTGCGTGAAGGACACTCAGGAACCGTGGATCTCGCGAACACAAGATATTGGTTGACGGGCGACCTCGGCGACAAGTGGGGCACGGAGAAGAAAGCGACTTGGGTGACGGTTTCCTTCGATCCAAAGACTACGCAAGCGCAGCGCGATGCCCTGGCCCCAATCATTCTCAAGACGTATGGTCTGGAGTGGGGCGAGCTAAAAGTTCAGGAGGCGCCCATCGAAATCCGCCAGTCAGGCGACATTGTTGAAGCCAAGTTGGCCGACGGAAAGCAAGCCTACCTGAAGCTCCAGCGCGAGCCCGGGATCGACGGGAAAGGAGTTGTGCTCAAGAACGTGAAGTATTTTGATGCGGTACAGAACGATGGTTTTCAAATGTATAAATCGATCGAGCACCGCGCCGATGTCGCCGGACACCAGTTCTCTTATTCGGACCGCAACGCGTTCCTAATCACCATCGTTTCGGAAGAGAAGAGCCCGCGATAGGCACAAACCAAATCCTCCTCGCTGCTGCAGCGTGGGTGAAAACAAGAAAGCGAGTCCTCATGGGTGGGCCCTGAAAATGTCCCACTGGTTGGTGAAACAAACTTGCGAGCGCTTCTTGAACTTGCTACTCGGCAAGCCCGAGGTGGTACTGCTTGAGCTTGCGATAGAGAGTGGTCTTTCCAATGCCAAGCATGCGCGCTGCGGAGAGCTTGTCGCCGCCCGTTTCGCGCAGGGTACGGAGAATGGCGCGGCGCTCCAATTCCTCGAGTGGCAAGATTTCATCCTTGTCCGGCGTGCGTTCGGTGGTGGGATATTGCAGGTTGGAGGGCAAGTCTCCGACATGAAGGATCGGGCCGGAACCCAATTGGACAGCTCGCTCGATGGCGTTTTCCAGCTCGCGCACGTTTCCCGGCCAATCGTAGGCGATCAGGCGGCGCATGGCGTCTTCGGAGATGGTACGCACCGGTCCCTGAGGATCGGAGAATTTCTCCAGAAATGCCGTCACCAGAATGGGGATATCGCTCTTGCGGTCTCGAAGCGGCGGCAGTTTGATCTGCACCACGTTCAGCCGGAAATACAAATCCTGGCGGAAAGTTCCCGAGCGAATGGCAGTCTCGAGATCGCGGTTGGTGGCAGCGATGACACGCACGTTGATGTGCCGGTGTTCCGTGGAGCCAACGGGCTTGACCTCCCGCTCCTGCAAGGCTCGCAGGAGCTTGGCTTGGAGGTCCACGGGCATGTCTCCAATTTCGTCGAGAAAGAGCGTGCCCCCCTGAGCGGCTTCGAGCAATCCCTGCTTGGCCTGCATTGCTCCGGTGAACGCGCCCTTGACGTAACCGAAAAGCTCGGATTCGATCAGCGTGGGCACCAGTGCGGAGCAGTCCACGGGCGCAAAAGGCCGCTCACGGCGCGGCCCGGAAAAATGAATGCTGCGCGCCACGAGCTCTTTCCCCGTTCCACTTTCCCCGAGGACGAGAACTGGGTACTCGTGCTGGCTCACTTTCTCGATCATCTTGTAGACGCGCTGCATTTTCATCGAGACGCCGATCAGCCCGCCGAACCCCGGACGCGTCCGCAACTGCTCGCGGAGCAGCCGGTTCTCCTGTTGCAGGTCAACTGCTTTGGCCACGCGTTCGAGGCGGGAGCGCAACTCCTCAATGCGGAACGGTTTCGTCACATAGTCCACGGCGCCCAGGCGGGTGACCTCGACTGCCGATTCGATCGTTCCGTATTGCGTTAACACCACGACGGCGACTTCCGGATGCAGGTCGTGGACTTGCTTCAAAAGTTCGACGCCGTTACTCTGCTGGAGCTTCAAGTCCGTCAGAACAATGTCAATCGCCGAATGTTCGAGAACTTCCAGGGCCTCTTGGGCGGAAGCCACCGCGAAGGCCTTCATCCCACATTGCTCGGAGACCGTTGCACAGGTCTCGCGGATCGACTGTTCGTCATCCACGATAAGAACGTTCATCGGGACAACCTGGCGGCGGACTGCTGCTTCCTCGGTCATAACAGACATCCTAAAAGCCTCCGGTCAGCGCCTTTGTATGCATCTCAAGTTCCGTTTCAGGAATCTCCCGCTATTATTCATAAATCAAGACATTAGTTGAAACACTACGTCGTTGGCAAGTCCCATTTTGGGACTCAGGGCCGCCCCGCCTCCCCATCCAGTTCCAATTCGGGAAAGAACCGCGAAAATCATGCCGTCCCCCGCTCCAAATAACGAAGGGGCTCCTCGACAACTTATCGAAGAGCCCGCAGGCTTATCTCGAGTTTTCACTTTCCCGGCCCGTAGCTACGAGCGAACTCCAGCCCGGATATCTGACACGCTTGGCTGGCGGCTAGGGCTTGGCTTTTTTCGCCGGCGCCGGTGTAGCGGTTTTCTTCTTGGGAGTTTCAGCGCCGCCTCTACTGAGCAGCGTCAAAGCATCCTTAGCGCTGAAGGGGAAGCGGCGAACGGACTGTTCGCCGGTGGTGCTGAGAGTGACGTCGACGCGGCGGTTGCTGGCCAGGCGCACAGTCAGCAGGTTTTTCAGAATCTTCTGCTTTTCCGCCGGGCTGATGTCCGGATCGGCTTCGATCTGTGTCTTGACGTCGGCGTCGGTCATGTTCTTCTCAAAGCCAAATGCCTTGACCTCCAGCTTATCCGCGGGTACGCCCTTTTCAACCAGATAGCTCCTCGTGCGTTCCACACGCCGCTCAGAGAGCTTGACGTTGTAGTCCTTGGCGCCGCGAACATCGGCGTGGCCTTCGAGAATCAGCTTGGCCTCCGGTCGATACTTCAAATACTGCAGGAAGTCGCTGGCGAGCGCGTCCAGCGTGACCTGCTGGCTGGGGAGCAAACCTCCCGTGGGTTTGGCCACGGTGGGCTGGGCCGTCGGAAAGTAGATGCTGTGCAACGCCAGCTTGGCTTCCAGTTGCTTGATCTGCGGGGGCTCCTTCACCTCCACGTTGCCGGAAGCATCGGCGGTACCGCCGCGGCCGTCATTCACCGCGCACTTTACGGCGTAGCTCCCGGCCTTGAGGCCTGTGGCATCAAATTGCACGTTCGAGCCGCTTCCGACGATCTGTCCGCCAGTTGTGGTGTAGCTGTAGGTCAGCGGATCGTTGTCCGGGTCGCTGCCGTTGCATGTGACGCCGGTGCGCTCTCCCGGGAAAATCGGGCTGCGCTCGACGGAGAGTGTGGCGGTCGGCGGATGATTGGGCTTTTCTTCCACTTTAATGTCTACGGCGCACGAAGCGGAGCCGCCTTTGCCGTCATCCACTTTCACGTTCACGGTGTAGGAGCCAACAGCTACGCCGGTGGAATTCCAGCGCGCCTCGGGGCCTGTACCTTCCACCGCGCCGCCCGTCCCCGAATAGCTGTAGGTCAACGGATCGTTGTCTGGGTCGCTGGCGTTCACGTGCACAACGACGCTGTCGCCCGAACCGGCATACACCGAAGACGGACTCACCGAACAAGCGGCTACCGGAGGATGATTTGGCGGAGGCGGCGGATTGGGAATCCCGAACCGCAATACCAGGCCCGTGCCGGCGCGGAAACTGTCCTGACGCCCGGTAGCCCCAACCGCCGGGCCTGAAAGGCTGGTCATGAAGTATTCGAACTGGGCCACGCGCCAGGCGACGTTCTTCGTTAGAACCATGTCAACGCCGCCGCCGGCGGCTATGGCAAATGCATTCTGCTTGCCGGCGCCAGTGATCTGGCTATTGCCGCGCACACCGCCGACCAAGAACTGAGCAAAGGGAACAAAGTAATTAAATTTACGAAGGTTCAGCCGCGGACCGAATAGATAGCTCATGAATCCGCCACGTGCTGAATTGTTGTTTCCTGTCAGCGGGAATAGGTCGCGTTCGGTATTGTAGCCTCCTGCCTCAGCCGTCAGACCGATCCACCTCGAAGCGTTGTAGGTGAAGGAACCTGATCCGCCGTGGCCGTTGGAGTTTGCAAAGGGGTCGCCGGGCGCGAAATTGATGTAGTTATACATTCCCGCGACCTCGTATCGTGGAACGAGCTTGCCAGGCGATTGGGTGTCCGCGGAGGCGGCCGCGGGGCCCGGGAAAGGGATTGGCCGCGGCGCCGCAGGCAGCGCGAATGCGCCTTTGGTGGCCAGGGGCTTGCTGCTTTCCACAGGATTCACGAAAGCCGCGTTCCTTTCCGCGGCTGCTGCGGTGTTCGTGGCTTCGTCGCCCGCCCCACTTTTCTTCTGCTGCGCGCACAGCGGCAAAGCCAAAAACGCGCTCATCGCAAGTGCTGCACACCAATTGCGCATCTCTTTTCTCCTCAGCCTTTTCAGTGGGATCCCTTTTGATTCACGCGCCCGCCTGCTGAGCGCTCGCCGCTCCCGGCGCGCCCGTAAGACGCATTGCAGCCGTTCCACCTTTCTACTTTGTTTTCAGGCTCCCGATTCACCACCCACACCCGTGACCGAACCAATGAAGAACCTGAAGAAAAAAGGAAGCGGCGCAACAAGACTATTCCACAATTCGCTTTCGGTGCAACAACTTCCTGCCCTGCGCTACACTAACCGTTCGCCATGAATACGATCACCACGCTCGACAATCTCTGGATGGGGCGCCCGCGTTCTATTGCCGCTGGGCTGTTCGAATCGGACGGCCACCGCGCCGTTATCGACCCCGGCCCTGGCTCAACGCTCGAGACTTTGCGGCAACAACTGCGGGCCCGCGGCATCGGCGTGGGCGATCTCGACACCGTCCTTCTCACGCACATCCACCTGGACCACGCCGGAGCAACGGGGGCGCTGGTGCGTGAAAATCCGCGCCTCGCCGTGTATGTCCATAAGAATGGCGCGCCACACGTGATTGACCCGTCGAAGCTACTGGCCAGCGCTCAGCGACTCTGGCCCAACGATTTGCAGCGCCTGTTCGGTGAAACTCTTCCCGTTCCGGCGGAGAATTTACGCATCCTCGAAGGCGGTGAAACGCTCACACTCGGCTCGCGGAAAGTCGAAGTCGTTTACACACCGGGCCACGCTTCACACCACGTCAGTTATTTCGACAAGGCGGAAGGTGTGGCTTTCGTTGGCGATACGGCCGGCGTGCGCATCGAGGGAAATTCGTTCGTCATGCCGGCAACTCCGCCACCGGACATCGATCTCGGAATCTGGGATACTTCCTTCGCCGCAATTCTGGAGCGCAAGCCCGCGCGGCTGTTTCTCACGCACTTCGGTTATTCCGACAATCCGTCGGAGCATATTTTGTTGTTCCGCGAACGGCTGCATCGCTGGGCCGCGCTCACCGAGGAAATCTTGCGCAGCGCCGCCAACGATTCCGCCGCAATGGATTCCTTCATGTCCGCCACGTATGCCGAAATCTCCCAGCATCTCCCCGCCGGTGAAGCCGACCACTACGCCTTCAGCGCCGGCCTGAATCTGTCCTTTCTTGGCCTCGCGAGGTATCTGCGCAAGCGCGCCACTGCCGCTCCCTCAACTGCACACAGGTTTTTCTGCGGTTAAGAATGAAATGAGAAAGACTTACGCGGTTGTCTCAGACGAGGACATTTCTTCGGGACTCGACGCGGGTTCTGCTGCGGGCGTGGCCAGCGCTTCGAGGCGCCCGGAAAATGCCTCGACGAGAAGATCAACGAGCTTCTTTGCGCCGCTGCCTTGGGGGTCTTTATCGGGATTGTATTGCGCGACATCGAAGCCCAGCAGATTCTTATGCTTTACAAACTCGATGAAGGAAGCACGCACCTCGTCGAAGCGCAATCCGCCGCTGCCAGGCACGTTCACCGCGGGGAAATCCTCCTGCGCAATGGCATCGACATCCAGGTGCAGAACGAATTCACGCGCGTCCGCATGCACTTGCGCCAGCGCCTCGTGCGCCGCCTTGCCGGCGCCCTTGGACTGAATGTCCCCGGCGTGAATATGCCGCATTGGGGATTTGGCGAGGAATTCCTGCTCCGGCGGATCGAGCCGCTCGAGTCCGAAAAGCGTCACGTCGGGTTCGCGCACCAGCGGGGCTTCGCTCCAGAAGCGCACCAATTCCGGCGCGCCTTTGCCGATGATGTGGGCAACAACCATTCCGTCGATGCGGCCGGAGGGAGTGCTCGCGGGAGTATTCAGATCGGCGTCGCGATCGAACCAGAGAAGGTTTACATGCTTGTAGTAGCGCCGCGCTCCGGTAAGCAAGCCGATGACCTGGGCGCAGTCGCCTCCCAGGACCAGCACGAGCCCGCCGCTTTTCACCGCGAGCTCCGCGCGCGTCCTCAGATCGTTCAGTCCGGCGACGATTTCGGCCAGGTTGCGCGCGCGCCGGTGTTCATCGTCGTCCGCGAAAAGGCGCGGGGCGCAGTCGCCATGATCCACGACTTCATAGCCAGCGGCCTGCAGCTTTTCAGCAAGTCCGGCCGCGCGCAGCGCCGCCGGAGCCTTCTCGCTGCCCATGGAAAATGCCGCGGCGCTCGAGGGTGCGCCAATCAAGGCAATCTTCTTCGGCTGACGGACGATCTTGACCGCCAAGGTCTCGCTCCTTAGTCTTGCATTTCTGGTCTACCGCGCTGGGTACCGATGACCGGATCGTTTATAACTCAGGCCGGCAAACCACTCCAGTCACGTACCGGGTTCCCTGCCGGACACTGCAAACACTTTTTATCGCCGCGGCGCCGGCGCGATGGTCGCCAATTCCGGAGGCAGCGTGAAGCGCACGTCCTCGCGAATCAAATCCAAATCACGCTGATCCGTGAAACCGAATTCCGCAAGGCGTTCGCTGACTTGCTCCACCAAAACTTCCGGAGCGGACGCGCCCGCAGTCAAGCCCACGCGGGAAACGCCTTCGAGCCAATTCACATCGATGTCCTTGGCCGAGTCAATCAATTGCGCTTTAACGCCACTGCGCTGCGCGACTTCCACGAGCCGGTTGGAATTGGAGCTATTCGGCGAACCCACTACCAGAATCAGGTCGACGTCCTTGGCAACCTGCTCGACGGCTTCCTGCCGGTTCTGCGTGGCGTAGCAAATGTCGTCGCTCGCGGGACCCTGGATGAGCGGGAATTTCTGGCGCAGCCTTGCCACGATTTCCTGCGTGTCGTAGAGGCTCAGAGTCGTTTGGGTGAGGAAGGAGAGCTTGCCGGGGTCATCCACTTCGAGAGCATCCACGGCCGCAACCGAGTCCACCACGATGGTGCGGTCCGGCGCTTCGCCCGAGGTGCCGACGATCTCCTGATGGTCTCGATGGCCGATCAGAATAATGGTGCGTTTCTCGCGGGCAAACTTCAGGGCCTCGAGGTGCACTTTGGTCACCAGCGGGCACGTGGCGTCAATCACTTTCAGGGCGCGCGATTTGGCTTCATCGCGCACGGTCGGCGGAACGCCGTGGGCGCTAAAAACCAGCACCGCGCCATGCGGCACTTCTTCGATGGTTTCCACGAAAATCGCGCCGCGCCGGCGCAACTGCTCCACAACATAAGTGTTATGGACGATCTCATGGTGGACGTAGACAGGCGCGCCGTAGGCTTCCAGCGCCAGTTCGACGATATCGACGGCGCGTACCACACCGGCACAGAAACCGCGCGGCCTCACCCTCAGTAAAACTTTTCCATTCGTTGCAGTCGGCATTGTCACCCTAATGAGTTAATTTCAGGAGACTCTATCATACCTCACAGCGCGCCCCGCCCGCATCCCGTTTGCATAAGTTTGCCTTGTCCTAACTCGAAGCGTCCGGCTCTTTATGGAAAATCCGTTCGAGCCGGCGAAGAGGGATCGAAAAAAGACAAGGGCATACGCAGCATTGGGTAAACATGGGAGGCACCATGAAAATTGTTCCTTGCGCCGATCCTCCCTAGCTCCCACCTAGCACACCCCAAGAGTCTAATTCTGAGTCACTTAGGCGGGTTCCCCCTTTGGCACTTCATTAGCACAGTGTACTCCTGCCGAGCCACTCATTCCTTCTCGTCCCCGGGAAGCGGAGCCCAGATTCCTCCGCGAATAGGGATTGGGGATCGCGGGCAATTCCAATCCTTCAAGAAAACTTTCTGTCTACCTGGGGGAGTGGTGTGTTCAACTCTTCTGGAGCAGACCAATAGAAGAGAGGGAGCATGAACCCCGCCATTTTGCTTGTGGATGTTGCCTTGAGGAGCCGCGAAGAATGGAAATCTTTCCTGCAAAGCCAGAAGTGCGATGTAGAGACCGCGGCAGATGGCGGATCCGCGGTGAAGCTCTGCTTGCAGATGCAGCCGGACTTGGTTCTCGTGCACGATAGTTTACCGGACATCGCCGGCTTCGAGCTTTGCCGTCAGATCAAGAATGATCCTCTCAATCAACTCACACCCGTCGTTTTGCTGAAATCATCACTGGATCAATGGGATGTCCAGCGCGGGCGGGACGCCGGCGCAATCGATATTTGGGCTGCTCCCGCATCTCTTTGGGATGCCCTGGGGCGCATCGAGACTCTCTTGCGGCTCAAGAAGTACATGGAAGAGCAGGCGAAGTCCGTGGTGTTTTCGCTGGCGGGGAGCGTCGACTCGAAGCAACACATGAGGAACGGCCACTCGGAGCGTCTCGTGGCCTACGCGGAGCAGTTGGGAGAAAGCCTTGGTCTTGGAGAAGAGAACCTGCAAGAACTCCGCATGGCCAGTTGGCTTCACGACATAGGGAAAATCGCGGTGCCAGAGAGCATCCTTCTGAAAGCCGGGCCGCTGGACGCGGAAGAAACAAGGATTATGCGCGAACATCCGGTTATTGGGGAAAAAATGTGCGCGCCTCTCAAGTCGCTTCGCCGCGTCCTCCCGGTGATACGGCATCATCATGAAAGAATGGACGGCAGCGGGTATCCGGATGGCCTTCGCGGAGAAACCATTCCATTGCAAGCCAGAATTCTGCAGGTCGTGGACATCTATGATGCGCTCACGACCGACCGCCCCTACCGGGGAGCTCTTCCTCCCGAAGAAGCGCTGGAGATTCTCTTCACCGAGGCCGGGAATGGCTGGCTCGATGCTTCCGTGGTGTGGAAGTTCTCGCAGATGTGCAGGCATGCTGAGTGCTTCCCGTTAAGAGGAAGAACGATGCTGGCGTCCTACTACGCGTAGCCACTCAACGTTTGTCCGGAACTGTCCCTTGCATTGAGCGAGTCTTCGCTCCATATCCAAATTGGCGCTCGCTGAGCCAGCGCGGCCAAGCCGTAAGATACGCGCATCATGGCTACGGAAATGGTCGTCTTCCCGGTGACGCTGGAAGGCCTACATGTGCGGCTGGAGCCGCTGGCAAAAGCGCACCTAAAGGGGCTTGCCGAAATTGGACTGGACGAAGAATTGTGGCAATGGATTCCCACGCCCGTTCGGACCGCGGAAGAAATGGCTGCGTATATTGAAGCAGCGCTCGACGAGCGGGAGCGGCAAGTGTCCTTGCCGTTTGCACTTGTCGAAAAGGCTTCGGGTCGCGCCATCGGGAGCACGCGTTACGGGAATATCGACCGCCGGCACCATCGCGTGGAGATTGGCTGGACGTGGGTGGCGCGCGAATGGCAGCGCACGGCGACGAACACAGAAGCGAAGTACTTGCTGCTGAAACATGCGTTCGAAACGCTTGGGTGCATCCGCGTCGAGCTGAAGGCGGATTCGCTGAACGAGCGTTCGCGCGCAGCGATACTGCGTATCGGCGCGCGGGAAGAGGGCATTTTTCGAAACCACATGATTACTGCAAGCGGACGCATCCGGCATACGGTTTACTTCAGCATTATCGATTCCGAGTGGCCGACGGTGAAAGCGCGCCTCGAAGGGAAACTGGACGCGCGTAAGCACTAAGGTCGCGCGAACCGTTGTGCTGCTCTACCTTTTGAGCAACTGCTGGCCGTTTAGGTAGCGTCCCAACACGTTCAACTAGGGTAAGATTCATTTCAGAATCCAGATGATTCCTTGGCTGGTTTCTTTACGAGTCCGGCGCGCTCGCGGACTTAATACTGGGAGAAGAGCTTGGCCAGTCCAACCGATCCGGCGAACCGCCGGCGCAGCGAGCGCGTGATGCTGCAGATGAAGGTCACGGTGATCGCGGAAGACGTCCAGCACAAGCCGCGTCAGGAAGAAGCGCTGACGCTCGTGGTGAACGCCCACGGCGGCCTGCTCAAGATGAAATTGGACGTATACGTCGGCCAACCTATGCGCCTGCTGAACCCGCAGAACAAAATCGAGCAAGACTGCCGGATCGTCCGCGTAGACGATACTGGGACCGAATTCTTTTCCGTGGCGTTTGAGTTTGACCAGCCGAATCCGACGTTCTGGCCTGTAGTTTTCCCGCCGTCGGATTGGGAAGCTCCACGGGCGTAAAGCTGCGTCCGGCAATTCAGGCCGCGCGGTGTTGCCTTCCTGCCTTTGCCTCCCTTGACTTGACGGCCGCAACTCTTCCAAAGAGTCCGGGTTTTGGATAGCGAGAAAGATGTTTGCTTTGGAGGAAGTTCCAATGGGGTATCGGATGAATGGTATGGGAAGATCGCCGCTGATGGCGATTTCGATTCTGCTTGGTGGGCTGTTGCTCGCGGGTTGTGATGAGCATGTAGAGATTATTCGCAACCCGGATATTCCGGTTTTGAAACACCAGACTTGGGCGTGGCGGCCCGCGCCCGCCAGAAAGGAAGCAAGGAACGAGCGGCCTGTGGTTTCGCGGGACGTAGTCGGAGGCCGCGAAGCAGTGGCGACGGAAGCCGATCCCGCTAATGAAATTGTCCGGCAAGAGCTTCGCACGGCGATCGAGCGGCAACTGACAGCCAAGGGCTTGACGCAAGTGAGCGATCCGGCAGCGGCAGATTTCCTGGTGGACTATCACTTTGCGATGCGCCGCCGCAACGTGACGGTGGAGCGCGTTTATCCTGGGGCCTATCCTGGGTTGGTGTGCGGGCCGTTTGGATGCTGGCAAGGATGGGGCTACGGACCTGCCGAAGTCAGCTACGAGAATGTGAGGTTCCGCGAGGGAACGTTTGTGTTTGACTTGATCAAGCGCGGTCCGAACCGGCTGGCCTACCGCGCTATCGGACAGGAACCGGCACATCACGCCACGTTCTCGAACGATCAGGTTGAGGATATGGTGCATGCCCTGCTGAAGGGGCTCAAACCCAGGGGATAGATTCAAGAAGCGAGCAAAGGGCCTGCCTCGACCGCGTCGGGGCGGGCTCTTTGCATTTGGCAGCGGCCCGCTTTTCCTCCACCTGTGGTCTGACACGCCCACCCTTTGGCTTTGCTCCCGGCGCGACCCACGCAGAACTGCTATCCTCTCCGGGCGCGGCAGTAAAGAAATTGGAGCAGCGATGAATAGCGAAAAAGTAGTCCTGATCACAGGCACGAGCAGCGGATTTGGCCGGTTGATTGCGGAAACGCTTGCGCACAAGAAATATCAGATCTTTGCGACCATGCGCGACATCAAGGGCCGCAACGCAACGGTGGCCCGGGAAATCGCGGAGCTTGCCAAGCATGAGTCGCTCTCCTTGCAAACGCTGGAGCTCGATGTGACGAGCGACTCCTCGGTCGAACGCGCCGTGAGCAAAGTCGTACTGGAGTGCGGCCGCCTCGACGTGCTGGTGAACAACGCGGGCTACGGGGTCATGGACCTGGCAGAGACTGTTACGACGGCGCAGGCGCAGCGGCAGTTTGACACGAATTTTTTCGGCGTCTTGCGGATGAATCGAGCGGTGCTCCCGGTTATGAAACGACAAAAGAGCGGATTGCTGCTGCACGTGAGCAGCGGCGGAGGACGCCTAGTGATTCCCGGGATGGGCTTGTATTGCGCGAGCAAGTTTGCGATGGAAGCGCTCGCAGAGGTCTATCGCTACGAACTGGCGTCGCAAGGGATCGATTCTGTGGTTATCGAGCCGGGCGCTTATGCCACGCCGATTATGGCGAAGCTCGAAAGAGGCGAAGACTCCAAACGCAAAACCGGCTACGGTGAAATGGCGGAAGTTCCGCAAAAACTAAAAACCAAGATTGGAAGCTCGCGGGGTAACCCTCAGGAAATCGCGGATGCCGTGTTGCAAATCATCGAAACGCCTGCCGGACAGCGCCAACTCCGTTATCGAGTAGGGCCAGGCGGGCCGGGAGTGCAGCGCATCAATGCCCTTACGGATGAAGTGCAAGCGCAGATGCTGGAGGCCTTTGGTATCACCGCGGAGACAAAATTCCAGACTTGATCGCCAAGGGCTCCTTAGCTCTCCTAAATCGCGTAAACAACCGGCGACGAATCACTAAGGGAGCAAGCCGAAAACGGCGACGCTAGTCGGGGTCCCCACGTAAACTTTCCCGTTGACAACGACCGGCGTGATGAATTTGTTACCGCTGAAGTGGTCGCGGTTATTCGCAGCTTGAGTGGAATCGTAGAGTTCCCTGGTGAGATTGGCAGCGTCGTAAGCAAACAGGATTGCGCCGCTATTCTCTATGGCCCAGACGATTCCGTTGGCGGCGCCGTTGGCAGACACGCTCGGCGTCGTTCCGGGATATCCGAAATGATGTGTGGATTGTGACGAAGGAGTGCTCGCGAGTTTCGCGCTGGTCACCGGGAAGGCCTTTAGAGCGTCGCCCACAGCTCCGTAGTAGACGGTGTTGTTGAAAAACGCGGGCATGGAGAAAACACCGCCGCCAAGCTGCCCGGAAATTTCCTGGTAAATCTGATCCGTGTTGGGGTTGAACTTGCCCATCGAATCACGATCCACGACATAGATGATCGAATCTTTACCCGCGCCGACAGAGAGGTGCCGCGTGTTGCCGCCTGAATCCGTAACGTCCAGGAGCAATATTCCTCCTCCGGAACCAAAGTCGGTATCAGCATTCGATTCCGCGACGGTGTTGTGCGGAGTGAAGTAATCGGCAAGCTTCAATCCACTGGAAGTGGAAAGCTTGACGAAGCAGTTGCCGCAATTGCCGTTCGCCGGAAAACCGCTGGCGTTCAATGTGATATCGAAATCGCCATTTCCGAGAATGAAGAACAGATTGCCGGCCGGGTCGGCAGCGGGCGCGGTGCCCGCCATCCAGATGCCACCCTCGCTGCCGTTCGGCACCAAATTCAGAACGCTCGTTTGCACGAGCGTGTCCGCACTGAAGCCCATGACCCACGACGTGTAGGGACGAATGTCGCAGTGGGAGGACCACGTGGTGAAAATCGTTCCGTTGATCTGCAGGAGGCCGGGCCGTTCCTTGTATTGTTTTGGATCAAAGATGACGTTTCCGCCGGAGTTGTTGTCGCCCGTGCCGGGATACGTCGCCGTGATGGTTTGAGGACCGGCGAACAGTTCTGCGCCCGTAGACAAGTTCAGCGCATGCAGGCGCTGGAAATAACTTCCGCTGGCATTTTTCGACATGGCGACGACGTAGATGGCGTTGCGGATGCGATCGATGACCGGCGTCGCGGTGATGCCAATTTCCGGCGAGACCTGGCCGCAGCCGCGAGTATCGCTGGTGGTTTCGCCGCTCCCGAGCGTGCTGGTCTTCCATAGAAAGGTGGAAGTGACGCCGTTAATGGAGTCGGCATCGAAGGCGTAGACCGAACCGTGTTCGGTCGCGACATACAGAACATTTTTCATTTGCCCGTTGATGGTAACCTGCGAAAGATACAGCGGCTGGGCATCGACTTTGCCATCCACTGTGAATTCGCCCTTCTTCCCGAACTGCGTCAAGTTCACGTTGGCGGGAGTCAGAATCGTTTCATTGAGGTTCTGTCCGGAGCGTCCGTTGTCGTAGTGATAGGTGATCACGTCAACGCTTGAAGTGGTTGTGCCGGGATTAACGGTGAGTGTGGCGGAATTGCTTGTCACGCTGCCCGCAGCGTTGCTCACCATAACGCGAAACAGTTCGCCGCTGTCGGAGGTGGTCGTGACCGGAGTCGTGTAGCTGAAAGATGTAGCGCCGGTGATGTCCGCGCCGTTTTTCTGCCACTGATACGTAAGAGGCAGCGTCCCCGCGGCCACAACACTGAACGTCGCGGTTTGCCCGGCGGTCACAGTTTGATTCCCCGGCTGCGTGTTGATGTAGGGGGCGACGGGCCCGCCACCGTTTACTGTACCGCTGCCGGAATAGCCGCCACACGCCGCGAAGGACAATGCAAGCAGAACAACTGCGATCGAGCATAAGAATGGCATTCGCCGCATGAGCACAATCCTCGATAGTGAATTCAGCAGCTGGGCTGAACAAGAAACGCGACCACGCCGTGGGTTTAACGAGTTTAGCGAATACATAAAACGCGGCCCACAAGAAAAACATTTGAAATACAGCCTGGGAGAAAACCGTAAGTCCAGTTTAGATTCGCGCTTGGGGAGTTACACCTGAACTGAAGTACAGTTCTTGGCCAGCGCATTGGGAGCAGCACGGGACCGCAAGCTGGCCTGCTTGCCTCTGGGCTTCCTTCCTTCTATTCTCGTGGTCCTCATGCTGCTTGCAGATAAGGTTGCGCTCATTACTGGTTCGGGGCGCGGAATAGGCCGGGCCATCGCTCATCTATTTGCGACAGAAGGCGCCGCCGTGTTTCTTACCGCGCGTACGGAGAAGGAACTCGCCGTCACCGCGGCAGAGATTTCAGGCCAGGGCGGGCGCGCGGCGTGCGCGCCAGCCGATCTGACCCTGGACGCACAATGCACCCATGTCGTCGCCGCGTGCCGCGAAAAGTTCGGCAAGATCGATATCCTTGTTAACAATGCCGGGCATTACGGCCCCGTGGTTCCGGTGGAAGACTATCCTTTGGCGGATTTCGACAAAGTGATTTCCGTTCACCTTCGTGCCACGTTTCTGTTGTCAAAACTCGTGCTGCCGGAAATGTACGCGCGACAGTCCGGGGTGATTCTGAATATCTCCAGCCTTTCGGCGAAGGCGGCCTATGCTTGGGGCTCCGCCTATGCCGCCGCGAAGGCGGGAATGTTGGGACTGACGCGCGTGACGGCCGCGGAAGGCGCTCGGAAAGGTGTTCGCGTGAACGCTATCTGCCCCGGACCGGTTACGGAAACGCAAATGTCCAAGGAACTGGGTGCAACGCTTGCGAAGAAAATGGACGTGAACGAAGAGGAACAATTGGCCGGCTTTCTGAATGGCCTGCTGCAGGGCCGTGCACAAACGCCGGAAGAAATCGCGCGCGCCGCCCTGTTCCTGTGCTCGGAGCAATCCAGCGCGATGACCGGCCAATCCATCAACGTCGATGGCGGCGTCGCGTTCTATTGAAAATTCCACAGAGCGCAGCGTCTGGAAAATTCTCACAAGAATATGGGAAACAACCCGAGCTATTCGTAGCGCAAAATAATCATTGGATCGACGCGCGTGGCGCGTCGCGCGGGGAGATAGCAAGCCACCAGCGCTGTTGTCACTAGGGCGACTGCGGCCAGTGAAAATGCCAGCGGATCCGTGGCGCTCACGCCAAAGAGCAACGTGGAAATGAGGCGCGTCAGTGCCAACGACGCCACAGTGCCGATGGCCGCTCCGAGGAGCGCCAGCCGCATTCCCTGGCCAACGACGAGCCGCAGAATGTCTTTTGACGTAGCGCCCATGGCCATGCGAATTCCCATCTCTTGTCGGCGCGCCGAAACTGTGTACGCCATCACGCCGTAAATTCCGATCGCCGCGAGCAGCAGAGCAAACCCCGCGAAGAGTCCAACAAATTGCGCGATGAGCCGCGGCTGCGCCACGGCAGTGCTGACGACTCGCTCCATGGTGGCGACTCCCGTGATCGGCAGACTCGGGTCGATTTCGGCAATTTTGGCGCGCACCGCAGCGACGAGCGCCTCCGAACTGGCCGGCGCCGCGACGATCAGAGTCGTGGCCGGCCACGGATTTTGCTCCAATGGCAAATACGTCTCCTCGACATTGACGGCGCTCAAGGCACTGAACTTCACGTCGGCGACGACACCGACGACCTCACGCTGAATCATATCGCGCGAATTGGCAAGATGCTTTCCAATGGGGTTCTGATTCGGCCAGTAGCGGTCGGCTATCGTTTGGTTGACGATCACGACCATCGGCGCGCTGGCATTGTCCCGGTCGGTGAAAGCGCGTCCCTGCAGCACCGGCGTGCGCACCGTCCCAAAGTAATCCGCGCTTACCTGGCGGAGCGCCGTTGTGGGATCTTTCCCGACGCCCTGGCACACTATGCCTTCGGGACAGAAATAGACAAAGCGGATTGGCCCAGCAAGCGGCAGGTAACTGGTGAGGCCCGCGGATTCGACCCCCGGAACCGATTTCACGCGTTCCACGAGTTGCCGGTAAAAGAGCACCTGATTTTCTGGTCTCGCATAACGATTTAATGGAAGATTGAGAGGAAACGTCACCAGATTTGCTGCGGAAAACCCCGGATTCACACGCATCAGGCGCGAAAAACTTTCGATGAGCAATCCTGCACCCGTAATCAGTACGAGCGCGACAGCCATTTCTGCGACAACCAGCAAGCCCCTCAGTCGGCCCCGATGACCTCCCTCGGAGGAGCCGCGCGAGCCCTCTTTCAACGCCTCCTGCAATCCTCTTCCCGCCAGTTGCAGGGCAGGTACAACGCCGAAAAGGATCCCCGTCACTCCGCACAAGAGCAATGAATAAAGAAGTACGGACGCATCGAGCTGCGCCTCCGCCAGTCGTGGCACGGATCCCGGACTAAATGCCCGCAAGGCCGGCAGACCCGCCCCCGCCAGGCAGACGCCCAGGATTCCCCCGAGAAAGGAAAGCAGCAAGCTTTCGAGTAAGAGCTGCCGCACTAACCGCGAACTAGACGCTCCCAGGGCCTTGCGAAGTGCGATTTCGCGTTCGCGGGAGGTGGCGCGCGCCAGCAAAAGATTTGCAACGTTGGCACACGCAATCAGCAGCACAAAACCGACCGCTACAAGTAGCACCGCCAGGCCCGATCGCAGCGTGCCGACCAGAGTGTCCGCGAGAGGCGCGGTGGCGATCCCGAGTTTGCTGCCATCCGCAAAGCCGGCGAACTGGCTGCGGTAGCGCGCGTCGATGGTGTCGACTTCCGCCTGGGCACGCGCCACGGTCTCGCCCGGCTTGAGCCGCGCAACCACGCTCAGGTAGCCTGCGCCCGTGCGGACCTGTTCCGGTTTCAAGAAGTCGGGGTCGGAAATGCGCGGAAGCCAGACGTCGGGCTCCGGGTATTGGAGCGGGAAACGGAAACTGGCCGGAAGTATTCCGACGATTATCGCGGGTCTGCCGTCCATGGTGAGCGTTTTCCCCAATACACTGGGATCTGCGGCAAAGTGGCTGTGCCAGAATCCATCGGTGATGATTGCTACGTCCGCAGTACCGATCACTTCCTCTTCAGGGAGAAACTCACGTCCCCAAGCCAGTGAAATTCCTAGGATCGAAAAGAGGTTGCGCGAAGTTCGCGCCGCATTGATCGCTTCGGGCTCCCTCTGTGTCAACAGGCTAAGCGTCGACCCATAGTATGCTCCGATGTCTTGAAGCGTGTGGTTCTGCTCGCGGATCTGAGTAAACTTCGTGTAAGAAACAAGGATTCCCGAGGCTTTAGTCCGAAGGTCCTCACCCGATAGAAATAACAACTGGTTGGGATTCCGGAATGGCAGCGGTGTGAGCAGCACCGCGTTGACGACGCTGAAGATTGCAGAATTCGCGCCGATCCCAAGCGCCAGCGTCAAAACAGCCACAATCGTGAAAGCGGGATTTTTGACGAGCATCCGGGAAGCAAATTTGATGTCCTGCAGAATCGCTCCCATGATCCACCTCCACGGGCGGCGGAACAGCTTTCTACGGCGTTAGACACGGCCTTCGTTACGCAGTAAGCATCCAAAATGGCGCCGAGATAGCAGAACCGGTGAACTTCGCCGCGTTTCTTTGCGAAGACGCGCTATCAATGGACTTCGTTTCTGTAAATTGTTCCTCCCTTCATCACAAATTTTATATTTTGCAACTCTTTTATGTCTTTCAGCGGGTCGCCGCTCACGGCCACCAGGTCCGCCCACTTACCTGCGACGCATTTTTCGAGATCCTCCCTCAAGGACGCAAAGCCTATCAGAGACGGCCAATTTCGTCGCCTATGGGATCGTCTGGACGAGATTGGCACCGTTGCGTTCCAGGAATCCTCCATGCAAATATCGACAACGGAGCGGGCTTCGGCTAACATCTGGCGCGTAGGGTCCGGCGAGACGCGCGACGCAAGGACGTGCTGGTAGTTGCTTTACATTTGGATCGCATTTGTCTCGCGCGGAATGGTTGTCTCTTTCTGAAGTTACCGTGACTAGGAACTGCACTTTTGGGAGGGAACTTGGGGCAGTCGTCTCTAATTAGTCCTCCGAGCCATTCCGTGGGGGAAGACGCGAGGCGCAGCACGCGCATTGAGCGGTCCGTACCGCTGATCGTCTTCGGTCAGAACCGTATGGGCGAGCCCTTCGTGGAGCGCACCGTCTCGACCAGCCTGAACCTGCACGGATGCCGGTATCCCTCGCGGCACGACTACGGCGTTGGCTCGTGGGTTACCTTGCAAGTCGTCGGATTGAGTGTCGAGCCCAAGCCCCCGGCGGTGCGCGCGCGAGTGCGGTCAGTCCACACGTCCCAGAGTTCGCGGGAACTGCAGCAAGTCGGCGTGGAGCTGGAAAACCCTGGGAATGTTTGGGGAATCGTTACGCCGCCCCAGGACTGGATGAGTTCCGGAACAACAAGCGCGCCGCGAGCCCAATTTGCAACCGCAGTGGCGCCTGCTCTCGAAGATGCCCCGCCCGTGACTGTGGAAGTCAACGAGCCACCAGTGAATAGTGAACACAGAATGGCCGAGGTCGCCACATTCCCTTCTCCGTCGCCGGCGGTTTCAAATCCGCAAGCGCCAAAGCTTGCTGAGACTCCCAAAGCACAGCGCGTCGTCATTACACCGGACGGACTTATCGCGGCGCTGCAAGGAAAACTGCAGCAAGCGGCGGAGAAGGCAGTGCAAGCGGCGGTGGCCAAGCAAGTCGGTGAAGCGGTGCGTGAAGCGCTCAGCTCGATTGACGATGTGCGCAATTCCAGTGTGCGCGAGATTCAGGAACTTTTTCCCACACGCGTCGAAGCTATGAGGCTTTCCACGAATCAGGAGTTGGGCGGCGAGATCGCCTCTCACCTGAAGGAGCAAATGGAAAAGTACCGCGGCCAAGCGGAGGAAATGGCGCAGCGCCTGGAGAAACAAGCGGCTGAGTTACGGCGCGAACTGGCGAACTCGCAGGAATTTGTGGAAAGAATGATGCGCGAAATGCAGCCGCAGATCAATGCCCGCCTGAACGAAGCAGTAGCCCGGGCGGCATCGGAATTCGAAGGAGCGACGGCCCGCACCGCACACCGCCGCTATGAGCTCATGCTCGAGAATACCCAGGCCGTGACGCAGGAAGCGCTCCTGAAGCTCGATGCCCGCTCCGCGGAAGTCCAGGCGCTGGTGCAGAGCGCGGTGAATTCCGCTTTGGGAACATTCCAGAGGCAGACGGACGAGCATGCGGATGCGGTCTTATCAGAGACCACGGAACGTGCCGAGTCTGCTCTCTCCTCTCTCGACGCGGAAAGCCGCGCCACCTGTGAAGCTCGCCGCCTGGCATTGGAGACCGAAGTTGCCCGCGCCGCTGAGCGATCCACGGACCAGTTCCGCAAAGGAATGAAGGCTTTCCTGTACTCCTGTTTGGTGGCTGCCGTCAGCGCCGTGGATGAACATTCGAAATCCACCTTGGACGGGCTCGTCAAGGACAACGGGAAGACCCTGTTCGAATCAGACAGCGATTCGCGCACGGAAGAGGATGGGAAAATCATTCCGGGTACCGACATTGACCCACTCACCCATTGAACGGCAGCCGCCCGGCCGGGCCGAAGAATGATGCGGGCTGCCACAAGAAATCTCTAACCCCAGAAAAGAAAAAAGCCAACCGCACTCTCGAGCCGGTTGGCCTTTTTCTTCGTTCCTATCGTCGCCGAGACTGTGACAGCCCTGAAGGAGTCAGGACAGCGGTCCCTGCGTGTGCTCTGGCTGAGGCCAGAAGTTCGTTAAATCGTCAGCGCGCTGTCGCGGAACCCGGACGCCGAAATGGCCTCCGTGCCGCATCTTCGATCGCGTAGATACCCTGCCGCGTGGCCACCATGACCGGATGCCGACTGTCGGCCACCCGGTCAACAGCCAATGCCCAACCCCGATGCAGCATGTACAAGGTTCCTGCCACAAACGCGAGGGCTGCAAATCCTACCGCAAACAACGCGAACACGGCCAGCAATTCCCATACGAAATACACCTGCAGCGAGACCAGCGCTGCCAGAAACATCCACATCCACTTTCGGCTCTTGTCCTTGGTCTTCATCTTCGCTCTTTCCCCCGTACACTACCCATTAACTCCGACCGCTGCCTTTTGTTTCGCTTCCCCGCTCTCTTTCCACTGATTGGATGCGCCAACCTGCCCGAAGGTCCAACCCACCCTCATACCTGTCCCATTTGACACCTGTGGGGGCCCAAAAGCGATGGTACACAAGGCACATTTTGAAGCCTAAACCAGTCTCCTAGTACGGCTATTCTTCCCATCAGAAATCCATAAGAAGCACAAAACAAAGATGTTACATGCGCTTCGACTTTCGCCCTGATTTTCGCCTCTTTTTCCCTGTACTAGCTGTGGAAAACCTGTACCTTCGTACAGGCGTTTTCGGGCTCCCTCCATAGTGAATCCTGGCTCCCCTGCCGTTTCAATTAAACTCATTTGCAAACAAAAACGCGTTGCCCCGGCTAGTCCCCGGCCGCAACGCGTTCTCTTTTCTCGAAAGGCTTTTTAGGCTTTTTTCACCTTTCGCGCGATCCACACCAGGATCACCGCCCCAACAAACGCAACGATAATCTGTCCGATCAGGCTGTCCGCATGAAGCCCCAGCAAGCTAAACACAAAGCCCCCAACAACGCCGCCTACAATTCCCAGGACGACGTCCATCACCACGCCGTATCCCCCGCCCTTCATCACGTTTCCGGCAAGCCAGCCGGCGATCAACCCCACCACGATCCAATAGATTAGTCCTCCCAAGATTGCCTCCTCACTGTGTTTGCGCGAACAGTCCCCATGGTGCGCGTAACGCCTGGAACGCGCCTTGCCCAACATCAACTGCGCAGCTTACACTGACTCGAAAGAAAACTACAAAGCTGTAACGGGGCGTTGATGACTTCTCGCATTCGTTTGCTCTTTCTGTCGTTGTTGGCGCTGGCTCTGAACGGCGCGGCCTGCTCGAAGTCCCCTTTGCAGAGTGACTCGGCCTCCTCCAGAAAATTCGGCGCTCGTCCCACCATCGTTTTCATGACCGATTTCGGCACCGCGAACGATTCCGTGGCCATTTGCAAGGCTGTCATGCTCGGTATCGCTCCCGACGCTCGCATCATGGACATCACGCATCAGGTGACCCCTTATTCCATTGAAGAAGGCGCGCGTTTCCTGGAAGCCGTTTCCCCTTACTATCCCGCGGGCACCGTTTTTGTAGCGGTAGTCGACCCCGGAGTCGGCACCTCGCGCAAAGCCGTCGTCGTCAAATCAAAAAAGGGCCAGTATTTTGTCCTGCCTGACAACGGCCTGATCACTCCCGTAATCGATCGCGACGGTCTGGCTTCCGCGCGCGAGATCACCAATCCCAACTGGATTATTCAGGCTCCGATTTCCTCCACTTTTCATGGCCGCGACATTTTCTCTCCTGCGGGCGCGCACCTCGCCGCAGGATGGGAATTCAACCTCGTTGGCCCCGAAGTCCCTCAACTCGTCCGCCTTACTCCCAAGACTTCCACTGCCACTGCCAACGGCATCGCCGGCGATATCATCGCGCTCGATGATCCTTTCGGCTCCCTCATTACCGATATTCCCGGCGACGAGTTCAAGAAACTCGGCTACAACCCCGGTGACAAATTAAGGGTGGACATCAACAAGAAACCGATAGCCCTTTTTTATGTGAAGACTTTTATGGATGTCCCGGTCGGCGATCCGCTTCTCTACATCGATTCGCGCGGCCGCGTCGGCATTGCCGTCAATCAGGGCAACTACTCGAAGAAGTTCAACATCGAGCCTCCCGGCACCATCTTCATCCCACGCAAAGGCGCCCCTCTCAAGGAAAAGTAAATAGCTGTGCATCGTGAGGCGGCCCGCGGAGCTCCGGCACGGGAGATTTTAGGGAACTTCTCCCTCTCCCTGTCGTATCACTCTGTTAGGTAGCCAAACAAAAGTGTGCCCTTTCAATGAGCTGGTATTCGCGGGGGTAAGCCATGCAATCCTTTAAAAACGAGCTCAAGCAAGTCCTCCGCAGGCTCGGTCGTGCCCCGCTGTTCACGGTCATCACCCTTGTCACGCTGGCCGCTGGCGTAGGGGCCAACACCGTTGTTTTCAGCGTCCTCGAAGGCGTCCTCCTCAAGCCCTTGCCATATCCCAAACCCGATGAACTTATCGGGGTTTGGCTCACTGCACCCGGCATCCAGCTCAAAGAATTCGAGCTGTCGCCCTCCGACTACTTCATCTTCCGCGAACAAAACCGCACCCTCCAGGACCTCGGTCTTTATGCGGGCGACTCCGTGAGCGTGACAGGCATCGCCGAACCGGAGCAAGTCCGCGCCCTGCGCGTCACGGACGGCACTCTTCCGCTCCTGGGCATTCCTCCCTTGCTGGGCCGTAGCTTCACCAAACAGGATGATTCGCCGGGCGCCCCCGAAACCGTCATGCTCACCTACGGCTATTGGCGTCGCAAATTTGGTGGCGATTCCTCAGTCATTGGCCGCAACATCATCGTGGATGGCAAGAGCCGTCAAATCATCGGTGCCCTACCTCAGCGATTTCATTTCTTGGATCGGGCGGCGGGTAACGAAAGGCAACAGGAGGGGCACCGAATAGTCTTTGCCATTGGCGCGGCCCTGTGACATAGTACGTAATATCACTACATTATGGAGCGATTATGGAAAAGCCTGTTTCTGCCGCTGATGCAAACCGCAAGTTCTCGAAGCTCCTCCGCACAGTCCGCGAGGGGCATAGCTATGTCGTAACGTCGCACGGCAAAGCGCGAAAGACCTTTGCGCTTTCGTGCCTTGCTGAGTATCATCCGCGGTACCGCGGAGAATCGAATGTG
>WNFL01102185.1_pt2 | contig 36569 bp, 32 predicted proteins | sample 5400361 | NCBI WGS metagenome assembly WNFL01 (sample SAMN13153351, study PRJNA577476) | soil metagenome | isolation source: 40 cm soil on Douglas fir-dominated hillslope | place: USA:California | collected 2013-09-17
GAATCCGGATGGCTGAATTGGAGCCGCCAAATGTATAGGCCGATATAGGCGGAGAATGCGAATCCTTCGGCGAGGCTGAAAATTCTACGGTTTTCGTTCGGCAACATAGCAGGTTCGGGCCGGCGTGAGACAATTATAACGCTGACTCTGAATCATCAGATGTCACTGCAGATGACATGGTTGCGCGCAACATGAGTGAAGCGAGCTGCTAATAATGGCACAGACGCATCGAGTACTCATCCTGGGAGGCGGGTTCGGCGGCTTGAACGCCGCGCAGAAGCTCAAACGCGCTCCCGTGGAAATCACGTTAGTGGATCGTCGCAATTTTCACCTCTTCCAGCCGCTGCTTTATCAGGTAGCCACGGGATCCCTTTCGCCGGGCGAAATTTCGGCGCCTTTGCGCGGCGTTCTTAGCAAGCAGAAGAACACGCTGGTGCTGCTGGGGGAGGCCGCGGACATCAATCCTGATACTAAGCGGGTGAGAGTGCGCGATGGCGCTTGCCTCGAGTACGATTCGCTGATCGTGTCCACCGGCTCTAAAACCTCTTATTACGGGAACGATGAATGGCGCGAATATGCGCCGAGCCTGAAAACCGTCGAGGAGGCTACGGCTATCCGGCACAAGATTCTCTATGCGTTCGAATGGGCGGAGCGCGCTGCCACGCACGCGGAAGTCCACGCATGGCTCACGTTCGTGATCGTGGGAGCAGGCGCGACTGGTTTGGAATTGGCCGGGGCGCTCGCGGAAATCGCCAATGAAACGCTGAAGAACGATTTTCGCCGCATCAACCCGCAAGACGCTCGCATTATCCTGATGGAAGGGGGAAACCGCGTCCTGGCCGCTTATCCCCCGGATCTTTCGGAAAAAGCCGAACGTTTGGTGAAGCGCTTGGGTGTCGAGGTGATGAAGGGCGTGATGGCCACCGCGATCGATGGCGACGGCGTCGCCTACAAACGCGGCGACACGACAGAGAGGCTGGCAGCCAAGACCGTTCTATGGGCAGGCGGCGTGATGGCCACGACCTTCGGAAATAAACTAGCCCAGCGCACCAAAGCGGACACGGATCGCTGCGGCCGCATCAAGGTCCGTCCAGATCTCACCATCCCGAATTATCCGGACATATTTGTGGTGGGCGATCTGGCCGCGGCGCAAGGAAAAGACGGTAAGGCTCTACCTGGCGTCGCCCAGGTGGCCATACAAGGCGGCGATTACGTCGCGAGCACGATCAGCGCTCGGTTGAAAGGTAAGACGGACGTGCCGGCGTTTCATTACTTCGACAAAGGGGACATGGCGGTCATCGGACGTGCCGCCGCCGTGGCTAATATTTTTGGCTTGCATTTCTGGGGTTTGCCAGCGTGGCTGATTTGGCTATTTATCCACCTCTTGTACCTTGTGGAGTTTCAGAATCGCGTGATCGTTTTTATTCAGTGGGGATTTGAATATTTCACCTTCAACCGCGGGGCGCGCCTGATCACCGGTGAGGGCGGAGGCCAGCTCAAGGGGCAATCCGACGCCCCGGACAACCCGCCCCCTTGTTAGACCCTCAAAGCTACAAGTTCTCCTGTATTGTTCGCGATTGGGCTGAGCCCAATGATATGAGCGTCGCGGAGCTGCGGTAGGGGGCATTCCGCATAATGTGGTGCGTTGTCCAGAACTTCAGGTCTTTGTTTTGCGTTGGCGTTGCCGCTTTAGCGGTGTGCCTGTTTCCGAATCTTGCCGTTCCGGCTCTTGGCTCAGACTCCAAAGCGGATACTCAAAATCCGGATGCTTTGGTGCGCGAGGTTCTCCGTAACGAAATACAAGCGCAGTTGAACGATAAATCTCTCTGGTGCTATCGCCAAGAAGAACAGGAAGATGGCAGGCCGAGCAAAGCCGTGGAAGTTTGTCAAACAACGGACGGTGACCTTGAGCGCGTGGTGGCCGTAAATGGCAGGGAACTGGATGCCGCGCAAATGCGGGCGGAAGATGAACGCATTCAAGCATTAGTCGCGCATCCGGAGCAGCTCAGGGCCAAGCAAAGGAAAATGCGCGAAGACGCCGAGCAAGAGCGCAACCTGTTGGCGACCTTTCCCGAAGCTTTTCAGTTTCAGTGCGAGGGCGAGTCCGAAAATCTGGTTACCTTGCGATTCCGCCCAAATCCGGCATTTCGGCCTTCCACGCGGTCAACGCAGGTGTTCCATCACATGGAGGGAACGTTAACGCTGGACGTCAGACAGAAGCGCCTGGTGGAAATCAATGGCCGGCTGACCAGCGAAGTCAAATTCGCCGCGGGTCTGCTTGGCCATTTGGACAAAAACGGCACATTTTCAGTACGGCAGAAAGAAGTCGCTGAGGGCCATTGGGACCTGAGCTCCATGAGCGTGCACATGGACGGTAGAGCTCTCTTTTTCAAGACTATTACCGTACTGGAGAAGAAAAACCATGTCGACTACAGGCCGTTGCCTCGCGGTGTTACCCTGCAGCAGGCCGCCGACTTTCTCAGGAGTGATTTTGACGTTCACACCGCGTCGTCTTCGGGCAAATGAGCAGCACGGCCTCTAAGCCGTAAGGGCTGTACGCCTAGTGACATTTCCCGCTGCCTGAATCCGTAAAGCCTTTTCCCGCCTCCGGAACAAACTGCCAATCGTAGGTTCCCGTGCGCAGTGTTAGCTTTAGCACTCCGTACGCATCCGCGTTTCGCGATTCGCTGTTCGGCTTGGCAAGCACCACGGGGCGGTGATTTTTTCCGCCGGTACCCACTACGAACTCACGAATTCCGCGCGCCGCATCGCTCCCGCCGTCCGGATTTTGTGGCGCGAATCGCTCGTAGTTGTGGTCGTGACCATTGATTACGACGTCCGCATTCGCCTCGTAAAGCGCCTGCCAAAGCGGCTTCATCTCGTAATCATTCCCATGCGCGCTGCCGGAGCTGAACAGCGGCTTGTGCCAATACGCCAGGGTGCAGGCAGCCGGATGCGACGCTAAATCCGCGCGCAACCACTGTACCTGGCGCGAAGCCGCCCCGCAGCCCCCAATGTCCGCGCATTCGCTGTTGAGCACGACTATGTGCCAGGTTCCTAGCTCGTAACTGTAATAACCGTATTTCGGGTCTCCAGCGGCCGCGCCAAAATAATCGAAGTACACCGTTGCGCCTGCAGAGTGGAATTCGTGATTGCCCGCGGCCGGCCGCGTGCGGCTCCTCACGCGCCCCCATGTTTTGTCGTAGCAGGCGAAATTTTCCTTTGTGCCGTCCGGATACGCCAAATCGCCCACGGCCATGACTGTGCCGGGAATTTGCTCCAGCAATTTCGCCGTCGCCTCGGCACCGGAGAGATCTTTGCAATCCGCGATATCGCCGGCTCCGACAAGCACCGCCGATGCGTCCGCCGCAGGCTGATTTGTCGGAACGTTCGCATCCGTGCTCGACAGAGCGAATAACCCCACAAAGATAAAGAACACACCCGCACACCATCTTGACTTCATCAAAGTCCTCACTCTCGCAGTCTATGCAAGCCGACCTTAATGCAGCCTAAATTCTTCGCTGCAACCGCAGTGAACGGAAAAGAAAAAAGCTCGCGGCGGAGCTGCGAAACTCCGCCGCGAGCTTTCTGAGGGCTACTTTTCGTGCACCGGCGACCACCTGAACCCCGCTGCAATGGTCGGCCCATAGTATTCCCGCTGAATCATGAACTCCGGGCTGCCCTGATAGAAGCCGAAAACCTCGTTCGTCAAGTTCAGCCCGTACATGACGAAGTTGAGTCCGTGCGCCAGCCGCACGCTACCCTGCGCGTCTACTTGCAAATGGGAATAGAAGTAGCCATCGCTAAACGGTCCCTTGAGCCCACCCGCGGTTACGCTGGACGGGGTGCCATCCAATGCGGGAGTACCGTCTTGGTATGTGTAGAAAGCAATGTTCGCTTGGTTATAGGAAAGACCGACGCGGAGCGAGATTCGCCCACGGTCATATGTCGGACTGATGTTCCAGGTATTTGGAGCATTGCGTAGAAGTCGCGGGTGATCCGAGCGTCCCGGCAGCCCATTGGCTCGCGATGCTGTGTAGCCATAGTTTGCGGAGATGCCTAGCCCTGCAAGTTTGCCGGGAAGGAACGTTAGATGCTGCAGGTAGGCCGCTTCGAATCCAGAGATCCATGCGTCTCCAGCATTGATCGGCTGCGTGACGGTGTAAGTCCCTGGAGGTGCAATGGGTGACGGCTGAAAATTTTGGAGCACGAAGCTCTGCGTCACGATAGGGTCCGTCAACCGTTTGTAGAAGTAACCGGCTGAGATTATGCCGAACGGATTGAGATAGTGCTCGACCAGCACGTCAAAATTGTCTCCCGTTTCCGCTTTCAGATTCGGGTTGCCCAGGGTTGCCGTATTCTTCTGGCTGCCCGGGCTACTGTTGGTCGTAAAGGTGACGGATTGAGCGATGTCTTGCGGGTCAGGTCGTGAAAGTCCGCGGCCATAAACAAGCCGTAGGTTGGTATTGGGAGTGAAAGCGTATCGTAGCGAAACGCTTGGAAGGATTTTCACGTAAGAGCCGCTGGCTTTGTCCGAGAGAGTGCCAGTCCCCTCGTCAAACGATACCGTATCTAGTTGCGTGCCTTCAAACCGCACGCCTGCAACCACGCGAACACGGCTGCTAAAATCAATCGTGTTCATCAGGTAGCCGGCGGACACCCGCTCCCGGAGATTATAGTTCGCCGGATCGACGCCTTGCGTGCTCGAGACGTTGAATGCAGCCAAATTGCTGTTAATGAAGTCCCGGACCGCTTGATAGCTCGGGTTGTACCCGAGCTTATAGCTGCCGTTGTAGTAGTCGCTGCCTGTGAATGCGTTCGGGAATTGGCTCAGGAGGACGGTTCCGTTCGGCCTGAACCTCACATTATACGTGTCATCGAACTTGTGGGCGTTCCGAAATCTGCCGCCCACCTCGATGGTCGCCTGGCGCGAGCCGATGTGATAACGTTTGGCCACCGCGCCAGTGGCCTGCAAATTCAGTTGCGCGCTCAGCCCGTGGCCAACTTGTGTCCGGTTTAGCGTGAAGGTAGATGGATCGCTCGCTTCCGCGTAGCATGCCGGCGTCCATTGCGGCCGGTAAATGTCCTTGGTCGCGGCGGGATCGTATTGGCAATTGCTGCTCGCTAGCGTGCTGTCGAAGCTGGCGAATCCGGCAGCGTTGTTCATATTTCTTGAACGTGAGACAGCCGCATCCCACGAGAACCAGGTGCTCGTTTGCACGTGCTTGCCACCAATAAGCAGGCTGCCGATGGCGATGTCCGGCCGACGGTTTGAGTTGTTAAAGGACGGCGTGCCGCCATTGCTGCCCAACAAATTTGCGTTCGGCGTATTATCGTTGAACGAATAAACCCAACGGTCACCGTAATTCTGGAAATCCGAATACAGCAAGCGCGCGTAGATGTTTGACCCTTCGCCAAGCTTATAGTCCGCGCTGCTCGCAAGACCCCAACGCGTTCGGTAGTAGCGATACTCGCGAATGTCGATGGAGTCTTTCCACAGGACTCCATTGTTTAGATCAGAGACCGGCTCAATGTCGTCAATCCCGCGTCCACTCCAATCGTACGTGCCGCCGAAAAGGAGCCCGAGACGCTTGTCTGTACCGAAACGCTTACCTATCGTTCCGGCAGTTTCGTATTGTGGCCGGCCTCCGAGAATAGGCATGTATCCGCCCATTCCGCTCAGCGCCACCGTGGGCCGCTCGCTTGCTGTCTTGGTTACCAGATTGATCGAGCCACCGATCCCGTCCGCATCTTGATTTGCCTGCAGCGTCTTGCTGATTTCTACGGATTCCACTAAGTCTGCCGGAATCGCGTCGAATTTAATCTGACGCACGCCGGATTCAGGGGAAGGAACGTTCACGCCATCGATCGTAGTGTTGGTGAGCCGCGGAGCTGTTCCGCGCACCTGCACGTATTTGCCTTCGCCTTCATCACGTTCGATGCTGACGCTCGGGAGCCGCCCAAGAGCATCGGCCATATTTGCGTTGGGTAAGCTGCGAATCACATCCGATGGCAGCACTTGCACAATGTCATCGGCGATGCGCTCGCGGTTGATCGCTGCCGCTTCTCCCGCCGCTCTTTCCGTCGTCACCAACACTTCGAGGTTCACTGATCCAACTTCCAGTTTCGCATCCACGCTCTGCGTCTGGCCTGCGGCCACAACCACGTCCATCTTGAGCGGCGTGAAGCCGAGATACGAAACCTCGACGGTATAAGTGCCCGGCTCGAGGTTGTTGACGAAAAACTGCCCTTGCGCATCAGAAACAACGCTCGCGCCGTTTTGCTCCAAGATTATTTGCGCGCCTACCAATGCGCCTCCCGATGGATCCGCCACGCGACCCCGGATTGCGCCTTTGCTGCCCTGTGCTGACGCGTTCAGCGAAAGCAGTAAGCAAGCGGTAATCACCACTAAGCTCTTAAACGACTTCAAAAAATACATTACACCCCTCCCCGTGAAGTCCCAGCCGCCACACCCGGTCAGCTGGAGAACGTTCCTCAGAGCGCAAAGGCTGCGCCCTAAGCTTTATAGGCGATGGCTTGTGAATGTCTCGTGAATGTACGTTAATGCTTGTTTAAAATTGCCGCGCACTCGGAATCTGGCCGCGCCACTTGACAGATTCAACTCGCGACACCATTTGGTGCCCATTACTGGTACATTGTGTGTGGGGAACCATGCCGACCCGTATAATCCTGGCCGACGATCATGCCTTAGTTAGGCAGGGCATTAAGTCCTTACTCGAGCGAGAAGGACTCCAAGTTGTCGCAGAAGCTGCCGATGGACGAGAAGCCATCCGCCACGCCGAAGCGCTCGCGCCTGACGTTGTAGTGATGGACATTGGTATGCCCATGCTCAACGGCATGGAAGCTGCCCGCGAACTCGCGCGCTGCTGTCCCAAGGTCAAGCCGATTCTCTTGACCCAGCACGATGAACCCCAATACGTCTCCGCGGCCCTGAGCGCCGGCGTCAAAGGCTACGTCTTGAAGAGCCAGATTTCCGGTGAATTAATTCACGCCATTCAACAAGTTTTGCGTGGACACGTTTATCTCAGTCCGGGCATCTCCGGCGCTGTCATGGCGGCCTACAATTCCAAACAGCATCCCGTCGACCCGTTGACCTCGCGCGAGCGCCAGGTGCTGCAGTTGATCGCTGAAGGGAAATCCACGAAGGATGTTGCCGCGCTCTTGGGTGTCAGCGTGAAAACCGCCGAGTCACACCGCTCGCGACTGATGCAGAAGCTCGACATACATGAAACCGCCAGCCTGGTTCGCTACGCCGTGAAACACGGCCTCGTCCAAATCTAAGCGGACATCGAGCCAACGAAAAAAAGGTAAGAGAGAAAAGCGATCAAAAGAACACTGCGCTGAAGGCCGTTCAATTTAGCGCCGGAATATCGTTCCTTAGCGGCCGAGGGTGGCGAGGTCCATCTCCGCATTAGCTGCGTCACTTTTCCCTTCAAGCTAAGCCGCTGCAATACATCGCCTCCAAACCTGGACGCCAGGTTGCATACACTGCAAATGCTGCTTGCGAGCGCGGGATAGGGCCGCCGGCGGAACAACCAAATCTCATCCTCAAGGTAGCTGTCAGTCGCCAGGTACTCTTTGTGCCCGGCGGTGGTTCCAAGATCGTAAAAATCCGGCGTGCTCTCTTTAAAAAGATCTTCCAAAACGAGCAAGAGAAGAACGGTGCCGACTCCGTAGTTCCTCCAAGCGGGGTCCACACCCGCAGCAACGGGACGAAATCTGGCGCAACTTTGCTGTCCCAAAATAAAGGAACAGGGCACGTTGCCGCACGTCAGCAGATAGGATCGCAGCCACCCATTCTGCGCCAAGCGCAGCAGTTCGTTCTTCAACAAGCGTGGATCGCGCGCGGCAATACTCCAACCGAATCGCTTAAACTGCCGCGTCTGTTGAGAAATCCCGTACGCCGCCTCCAAGAAAGCATCGATTCCAGCTGCCTCCGTCACGCGGGTCAATTTTAGCTCGCCGCGACCCCGGAGCATTTTGATTTCGCGAAGCCGGTTCTTCCGCGTCTTGGCAGAAAATCGTTTCATGTAGTCGCTGAACGAACCGTTGAGCCGGATTAACCAATGAGGTAGTGGCCCCTGTTGGCTATAGAAGCGGAAAGATTTCTGGATCAGCAGGCTGCTTTTCAGATAGCGCCACAATAAAGTTTCGGGCCTTACACAGCCCAGATGAATCGCATCGAATTGCCGGGTTAACACGGCACTGAAGATGGAATCGTAGGCAGATTCTTCGTCGGGGACTGGACCCGAAAAACGCGCGACGCGAAGGGGAAACCTGGCTGGAACCCACTCGCCCAGTTGGCCGAAGAGCCGCCGCGTGGCTATCTCAAACCGAACAGGAGCCGTGCTCCGCCCGCTGGTCTGCGAGAGACGTAATTCAACTCTCTCGCGTGTTCGCCCGAGGCAGGCCTCGAACCAGTCATAGCTGCCACCAATCGAGGTCTCGGCTGGGATGTCGACACTATCAGGTCCACCCAATTGGATTCCGCCCGAGACATCACAGCCGCTCAATTGGTTGTCAGTTGTATCCACGCGCTGGGAGGACATTTTACGGTAGCCGAGGACAAACTACGCGGCGCAAGCATACCATGGTATCGGGTGAATACCTTAATTTGAGCCTCTTGGCTAGCTTATGCGCGGCTTTCCAGCGCCAGCTTCAATCGCCCCAAATCGTCCTTCAATTGCTGCTCCGGTTCCTCGCCAAACAACTTCGCAACCGTTGCGCCCAAAATCCCAACCGGCGGCAAATACTGCATGGACACACGAATCACAGTTCCGCCATCGCCCGTCGTTCTTTCAAAGTGCACGGAACCCGCGCTATCGATATCCGGATTGTTGATCGACCTCCAAGCGATGAGCTCGCCCGGCAAATCATTAATAATTTCGGCGTCCCATTCGACTTGTGTTCCCGCTGGGGCTTTCACCACCCAGTGCGAACGCTTGTCATCCGTTTTCGAAACGTTCTTCACATGCTCCATAAACCGCGGCAAGTTTTCCAGGTCGCGCACAAAGTCATACGCCTTTCGCGCTGGCGCATTCACGTGAATCGATCGCTGCACCTGCACGCCCAACTGATGCGGTATTCGCGTCCCTTCACGTTTTCCTGCATGCCCGCTCGTGACCCCCAGTGCCTCATACAGGTGATGCCCGGTCGCGCCATAACTCAGGAGGTCCGCGCCAAGTAGCGCCAGCGCGTCCCGAAACCATGAACGCCGCGAGATGCCAAAAATCAGCAGCGCGCCTCCCGCCAATCCGTAGAGCAATCGCGACTCTGTCCCCATTCTTTTATTTCGTCTCGGAAGTAACCGTTCCATAAAGCTCTCCTCGCTCGAAGACGTGCAACACACGTTTGTTTGCGTCGAGACTGATACTCCGTGCTTTGCCGACGCTGATGCTATCCACTGAATCGTGTAGCAAGCATTAGTTTGGTGGAAAGTTTGGAGTGCGAACGATCTCGTTAATGCTAACGCTTGAAGGTTCACCGCTTTTCGCGCGACGCTTCTTCAATTGACTCAGAATTTCAAGCGAATACCCGATGGCCATCAATTCTGCGCAGGTCGAACGTGGAACAGCGCGGAGGCAATATGAAAATCAAAAGATCAGGTCTCGGTCTGATCACCCTGGGCATTCTGCTTCTCGGAGCGCAACTCGTTCTCTACTTGGGCGCCAAGAACGTCCCGCCGCCCAACAGCGGTGAAATCCATATTGTGCCGAAGGCGCGAATCACGCCGCTGCCGGGAATCTTCGGTGGGCTTTCCCTGATTGGCGGTTTGTCTCTCGTCGCAAGAAAACCCGAAGAAGCAGACGATCCTACTGACGGTCTCACTATTCCCGAGGAAGCAGGCGAGAGAGCCAGAAGAAAGGCGAGCTAGTTTCGGAGTGCGGGTCAGTATCGGAGGCCAATCGTAAACGGAACCATCCTCGTAGGGGATGTGGCCGTTGTCCGTATAATGGGACCGTGCTTCAGCGAAAATCTTGACCCCCGATTCTCCGATGGGCACTTGGAATCCCGCTCCGGCGTTTCCCCCGATGCCATCGCGAATCGCCCTGCCGATTACCACGTTCCCGGGAACCAGCACGGGAAAGAAGGTGAAGAAGAAGGGATCGAATACGGTGACCGCCGCCAATGTCGGCTGCGTGAACTCCACCACGCGGCGATAGTAGCCAACACCTCCAACGGCGTATGGCGTGAATTTGCGTCGAGGAGCGAAGTTCAGCCGCGGCTCGGCGGTGAACGCCCAAATCCGCGCGTTGCCGTCAGGCACCGCAAACTCCCGAAGCACGCCTCTGCTGACGCCAAGCCCGTTGTACATAATCTGCCCGCCGAGCGAGAAGCGGCCGTTGAAATTGTATCCGCCTCCGAAAGAAATGTTCCATCCGTTGTCCAAGCGCCTGTTCAGTGAACCCACTAACGGCGTAAATCTTGCGCCGACGTTGACCGTCCACCGGTGTCCTTCGTCCTGCGCGGCAGCCATTCCGGTCAATGAAGTCAGTAACGTCGCAGCCACCCCCACTCGGATCAAGTACGTGCCCATCTTCTTGAAGAAAATCAATTGGTGCATGGAATTCCCCCTGTCCTTGTGCATGGGATACCTCGCGTTGTCAAAATGTCGACACCTTGGTTGTGTCCAAGTTAGGCAATTACCAATACACTGACCCTCGCGAGTGGGGGCAATACACAATTGTTACGTTCATCGCAGCGGAAAGCTCTGGGTTCTCCTGATGCGCCGGATACGCCATTCCCCCTAGGGCGCGACACTACCGAAGGCGGTAAAACAGATGCGCAGATACCGGGCGATCCAAAGTAGGCTGGAGTACCAGATGATCTGTTTGGACTACCAGATGATCTCTATGGTCACAAACCGTGACGATATGATTAGATGAAATACGGTGAACTCTTCGCAGCGGGGTGACATGACAGAGTAACCCTGGCGCTGCGCGACGGCTCATCGAGGCGCAGAAATGCCGAATCCTTTACAGATTCTGATTGTCGACGATTCCGATGTTACCCGGCGCATTCTCTCTACTATCGTGCGCTCTCGTCAGTGGACCGTTTGCGGGGAAGCGGAAGACGGATGGACCGCCGTCAGAAAATTTCAGGAACTAAAGCCTGACCTGGTTCTGCTTGACCTGGCGATGCCCGACATCAACGGCATCGAGGTCGCGCGCATGATGTCCGGCTTGGACCCCACCGTGCCAATCATTCTTTTTACCGTAATGGATTTGGAAGGCGTTGAGAGCGCTGCGCGCCAAGCGGGAGTCTACGCTGTCGTGTCGAAAGCGCAGTCCTGGAATCTCGTCAAGAGCATCGAGACGGCGATCGCACAATCCCAAAGATTGATTCACTGACGCCGTGACACGGGCCTAGTATAGTTGATCAAAAGTTCTGCCCGTATGATCTGCAGCGTGAATCCACAATGCCGTGCCGAAGAATTCGCGCGGCTCCGGCTTATACGGGCGCGGCACCACGCGGCGCGTCTGTCTTCGTAGCGGCGTCTTCACGTTGCCATCGGAAGCCACTGACTACGAGGATTAATACACGCAGCGTGATCGCCTCAGCGAATTACGGTGTCGTGAACTTTTTTACTGGGCTGATGACTCCGTCGCTCTTGCCGTTGGTCTTGGCGTCCATCGAGTCCACCTTGTAGTAGAAGGTGGTCTTCGGCGGGAGATCTTCGATGCGCACACGGAAAACCGTGTACGGATGGTCCTGATTCAGCCGGATGTGCGATTTTGCGGTCTGCGTCAGGTTCTTGGGATCCGTGCCGTAGTGCACAACCGCAAGGTGCTCGGGCGAGCCCCCAGGGTTGTTGCTAGTCCACGTAATAATGGTCGTATTTTCTCTAGACGATTCGAGCTCTGGTCCTTTGACGATCCGCACATGCGCGGCTCTTCTAGAATTAGGAATGAATTGAGCCGAGGTTGGATTTGAGAGGAGCAGGCTGCCGCTGAAGACCACAACCGCCGATGTCAGAAGCACTCTATTCATATTCACACCTCAAAGAGAATTGACTCACAATAATTAAAGCGAAGAAACCGAGATCGATCGTCGTCCGCGATCTCTGGCTCCGGCTCGTCCGCCGGCATCCCAGGTTCTGCGGGACGGACGAGCCGGAGAAGAGATGTCGTTGGTTTAGGCTTAGGGCTTTCGCAGTCTAGCGTCCTCCGCTCACGGAATTGGCATAGTCGGGAGAGGCGTAACGCCGCAGATCGCCGATGCGCAGGGCGTCAGAGGCGTCGGAGTCGGGATAAGGAAGTTGTTACCTTGGGTGGCCGCCGTACCACCGGACATGCAAGCACCCGTAAACGTGTTGATGTCGGGATACGGTGTAAAGAAGCCATCCGAGAGCGCTTGGAGGAAGGCAACAATCTGGTTCTCCTCCGTATCGCTCAACCCAAGGTGACCAACCGTCATGTCAAGGTTGTTGGCCACCTCGGGCATCGGCCAGCAGTCTACTCTTTCGGTCGTTCCTGACGGGCAGTGCCCGGAAGTTACGTTGAACTTAAACACGTCGCGCGTGTTGTAGAAGTGGACGAGTTGCTTCAGGCTCTTGATATAGCCGTTATGGAAGAACTCCTTCTGGAAGTAAGGCCCAGGGGCCTCGGTAGTAGGACACTGTGGTGGCACCAAGGCGACATTGCGGGCGGTAGACGTCTGAAATTTGCCATCCTGAGTTGGCGCCATGTCTGTCCAGGTATCGTTCGGGCTCGGCGCGGCGCCGAAACCGCTTCGGAGGAAAGTTCCTAATCCCAAATCCCTATAGCCGAAGCCAAAGGGATTGGCGGTGAAGCCGAAGAAATCCGGCGTTGTCTGGTAAAAGAAAGCATCGCTGGGATTCAGGGGCAGGCCGAGATTGGCCACCCCGAAGCAGGTGAACATAGGCCTCAGGCTGGCGGTCGCGCCGGTGTCCGTACCGTTCGGCGCCGTGCCTTGAGGAGGCGGGGGTGTTGGGGCGGTCGACCTGCCGTCCACATGGCAGGAGTTGCAGTTGCCCCTGCCATTGAAGAGCTTGAAGCCAGCCATCTCGTCTGTACTCAACGTGGCATCGCCGGCCAGGAAGGCGTCGAATTTCGACGAAAAGGCACTGACATCGAATGACGCTTCGTATTGATCAAGGGACTCGCCCCAGTGATCATAGATATCGTTGGCTTTGGCGCGGTCCGCAGGACTTAGCTGAATTGGCATGGTGTTCGTACCGAACACTGCAGCCCCTCCTGGGGTATCGCAGATTTGCTCAGTGTTAGATGGGAAGACGATAGTATCTAAGGCATCGCCCCATATTTGAATAAAAAACGGCTTATAAATGGCGGTGGTAAGCCGGAACGCGACGCAAGCCGTGTCCGGAAACATGTGTTCTTGTGTATCGACGGGAGGATGCTGGGCCTGCTCTTCGTCGGGACTGCCTAGCAAGTATCCTGTCGCCCGCGAATCCCAGAAGTTTCCGCCATAAAAGAGCTCCTGCGTATTGTTGAAATTGAAAACAGGAAAATTGGGAGCATAGGTATATCTCTGCGCGGTCCGCTTGCCGGCGCGAAACTGAAATGATCCGGGATACGCGATCATCGTCAGGTTGACGGATGGGATCGGTCCGCTAAAGCCGGCGTACGGCATGTGGCAGAAACCGCAGGCCCTGTTCTGGAAGGGGGACATATTCAGGTCAAAATTCAGGACCTTGCCTAATAAGACGTTTGCCCTTTGTCCGGTGAACGCCAGTGTTGGGGGCTGACCGGTGAGAGTCGGAGGCGTCAAGGCACGCAACTCCCCAAGCGCTTCGGCTTCGATGTTAGCAACTTCACGCTCGACCCTCGCTATCTCGGTGTTGATATCGGCGGGGAGAATCCCCGGCGGGTACGGGTTGTAAGCCGCCGGCATCGGGAGCGGGTTTTGCGCCGATATGGGTACGGTCGGGAACGACAAAAGCAAAGCTAGAACAACTGTTACTGTAACTGTAGTTAATGCTATGAGTCTTCTTCGGTTCATGGGGCCAACCTCTTCTATTACTAATGTTCGAACGTGATTATCGCTGGGCAAATGCAAGGATGGCCGGATGGACGCACCAGCGCACACTTCGACGCGTCACCCGTTTAGAAAATAGGATTGCTCGGCTAGGTAAGACTCGGCTCAATGAGAAAGGCAGTCAGCGTTTTTGCTTCGACTGTTGCGGAGGATGTCGGTTCATCGCCAACCCCTTCCTTGATTAATGTTCGAACGCGATTTTCGCTGGGAAGTCGCTGCGAACGATGCAAAGACGGCGGCAGGATAGGCGCACCACGGCACACTTCGCCGGGTCACCCATTTAAGTTAAGGATTGTTCGGTTCGGTAAGAAAGGCAGCCAGCTTTTTGCTTGGACTGTTGCGGAGGACCTCGGTTCATGGCCAACCCCTTCCGTCATTAATGTTGGAACCTGATTGTCACTGCGAATGATGCAAAAAGTGGCGCGCGGGATAGATACAGGACTGTACAATTTCGCCCGCGTCACCCACTAAATTAAGGATTGCTCGACTCGCTAAGAAACGGAGTCAGCGTTTACTTGGACTGCTGCGGAGGACCTATTCCAGAATCACCTGGGACCCGCGGATTCGCTTGGCACTTGCACATTTCGCGATCCGCTGAAAATCTCAAACTGAACCGGTAGGCAACGGGGACTGTTGCCTTTACAGATCCCGATTTCTGTCGCACTGGATTGGCCTGGCGGATGGAACTCGCCCCCAGCCAATTCGGACAGATCAAAACCACCTCGTGGCGACTTGCTATCTCTCTAAGCGCAACTGAAGCACTGAAGTGATTCAGGCGCACAACAATATCAAATGGCAATTTGCCAGACCACCTACCTTGGCAAATTTTCTTCTGAAGCCGCTCGCTTGCGGGTTCGTACGTAACCTAGAATGGTCTAACATCCCTGTCAATTAGCATAACTATGTACTGCTCCTCACTGTGGAAGGCGCTCGCGTCCACGTCGTCGGCGCAGGAACGTCGACGACATTCCGTTCATTCTGCGGAGCAACGGTTCACGCCTTAACGTGTGGTGAAGTTGTTTACTGGGCTGATAACTCCGTCGCTCTTGCCATTGGCTTCCGTCGACTCAACGGTGTAGTAGTAGGTCGTCGCCGGCTTAAGCCCTTGGATGCGCACGCGGAAAATTGTAGAGGAATGGCTCGGGTTTAATCTGATGGGAGATTTCGCAGTCTGGCTCAGATTATGGGGATCCGTACCATAATGCACGATGCCGTAATGGTCGGGCGTACCCCCAGGGTTGTTGGTGGTCCACCGGATAATGGTCAAATACTCCTTAGCCATTTCGGGTTCCGGACCTTGGGTGATCCGAACGTGCGCGGCTTTTGGAGTCGTTGGACTTACCTGAGCTACGATTGGGCTTGAGGAGAGCAGGCTGCCGGCAGCAGCCGTGATTGCGAGTTTTAGAAGCAGTCTATTCATGTGCAAACCTCACAGCGAAATTACTCGATTCTTAAAAGGGGGCATGGAGGCCGCAGGCGGCCCCCATGCGTCCATGCTTCGCTCTTAGCGTTTTGCGCTACGGAATGGGCTTCGGAGCGGGGAGAGGCGGAACGCCGCAGACAGCCGTTGCGCAAGGCGGAAGTGGCGTCGGAGTTGGGATAAGCACCTCATTACCTTGCGTCGCCGCCGTGCCACCGGACATGCACGCACCAGTAAAGGTGTTGATGTTGGGGAAGGTACTGACGGTGGGGTTAGCTGGGTCGAAACCGTCAGTCAGTCCCTGCATGATGATCACGATCTGGTTCTCCTCCTGGTCCGTCAGGCCGAGATTACCGACCGTCATGTCGATGTTGTTCGGGACCTCGGGCATCGGCCAGCAGTCTACTTTTTCGGTCGTCCCCGACGGGCAGTTTCCGGAGGTGACGGGGAAGGCAAACTTGTCGCGCGTGTTGTAGAAATGGACGAGCTGCTTCAGGCTCTTGATGTAGCCATTGTGAAAGAACTCTTTCTGGAAGTATGGCCCTGGCGCCTCGGTGGTGGGGCACTGTGGCGGCGCCATGCCCACATTGCGCACCGTAGACACCTGCTGCCGGCCATCCATCCGGGGCGCGAGCGGGATCCAGGTCGAGTTCGGATTGGGGGCGGAGCCGAAACCGCTTCGGAGGAAGGTGCCTAATCCCAAATCTCTGTAGCCGAAGCCAAGGGGATTGGGGGTGAACCCGAAGAAGTCCGGCGTGGTCTGATAAAAGAAAGCATCCCTGGGATTCAGGGGCAGGCCGAGATTGGAATAGCCGAAGCAGGTGAACAAAGGCCTCGCATTAACGGCATATGTGCCGGTTTGGGTCTGGCCCGGCGCCAGGGTGGTCCTTTGTCCGTCGATGTGGCAGGAATTGCAGTTCCCTTTGCCGGCGAACAAAATGGCACCGGCAAGCTCATCCGGCGTATAGGTGTACAGCCCGTTTATGTTGGCATCGACTTTCGAGGTGAAAGGGCTGACCTGCGGTGAATCTTCGAAGAAGGAAATGGATTGTCCCCAGTGATTATAAACGCTGTTTGCTGTGGTGCGGTCTGTCGGACTCAGCGCAATTGGCGTCGTGTTCGTGCCGAATACGGAAGCCCCTCCAGGGGTGCTGCAGATCTGCTCCGTGTTTGCTGGAAAAGTGATGTTGAATGAGCCGGCGCCCCATACCTGCTCAAAGAGAGGTCTGTACACAGCCTGGGAAAGGCGGAACGCGATGCAAGCAGTGTCGGGAAAGCCCATTTCCTGAGTATCGACGGGAGGATGCTGCGCCTGCTCGGCATCGGCACTCTGTAGCAGATATCCGGTCGAGCGTCCATCCCAGAAGTTTCCGCCAAAGAGAAGGTTTTGGTCTGGGTAGAGCTCGAGGACAGGATATCTGGGTGAATAGGTGTATCTCTGCGCCGTCCTCTTGCCAGCCCTGAACTCAAAGGTTCCGGGATACGCGATCATCGTGAGATTGACCGACGGGATCGGCCCGCTAAAGCCGGCGTACGGCATGTGGCAGAAAGCGCAGGCTTCATTCCTGAAGGGGGACATGTTCTGGTCGAAATTCATAAGCTTACCGAGTGTTTGTACTCCCTGATATCCGCTACCCTGAAGGGTCGGCGGTTGACCCGTCGGAGTCAGAGGCAGCGGTAATGCGGCCATCTCTCCGAGAGCTTGATTGAAGATGAATTGGATTTCCCGCTGGACCCTTGCTATCTCCGTAGTCAAATCGGCCGGGAGAATCCCAGGCGGGTACGGGTTGTAAGGCGTTGGCGTCGGGGTCGGATTTTGCGCCGATATAAGCACGGTTTGCGACGAGATGAGCAAGGCGGCGACGGCCGTGATGATAAGCGTCGATACTGCTATGAGTCTTCTTCGCTTCATGGGACTAAACCTTTCCGTAATTTATGGTTCGGAATGGATATGAAAGGACGGCGCGCCCGATAGACACACAACGAACTCATTCGACCGCGTCGTCCATGAGGTTAAGGACTGCTCGGCTCGGTAGGAAGAGCGTGATTCGTCGGACTGGTAATTGGTTGGATTTCTGACGAAGGACCTATTGCAAAGTCACCCTGGGTTCGGTGGATTCCCTGGTGCGTGGGCACTCTCGGCGTGAACAACTTCGGCAATCCGCCCAAAATCTCAAACTGACCTGGCAGGTAGCGAGGGCAGTTACCTATGCAGATCCGGCTCTCTATCGCATTGCATTGACGGCGGATGGAACTCGCCCGCCGCCAATGCGGGACAGAGCAAAAAATACATCGTGGCGTCTTAGTATGTTTCTAAAAGCGCTCAAGCACCGAAGTGCTCCAGACGCACAACATCAAATTAGAATTTGCCCGCCCACTTACCTTGGCAAACTCTCTTCGGAAGCCGCTCTCTCGCGGGTTCGCCCCTGAACCTAGAATGGTCTAACATCCCTGTCAATGAGAAAAACTGTGTACTGCTCCTCACTGTAGCCAAGCCGCAAAAGCGGTGCCATCGAGTCCTAGTCCCCAAATTCTCGTCTCATAACCGCTGCGACGACAACCCACAGCGCCCCGCCATAAACCACATACCACACGACTTCCTGCGCGGCGGACACACCCGGAGCGCTCAGCACCGCCAGCGCGCTGGTCGAGCTCGCGTGCCTTAGTTGCGCCAATAGCACGCTCTTCGTTCGCGTGTAAACAAACGCAATCAGTTCGCGCATCGCCGTCATCGACGCGGTGAAGGCCAGGAAGAAGGGAACCAAATACGGGCCGTGCGGAGTCGCCGCTCCCAGAAAATCGATGACCGGCAAGTGCCAGGCTCCCCATAACACACCCAGTAACGCCGCCGAGGCAAACGGCCCCCAATAACGACGCATTCTTGGGAACGCAAAACCCATCCAACCGATTTCCTCGAAAAATCCCGCCAGCAATCCAAATCCCAATCCCGGCAGAAAATGATTTGGCGCATACGTCGGAGAGACAAAAGTTTTTAAGCCATCCGCGCCTGGGCACTAGGCCTCGTATAATTGATCCAAATCTCCGCCGCCATCATCTGTAGCGTGAATCCGATCCAGAATGCCGTGCCGAAGAATTCGTGTGGGACCGGCCTATGCCCGCGCAGCACCGCGGCAGCGAAGAACGTCGCCATGGTCGGATCGTCGCCACGGCCAGTCCATTTGCGTAGCCCCGAATCATCCACTCGCGATGCTGCGCAAACTCGCGCCGCATCGCATGCCGCAGCCCTTTTGCCAGCGCGATCAGGAAGAAGCTTCCGAAGAGTGTGATAGCCGCCCTTTCATCCACACCGCCAATTGTTTTTCCGAATGCCAGAGCCAGCCCGGTAACTCCCACAACCAAGCTAGCCGTCAGAAAAATCCGTCCGGACCAGCGATGCAACTGTGGATATTTCGTGCGTAAGCGCCGCACAAATTGCAGCGGTCCCAACATCATGAAGAGCACCGCGGGCAGAATATGCGCCAACGTCAGCGTTCGCCGATCCGCGAACGCACGATCCAACTCCGCTGCGGGATTATTCCTCGCGGGCACCACCCCCGGCTTTAAAAGCACAATAGTTCGCCGCGCGACCATCACAATCCCAATAAACGCCAGAAAAATCACACAGGCCCACACGAATCGCATAACCGCCCGATTAGGCGTCATAACACGCATTCCCCTACAAGGGATACGCACCCGCCCGCCGATTTGTAACCTCTGTACATCGCCTCGGGCGTATTTTCAAACGTATCTCTTTTTCTTTACGCCGCTCGCCTCTCCGGTTTTCTTTGCATTAGCTTTTTATGTTTCTTGCCCCATTTCGCCATCAACGTTAAGACTGGCACCAGGGTTCGCCCGTAAGCGGTAAGCTCGTATTCGACGCGTTCCCACTTTTTCCCGAACGCTTTCCGTGAAATGATTTGATCGTCTTCTAATTCGCGCAGCTGCTCGGTGAGCACTTTGCTGCTTGCCTCCGGGGCGTGCCGCCGCAATTGTCCAAAGCGCAGCCCTCCTGCTTTTAGCGCATTCACCACGATTGGTTTCCATTTGCCTTCGATTACATCAATCGCCGGTCTGACCGGACAATCGGAAAGCCGCATATCGCACTCCCGTTACAAAATTGTGCCTACTGGACTCGTCCGCCCGTTCGTGTCAAAAACGAATTGCACGAACGCAGTCGAATTGCATGAACGAAGTCGAATTGCACGAACAAACTCGCGTGAAGGAACTCACAGCAACCAGTTACATCAACGGAGCATAGCGCAACTGGACCATCAGATCGTGTGTCAGCTGTTGCTTTCGTTCGTGTGCAGCCCAGGAGAACGTTCAATGATTGTGGAATACACCCGCTACAAGATCGACGAGCAGCGACGCGGCACGTTCGAGAAAGCCTACAAAAAAGCAGTCGAACCTCTCGCAGCCTCCAGCCATTGCTTAGCCTTCGAGTTGTCGCACTGCACCGAGGCTCCGGACTACTACGTCCTCCGCATCGAATGGGACTCCGAAGAAGGCCACCTCAAGGGCTTTCGCTCCAGCGCCGAATTCAAGTCCTTCTTCTCGTCCATCCAGCCCTATGTCAAAGACATCGAAGAAATGCGCCACTACCAGGTCCTGTCAGCCGGCCGGAAACCCACATAGCAATTACCCAGTGGGACAGCCACTTCTGGCTGTCCGCCTAACGACCAGCAAAGTAACCAAGGCAGCGCGGTTAATAGCTGTACGGGATTTCCAGGACTTGCCCTGCGGCCTGGAACTGAAAGCAATACTCGCCCCGGGGATGAATCCAGGGATCGGCGGTATTAACTTTCGGAGCGTCTCGGTTATCCGTGGCAAAACTTGCGCACAGTTCGTATTCATCATTCGATTTTGCGTGATAAACAAATGGCTTGCCCGTGACCGGGTCTTGTTTCAGGGCACTCGGAAGTTTGCTCAGATCGGCCGGAAGCGGTCGGGTTCCCGTCGCCCATCTCTGATTGATCTGTTGTGCAAGTTCCGCGAGAGCGCGCACCGTGCGCAGGTCGGCCTGCGCTAGGCGTTGACTTGCCGGGCTGCCCAGCACTCGAAATCCCAATATGGCCACTACCACGACACCGACAGTGGCCGCGACGGCTGCCCACCCGTCTCTACTCATCTGTTTTCCCTATCGCCAGTGCGCCTTTCTGCAGCGACCCCAGGTAGTACCAGAAAACCCCGCCCGCGATCACCAGCACCACGGAAGTCTTCGCCACAAAACGTCCGGTTAATTCACCGCGCAAGAAATACGTCAAAAACGTAATCAAGTCCCCGACCACGACGCCCGCTGCAATCAGCAGCGCGATATACGTCAGCCATTTTCGTACTGGCGACTCCAGTTTCTCCGTATGAAGCCGCACTTCCCGCAAAATGTAGCGCGTGGTCAGAAGATACAAAGGAAACGCGACAATCATGCACGCCAGAGAATCCGCTATTTGATAATAGCCGCCGGCGTAGTAATTATTGGCCGGGCTAAGCGGATCCCTTATCCAGCGGTCGATGAGTGTGAACATCACCGATCCCAGCCCGATGGTCCACGTTGCCAGCATGGAAAAGCTCAGCAGGTAGAGAAACGCGTCCTTCGCCGAACCCGAACGTTTGTACTCCGGCACGCGAACGCCGCTGTGATTTTCATAGTGGTTCGCAAGCGCGCGATACACGTCATCCTCAGGCCACCCGCGCCCGCGCAAGAGTGCCACCACCGATTCATCGCTAGCACCCTGTCCCTTAGCAGCGTTTAGAAATTCCCGAAGGGCGTTGCTCATCGGCCGCCGATTCTACCGTAACTCCGATCTGACGCGTTAATAGTGTGTATCTCAAACGTGCCGAGGTCAGCCTCGATTTACTATTGACAAATAGTGAGATTCATTATATATTCCGTTATGTCAGCTGGAAGAAACCGTTCAAGTCCTTTCCTTCCTATTACATCCCTGCAACCCTTGCATTATCATGTGATTGCGCACTCTTTTCCGCAACGGCAGCCCGCTATGTCTTCTGTTCTCAATAGCTTCCGCACTCTTTCCATTGCCACGGCGGTGGTACCCCCTTCTGCCTCAAGCTCGGACGTTCAGGTATCAGAGTCGCTATTTGTCTCCTCTCTTTTCATACTGTTGCAAATCCCTTCGCCCGCAACTCTTCTGTTTTCAGATCCATACAAACCCCCGGGGTGTCACCCCAAACCCATCCTTGCAAGACGCCCTCTCGTGAGTAAAATGCCAGCAATGGGCTATTTCCGAATGGACGCCGGTACAATGTTCCGGTCTTGTGTTGCGGCCTTATCCCTGCTGAGCTTGTCTGCGGTATCGCCGTCGATTTTCGCGCAAACTCCCGCGGCCGAGCCGCGCCCCGCGATCATCGTCTCCGGCTCAGTGCGCAACTCTACCGGGGAACCCGTCCCCGATGTCTCCGTCTTTTTTGAAGAGAAGGCCACCGCCGCCGCAGTCGAGACCAAGACAAAGCCTGATGGCTCATTTTCCTTCCTCACCTTTCGCGCCGGCACCTATAGCGTGCGAGCGGAGAAAGCAGGAATGAGTACTCCGGTCACCGCCTCGCTACACTTGTCGCTCGGCGAGAAAAAACAAATCAATCTCGTGCTTGAGACCTCGAAAGAGGTTCCCGCAGCCTCTTCCGGCCCATCCAAAACGAATTCTTCCGCGGCAGCAATGCAATTTGACGACAAGCCCAATTTCACCGTGGCCGGCGTCACCGACTGGACTAATGTCGGCGGACACGGTTCGGACACTAAGCTGCGCACCAGCGAATCTCTCGCCAGAGAAACGGCTGCCCTGAAATCAAGCTCGCCCGCCGAAACGTCCGCGCCTGCGGCCGAATCGCCCAGCACCGCGGATTCGCATCGTCTGGCCGGCGATCGCGCCGAACGTTCGGGCGATCCTCTCGCCGCCGTGCGCGAATACGAAGAAGCTGCCCGCCTGAATCCCAGCGAGGAAAACTATTTCGCTTGGGGCACCGAGCTGCTCCTACACAGAGCCATCAAACCCGCCGCAGAAGTTTTCGAGAAGGGAACTACCGCGCATCCCAAATCCGCGCGAATGCTCGCCGGTCTAGGCGCCGCTGTTTACGCCAGCGGTTCCTATGACGATGCCGCAAGCCGCCTCTGCGCCGCCGCCGATTTGCAACCCGCCGATCCCACTCCTTATCTTTTCCTCGGCAAAATGGAAAAATCCGCACCCGATCCGCTGCCCTGCGCAGCGGAGAAGCTTGCGCGATTCGCGCACGACCAGCCCACAAACGCGCTCGCGAATTACTACTATGCTGTTTCGCTCTGGAAGCGAGGGCGGGGAAGCGCAGACTCCGCATCGCTGCAGCAAATTGAAGCGCTCCTGCAAAAAGCCGTGGCCGCCGACCCCAAACTCGACGAAGGGTTCGTGCGGCTGGGGGTTGTGTATGCCGCGAAGGGAAATTCTCAGCAGGCCATCAGCGCCTACAAGAAAGCTATCGATGCAAATCCGCAGTCGGGTGAAGCGCATTATCGCCTGGCGCTCGCATACAAACGCGCCGGCGAAGAGGAAAAATCAGAGCTGGAGATGCAACTCTACAAGCAAGCTGAGAAAACCGAAACCGCCGCAATCGAGCAGCAGCGCCGCGAAATCCGCCAATTCCTGATCATCCTGAAGGATCAGCCCGTCGGCTCACAGCCGCGCTGAACAAATTTATGGATTTAACAAACTACTCCACCTATGACGAGCGCCACGATTTCCCTGTAGGGGCGCAGCACGCTGCGCCCCAGCTGGCCCAGGACAACAATGTTGGCGAGATCCATTTCAGGGTCTCTCCGAACAAGTCACTTCTTTTGGGGCGCCGCCGAAGAAACAATGCCGCTGCCTTCGCGGACGGTAAGAACTTGATTGACCTTGACCTTCGTGAATCGCTCGACCTTTTGCGTGGTCGGCCATTTCACTTCAATCAAATCGATCATCTGCGCTTTTCCTACGCCGAAGTGCAGCCGCAAATCGCTCTGCGACATGACGCTCGATCCGCTATGCACTTCATCCATCTGCGCATGACTTCCGGTAACGACGCGCACACGCGCGCCAATCGCGGTGCGATTGCATTTTGTGCCAATCAATTTGAGTTTGATCCAGTTCTGCAAATTGCCGCCGTCATTCCGCAGCAGGGAAGGAATGTCGTTCATATTTAAAATCACCGCGTCAATGTCGCCGTCGTTGTCGTAATCTCCAAACGCGGCGCCGCGGCTGGAAAATCGCTCCGAGATTCCGGGGCCCATCTCGGCGGAAACATCTTTGAACTGGCCCTTGCCTAGATTTCTGTAAACGAGCCGCGGATTCTTAAAAGTTTGCCCGATATTTTGCCCGTCAATTTCGGGATAGACGTGGCCGTTGATTTGCATGATGTCCGGCCAGCCGTCGTTGTCGTAATCGACGAAGGCGCAGCCCCACGCGACGTATTGATTATTGATGCCGATGCCGGACGCAAACGTCACGTCGCTGAAAGTTCCGTCGCCATTGTTGTGGTAGAGATTGCAAGTGTCATCGGCAAAATTCGTTTTGAAAATGTCGAACCAGCCGTCGCAATCATAATCGGCAACGCCTATACCCATGCCCGCTTGCTCGTGGCCGTTTTCGCTGTACGCGACACCGGCAATCACGGCGACATCGGTGAACGTGCCGTCATGATTGTTGCGAAATAAAATGCTCGGCTGGGAATCCACCGCAACGTAAATATCCGGCCAGCCGTCATTGTCAAAATCGTAGGAGACGGCCGTGATGGAATATTTGGGCCCCGGTTTCAAGATTCCGGATTTCTCGGAAACGCTCCGGGCATTCCGCGCGGCCCACACATCACCGGGATTCCCTTCCATTGGCAAAGCGGATCGGTGGGAGACGGCGCTTTTTCCGGATCGAGGCGGATGTAATTGCAAACGAAAAGATCGAGATGGCCATCGCGATCGTAATCTAAAAATGTGCAGCCCGCGCCCCACCGATATTTTTCGTCGTAAACGCCGGCTTTCCTGGTCACATCGGTGAAGGTGCCGTCGCCATTGTTGTGAAACAAAATGTTGTGGCCCCAGAAGCAGCAGAAGAGATCGTCCCAGCCGTCGTTGTCGTAATCGCCGACGCAAACTCCGGTCTGCCAGCCGGTGCGCGCGAGTCCGGATTTTTCGGTGACGTCGGTAAAAGTGCCGTCACGATTATTTTTGTAGAGATGGGAAGTCGGCGCTTGTCCTTCCGGCCATTTGGCGTCGAGGCGCGTGCCATTGGTGAGGTAAATATCGAGCCAGCCGTCTTGATCGTAATCGAAGAACGCTAGTCCGCTGCCTTTGGCTTCTATTATGTAGCGTTTATGTTCAACGCCGCCCCAAACATTAGGAGAATTTAGGCCGGCTTCCTTTGCTATGTCTACGAAGGTTACGGGCGAAGATGCGTTTTGGTTCGAAACGGTTACTGCGTTTTTCTGGGGCGTGGCGGCAGACGGGCACGGGTGTCCCGTGCCCCTACACTTGAGGAGTGCGGACCGGTTCCATTTCCAGAGCGGAGTGGCTAGCGCGTCTAGCAGCGTGCTGCCGAGTATTACAGCGGAGGAGCCGAGAAAGCTGCGACGGGGTAATTTCATCGGCTTGCTTTCTTTGGCGTGATCTTTGAGGCGATCGTCGGAAATGGGTGGGGCACGATTCCGGCACCTTCTTTTATTGCGATGATTTTGTCGGTGGGCACGTTTGTCAGTTTTTCGACTGTGCCGCTGGGCCACGTGATTTCGAGCGAATCGATTTTCGTGCGCTTGCCGAGACCGAAAAAAATGCGCGGATCGTTTGCGGACATGTAGCTCATGCCGCCTTTGGCTTGCTCGACATGTGAGATTCCCTCCGAGGTGAGTTTGAGTGAGGCGCCGATGCCGTCGCGATTCGATTTTGTTCCGATGAGCAGAATCTCGAGCCAATGATTCGAATTGCCGCCGTCATTGCGCAGCAAGGAAGGATAATCTCCGCGATTATTGGTGACGATGTCGATGTCGCCGTCGTTGTCGTAATCGGCGGTAGCCAAGCCGCGACCGGCGATGGGGCGCATGAAATCGGCGCCGAGCGAGTCCGAAACTTTTTCGAATTGGCCTTTGCCTAGATTGCGGAACATCAGCAACGGCTCCTTGTAGGAAACTTCGCCGTGATAGAGGTGCACATTATCGAGCATCGCGCCATTCAGTTGCAGAATGTCCGGCCAGCCGTCGTTGTCGTAGTCGAGAAACTTCATCGAGACGCCGCTCAGAAGAATTGCTTTGTTGCCGATGCCGGAGCGATAGGTGTCGTCATTGAAGGTTCCATCGTGATTATTGTGATACAGGCGATTCAATTCGAAATCGAGATGCGTGATGTAGATATCTTGCCAGCCGTCGCCGTCCACGTCCGCAGCATCGATACCCATTCCGGCTTCGTAGCGGCCGTCTTCGCTGGCGGCCATGCCGGAAACGAGCGAGACATCTTGAAACGTGCCGTCATGCTTGTTGAGAAAAAGAAAATTCGGCCACGAATCGTTGGCGATGGCTATGTCGGTCCAGCCGTCGTTGTTGAAGTCTGCGAGAACGACGCCCATGCCTTTCGATTCGGGCTTGCCGACTCCTGACGCGTCACTTACGTCAGTGAACGTGCCATCGTGATTGTTATGGTAGAGCTTCGTTTTCTGGCCTTTGTAATTTCCCGGATGGCAGTAGGAACGATAGCCGGGACGGTGTTCGCCGCAATAGATATTATTTTTTGGCGACCACTCGATGTAATTGGTGACGACGAGATCGAGCCAGCCATCTTTGTCGTAGTCAAACCATCCGGCGCTGGTGGACCAGCCACCTTCATCGGCGACTCCGGCTTTGGCGGTGATGTCGGTGAACGTGCCGTCGCGATTGTTGCGATAGAGGATGCCGCGGCCGTATCCGGTCACGTAGATGTCAGGGAAGCCGTCATTGTCGAAGTCACCGATGGCGACGCCCTGGCCGTAATGTCCCTCGCCCGCGAGTCCCGCTTTTTCAGTGACATCGGTGAAGGTGCCGTCGCCATTGTTGTGGTACAGCGCGGAGCGCAGCGGATGCGGCGGCTTATAAATATCGGTGGCAGCTGATTGTACGAAGAGGAGATCCATTAAGCCGTCCTGGTCGTAATCGTGCCCATGGTCTCCAGATAATATTTTTCGTCCGTTTGCGTAGCGTCTTGAAGAAATGTGATTCCCGCCTCTTTGCGAACGTCGGTATAGCGGACGGGACTTGCAGCCTGTTGCGGTTTTAGGGCTTGAGCCGCGAACAAGAAGTGCGTAGCCGTGCCGAGGACCGTGGTAAGCGCTAAAAATGTAATGAGTTGTATTCCGAGACCGCGGCCTCTGGCGATTTTCAATGTTGTCCTATTCCCCGGGTTCCCAAAGAGGACGCCGCGTCTTTGGCAGCAAAATGGTACTCCAAAGATTTGCGTATTCGATGGATTTGATTTCAGCGCCCGTGGAAAGCGTGCTCAACTGGGTTTCCGGCACACGGTTATTATGAGTTCCGAGCCAGAGAATGGCGTCTTCGAATAGTTTATTCTGCTCGGCGCTGGCGAAGATTTTGTCGCCATGGCCCATGTTCATGTAGATCATTCGGTAGGCCGTATTTGTCCACACTACGGGAAGGTCTCCGGCGGTGATGGTGTCTTTGAGTCCGATCGGATAGTTCTTTGGATCGAGCGTGAGGAGCACTTTTACGTGCTTATTTAAGCGCGGGCTGGGCTTCCAGATGTACCACTCGTTTGCCGGCGAGATGAATGTGTCAGGCAGGTGATGGGTCACCGGGTGGGAACGGTCGTCTACAATGAGCTTTGCGGGAAGTGGAGGCCAATTGTTGCCGTAGAAAACGGCGCCACCGATAAAATCAACGAACCAAGGCCAGCGCGTGCTCTCATCATTGTAGGCGGACACGTGAAAGCCAAGCCAGGCGCCGCCGTGTGTCATGTAGTCCTGGAACGCCGCGCGCTGCTCTGCCTTTATCGGAAAATCGTTGATCCATAGAACCAACTGGAAGCCCTTTAACTTTTGGGCGTTCAAGTGTTCCCATCGTGTTGTCGATTCGAAATAGAAATTGTGTTTCTTGGCGAGTTCGGTGAAGAAGGGCAGGGCTTGCTCCGCAAATGCTATGTGGTCCGGTTCGCCCTTTGCGGTGTAGAAGGCCAGGACGCGGAAGAAAGGCTGTTGTGCGAGAGTCACAGCGGGCGAGAGAACGGCCGCTGCGCCGAAGAGAAGAGAGAGAAGAAAACGGATCATTGATGGGCGGCCCAAAAGATAGAATTGCGGAAGAGTGTTGTGAAAGCCTGATTTTGAAAATGTTCTGGGCGATGTCCCATGAAGATGTAGATGTTTCTGGCCTTTACGTGCTCATTGCTCCAGACAACAGGATGGTCACCCATTTTCAGGGGACTGTCGGGCTGGTAGGTTTTTTCGTCCACACTCGCCAAAACATGGACGTTTGGCCGCGGTGATTTGTCGTAGGTGTACCACTCTTCGCGCTCGATTTCGAAGGAACTGCCGAGGCCCCGCATCACAGGGTGCATTTGATCTTCTGCGTTGACCTTTGCGGTCGCGAATGAAGCGATGTAGTTCTTGAAGCGAATGCCGCCCATGAAGTCGGAGAACCATCTCCACATCGGGTATCCATCAAATTCTCCCAGCAGCGTCGCGTGATGAAATCCAATCCATCCTTCCTTGCCTTCTTCAATGCACTTCTGAAACGCCGATGCAGCGGTTGGTGTCCAGGCGTACGGCGGATAGTCCAGTTGAATGAAGAGCTCGTAGCGAGAGAGAAATGTGTCGTCGATCTTTTCTGTGTTGTGTATGTAGTCGATCGCGAACTTGCCGGCAATGGCTTCTTGCTCAAGCCAGACCTTGGCTGCATCTACAAAGGGTTTGTGAATGCTGCTTTCTTCGGCGAGGGCGATGACTCTAAACTTCGGCTGCTGGCCCTGAGCGAACACCGTGTTTCCAGAGACCAGCAACAAAATCAGGAGAGCGCCGCGACGGCAAATCCATCCGCGAGGAAGACTTCCGCAGCACGACAATGGCATCATTCTTCTCTTTCCTCCTCTTTCGACGAACCTCGAGACAGGTTTCCCATGCCTCCTGCGGGGGAAATCATGCCATCGAGAGAGGTGCGATACAAACGTCCGTCGTATAGTGCTTCCGGAGGTTCCGACCCGGCGTGGATAGAACAAACCGAAACTTCTTGCGTGCCGCTCCGTTTTCTCCATGGTTCTCGCCTTGCTCAAGACGCGTGCGCGCAAAATCCATGGGCTTGATCCTAGCGCTTTTCGCTTGCGTCGATTTTACGATCGTGGCGTACGCGCGGACAGAAGAGCCTTCGACCGCGCTGATCAGTAGCAAGGCTGTTGCATTGAATCCGGAAACGGGAAAGGTTTATGCGGTCGACACCAGGCGCGGCGCTGTGTCGGTCTTTGATCCACGAATACAATCCATTTCGAGCGTACGCGTGGGGGCGGGGCCGATTGCAATCGCGGTGAATGCGACGACAAACAGAGTTTATGTTGCTAATTCCGAAGGTGGGTCATTAAGTGTGATCGATGGCAAGAACGATTCGGTGCTTGCCACGCTGAGCGTCGGACCGCGACCTTATGTTGTAGCGGTCAACCCGGCAACAAACAGGATTTATGTATCGAATACGTTCAGCAACCTGATCACGGTGATCGACGGCGCCACAAATTCGACGACCACAGTAAAAGCCGGCTCGGCGGATGCAATCGCCGTGGATTCACAGTTGGACAAGGTATACCTGCTGGGCTACGAGGACACGAACCTGACTGTGCTGAACAGGGTGCCTTCGGTGCTGGGCAAGATTCCAGTCGGCATACATGCTTGGAGCATGGCATTGAGTGAGACGACCGGCACACTTTACGTGACGCGAGCCGGAAGCTCGGAACTGGTTATCGTGGATGAGGCGTCTGGTCTTGTTACGACGGTTCCGACCGGTGCGTTCCCTTGCGCCGTTGACATCAATCCTGTGACCAACAGGGCATACGTCGCGAATCACGGCGATGACACCGTAACCGTGATTGACGGCGCAAGGCGCACAGTGATCGCGACGGTGAAAGTGGGGCGGAGTCCTCAGGCGGTCGCGGTGGACCCGAAAAACAATCGCGTGTATGTGGCCAACACGCATAGTGACGATGTTACGGTGATCGATGGTGCTCAAAACAGCGTTCTCAAGACGCTCCACGCCGGAAGAAATCCTTACGCCCTTGCGGTCGACCCGAATAGTGGGCAGCTCTATGTGGCGTCGTATGGAGAACCGGCGCTCGTGGTTGTTGACCCAAGATGATGAGATAGACTTGCGTTTAGTGTTGCGCCGAAAGAGCAGAGACACACTGACGTGTCCCCCGCCTTCGGCGCAGAGTTGGTTATGGCTTTGCGAGTTGCGCCAGGGCGGGGATCCCACCGCTACGATACGAGCTTAGGATTTTCTCGAACACTGGTTGCGTTTCATGGAAGAGCGGTTCAGCACACCAGGTAACCACGCGAGTGTAGGTGGTGCCTGAAGGGATGATGGCGACAAGGAATTGCACCGGCAGGTTATCGGCCTTCGTGGAAATGCCGCGGAACGTAACCAGGAGTGCAGGTTTGCCGTCGATCTTTGCTGAAGACTCGGAAAGTTCTTCATAGCCCCCAAATATTTTCCGGTACTTGAGTTCGAGCAGACCCTTGTAGCTTTCCAACGATCCGCTGTACTCCTCTTGCGTGACCGTCAGGAAGCGCATGTCATCGTGGGAACTGAGGACCGTGACGATGGGCGCGGAGCGCGGCTGCTTCGCATCGATTTTCCAATCCGGGGGAACGGTGAGGGTGAACTTACCGGTTTTGTTGACGTATTGGGTGCCGCGCAGGGACTCCTCGATATTCAGCGCAACGTCTTTCGCAGCCGGTGACCCTGGAACCGCGATGGTGCCATTTTCGGGAAAGTTGATGGTGATGATGTCGCCGCGCTTGAGCTGCATTTTTCCGTAGGCAGTGTCGACCTCGATCTTGTCGGCCTGGAGCGCGCTCATGTGCCCGACAATTTTCGTACCGTCTTTCAACAGGATTTCTTCCGCGGCAGCGGGCAGGCTGATTGCCAAACACAGCGAGAAAACTGGTAAGAACGGGATGCGTCGCATCGATCCTCCGTAGTCTCGCGTGCGGCCTCCGTAGTCACGCGCGGCGCTTGGGCGAGAGCCCATCCTGGTATGCCGGCTGTAATTTCCTCAATAGGCCATGTCGACATGGTTGCCCAAAACAGAAGCCTGTCCGAACGTACAGCCGCTCCTTTATCTTGTATCTATTGCGGGTGCGCGCCAGCGAGTTTGGTGTAGGCTTTCCGCCGGAGAAAATCATGTTCAAGTTCAGAGTTCTACAGTTGTTGCTTGTTCTGCTCGCGTTGATTTCCGAAGGAAGAGCGCAAGTCGCTCACACCGACCACAAACAGATTGTAGACGCCGGCGGTAAACCGCTCCTGATTCGCGCAATGAATCTGGGCAATTGGCTGGTGCCAGAGGGTTACATGTGGCGGTTCGAAGGTGGTCCACAGTCTCCGAGTGAGATCCGCGCGTTGGTGCTCGCGCTCCTTGGACCTGAAGGGTCGGCGGCGTTCTGGCAGAAGTACCGCGAGAACTACATCAGGCGTGAGGACATCGCGCTCCTGCATCGGGCCGGGTTCAACGCTATTCGAGTTCCTTTGCATTACAGCCTGTTTGAGAGCGATGAAGCGGAAGGCTTCAAGCTGCTCGACCAGTTGATTGGCTGGAGCCGGGCTGAAAATTTATATGTGATGCTTGATCTGCATGCCGCACCGGGCGGACAGACGGGCACGAACATCGATGACAGCGACGGATATCCTTGGCTGTACGAGAGTCCACAAGAGCAGGAGCATCTGATCGCCATCTGGCGGCGGCTGGCGACGCACTATCGCGATGAGCCGGTCGTGCTGGGTTACGACCTGCTGAACGAGCCGATTCCGCATTTTCCGAAGCTGGCGCCGTTGAATCCTTTGCTGGAGCCGCTCTACAAGAGGCTGTCGGGCGAGATCCGAAAGGTTGACGCTCACCATATTCTTTTTCTCGGCGGCGCGCAGTGGGACGGGAACTTTTCGGTCTTCGGCAAGCCTTTCGATGCGAACGTCGCTTACACGTTCCACAAGTATTGGACGGCGCCGGATGAAAGCGTGCTGCGGCAATACATTGATTTTCGGGAACGTTATGATGTGCCGATCTGGATGGGCGAGTCCGGGGAGAATACCGATGAGTGGATCGCGCAATTCGCGAAATCACTTGAGAAAAATAATATCGGATGGGCTTTCTGGCCGTACAAGAAGATGGAAAAATCGTCGGCGGTGGTCAGTATTATTCCACCTGTGGATTGGGGACAGATCGTGGAGTTCGCGAAGCTTCCGGCTGGCACTGCGCACGCGGAAGAACGGCTGAAGGCGCGGCCTGAACAGGAGACGATCACTCGTGTTTTTGCCGACTTGCTGGACAGTGTCCGCGTGCAAAAGTGCCGGGTGAACGAGGGGTATTTGAGAGCGCTCGGGATAAAATTTGATATTGCGCCGATCAGTGCGACAGGACCGGCGAACTGAACGATCTCTTGAACTAAGGCACTAAGCTATTTCGGAACTAAAACATTAGCTTTGCGCCGAGCTGGACGGTTCGGTTGCCGCCGATCGTGTTGGTTATATAGCCGAAATTGCTGGATGTATTGGTGCTAAAGCCCTGATTCGGTTTGTCGAATTGAGGTGTATTTGTCACGCTCAAGGCATCGGCACGAAATTCAAGGCTTACGCGTTCGTTGATGGAAACGCGCCGGAATACCGACGCGTCGAGGTTAAAGAGCCCGGGTCCGCTGAAGGCCCTGCGCGGCGCATTGCCGAGAACACCTGTGGCGCTTTGGCAGAAAGGCCCTCTGCATTGCGGCACACCATTGACAAAATTGCTCGGACTAACCTCGAACCAAGGCGTTCCGACAGAACCGGCAGGAGCGGGGCCGACACCGTGCAATGTAACGAATTGGCCGGTTACATCTGGCGACTGCGTGTTTCCCGGAGCATTTAAGGTGGAGCCCCCGGTAATATTCAAAGGCAAGCCGGTCATCAGCGTAAGGAGGGTACTGACCTGCCACCCTCCGAGAATTTTGGAACCGACGCCCGAATTTAAGAGAGGCTTCGATTTTCCAAAGGGCAACTCGTAGATCACACTCTGCACAATCGTATGGCGCCGATCAAAGGCGAGCGGCGCATAATTTCGGCGAATGCTGCCGATGTAGGTTTGAAGGCCGCCAACAGTGCTGTTAATGGTGTTCGAGCCGTCGTTCACATAGCCGAGGGCTTTGCTATAGGTGTAGGCTGTGGTGATGAGGAGGCCACTAGAAAATTTCCGGTCAAGCTTTGCTTGCAGGGCGTGATAGTTAGAACTGGTCCCCATGAACTTTAGAGCGATATTCCCTGTAAGCCCATAGAGCGCAAAGAGCGGCTGATTCTTCTGCGTCGCGGTGGGGCTCGCGAGCGTGGCGGCGTTCAGATTGTAAACGGTCGGCAAGTCCACGCCGTGATTGCCCACGTACGCCGCCTCAGCCACAAGCTTGAAGGGCAATGACCGCTGCACGCTTAGATTCCAGGATTCCGTGTATGGTTCGCGGAAATTGAGATTAACCACGGTATAGTTTTGACTCAAGAGGCTTGTGGTTCCGACTCTGCCGACGACCGGAATGATCCCATTGGCGGGAATGTTGGCGACTAAAGGCGCCGGAAATCCGCCCGCCATCGAGATGGGATTGTTGCTTGCGTCCACTGACTGGGTGAAGCTCGAGCCATTCAACGAAGGAAAGGCGTTGTTTTGCAGCACAGGGAAGTCAAATGCGTAATCGTTGTCCGGGTACGGGAAATAGCTCAGACCAAATCCTGCGCGTATGACAGTAGCTTCGGTCAGGCGATAAGCAAGGCCGATCCTTGGGGCAAAGTCTTTATAGTGGGTTCGTCGTCCCAAATCGGACGGGTTGCTGCCGATTCCCGCGATGACGAGGGAGTTGCTCGCGGGATCATAGTTGGAAAAATGCCCTGGCCCTCGAGGCGTGAACGGCGGATAGAACTCCCAGCGCAGCCCCAAATCAAGCGTCAGTTTTTGGCCGACCTGCCATCTATCGGCCACATAGGCAAAGAGTTCCGTGCCACGGAAAGCCTTCGCGTTGATGGGGACGTCGCGACCCGCGGAATTGGGCATATCGAGCAAGAAGCTGGCGACGTCGTTCGCTTCGCTGCTCGTCAGGACATTCTTATTGGGATTAATGCTGGTGACATTGGTAGTGAACCGCAGCACGCCGCGCGGATTCTGGTCCTGCCACTGAGCCAGATCATCGCGGAGACGGTGAATGTCCACGCCCCACTTGAAGGTGTGATTTCCGCGTGTCTTGGTCCAGTTGTTAGCCATGTTCAAGTTTGTTTCTCCACGGATCCAGGGCAGGCTTGGAGAATAACCGGCCAGGCAGTTATCACCGTTCTCTGGGTATCCGACGAAGAGAATGCAGGGCATCCCACTCGTGTTGGAGTCGCCAAGGTTTGCACCAGGGATGTCGACGCCGATTTCACCCTTAACCGTCTGACCGCGGTCTGTATTGTTGGCCACGTTTCGATAGTGGTCAACGCCAGCGCGGATTTCCATGACGAGAGTTGGCGAAAAGACATGGTAATAGTTAACCGCCACGTCCCAGTAACGTTGCTTTCCAGTGCCGGAAAAAGCGCCGTTAGAAGGCCCTCCGACCGGGCCAAAAATTGGTGCCTGGCTGAGGCTCTGGTCGGAAAAGCTGAAGCGTCCGGATAGACGATCATTCAGACCAATATTGTGATCGATCTTGACGTCAAACGAGGTTGTGTCCTTGATGAACTTCGTCGATCCCTGAAAGTTATTTGGCGCGATGAGCGAGAGTCCAGAGACATTGGGAGCCGGGATCTTCGCCAGGATTGCCTTTGCGATTGGACTAATTCTCGCCGAAGGGATCATATTCAGGCAGCCACTTGCGTTAGTGCAGGCGGGATTAAATTTGGGATCGTTCGGGCTTGACGATGCCGAGAACTGGTTCCTGCCGGTGCCATCTGCGTTGCCGGTAGCGGGGTCATAGATCGGAATCAGCTGCCCCGTCGCACTGAGAGCCCCACTGAAATCCCCGTTGCGAAAGGCAGTAGGGGGCACGGTGCCGTTGAAGAACTGGCTCTGATGGTCGTTAATGCGTAGGAAATCGCCGAAAAAGAAGGTCTTGTTCTTCCAAATGGGCCCACCAACATTTGCGCCATAGTAGTTGTACACGCTCGGGGTCTTCGCGATTGTCTGGAAAAATGGAACAGCGGCAAGGGCGCTTATGCGGTTGTACTCATAGGCCGCGCCGTGAAATTCATTCGTGCCGGACTTGAGAATGACATTGGTGACTGCGCCGTTGGCTCGCCCTAATTCCGCGTCGTAATTGCTCGTGGTGACATCCACAGTCTCAACGGCTTCGATAGGAGGAATGTAGATCGCAAGCAGACCGGTACGTTCGTTGTCACTCAATCCTTCGAATTCCAAATTGTTGGCGAGGCCCGATTGTCCATTAACTTCGGTCCTAAGGCTGTCCTGAGCGTTGAAGAAGGCGGAATGCTCACGGTGCGCACGCGTCGTCCCCGGCACCAAATTGAGCAAACCCTGGAGGTTCCGGTTGAAACCCAGGGGAACATCTTCAACCTGCCGTTCTTCAATCTTTCGTCCGGTATCGGCGCGGTCCGTCTGCAGAATCGGGGTTTCGGCATTGACCACGACGGTTTCAGTGGCAGCGCCCGGTTGAAGCACGAGATCGACGCGAATATCACTGTTCACCAAAACATCGATACCCGGCCGCATGACTTTCTTGAAGCCTTCGTGGTCGGCGCCAACTTCGTATCGACCCGGAGGAAGGTTACCGAATTCATAGTTTCCGCTTTCGTTCGTGGTGGAGCTGTGGCGAACGCCAGTCTTCATCTCAATGATCGTAACTGTTGCACCGTTCACGACGGCGCCGCTGGAATCGGTCACGGTCCCGAGAAGGGTCCCATTGACCGCTTGGCCAACAACTGCCTCAGAAAATCCTAGGAGCATTGTTCCGAGCAGTAAGAAGGCGCAGAAATACCGTGGTTTGATCGGACCGCGCTCATGACTCGCCGGGAGCCATTGACGATTCACCGCGGGCGACTTAAGGCAGGCAATAGCCAAACCGAAAAACGAATGGAACTCTTTCATCACACACCCCACTAAGCTTCGAGAGGACAGGATTGGGCGCAAATGCGCTGGAACTGGTTCCACACCGTAGCTGAGCAGAAAGTGTCTGTCAAGGGCGATGTTTGCAAAATGATTCCGTGTAATCTGTTTTTTTGCTGTTTGACAAAATGCTATGTGCGTGGCGTTGTTTACTACGTTAGCGGTGATGGTGTGTTAGACTTCCGCACGGAGGAGGGGCAGGGAAGTTTGCGGGCAATCTGCGAAAGGTCAACTAGAACCCAATTCTCATGGAAGCGGTTCCAAGAAAAACCACGATTCGCGAAGTAGCCCGCGCTGCGGGCGTAGGCATCGGGACGATTTCGCGCGTGCTGAATTCCAGCTCGCAAGTAAGCTGGAAAACGCGCGCGCGGGTGCTTGATGCAATCCGCCGTCTTGGATTTCGACCCAATGCGCAGGCCCGCCGGATTCTCGCTTTCTGCTGAGCAATCGCGATTTTCTCCACCCTTTTCATGCACGCATTCTGCAAGGGGTCGAATCCTACGCAAGCGGCATGAAACAGCACGTACTGTTTGCGGCTCTGCATTATTCCCCGAGGACGGCCCCCGAAAAGATTGATCTACCGCCGGTTCTTCAAGAGCGTGGCTTGATTGACGGAGTCATTCTGGCCGGGACGATTTATCCGAACCTGCTGCGAAGAATCGAATCCATTCAAATGCCGTTCGTGGCCTTGAGTAACAATGTGATGGGCTTAAGCAATAACGCGATGGGAATGGACGACGTGCAGCAATTCGACCAAGTAGGGTTCGATGATTTTAACGGAACGCTGCATGCCACGCGTTACCTGATCGGCAAGGGCCACAG
>WNFL01253602.1_pt3 | contig 36512 bp, 44 predicted proteins | sample 5400361 | NCBI WGS metagenome assembly WNFL01 (sample SAMN13153351, study PRJNA577476) | soil metagenome | isolation source: 40 cm soil on Douglas fir-dominated hillslope | place: USA:California | collected 2013-09-17
CTGGGAGGCGACTTCCTCGTGCGCATTGAGGACCTCGTCCGCTCGCGAGCAGATATGGTTGAGTGCCTCTTCTTTCGCTAAAGGCTGCAAGTCGATGGCAATCGCATTGCGAAGTGCTTGTGCCTGAGCTTTATTGTCTTCCTTGGACGGAAGAGTGGCAATTGCACGCTCGATGGTTTCCAAGTGACTGCCGATTGTCTCGTGGCTGTCGTGATTCTTGAGCGAGCGCTCGAGGCGAACGAGAGCGGCCGCGATAGAGCCAAGTTCCTTGATCGCCACATCCTCATGTCTGGCAACGACGAGCTTATGAATTTGCTGCTCCAGTGAATGCAGGGCACGCGTAGTCTCCTGGCTGGAAGTGCCGACATTGGACAAATGAGTAGACGAAGCGATGTCGTGAACCCGGCGGAGCTCTGTAATGGTATCACCGACAGAGTGAAGTTGAGACTCGATGGACTTGGTCCGGGCGACCATAGAGGAGATACTATTCAAGACTTCTTCGAGGCGAGTATACTGGATTATTTCGCTGTACTTCGAGGATCTCATCCGCTCTTCCACAGGCGTAGCTGACGGCGCCCTCTTTGGCGAGCGGCTGAAGGTCAACGGCAATGGCGTTGCGGAGAGCTTGAACTTGCGCCTTGCTATCTTCCTTGGAAGGAAGGACGGCGACAGCATGCTCGATGGCCTTTAAGTGGCCGCCGATTGTATCGTAGTCTCCGTGGTTCTTGAGCGAATGCTCCAAACGGACAAGAGCGGCGCCAATGGACCCAAGCTCCTTGATGGTAACATCATCTCGTCTAGCATCAACCAACTTATGAACTTGCTCTTCCAAGGAACGCAAAGCACGAGTTGTCTCTTCGCTCGAAACGCCAATGTCGGAGAGATGAAGGGAAGACGCGAGCGAGACATCGTTATTGCTCTGGGCGTGGCGAACGTCGGAGACAGAAATCGAAATCGAAGACAATTGAGATTCCACGGCTTCGGTGCGAGAGAGGATGGCGGAAACATGCTTCGAAATCTCGTCAACCTGGGAGCGCTGAGAGTGCGATTTGTTGGAAAGGTCACGTTGAGCATCAAGGATCTCATCCGTTCGTGAGCAAGCGTAGCTGAGCGCTTCCTCCTTCGCGAGTGGTTGGAGGTCGATTGCGATAGCATCCCGTAGTGCCTGCACCTGCACCTTATTATCTTCTTTAGACGGTAATTCCGCGATGGCTTGTTCAAGAGCTGTAAAGCGGACGTCCAACGCCTGAGAATGCTGTCCCCCGGAGCTGTGGAGATCGCGGGTTTCGTTGATCCTCGAGCATGCATACGAGAGCGTTTCGTTCTGTCCTTCCAAGCGTTTCAGGGTTTCCTGTTGCTTCTCCGAGAGGTCGTGTTGCACTTCTTTAAGTGCTTCAAGAGAGTCACGATGAGCCTGTCAGTTCGTCAGTCGATGAGACGCTGCTTGGTATGAAACATAGACTGGCCTGCTGCGAGTGAGCTACGCTGCTGACCGAGGTATGCAGTTCCACAATGGAGCTCTGATGGGTGTTGGCCTTTTCGTGTAATGAACGAGTGGCGACGTCGATGAATTGGCGATGCTCAATCAAGTGCTCTTGAAGAGTCTCCAGCCGTCTCTCTGTTACCTTTTCGAAGCTCCGAGTGGCACGAATGTGGGCATCGACTTCTTCTTTACGTGAGAGAGCACCTTGGAGGGATTGGACGACTTGAGAATGGGTTGTTTGGAGCTATTGACGGATGACGGGTTTAGTGCGAGTGAAAACCATCGACAGGACAACCTTACCAAGTTTTCACGTTCCAAAGCGGCTTGATGATCCGAGGTAAGCTTCTGCAGATCGGAGTGAAGCCGTTCATTGCGGTGCGTCAATGCGACGCTCCGCTTTTCCGCCTCGATGCGCGCCGAACGCTCTTCCTCCAGCTGCTTCTTCAGACTAGCTTCTGTCACTTTGATCTCGGCACGGAGATCGCGGAGATCGCTCAGCAGGACGTCCTCGCGGTGCAGGACAATATTCAGTTGGCCAGCAAGTTGCGGAGCCTCCTGAAATGGATATCAGAAGCTGGTCTCTAATCAATCGAGGTGAAAGAATGAGGACTTGCCGATTTGCAAGCGTCTAGCATATGTTTCGACGTCTGCAACGCAGATTGCATACACAACCTCCATTGGCCGGGTTGACTTGAGGGGTCGACTTGTTGAGTGAGCCACCCTGAAAGGCGAGAGAATGTTTCCGAACTCTTCTCATCAAAGGATCTGACCATACTTAGTTCCAAGACGAGTGCTGAGAAATCTTGAAGAGCTGTTGTGAGTGTTTCCAATTCGTCGAAAGAGACATGTTGGTAGGGTTGAGGAACCGGGAAAGAGAGTGTGGGAAATGGTGCAGGCACTGATGGGATAGGGAATCCAATAGGAGATTGTTTCGTTGGTGCAGCCGTAGGCGTTGTTTCTCCCTCAGGTCCGCCGCCTCGTGTTCCTGGATTATCGGCAATTCGCAAAAGGAGACGCAAAGCAAGTTTATGTGCCTCCAATAACTCTTCTGCTGAAATTAGTTTGTGTTGTGTATCGATATTTGGGTTTGCGGAGAGTCTGTCGTCGGTGTATGCGGAATTTGCGCGCCGACGGAATGGTACAGGTGTCGTGTGAGCCGGAAGATGGGAGCATTGTTCGCTGGGGACGTGTACGAGGCCATAGAGTCTATTATTGCAATTTGTACTCGTCTGTGGATGTGGACGAGCGGGTGGAATTGGAGGTGCTGTGGTGGAGGTGCGAGCAGAGGACAAAAACTGAGCGAAATGAGGGACAAATGGGTAGGAGGATTCGAGAAAGAACGAGTCGAGCTTGAGCGACGGCGCTGGCGCTGGCGACTCCATTCTTGCTGGCTCGCTGACCGGCCTGCTGCCTCACGGGAGGAGAGGTGAGGTCTAAAGTACGAGGGACAAATTTTTCATGTTGGCACTGAAACTGAAAATATGAAATAATGCATGCTGCCTCCCTTTTCCAACGTGCCTGGAATATTTAGCAGATGTGCTCCACGCGCGGAGCTCGCAGTTGCCGGTGACACCAGAAAGGGTTAGGATGTGACAAGTGGCAGGATCTGAGGAAACGCTATGCATCATGTTCTCAAATGGTTTACCAACTCTTTAACACAGCTTATCCCATCCATCCAAATTAGCTCGACAAGTTGGCGCTCAGGGCGCTAAGCGTTCCTATAACCGGCGCGGTGGCATTCCGATTCCGGTCAGCGTTTGACCCTTACCGGGAAATCTCCACAGTGCCCTCTGGGGCCCGCCCGGACAGAGTCTCACTCCAGACGCGCATCAACACCTCCCACTCATCCTTTCCAGCCGGCATCCCTTCTTTCTTGCTACTAAACTTCTCCTCAATCACCCGACCGGTGAAGCCCTTGCGAACGGCGCTTAGGTCGACGGGTCTCAACGCGCTATCGTTGCTCCCTGGTCTGTGGATCACGACCACGGGTGTTGTACAAGATGATACGGTTGGGTAGGAGAGGAGGGGCCCGGCAACGGTGATCACACCACCCAAGTTAGCCCCCTTCAGTCTCGACCATAGAAGAGCTAGTTCTATAGCGACTGAGCCACCTTGTGCGAAACCGAATAGATGGATCCGGGAGGATTGCCAGGAACACTCGGCAATGAGGAGCTCTAGGAAGGCGACCAGAGATTGTAATATCGAGGACGGATTAGGATTGGTCAAAAGTTCACCAAGGTCATCATAAGTTGGGTACCACTGATAAGCTTCTGGGTCATCTTCATCTAGAAACGGGATACTACCAGCTTCAACCGCGTGAATTGTGGCCTATATTGAAATAGTAATAGCACCTACGGGGTCGGGCCACGAATAGCGAGAGTAGCTGTCTGCGGGAGATTCAAGGAGCGTCCGAGCTTCGTGAAGGGGACGTGAGTGTCTCCTAATGAGATGAGGTTGTGTTGTTAGATACTCGTCGTGGTCCTGGATCACCATCACACACCAAATCCGTGAAACAAGATCAGAAGGTTCTCGTCATTGCCGTCAGTGCTTCCTGTGTATGCAAACGAGAGCGGGGCTTCGCGTCTTGGAGGAGGCGGTTTCTGTCGCGGCGATGGGGTGGTCGAGTGGATTTCTTGCGGCAGGGAGGCGATAGAAGTCATCCCTAGGATCTTCTAGGACCTCTTGATCCAAATTGGAGAAGGTTCAAGTTATGACAATGCAGATGCAAGCTTGGACCCGGCGACCTAATTGACCACAATGGGCGGGGCCAAGGAGCAGTATCTGGACATTTTCAAGGCAGCCTACGATTACGATGCACAGGATACAGGGGAAGTTTCAATGGCCGAGGACCAGGTGCTCTTCCTCCTTGACGACTCAGACTCAGAGTCAGCGCCTTTCCCATTCCCAGTGTATCGAATTCCCCCGCTAACGGCCTGGTTAGATGGTACAAGGTCAAATTAAAGCCAAAGTCACAAGATGAAAAGAGTTCCGTCGGACTTGTCCCGGCCAACTATGTCGAACCAGTCCGTTAGTCCCGCTCCTGCCAGAATCTGCGCTGACTACAGGCCCCCAGGCGAGTCCAATTTGGATGGGACGAGCTCTCTATGACTATGAGGCGACCGCCGATGATGAACTCACGATTACAGAGGACGAGACTCTCCTCGTTTACGACAAGGAAGAGGACTGGTCCCTCGTCAAATCACAAACGGGCAAGGGTATTGGCTTTGTCCCGACTGCATACATCGGCGAGGTAAGCGCCGCCCATGTGCTGCGGTGCTGCGAAAGGTCAGCGCTGATGACCATCATCATCCGCAGGGTGAGGGTGCCGAAGAGGAACCAACCGTGACGGAGCCCGCTCGTATCGTCGTCCCAGACTCTGTCAGTGCACGTTAGCCCCATCCCTTCTCTACAGCAAGCAGTCTCACGATTTTCACTCAGCCGCCCAGGCCAATTTACGTTGACCCTGCCGAACGCGTCGCTGCGACATCCGACAGATCAAACGTTGATCCAGTCGAGACATGGACGGTATCTCTCCTTGACAAGAAAGGAAAGAAGAAGAAGGGTACACTCGGTGTTGGCAAAGGCTCGATCTATTTTGCGAGTGAATCAGACAAGGTGCTTCGTCTTTACTCGATGTCTCCTTATTGAATACTGACGAAGTGTAGACCCCGGTTCAGCAATGGAAATCCGCTGACATGATCTCGGTTTCCTCGGACAAGAAAAACATCCGTCTCGAAATTGGCGGGCCAAACGGTGACACCCTCAGCTTGATCTCAAAAGAGCATTATGATGCTATTGTGAGAAAATTGGAGTCCAGTCACGTTCTTTCGAAGGAACCCTCGTTATCACCGCCAGCGAGTGATCCAGCGCCACTGTCTGCTGGTACTCCAGTCAAGAGCGCCGAACCCAAGTCTGTTCATTGGGCCAATTCTCCCGACTCGGAGATTCCGCCAAGGTCACCTTCTCCGGATGAGCCTGCGGAGGATGTTCAAGACGGCACAATGGGCATCGCCCTGTACGACTTCACTGGGGACGCGGCTGATGAGCTTTCGGTCAAGGAGGGCGAGGTCTTACTCGTTGTCGACCGTTCGAACGAAGACTGGTGGAAATGCCGAAATCAGGTTGGTCAGGAGGGCGTTGTTCCTGCCTCGTACATCGACTTGGACGCAGATGACGCACCTGCGCCCACACGAGGAGATTCTACAGAAACCGATGTCGAGGATTCTGCTGAACGCGACCGGGAGGAGGCTGCTGCTGCTGCTGCTGTTGCCACCAAGCGAGAGAAGGAGAGGAAAGAACGCGAAAGGGTCGAAAGGGTCGAAAGGGAGGAAGAGGAGGAACGCGCTCGTGCTGCAGAACAGAAACGGGTTGCTGAGGAGCGACGCAAGGCGGAGGAGCTCAAGAAGAAAGCCGCTGAAGCCGCCAAACAGCGCAAGTTAGCCGAAGAACAGGCTAAAGCTAAAGCTGCCCGTGAGAAGGAAAAGGAACGTGGACGCCGACGGAAGAAAGAAGACGGAGGCTCTAGCTCTGGAGAAGGTCCTGAAGAAATCATTCGCAAGCAGCAGGCGAAGAAACGTCGAGAGGCGGATGAACGGCGTGACCCCGCCCTTCGTAACAGTTTGGGCAAGGCTGGTCCTCCTGAGCCTGGAAAGACGCGGGTCTGGCATGATCGCTCAGGCCAGTTCCGCGTCGAGGCGGAATTCAAGGGTTTTGAGAACGGCAAGCTTCGGCTTCACAAGACCAATGGTGTTACAATCGAGGTGCCTGCAGAGAAGATGTCAGCCGAAGATATGGCTTATATTGCGAGACTCACTGGGAAGCCGACCAGCACGCCCGTCAAACCTACTTCTCCTCGACCCAATGACGATAACATACCGCTTGCAAAGTTGCAGGCAGCCTCGAAGGCAGCTCCAGTTGTCGCTCAAAGTCGGCCAGACCCACAACCAAAGAAGCAGGTGGATTGGTTCGAGTTCTTCCTCAGCGCTGGATGCGACATGGACGATTGTACACGCTACGCCGCTGCATTTGAGCGCGACAAGATCGATGAGACTCTCCTGCCTGACCTTAAGGCGGATACATTACGGAGCCTTGGCTTGCGTGAGGGTGATATCCTTCGCACTCTCAAAGCCGTTGAGAAGAAGTGGGTCTCTAAATCAAGGAAAGAGGATCCTTTGTACCGACAACAACTTGAAGCCGATAGGAGATATGCTGAAAGAGTACAAGAAGCCGAATACTCTGGGAAGCAGGCGCCGCCTCCTCCCGGCCCTATTCCTCAGCTAAAGAGTACAAGTCCAGCTCCCAATTTGTTCTCCGGCCCGGGAGGTGTGCTCAAAGATAACACTCGACGAGGTCGGCCGATTCCATCGGTCAATACCCGTGGAGCATCGATCAACGTTAACGAGAGCGTTTTGGAGAGCGCTTCAGCTCAGCTCGTTCGGAGGTCATCACCTGCCACAGCCAGTCCAATCCAATCCTCGTCACTTCAGCCTGTCGCCGCACCGAAACCGGTAGCTGCAGTCGGCTTTGATGATGATGATGCATGGGCAATCCGTCCAAGTTCGACCAAACCTACGCCTGCTACCTCTGCAACCCCGCCAGTTGCGCCTGCATCTGCTCCTCCTGCGCCTCCTGCGCCTGCACCAGCAGTTGCACCAGCCGTTGCCGTGCAACCACCCGAGCGACCGCAGACAACATCTACCGTTCAATCTGCCCCGCTCACGCCAGAGCAGGACCTGCTGGCCAAGATCGCTGAACTCGCCTCTTCCCGTCGCCCACCTTCTGCACCAGTTCAACCTGCAGCAGCAGCAGCGCCTTCGCCCATTACTTCAGCAACGCCACCTGGATTCGTTACGAGTCCAAGTCTAAGCGCACCGACACCGTCATTCAACCCCAACGCCCTCCGAGGGCCATTTGCGCCGATCCCGGCTAACGAGGCTTTGCTCAAACCGCTGGTTCCGACAAACACCGGGATGGTAGGGTTCATTCCTACACGGTCAAATACAAATATATCGCCATCTCCGATTTTGCCGCAGCACACCTCGTTCCTCAACCAACCATTCAACCAACCATTCCTCAACCCATCGCCCACCGGTATCAATTCTGGCTTGACTGGGTTCCACCCAGCACTCGCGCCACAACCCACGGGCTTCACCCCATCCGTTGGTCTATCTCCAACAGGATTTATGCCTTCACTTGCTGCTCAGCCTACCGGTTTCCCTCCCTTTATTAGCACACAACCTACTGGGTTCCAGCCAGGCTTGGGTGGTATGGGTGGTATGAATGCTGGAATCCCCCCGGTACCTCCGCTCCCAAGCAGTAAGCACTTTGATACACCGTCGAGGTCTTATGCTCACTTTTTTCTCCAAGACTTATCCTCGTTTAATGCGCTCTCTTCTCCTTCGCAGTCACTCCCCCCTCCTCAACCGGCAGCGCCGAACCACTCGCCCGCGAATGTTTTCGCGTCCATGAAAGCGGGCAACTTCGGGGGTGAAGAACAGCAAGACGGACCTCGTAAGTCTCTCTATGGTTGACAGTACGACGGCGTCTTGACCAGTCCCGTAGAAAAATACGACGCCTTGCGAGGGAACACTGGCCTTCAACCTCAACCAACGGGTTGGGTTCCAGGATTCCAACCACAATTCCAGCCCTCTTATGGTAGCTTCCGTTAGCCTGCTCCTTGGACACTTCCATGTCTACTCTCGTTGGCATGTATCGTCATGTTTAATGTATTCTCACGCTGCGATATATTATTCTATGGATACATAGTACACAAGGAATCAGCCTGCGACCAGGAAGACGCAAGTTCGCAGCGGTTGGGACGTGAACGAAGAATGCAGGGAGCCAATAATGTTAGGAACAAGACGAATAGTCTAGCAAGGGTTTACTCGAAGGAAGACAGATCGGAGGGCTATGCGAATCTCCGGAGAGATATCTTTTAGTAATAGGTCGCAAGTCAATGGGTACAACGCTGGAAGATAACGGGCAAACTGGGAGAGAGAGTGAGAGAACTGGAGTCGTTCGAAGTCTGGTCGACTTACTATTGTGACATCAAAGATGCTAAAGCCTTGTAGAACCTCGGCAACAACAGGGGTCCAGGCCGAGATATTCCGGCCTTGCATGTCCGGCTTCAATTTGTTGAAGTCATCCAGAATCATCAGGCCGAGCCTAGTATACTTTAAGAACTTGGTCTGCAGAGCCGGAGGGGGAGACTCACTGGATCAGGCGGTCCGAAGCTTGTAAACGAGTGGCGGCATTGTTCGGTCGTTTGTCAGACGACAGCCGTAGGAGTACATTGACAAGTGTAGCAGCACTACTACTCTCTTGTTTGAGCAGATTCGGGGGGTGCCTCATAAAGCCTGGAATCCCATAAGCCGAGTGGTAAGAGGTACTGATTCCAAATCACTCACCGACACGCCATAGTCCATTCCTAACCTCTTTGTCTGCATTGAATGATCGTGCAAACTGATAGCTGGCATCCAGAACCGACATGAGACGCAGTAAATGCTCGGGAGGTATCGTCTCGTAGACGTCTTCATTTTGAAGCATCTCATGTGTGGTCTCAATGAGGAGCAGCTGGAGGACACATTTGGTGATGATGAGTGCGAAGATGCGCTTTCGATTACTAGGCGCGTGGCCAGCTGATGTCGGTCCTGGTTGCACAGGGGGCGAGAGAGGCGCAGGGAGCAAGGCAGCATCAGTTTGATCTTCAAGATGTCAGTACACTTGCATTCATGGGGTCGGGTTCGGGTTACCTTGCATATCAGCCTGCTCTCCTTGCTCGATCTCAGCCCTGAGGCTTTCATCGAATAGCTGGTATGGAGTCGTTGTCTTGAAAAGCCAGACAAACGTTGTGATGACCCGTTCCCAGTCCGCAGGCGAGAGCTGACGAGCGTTGCTTTGCAGGAGTTGTTGGAGGCAAGAAGTACCGATCCGAGCGAGTGTATCATTCTCTGAAGCCCAAGTTAGGAGCAAGTTAGAAAATGAGAGTATGGGACCATATACCCTGGCAAATAAAAGTCCGCAATAGGTCCAGCAAGCCGTCGAGGAACCGCTCAAGGATGACGAAGTGGTGGGTCCATAGTGCGATTACATCTCGCAGTGCTTGGATCATAGTAGTTGATATCCAGACGCTCATGTCCTCTTGAGTATTGAAACGGGACATATCCTGCGGCCCGGATTTGAGAACTGCGAATATTGGGAAGATAAGCTCTTTGCAAATCAAATCCCAGAAATCCGGTGGGAAGTCCTGTCCACGAGTCTTCAGGGTGTTGAAGAAGGTATCCAATGCCCTGACAGAGACCTCATTAGTGGTCAGCGTCGAACGATCTGGCTGGTCACTCACATCCTCCGAACTTCCAGATCGTCGCCATTCATGATAATATCAAAGAAGCTGAACAGCATCGGGAACCAGTATTTAATCATTGGATCGTCCGGCTTTGCTACTTGCTCCGGTCGAACACATTTGAGGCCGCATTCCGGACTATCCAACATTTGCTGAATGAGTCCTTTGAGCATCGAGCTGGCAACCAAGCTGATTCGCTGGTACTTGGTGACTTTGCAGAAGTGCGTGATGCAAACCGTGAGATCGGCGAACGAGCCTTGATGGACGATAGCGTCGAAGTGCTCCTTGTTGACCTTGGTGACGATTTCAAAGGCATGGTTGGCAATCTCCTCTATAGACAGGGTTCAACGGACAGTTGCAGGAAAGGCTGTGGAAATACCGACCGTTCAGAGACTTAGACGCAGCTGCAAATACACCAAACATAGTCCTCCAGCCGGATCGTAAATTGTGAACACGAGCTTGGATCATCTGTTGGAGGCATTGTAGTACCATGTCCCGGGCCTCGGGATTGGCGTTATGGATCATGGCGTGCTCGAATGGCTTGAGGAAGTCTTTCTGGAACTTGAAGCTCGGCAGCTCTTCCTTCTCCAAGAAGCGCATGGCCAGTTGTCGCAGAGCGTCAAGGGCAAAATTGCTGACGTGAATGTTGCTGTGGCAGCATACCTGAAGCCAATGTATTAGTGGGTCAGAGTTAAGCAAGTGAGTACATACCTGGTTGAAATGCTCCCCAATGATGACCCACATGTTCACCCACTCGATACGAATACGCTCCATATTATAAGCGCAGACTTCCACAAGTTTTCGTACCGAGAATAGCCTAGGGTTGTCTGACTGTCCAGAAGATTGAATCTCTTCCCATGAAACGTCGCTGAGCGCTTGGACGTAATGGACGATGGCAGTCTGAGAATATCAAGTCAGAGGATTAGAAGGAGATTTGCGAATTCACGTACTCCGCTCAAGTTCTTGCTCCAGGAGAATATCATATCCGCAGCGACAGTAATGTGTCTTGAGCGACTTTCAGCGGCGAGTTCCTCAGCAGGGTACTTCTTGGACCGTCTATAACATTCTGTCAACATGAAGGGTTTCTGCACAGATACGACAGCGCTTACCCCTTCTTGTCGTGCAAGTCGGTTCCGGCCCCAATAACTTGCATATGCTCCAGCTGGCTGACACACATCAAAACGTCCTTCCAACTGCCTTTTAACCACTCTCCATTCTGGAGTCCAACATCGAGCAACGCCCTAACTGCCTCCATGTTCTTGGTTTTCATCTCCCCCCAGTTATTCAAGAAGGTGAACTTGGCGAGGGTGGTAGCGAACGCGTTGCGCTCGAGCTCGAGGTCAAAGACACAGGCTATTCGTATGGAATTGCGGAAACCATCCATGCACGTCTCTACGATTTCGATATTGTCCGATTCTTGCATTGGCCCAGATATACCAGCGAGAAAGGACATCCAAGCTACTTCAAACATGGGACGGACGTGGACGAAGTGCGAAGCGCTGAAGAATTGGTCGCTTGCTTTGCTTTTGCGCTGAGCGCGTAGCATCGTCTTGAACAACGCCTGCGACTAAATTAAGATTCGATTCCACCAGTTTGCTCAGTGATACTCACCTCCGTTCTGTTAGCCATGCCGTTCGATTGCATGACGTACGCCTCCTTCTGGAAATCGCGTCCAACGTTGACGAGGACAGAAGCCAACCCAGTCGTCGTCTGCTGCGCAAGACCAGCCTTGGCCTCGATCTCATCCTTCATCACAATTTCGTTCGTCTGGATGTCGTCATAAATGGCGTTCAATAATTCCTTGGGTAAGTCCCCTTCGTCGTTGATACCCCGGTTGTTCTTGATGAACTCTTCCTTGGTCATGCGCTTCTTGACCTGCGGGCTATGCTGATCGGTGTTGAGCATGATGGTGGAGTACGCAAGAACATATGCAGTAGCTATGATATATCAGTCAGATTTGCCACGACCCTAAGTTCTCGACGGTACGCACTGGCATTCGCAAATGGAGTTTCGGCATTGCCCGCAATATACCGATCGGCAAACTTGAGCATGAACCGGTCAATCTTTTGAGCCTCGCCAGGCAGACGGAAAGATTGCAAAAACAGCCGAAGAGCGTCGACAAACGGGAGGTTTGTAAAGTCAAGCTGGTCGACAAATGCATGCATGACAGCAATGTTGAGATCCTCTCTGTTCTAGAATCAGTACATCTGCGAATTTTATTTTGAGTCGGACGACTTACCCCTCTCCTAAATACTCTCCGATAGTAGACTTGTTGAGGCCCTCAGTGTGCAAAAGGAACGCGGCAATATCCGAGGGTTGGGAGCTTGCAATAAAGCCAGCATCAATAAGCGATTGAATACCCTTGAACCTAAACATCAGCCCAAACACCTTACGCCTAACACACTACTCACTCTCTTCGGCTTGAAATTGAACTTCCGAATACCCTCAAGCAAGATCGTCTTCCTCTGTTTGGCGCTCTCGAACCGACTTGGATCATCAACAGCGATGGCCAAGTCCGAAGTATTACGTCTCAGATCGATACTCCCGCCTGGAACGGGGCTCAAGCGGTCCAGCATGCTCTCTGACGCATCGAGCCGCTGGTTGGGATCCTCGTGGATACTGGCACGGGACTGCAATTGCGAGTTGCTCGCGGCAACTTCGAGGTCGGCAGTTTGTTGGCTTTGCCGGGCAACTATGCCCCACGCTACGAGTGAACGAAGCACATCGACAAGGGACTCGAGTGCCAGGCGGCGGAGATGAGCTTCGGAGAGGTGCGCATCTGGTGTTGTGGTCTCTGCCAATGCTGAAGTGGTCAGGGATGGCGGGAGAGAGGGCCGTCCGGGCGTGGAGGGAGCTGGTGTTGTCGGCATTTGACTTTGTTCTGCCGCAGCATTGCTTTTAGATATTACTTGGTGAGCGCTGCTAATCTTCGAGAAGATGGCCATTAATCTATGATGAATAGTAATGAGTCGTGTGGATTGGTACAGGGTATGTGATGGGGCACACCGTTCGTAAATATTCTCAATGGCTTCACGGTCGCAGTCGTAGTTCAGGTAGATCTCCACGAGCGCTTGCGGGTCTTGACATAGTCTCTGAAGCACGTTCAAAAGAACGATCTTCTGCTTGAGCGTGGACGTGCGCATCTCAAGAATCGGGATGAAGATTTCGTTGAAGAGGACCTCAATCTCTTTCTGGACGCTGAGGGTAAGAAACTGGCTTCGTCCGGTAAGGGTGATTTGTGCTCACTTTGAGTCTCGTGCGCATCCCAGACAGCACTTTCCAAAATATCTCTATGCTCGCCTCGAAGACTTGTGGCACCGAACTAACAGCATTTCTGCTCAGGCTAAGGCAGAGATACTGCTTGATCGCCTGAATGAATAACGTGGACTCGTTTGAAGAAGCCGAGAGAATTACGGCATTTGGTGAGACGAAGACAGCCATGTGAGAGTTAAGGATAGTGAGGACCAGATGTAGCGACAGCAACTTCGATCGCATAGGGTGAGATTTGAGATCCCGTTCACTAGGATTGAGGTTAGCATTTGTTTGTAGGAGGATTCTAGCCTCGAACCTTTCTGTTGCAAGGGGCTTCATGGTTAGCTTGCAAAGAGAACGGAATACGAGAAACGCGTCCTTGATGAACATATCATGTGTGCTGAACTCGTGCGATTCTCGATTCGGAAGGTTTCTTCCTGAGTCGGAGACACTTGCGGTGTTCGGAGCCCTAGATAGAGAGTATCGATCGACGGAGCGGGTAATAAGGCGAAACAAACCTACCCGTTATCTAGATTTTCATCGTCGTCCCCCTCGGGTGGTAGTGGGATAGCCGCAGCCGCAGCCAAATCTGAGTCAACAGATGTCGAGGAGCCGGATTGGTGAATACCGTTGGTATGAGTTTTGGATATATGAGTGCCTAGATCCTCATTCGAAGGGGTTAGGGAGGAACGCGAGGCGCTCGTGGGAACATCGGCGGGGCCAATAGGATCGGTGGATAATTGACAGCGAGCAAAAATATGATGTACCATTTGAGTAAGACCACCCTGGGCTATATTTTGGTTCATTGAATCCTGGCTGAGGAGGAAGATATTGTAAACGGTGCGGACAGCTTTGAGGAGGGACGAGTGGTGGACCAGAATATGGGGGGAAAGCACGAGGGCCAGCAGAGCCTTTACAATTTGCAACGAGACTGTGTCTGGAGTGGACTCTGTGTAGCAATTGGTGACAGTGTGAGTGACGATGTCAGCGAGCGAGGTGGGGAGATTGGTGGTAGAAGCTGATGGGGATCCAGGAGGGGATGCATATGCGTTTGCGTGTGGAGCTGCTTCGACGAAGAAAGCGTAGGCGGTAAGTTTGGCAATGCAGTCGAGTGAAGCAATCTGGAGCTTGTCGTTTTTTGTTTCGCATGCCAGACGGAGAGGTTCGAATATCTCCCTGGGTTTATCCGCACCCAGACCCTGTCTGAGCATGTTGAGGGCGTGTTCTGTCGCATCGCGTAGGTGCTGACTTCGTTTTGCTTCTTTTGACTGGATAATGGTGTCGAGTGCTGAGGTGATAAGGACAACAGAGAGCGTCTGACCCTGTGCGAGGGTCAGGAAGCTCGTTGTCAACGTCCGTGTTTGCAGCACAGACGCAGCCGCTGAGCTCGACGTCGAGATACGCGGCGGGGGGGTCTGCAGCGACGCCGGTACATAAGTATTACTGTAACCGTTAATGTTGAGAGGCGGGAGACGTGTTGGTGTCTGCGGCTGGGCCTTGTTTGGCGTCGACGGAAGAGGCGGAGGGGAATGGGGGACTTCCGGACCTCGGTTGGCGACGCCATTAGACAGATTTGAGCCGTGTTCTGTACTTGGGTTGTCATGGAGGCTGACCTCCTCGAGCGTCTCTTCCACGTCGTTCGTCTCAGCAGGAGTGGCCATTTCCAACGTTCAGCCTGCTGAGTGCAAACACCAGAAGAAATCGACATTGTACTCAACCACACCACCCACGCCGCCATTAATGTATACTGGAATATTCCTGTGATAATGGCCTCACTGTCACGAATTTTCTCCAAGCCGGTCACCATATTCTCGACCATGTCAAGCGTCCCAGCGTCGGCGGCCGCTGCAGTCCTCGTTCAATCTGAACCACTTCCGGAAGATGCAATCACAATCAGAGGTCCTGATCTCACTAAGCCACTCTCCCTCACAGAGCTCCTGTTGAGCTACCAAAGGATCGGCTTCCAAGCCTCAAGCCTCTCCGCAGCCGTGAATATCATTCAAAATATGGTATGTATCACCTGCACTACCCTAGGTGAGGTCGGATTCCGACTGATAGATCAGCGCAGATGGCGTCTCTCGGACGTACCAATCACCCCAGACGAACCAGAAGATCTACTGGACCCACAAATCCGGGCATCTACAAAGTGTACTATCTTCCTCGGGTTCACGAGCAACCTCATGTCCTCAGGCCTGCGTGAAATTTTCCGCTTCTTGGTCCAGCACAACCATATATCTGCCATCGTCACCACTGCAGGTGGCATCGAAGAAGACTTCATCAAGTGCCTGGGGAAGACCTACCTTGCAGATTTCAACCTTGACGGGGCTTCCCTCCGTAAGAAGGGCTTGAACCGGATTGGAAACCTCGTTGTGCCAAACGACAACTATTGTGCATTTGAGGACTGGGTCATTCCTATCCTTGACCAAATGCTCGAAGAGCAGAAGACCCAGGGAACGCTTTGGTCTCCTTCAACTGTCATCCACCGACTAGGTAAGGAGATAAACAACGAGGAATCAGTATACTATTGGGCGTATAAGGTACTCCCTCCTACACCTCTTTTCTTGGGTTTTTCTCATTCGACCGCAGAACAATATCCCCGTTTTCTGCCCAGCCCTCACAGATGGCTCACTCGGAGACATGATATATTTCCACTCGTACAAAAATCCAGGACTGACAATCGATATAGTCAGCGATATCCGCCGTATCAACGATATCTCCCTCAAAGCCAAACAAGCGGGAATGATCATCCTCGGCGGAGGAGTATGTAAGCACCAGATTGCGAATGCTATGCTTTTCGTGCGTCCGAGGTTAACCCTCATACCTGGGTTGTATTGACAATCGGAATCATAGCGGAATGGGGCGGACTACTCGGTGTATATCAATACTGGCCAGGAGTTCGACGGATCAGATTCAGGTGCGCGTCCGGATGAAGCGGTATCATGGGGGAAGATACGAGCTGGTGCGGAGACTGTTAAGGTACTTTGCCACCATTCATTGAGCGGGGTTGCTGAGTATCCGACCAGGTCTTTGCGGATGCCACGCTTGTATTTCCTTTGCTCGTGGCAGCCACCTTTGCTAATGGAGACCCATAAGTGGACCAAGAGAGACGCACGCGACAAAAATAATAGAAGGCTAATGAACACCCACAACTGAGTCGACTCACCGTCGACTGGAACGTTCAATCGAACGCGCTGCCAGTTCGGTGAACAGCCTGCATCAGGGATTCAGAGGGATTTGCTCGCGTTATTGTAACACTCTTGCATTCAATAAACCGTCCAGGACTGTATTGTTTCTTCAGAAGGGCCCGTATAAGGCGCAATTGATGAAAAATATTACCGACCTCGCCTTCGTCTCTCATTGACTATGTTGTTCGATGTTCGATGAAGAACGTGGGCCAAAGGAAATGGAAATGTATGTGAATCGCCAAGTAATTGGGCCAGCAAGTCCCAGACACGTAGACACCCAAGTATTGGACCTTGGTTCGTCTCGTTGAGCGTCACCCATTTGTGAGCTGGTCTAAATAGATGTACCCTCGTAGATGGTTGGTCATATGTCTGAGACCTGATTATATTAGCATAAACGGAGCCCAAAGAGCCCGATACAAGGAAAGCACAGCGTGTCGAAGGTAGAGACCGTCCCGAGGGGTCTTTTCAGGCAGCCGCAACCGCTTCAGGAATCTTAGTGACTTCGAGCTTGGCCCCCGATACAGGCGCAGTGGTAATAGGCTTGGCGGGTTTGTCCGTGGAAGCTGAAGTGGAAGGTGCTGGAGGGGAATTACTCTCAGTCTTAGCTTTCTTCTTCTTCCTGAGCAGGCCTAATGCGCCAAAGGTCAGTGGAACTAGCACATGTGCGAGGGGAGGCTCTTACCAGCCACAACGGCGCTTTTAACGTTCTCCTTGATTACCTGACTCTGCTCGAGGTATTCGGTATCATCGAACCTTGCACGTTTGACACCTGCACTAAGTACGGGATTCCCGTCCTTGTCGAGGTCTTTGCTACCGCCGGCGTTGAGACCGAGTTGTTTCTCCAACGCGGCAAGTTTGGCTTTGCGTGCTTCCGCTTCTGCCTTTTTACGTTCTGGTTCAGCCTCCAAGTGAGCTGCTAATCTATACGCAGGAGAAGGGGACGAGTTCATCAGCATGATGCGTTGGGAATATAGGAACCGCTAGCATAGACAAAGGGCTCACTGCTTCGCCTGCTTGAGAGTGCTCAATCTTCTACCAGAAAGATCTCGACATGAATCGTTGTTGCTGGTCTTCTGGCTGCTCATCCGTCCACCCGCCGCACGCAGCTGCGAGCCGAAACCACCCTTGCCACCTAAGACAGGCGCATACAGCCTGAAGGATACTAAGGCGTCTCCACTGTCGTCCTCCTGTTGAACAAGCTCCGATAGTTGAGTTGTAGGGTCCGCACATGGTCTTGAAATCGGCGCAAGTCGGAGGTTGGCGCCAGCTGGTAGAATTGGATACTTGTCCACAAGCAATCCGACGAGGTTGCACAGCTCAGTGGACGGTGGAAGTGTCAGAGAAAGTGTCGGGAAGGGTGCAAAGGCAGAGACGAGAACGGTGACCATTTTGGTGGCGGCTCAAGGGTTGACAAAACAGAGCCAAACAATGCCACAGAAAGTGGCAGTTAAATTCGATATTTGAATACAGCAACTGCAACTGAATTACGTAACTACGTAACCCGGACGCCAGTCGACGGCCGCTGAGCCTCTCAGGGAGATACCGAAATTAATGCTAGATCGGACTGAGTAGGGTGGCTGCAAGATTGCTGCAAGATGGAAGCAGGTTGACCTTTTGGTACCCTTAGTGCCTTAATGCTACGGTTATAGTGAGAGTTAGATTGGAACGCGCGTCGTGCTTGTCAATCCACTGCAGTGCCAGTGTATTCCGTCCACCGGGACCCACGGAAGTAATGATCAGAACCCCTGAAAAACAAGATGCGTAGCAGGCATATGCATTCCTTGGTGGACCGGCTCGATGGCCATCTGGTTGATGACATTCTCTTTGCGATTATATTCGCACCAGCTTGCCGCCCCCATACCTCGATGATCCGGTCGTCACATTATCCATTTGGTCCCTTCGCCTTGTTGATGAGGTTTGCGTGTGATAAAAGTGCCCCAGGTATTATGAAAGGGTCTAGGACCAGCAGAACATATGGCGAGGTAACCTGGCTCTCATATGTCGCTTATAGCTTCCTGGAAAATGGATCCTGCGCGACCCAGCCCCATCCATCAATTGCCCCTGACTTCAAGTCCATATCACCGTGGATTTTGATTTTGCGCACAAGTACCGCAGATTCCCCGTATCGAGCGATTATTGGAATGGGCATAATACTTGGTCGATATAATATGATAGGGCCCCATCTGTTCCACTTGATACGCACGTGACTCTTGTGGTGCTCTCTTATCACGCATGCACCTGACGATAAATTAGACTGGCCAACCTGGAACAAATCCGTAGGATTCCCAGTACACAGGGGGGTCACAGAATGATCCCGTTTGCTGAGGTCCCACTCCGGTCCCGCCCGATCCCCTTATCCCATCCTCACTACCATCCCGTCCACTGTCCATCCCATCCCTTTCCTGTGACCCCATCCCTACTGTCCCGTTCTGGGATCCCCTGGAACGCGGTGATGATGAACAGGTTTGGCATGAATTTGTCCTTGTCTACTATGTATGCGATAAATTCTGATGTGAACTCTTGGCCGGAGGTGAGCAGCGCGAACGTCTCCACAACCTTCACCCCATGAACACGTAGAACGAGCCGAATAGTTTTGCAGGGCAAGAGGGATGGGCGAGGGCTTGATCTCGATCGAGTGTGCCCAAGAAGTTACAGGGAAGCCCTGAGCGGCAAGATCGTCAGTTATTTTATGTCTGGTTACGCTAAGTATCATATGGGGTAGCCTCGATACCGAATGATGGCATCCTTGTACATGGTAATGCTCGAAATGACCAGAGTGTTCAAAGGACACGGTCGAACACGCACAGACTACGTTAGGTCTCGCATTCCCCCGGTTATTGCGCCTAGATCTTGAACACTATGTCGGGAGCGCGGTTGGTGTGATTAACGATGGTGATTTCGTGGGGCTTCCATGTGCGGTAATCTCGCATTAAGAGCAAGATGTTGGACAAAGGGGGCATTGAAAACGAGAGATGCAAGTAGCTGCGATTGCTTCGCTCCGTCGGTCGACTCACAAGTGTGACCTTGCATGCTTGCTTTACACTGCGTAAAACGGCTGATTTCTCTCTCTCTTTTTGGAACCTCTTCATTTCACTGGATATTGAGTCACCCCTGGCCTGTGGCCAGCGAGCGAAGGCCGATTTGCTACTTGCCAATATTTTGAGGCTTGATCGATCGATCGCGAGACCTGTCTTTGTAATCCACGCGACTTTCCATCAAATTGCGTTCTCCCAAGGCCATTTTTAAATAAAAGCGGGACATGACACAAGCCGTTGCTTAACTAGTTTGACCTCTGTCTTCGCCCGGGAGGTCCACCTAGCTCCTTACGTTCCTTCCGACTCTCCAAGGCCCTACGCTTCACTTCTCCGTGGTAGGGATGCGTTTCCTGTGCAACTTGGTCATTAATGTCGCCTTGTCCCTTGCATTACCGGTGGCCGCCATTTCGTCCATAGGATGCAACTTTGATGCTCCATGTGCTCATTCAGGTGTCATAGACGACGGGTCGCCGAGTCCCTGGGGCCAGAGATTACTAAGGGAGGGGGGTGTCTCCAGAAGGCAAGCCGCGTTTTGGGGGATACCCCAAACTATATCCGAAAACGGAATATTTCCTCCCTTGAGCTTGGGACTTCGTCACCGGCCAGTGAGTGGATGTGGTTCTTTGCTTTGACCTACGGCTTGCCTATAGTACTGATGAGGTAGTGAGACGAGGAGACACTGGCGGATCAACGACTCACCATCATAGGTCGACTCTGGAGTGGAGATTGTTTCTCGGAGTTTGTGGATCTCGACCACGCAATCGAGCTCGTATACCATTGGTAAGCAGCCTAGAAAGGACATCTCAGCGGAGGTGACTTGGAATGCTGAAGTACTTCCTGTCTGGGTGCACTCCGCCCCTTCTAGTCCAGAATTCCATAAATGAGGCTGACAGAATTACACGCATTAGCATGCCACAACACCTATATTGAAGGACCGACCCAACGGCCTACTGACCCTCGTTTACCTGCCCTTGGGTGTGTTCACGTTAGCATTGCGGTTCCAATACTGACCAGGTACTGCTATTCTGGGGCGAGATCCCGGGACAGTCGAGTAGCTAGATTACGTTTGAGTCATTGAGCGACTTTCATCGCAAAGAGTCAGTCTCATTGAGCTTTGCGTCGAATAGTCCAGTAGCCAGATTGAATGTCCCTGAATTGATGCTGAACCTCCAGTCTATGCACCAATCCCAGGTGCAGTGTGTGTCCTGCTACCATGGGACAGAGCGTGCAATGGCTTCCCTAATCACCTGATAACAACCGTGAGTCGGGCGACCGACGATTCGCCACACATTTGCGAACTTCGCACATTCGAGTTACCCCATAAGCGCTCATCTTTCATGTTAGGTTGAGTTTAGCATTATCGAGCTACCATAGCGATTGGCGCATTAATATTCCCAATAGACGGACGTAGGGTACTAGTGCACTTCACCTATGCTGCGTAGCCAATGTTCGACCTCATCTATTTGCGGTACGGATGAGTCGGCCGGCTTCTTTGACTCCAACCATATCTCTCTCTTTCTCTTGCACCACTGATCTTGCACCGCAACTGATCGTACCTGATACAGTATAGAGGGTCAACATATTATAGTACTCAGGATATTTCCAAGCTCACAAACCAGCCCGTTACACTCTGTCGGTCTCCAGGTTTCACCGTACTTGTTCTCTTTGTCTGTCTGATCTCCGCTGTTGAGCATGGATCCGAATCTTGGGAGCAACGCCAACGTATTTCTTGTCTGGTTTCCCTGTTTCATGGCCCCGGAAATACCTCACGACGCTTCACTTCATCGTGCGGGCGGCTGCTTCTCCAGCCTTACATTCATTGGCTGATACTACAACCGAGATCAAATGCTGGGCTGTTTAACGTTGTTGAAACGCGGCTTGATTGGCGAGAAACCTCAATTGTGACGTTTACGCCCACCCAGCGCTGGTGTTTGCCTTCTCTTCTGGCCCCACTCCGTAATGTCTTGCAACAGAGGTGTAGAGAGAACATGCTCGAAGTGCGGAAAGACGGAGTCCCAACTCCGTCGCCGTATCATGCGATGCATCGGCTGTAATGGGGACGGTTTATACGTCGCATATTGCGTGCGGATATTCCTTCACTACTGGGACTACAGTTAATTTACACATCTAGAGCGAGGGTTGTCAAAAAGCCGACTGGCAGAGACACAAACAATTGTGCAAGAACAGAAAGCCATTGCCTCTAGATGTAGATGGAAGAGTTTTGCGTGCACAATTTGGCTCCTGGTTTACAGTCTATAAAGAAATGCTCGTAGGTACTTCTCACGCATCTTATTGTTATCTTGGCCTCATGACCGATGACCGGCAGGAGTGGGCGGTCCACCAGCTCTCTCTGACTCATGAAGGCGACTATGACTCAAACCACCACTATTTGGCGATCGAGCTGGATTATCTTCCTGGAGCTCCTCAATACGATGTCCCTCTCCTCCGCTCAACACGCTTTACGATTCGCCCCCCAGCGGCGGGGGAAGGGCAGAGTCATCTCCCGGATCCGTTCAGAATGAAGGGGGCGGAAATCGTCGAATGTATACTGAAAGGGTTCAACCTTGGTCACAGATGCGCCAGTAGCACCCTTGATAACCTACAAAGCGAACCGCCATGTACAAGGTGGCATCACGTTGTCGCCGATATGATCTCACTTGGATTTCAAAATGAGCATCAAATGAAGGAGAGTCTACCTTTGGTGGTCACTCGCCACAACCTGTTTGCAGCGTTTATGGGTTCAGATTCGCCCTTGGGAAGACAAGCATTCCCTCGTCTCGAGCACTCGCTATCGGCTGGATGGGAAGAGGCACAATGGATATGGATTAAAGACCCGGGATTCACTGCTTGGTTTGCGAAGGAGACAGGAAAGACTGTGGCTGCTAGAGCAGCGGAATTGGAAGCACAGGCGTCTCAGGATATGGATCTCGAGAGACTGCTTCAATGGGCTACGGACCCAGAATTACCTACGTTCGAGTACGCCCACACTGCCTCTACTCTTCTGACGCTAACTACTGCTGATAATAGAGACCTCAAGAGGAGGTATTCCAGCAACGCCTGAACGGCAACATTCTGCTCAAGTCGTCGCATCTGTTTCGCCCTGTGAAAGCAACACATTACCTACCATCGATCTGACGCCCGTGGCATCTGGGGAAGATCCTCCGCTTAACTCGTTGACTAGGCTTGCACCGGCATGTGTGGCGAAGACAGCCGTTGCGATGGACATGGCGGCTGGCAGATAACGAATGACCAAATATATGCTCGACAAGAACAAATGGGAATGGAACAACGAGAATCACCAAATATGACCTTAGTCGTGGCATATGCGGACATACACGAAGCAAAGCCACCACAAGTTACATGCACTTTTCACCTTCCGAATGGCAACGATTAGTCTGACAAGTCGATCAAATGTGGATATCTGTTACAGGGATTTCTTGTATATAAACCAAACCTCAATGGAGCACAAGCCCCTACGATTGCATATCGGTGCTACAACATATCCGGGAGTGTCGCACAGCGGGCCGCACCGGAGACACGGTGCCTGCAACAATTCCAGGAGCAGCAGTGCCAGACCAGCCGCGCCAGACACTTCTTCAGGGCCAGTCGACGCCGACGCCGACGCTATTGCCAACTCTCCACCGTTGGGATTGAACGCGCGCGTCGTGTTTGACGGGGTGGCACACTTAAAACTACCGAAAGCGTGTGTGAGAAGAGTTTTGTCCTGTTTGGTTGCGTGTTGGCGCGTCGCTGCATAAGGGGACTGACTTGCCAGGTCGAACTGAGTTGCCCAGAGCCAGGCCCAAGGCTGGTGTACCAACTCCGGCCAACTGATCTGTATGTGCGGATGCACTGGCTAGTCAAATTTGGTACCATGCTGCCTCAGGTGGGGCTGTCACCGAGATCGAGAACTAGCTGAGACCGGATGGGGAACACCGTCGGTGTCGTTCGTTATGTGGCTATCTGTGCGCCTGTGGGCACCACGGAGGGCAAGAGCTTCGCACGGACGTCCCTCGGATGCCACCCGAAAATTGTACACTTCTCCCACGAATGTCTACCGTTCATGTGGGGGCATCAAAGGTCTGAGGTGGGAGCTCGTGGCTCTGCTCTGGGTCTGGTGGCTTTGGGAGTGCCTTCATGGAGTTGAGGACAAAAGTGAGTCCGTCGTTGTTGTGTGTTGCGTGACGGGGGTGTTAGTTAGCTAGTGATTAGTTAGTTGTTAGCTAGTGATTAGTTAGCGATTAGTTAGTTAGTTATTAGTTAGTTAGTTATAATTAGTTAGTCCGACTAGAAGGGTTTCTGAAATTTCTACACATGCGCTTGGTACTTGGACTCACCCAAACCCAAAATGGCTGGCCTCCGCCGTGACAACGCACCTGGTATACTCACCCCTATTCCGTACCCGTCACCAACCTCCCTCGTTTCCTCGCTCCCAGAGAGCCCAGTCGCCCGTCGGCCTTACCATTTCGCGACCCGATGCGCAACTGTCGATAATCCGAGCCAGAAGGACCAGTATGGGTCGTCGAGTGTGCCAATTTACCAGACAGCAACCTTCAAGGGCATGGGTGGCCAGTACGACTATACTCGCTCTGGGAATCCTACTCGCAGTCATCTTGGTACGACCGCCCAAGCACGTCATTTCTTTCGGCCGCACATGCTGACATTCTCTCCACCGCAGAAAACCATCTTGCAAAAATATACTCTGCTCAACATGCCTTCACTGTATCCTCAGGAATGGCTGCCCTCGACGTGATCACTCGTTTGCTCAAACCGGGTGACCATGTGATCGCGGGCGACGACCTTTACGGCGGCACAAACCGTCTCCTCACCTACATCAAAACTCACATGGGTGTCGTAGTACACCATGTAGACACTACCGATCCCACCTCAGTCCTCCCTCTTGTCGTAGCTGGCAAGACCGCCATGGTTCTGCTCGAGAGCCCAACAAACCCCCTCCTCAAAATTGCGGACATCGAGCAGATAGCCCTCGACGTCCACAGGGCTGCTCCAGAGGCCCTCATCGTCGTAGACAACACCATGATGAGTCCGTACCTCCAACGACCACTCGAACTTGGAGCAGACATCGTCTACGACAGCGGCACAAAGTATCTCAGTGGGCACCACGACCTCATGGCTGGTGTGGTCACCTGCAACCGCGAGGATGTCGCAAAGGCGAGTGGTCCTCCTACCGAATATCACCACCCGACTTTGTCGACTCGCTTACCTCGCTGAATAGAATCTCGCGTTCACGATCAATGCAGTGGGCAATGCCCTCACGCCCTTCGACTCGTTCCTCCTCTTACGAGGCGTCAAAACACTCGCCATCCGTATGGACCGGCAGCAGGCCACGGCGATGACCGTCGCGTCGTACCTGCACCGGCTCGGCTTCAACGTGCACTACCCTGGGCTGCCGGTGCACCCAGGGAAGGAGATTCACGACCGCCTCGCGAGTGGTCCAGGCGCCGTGCTCAGCTTCACCACTGGCAATAAGGAGCTCAGCGAGCGGATCGTCGGCGCGACACGCTTGTGGGGGATCAGCGTCAGCTTTGGTTGTCGTAAGCCCACCTACCGTTCTCTCTCTCCGAGTCGCTTATTGTGGTACATTCCGTAGGCACGCCTCAATCGACTCTGCGACCCGCGCGGCGCGGGGTCTGCCAGAAGATCTCATTCGACTGTGTGTCGGCATTGAGGATGCGCAAGACTTGGTTGAGGATCTCGAGAGCGCGTTGATCGAAGCAGGCATGCAGCTACCCACGCTCAACTCTCTCTTTCCACACACGAGTGTGTCTGCTGTACCCGCAGCTATTCCAAGTAACGGGAGCGCACAGTTCCCGAAGCGGGAGTGGCTGGTTTCGGCACCAGGCAAGGTCATCCTTTTCGGCGAGCACGCTGTAGTCCACGGTGTGGTAGGCCTCCCTCTCTCTACCTGTGTGCGTTGAAATATTTCTGACTCTAAGTTCGAAGACCGCGATCGCGGCTTCGGTCGATTTGCGGTGCTACGGTCTCGTAACCCAACGATCAGACAACAAAATCAGTCTCAACCTCCCCGACTTAGATCAGTGGTCTCATACATGGGACATTGACGCTCTCCCCTGGGATGCGGTGACGCCGATTCGAGTAGGGGACGACCACCCACCGCTGCTTGATCCCCGCTTAGTAGACGCCATCACTTCAAAAGCGTTACCTGAATCAGTGGAGTATAACCGGGCGAAAAGCTCGGCGATTTCGTTCCTGTACTTGTACATGTCTTTGCGATATGCGGATCACAAGTACGTCCCCCTCGCCTTTCCGCCCTTCCCTCGGAGACTTCCTTACTGGTATTGATACTGGGAAATTTTTAGGCCCGCTTTCGACTTCACAGCCCGATCTAGCCTCCCCATTGGCGCTGGACTGGGCTCGTCGGCATCATACAACTCGTGCTTGTCAGCCGCCATGCTCCTGGCGTACAAGCGCATCACCCTTCCTCCTTCTTCCCCCCATTCACACCCTCACGGCGTGCCGACCTCGACTTCAAATGCAACCGCGACGCATATCTCCCACGAGGGCAGACGCGCAATCCCGACCGCGACCGCGAATGAGATCAACAAATGGGCGTTTGTGGCAGAAAAGGTGATGCATGGCAACCCGAGTGGGGTGGACAATTCCGTGAGCATCCACGGTGGCGCGCTAGCGTTTGCGCGGGCGCATGGAGGGCGGGAGGGCAAGATGGAGGGGATTGGGGGGTTCAAGAGTGTGAGGTTCCTCTTGACTGATTCTAGAGTTCCAAGGGACTCGAAGGGGCTTATAGCGGGTGTTGCGCAGAAGCTTGAAGAGGTAAGCCCGAGGACGATGCGTCGCGTTGCGTTGCAACAAGTGTTAGACTGATGGGGTATTCTTCAGGACTGCGAGCGGATCCAGGCGGTGATGGACGATATCCAGCGGATCGCAGACGAAGGTACGCTATTGCTGAGCGACCCGGAAGTACCGAGGGAGAAGATGCTCCAGGCCCTCTCGTCGCTCATGGAGGAGAACCATGCGCACCTCGTGACGCTTGGTGTTTCCCACCCGTCGCTCGAGGAGATTCGGGAGGTTACGTCCTCGTTTGGGCTGAGCACCAAACTTACGGGTGCGGGCGGCGGGGGCTGCGCTGTCACGCTTGTTCCTGATGGTGGGTTGTCTCTTTGTCTCTCCTTGATCCCCAGAACGGGGATTGGATAGGCGGACAAAAATTCTGACGGCGGTTTAGACTTTGCTTCGGACGACCTGGAAGAGGTCATGTCCAAACTTTCAGCGGCAGGATTCGTGCCGTACCTTACCACGATCGGCGGTAGTGGTCTGGGCTTGCGAAACTGCTCAGAGAGTGTGGAGGCGATCAGTGACGAGTTTTCGTGCAAGGCGAGTGAAGAGCTCGTGCAATGGGTGGAGAGTGGCCAGGGATGGATGTACGTCTGAAGGGATGGATGAATGAAGTGTGCTGGAATGTGTTGGAGGAATTGTAGCTGGCTATGTCTTGTTCCCTTGGTGTGTATTGATTGATTGATTGATTCGACGTACGTGCGTATCCCATGCGCTCTCCACGCTCGTCGGCATGCACCAATGCAATCCAGGCCGAGTGGTACGACGTTGTTCGCGCACTCCACGCACTCCACGCATTCCACGCATTCCACGCACTCGGTGCATGGCACGCCCTCGACCTGTCATACCTTAGCCGCGTGTTGGCGCTGCGCACTGCTTTGCCCTAGCTCACCTCCGAGTCGAGAGAGCGAAGAGAACGAAGAGAACGAAGAGAACGAAGAGAGCGAAGAGAGCGAAGAGATGGCGAGCGTCTCTGCGATGTCCGGTGGTCGAGTTGGCTACCCGTTCTTCCACGACGCAGCGTTCATCAACAAACCCGTGCTCATTCTCGACGGGGGCACCGACAACTTCCCGATTCAAAACAAATGGATAAGGTGAACTCGCTCGACCGTTTTGCTTTGCTTTGCTCGTCGTGCTTTGGATATATCTCGCCGGCGTCCCAGCGTCCGGGCGTCCGGGCGTCGTTTGACGAAATGCGACAAGTCGTCGAAGAGCGGAGAGCTAACGGCCCCGTGCTGTGGATCGTTGACGGGAAGGACGGGAAGGACGAAGAGGCTCTCCAGCTGGCTGTCCGGTGCCGTGGCTGTCATGTCCGATCCGATCCCTCGTCGCCAGATGGATGGAACCTCTGTCGTCAGTCGTCAGTCGTCAGTCTCAGTCGTCTGTCTGTCGTCTGTCGACTGTCGTCTGTGGCGTCCCCTGAACGCGTTGGTTGCCAGTCGCCACGTTGCTGATGCCCCATGTATAGGATCCAACTCATCATGGAACAGAGCTCCATGGTAGCACGCAAGTCAGTCCATTCCCTTCTCATACAACCTACGCTTGATTGATTGGAACAACTAGGGCCTCCCGTGATAAGCGGCCTATGGGCCCCCCAACCTTTGTCCTCATGAACCTCTACCATGTCCACTACGACGTCCAGTATGACCGCAGCGGGCGTCCCAGAGAGCCACCTTCAGACTGTCCCGAAACTCTAATCCCCGCCACCGACGATCTTTCGACCCACTTCGTCTGCATCCCCTCGCTATTCCGCGTCCATCCTCCGACCCGTGAGGAAGAGTTGGGTCGCGTGTTGCGGACTAGAGGTACGGATGGCGAGGAACGCGTCCGTGCTCGAACCGCCGCCGCCACCGCCAGTCAAGAAAACGGTAATGGTGACGAAGGAAATTCGGACGGATCAGCGGAAGAGGACAATACTCCCGACGGCCCCTCGCAAGATTATTGGTCAGTCCCCATTTCTTCCGGGCGATGCGCACCGGCCCCATATCCGTACCCGGCCACTGCTATCTCTTGCAACGACCCAAGCTGGCCGGAGGGCGTCGCTGCAGCCCGTGAGCAGGCCCTGCGGAACTGGCGCCCCATCCCACATCAACCCTGTCCAATCAAGCAGGGCCAATTGCCAATTGGAGAGGATGTGAGTAGGGAGGAAATGACATGGATTCAGGAGTATCTCCCCCGCGAGGACCTCAAGTTCGTGAAGGCGCTGTATGGGTTTGAGGATATGCGGAGCCGCCTGCATGAAGTCAACAGCCGCAAAGGGTGCTATGTGTTGAACAGCTTCTCCACTCGTAGCAAAGGCTTTGTTTTTGTTTTCGACGTAAGTACCTTTCGGCCACTTAAGCCGAGTTCTAATAGATTGCGTCGGCAGAATATGCTTCTTCTGGATGAGGGATAGTGAGTGACCCCGCACCTTCGTTGATAACATGTCCCCTGATGCTACCGTCTAGCTGGGCCATCCGCCTCGCCGTCTGCAACATAAGTTGGACAGCCCATCCCACCTACCGTTCGGGCGAAGGCTCGTTTGCATTTCTCGCTGATACCTATACCAGCGTGATTAGCGTTTATTCCAGCAAACAGTGCGTCCGCGTGTCTGCATCTTCGTCGACGCTTTGACTAAAGCTATGTAGGTGGCCCAAGGTTCCTCCTACCTCCAAGGTAACAGAGGTGAGCTTTGCAAGGCGTCTCTTTATTGCTTCGATTTGCCAACAAATCCAATAGCATTATGCGGCACAGATCAAGTTATGTCATCGTATGCGATCAGTCGAAAATGCCTTCCCCTCCAACGAACCAGGTGGTCGATGTGACGACCAGAGCCAAGGAAAAGGCAGCAACAACGAAGAGACCCAGCAGACGCCAGACAACAACCCCTCATACACTAGTAGATGCCAATCAGCGCCCACCTCGGACTCGCCGCAGGGCTACTGGGAGCTCTAAGGACGTGCGAGAGGTCAAAGCGAACCCCAGTGTCCCTCCGCCTCACTGGATCAATAAATTGGAGGGTACCAGTGTGGGTAACAATGCGGAGATGGAAGAAGTGGTGGGGACAGAGGTTTGCAGTGCTGCCCTCAGCGCACTGGTCATGGCCATAGCTCGTCCCAGGGAGTCGGAGGGGTGGTGTGCGAGTCAGGGGCCTCCTCAAATTTACCAGAATGGACTTTACAGTTCCCTTCATAGGGACCCCTTATCCATTCATCAAGCACCTCGGCTCCAGTACTCTGGTCTATCCCCGATCACCATGAGTCCGTCATCGCAAGACCAGCCTGTGACTACTGATGCTCGAGTTCGAACGATTGAGAGACCTTCATCCCATTCTACGAGGTCTCTATCTCGTGCTTCTCCCTTTTTGCACTCCCGTCATCAATCCCCTCGACCATTCTCGCTGTCGTCCCCTTCAATGACCTACCCTTCATGCAATTCCAGCTCAATGCCTTTCACCCCTCCCCAGCCCTCGTTTCTCGCAAGATCATTGAGTTGGATACAGTGTCCGTCAGCGCCATTCACTCGACAGGCAGCCTCGGCATTTGTTTCAAGTCCAGGCCCAGCTATCCAAGCCTTTCAAGTACCCTTCCAGGACGGATACACTATGGATTACCCATATCCAAACCGTATGTCTGCCTCGAAACTTCTGTCGTGCGTTCCCTTTGTCACCTGACACAATATCCTCAGAGCACCATCAGCAATCACTGACGGCGTACACAGAGGATTATCACCACTTGACATTTGACCCCGGTCAGTGGTACATGGACCACCCTCCTTCGGTCAACTCGTACTCCTCCCCTACATCGACCCCTTCGTTCGCTTCCGCCACAATGTCAATGAATGCCACCACGTACCCTTGCAGTCCATCTGCTGAAGACGAGGCTGGCCATTAAGGCGACAGGTTATACCAGATGGCGTCGGTGAATACGAACTTGACTCTCGAATACCCAAAGTCAGCCAGAGACGGGACAAATACACGTCCTACCATCTCGCTTGGCCGTGTCTGACCGCAATATTTCACGAAATGACATCTTCCATGCAACCATTTTCGTCCTCCATGCCTTTTTTTGCTTTTTTTTTTCTTGTCTGTCTACTCTCTTTGGTTTCTTGTGTATACTTCCCTCATGCCACCGCGATTCAATCTGGGTAATACGAAATAAATATGGATGGATGGCAGGACCCTCCCCACAAAGACTATGTTGGACCCCCTTTCCCTTGAATCATCACCACGCAGTAAACGCACGGTTGCAATGGTTGCAATAGTTCTGACGACCTAGACAAGCTTCCAGATACGCGCGGAGAAAACACTCGGTTATAAAAGGTTCGTGTACAGTCGAGGGGACAGACGATTGTCAACACCCCTCATACGATCGAGTAAATGTGTACTAGGATCTCGATTCGATGCTAATTGGGCGTCCTCTTCTTTCTGCAATCTTACTTTGGCTCAAAGCGCGGCTCAGTGGATGTGGTTATTTCGTGCAGCCAGTTCAGGTTTTCCTTAGCACGGGCAATCTAGTCTTTGTTGGCATCCGCTACAAACACTTGGGATACAAGACGAGCGAAGCGAGTCCATTTTATACTACGGTGCTGATGCTGACAGTCTCCGAGCTGTGCATTCTGCAGCAGGCACTGAGCGCTCGCGCTTGTTTCCGATTCCCGACAGCAAAAAATATACGACTTGTCTCTATGAGGATCGCGAGACTGTGACTAGGTGACTAGGATGCGTTTTTGGGGGGGGGGTTGCTGGAGCGACTCGGAGGGTGGAGGGGAGAGGAGTCACACAGCGACTGGTGTGGGTTCGGTGGATGGTAGACTCTCCTCGGTGGGGGAGGCATTTGACAAATCCCTGTGTCGCTGCAGGAGACGGTCGAACGTCTGACGGTCGCCGATCTCGAGCTCTCCGCTCACGACACCGGAGTGGTACACACGGAGGACGGTATCGACGTCTTCCATGCTCTGCGTCCGGACGTCGGCGAGTTCCTTGATCTTGTTGGTGGCGTCCTTGACCTGGTTGTCGGTCATTTGCAAGCCGAGCTGCTCCACTCGCGACTTGACCGCGTTCCAGCCTGTCAGTCGATGACTACAAGTGGCAAGTGACACAAATGCAAACCCGCGCAAACATGCACCAACATTCACCATCATCATTATCATCAGCCGCGGTGAAATGCGACGAGGCGGAAACGGAAAACGCACCCGATGGAGACGTAGCGTTTGAGACCGAAATCCTCTGGCTTCAGGATCTCATAGGTCGCGGGGTTGTTTAGGATCGCTTTGGCGTGGATACCGGCCTTGTGCGTGAATGCACAGTAGCCGCTATGAGATAGTGATAAGCACACCATGTTACAAGAGAACGAGATCGTACGTACGTGATTGGGTTCATGAACGGGATTGTGACTTCGACCGCTTCGGCGACCAAGTTCTCGATTTCACGAAGCATGGGGAGGTTGTACTTGGACTTGACGTACTCTGGATCAGCGGTGTACAGGCAAGCAACGAGCCCACCGAGAGATGTGATTCCCACACGCTCGCCGATACCGAGCACAGCTACGATATAGAGTCAAACTTTGGGCTCCATGGGCGTTAGTGATTGCACTCACAAGTGTCAATGTGGGTGGCACCAGCCTCAAGAGCAGTGTAAGCGTTGGCAATAGCTAGGGGTGGGGAACATTTAGATGGCCATAGGCGAGGGAAGAGCAAGACCTACCCATTCCGGTATCATTGTGCAGGTGAACTTCAATGTCGCAGCTGACGACACCGCGAAGCGTTCTGACGAGGTCATAGACCTGGCGGGGATTCGCGCACCCGACTGTGTCGGCGATACCGACACGGTCGACGCCGATCTTATCGACGGTTTGGTAGATCGAAAGGAGGTCGACGAGGTCTGATCGGAACGAGTCCTCGGAGGAGAATCGGATCTCAATGCCTTTGGACTTGACGAAGTTGATGACCTCAATCGCGGTCTTGGTGATGTAGGCCATATCCTTACCATGAGAGAACTCTCTTAGGAAGGAGGAGGTACCAATGACAACATCGACACCATCGACGCCTGGTTGTGGGTGGACGAGACGAGACGAGTCAGAAGTGAAACGCCAAGGACATGGGTGGGAGTGTGCCATCGGACTTACCGGTTTCGACGGCAATTCGGGCGTCGTCCATATGACAGCGAATGTGTGTGAGGATCTTGGCCTTGAGATTGAGCTTGCATATCGCCACACAGTCAAGTCGAGATTGTTCAGAGGCCGCGGGTGATGTGAGTTCGATGTACTCGACACCAAATGCATCGAGTGCCTTGGCAATCGCAATCTTGGTCTTGGTGTCAAAGAAGGCATTGGCAAACTGCTCGCCTTCTGTTAAAGCCGGAATGAGGGCGGATCAATAAAAGTTGCGGAGAGCGGGGTAAGGCGGGATCGGCGTACCTCTGAGGGTGGATTCGATGATCTTGAAGTTGGTAACGTTTGATAGGAAGTCCGCGGCGCGATACGGGTTGCGCTGTTGGTGGCTTCGCTGCTGGGCCACCGTTGACACGGTTGTGGGTGGCGCCATAGGAGGTGCTTTTAGCTGGGCGTTGGTCAACCTGGACCATTTCGCTTTTGTTAGGTGTTTCCTGATTTTCGTGGTCGCACATATCGAGCCAGGACACGACGGCGGAGGAGGGCAACGGTTGGGAACAAACAAGATCGAAAGGGTTGGAAGGGTCCGAAAAGTACTTGTGGCCGATTGAAAGCTGAGAGCTGTGATTCGCGATTCGCGAGTCACGGGCTTTCCGAATCGGCCGAAAGCGAAAAAAGGTTCATCAAATTTTAAAAACAAACCGCAACCTCACAACATTCTCTCATCGTCTTTCATTTGAGATTAACAGAGAACACGGAGCCCTCAAATTGTGATCGTGATCGTATTCATGCAGGCGAGGTAGTGGTCCGGAATACTTATATAAATGTGCACAGTTGAAATTTCTATAACAACGCATAAGCCTATTATGCATAAATCGCATAATGCATAGCTTTTGGCCGCGACGGAGTTGGTAATCGACCATTTTTGCATATCGCATACTGCATAGCTCTATGGCGCAGTTATGCAGTATGGGGTCAGGAAATAAGCAAAAGCCGCACTCACCGAGCGGCCGCGATGAGAAAGATTTGCGTATAAATCACATGGGAATGAGCTCCTACAGTATATTTTTTTTGCATCTGAATCATCTTGAGATCGAACTGGGCAGTTTGCCATGCCGAATGGAAGCGCAAACGCCAGAAGCAGCCCGTTCAAGGCCCTAAACGAGGTCACATCCATTTACCGGGTCCATTGAAGGAGACTCCAAAGAGTTCCACAAGACCCATTGAGAAGACGAAGCGAGAAAACCTCACCCTCTTAGATTGGATGACAGTGTGTGCTTATGTGGACACTCTCCCTCAGCCAATAGACCAGGGGAGGCGGTAAAATACCTTGCCACAACGCCCGAGGGTGCGTTATTGTTCACCCAGCCCACGCTGTCGCGCAAACTACAGCACCGCTCGGAGATGGAAGCGCGTGTGGACTCAAATCCAAATGAATTATCAAGCAAACGACCACTCATCATCACAAGACCAGATGTGGATCGCGCATTGTGGCTGTGGGTTCAGCATATAGAGCAGAAGCGAGAGGTCGCCAATATCAGGATGCTCATTGCAAAGCGGGCAGTGTTCGAGGGGGACATTGAATGTCCCAGAAGACGAAAGGCGTCCTGGACCCGGGTGGGTTCAAGCATTCCGTCGCGCATGAGTGAGCTTTGAACTGGCCAATTGCGACCCACATTTGAATGGGCACAGGCTCAAGGGGATTCGTAAACACGCCGAAGCGGGATATGTAGATATTGAGACTGTCAAGAAGGAACAAACCCGCAAAGCCTGATTTCTTCCTGAAGACGTCGATGTATCAGCCTCTTCGCACTTGCTCCACCCGATCGTGGACTTTCACAGAGGCAAATGAGCGGGAAACGAGCAAGCAAGTTTCGTATTACACTTTGCTTTGCCCGCGATGCGGATGGTTCACAGAAAAGGGATCTTTTGATACTGCACGGTTTTGATATTGCACGGTTTGACTGACCCTATGCATTATAGAATATTTAACTGTATATGTATTCATATATACATATATGGGAAGTACTTCGTCACGGGCTAGCAGCATCATGGAAAGGGTGATTTCGATTTAAGAGGCTGCCCGGAGTTCGATCAAAATATATTCCCAAGGCACCCATTGAATTTTGTAGTGCCTGGAAAGCCTGGAAAGAATAGGAATTTAGGATTACGGAGGTCGATCGAGGCTGAGAGTGAGACATGAGACAGTGTCCGGTGGCAGGATGGCGGATTGCTAATTCATGATGTCACGACCCAAACCCAAAACGCCGCCGCCGCCGTAGGCGGAGTTGAAACGATGGCAGCACGGTGGCAGCACCATCGAGGAACCTTTCTGAGTATCTATCTGAGTTCTCTGAGTTCTCGGAGTCTCGGAGTTTCACGATGTATTTATTCATTTTATTCATTTATTTGTCGTATAAACCTCGGGTGACTCTTCAGCTCTTCCCCTAACACCGGCCTAGGGGAGAGAGGGCACTATGGCTGCTTTTCCAGATGATGTCAAGAACGCCTTCGTCTTCCTCAAGGCGTACCCTTACCCAGCCTACGTTCTCGAGACAATCCAAAAAGGCTCCAGAGCTGCAGTTCAGCTCGAGCCCATATGGTCAAACCCCGCCTATGACCGTCTCATTCCACCCGGGAGCACTCTCCTGTCCACCCTCAGCAGCTACACCGCCATTGTGGCCTTTGGATCGTGGGCCGAGTCGTCCGCTACCGCTACCGACGAGCTTCCCCCAACCCACCTACTCAAACTCGACCTCGGTCTCGGTCAGATCCAGCCGGGTCACCTGAAGATTGAGCTTGAAGTGACCAAGACGGAATTGAGCGGTTTTCTCATTTGCACGTCCATTCCCCGCACTCCCTTACCAATCAAGTCATTTCTCGTGTGTCGACCTAACCGCAGAAGGAAACGTTTACCAAACGACATGAAGCTCCTCAACCTCCCGAGCATGACGTTTGGTGCCAATAGACCCGCGGCCAGTGTTTGTGGAAGCGCAGGCAGCCAGTCTTCGTCCGGAGTACCTACACGACTCGAATGCGGGTTCGTTAGTACCGCACATTTGATGGAAACTTTCGACTGGGCTTCAACGGCACTGGGGCCTAGGGAAACATGGCCCATTGAGTTGCATACGCTCATCAAATACATGAATGGAAATCCCCATCCGGTGTGTTTACACATCCTTCTCTCTCGTGTCCGGACCATCACTCATCGATTTTGTAGAATGCCATCTGGTGGGGTTCAGACCTAGTGCTCATATACAACGACGCCTATGCAATTATGTCGACAACAAAACACCCTAAGATCTATGGGCAAAAAGGGCTGGTCGCATGGAGCGAGCTCTGGGATGTCCTTGGTCCTGCACTTAACGTCATTTTCAAGGGTGACACCGTCTACAAAAATGATGGTGAGCCAGCTGCTAGCTTCCCCTTACTTGTTTTCATTTTGCTTGTAGATCTCTTATTCCTTGATCGCCTTGGGCCGGATATGTTGCCAGAAGAAACATACCACTCTTGGTAGTCTATCTCGTCGAACGGAGTCTACCTTGCTCATTTTCATTTAGGTCATGGGTTCCCGTCCACTCGGATGATGGGGTCTTTCAGGCAGGTGTTTGCACCACATTCGAGTCTACTCAAGGTGTTCTAGCGGAGCGTCGGATGTCCATGCTCCAGTCGTTGGGAAGCCGAACTGGTGAGTACTAGCAGGCTTCTACTCTCCGCTCTGATCCCGTTTTCAGCTGTCGCACAAACAACATACGCATTCACGTCCGCCATGCTCAGTACCTTGGAATGGAACCCCAAAGAGTATGTCAAAACGCCCGCCGTAATTTTCTCTAATCTGTTTGTAGCATCCCCTTTGCGGCGTTCTACCTGACAACAGTGTCAGAAGGTTGTGAGTAAGAATCTCGAGATATCACCGTGCGCATTGTTTACGCATAATGGCTAGCACACGCCTCTACACAAGATATGCCCACACCTCCAATCCAGCTCAGGGGCGCCACGCCCTCAGACTCCCAAAAAGATCAGTTACACTTATCGCTCGAGGGAACGATCGGAGTGCCCGATGGGCACCTTTCTATCCCCGCCCATTTCCATGTCACTGCCGATCTATTTTCGCCTGATCCAGTCCACATTTCAAGCTCTCCAGGCAACAAGTTTCACTGGCCCGTTGCGGAAGCAATCCTCAACAAGGAAATACTGATAGTAGACCTACCCCCTGCGGTGGTTCAAGGATTCCATTTGCGTGGCTGGAGGGACATACCTCGTGCCGCTGCTATAATTCCGCTGTCTTCCGAC
>WNFL01252049.1_pt1 | contig 36469 bp, 31 predicted proteins | sample 5400361 | NCBI WGS metagenome assembly WNFL01 (sample SAMN13153351, study PRJNA577476) | soil metagenome | isolation source: 40 cm soil on Douglas fir-dominated hillslope | place: USA:California | collected 2013-09-17
CTGCGGCAGACCCGGGCGCGTCGAGACGAATGCAATGCGCTGCCCGTCAGGGCTGAACGTCGGGGACAAGTTGTCTGAAAAGCGCCCCACGGTCAAGCGGCGTAAGCAACAGTTATTCTTGATGTTAATCGTGTACAGATCGGTGCCTTCCTCGATCGCACGGCTGAACGCCAGGGTTTGGCCGTCGGGCGAGAACGCCGGCGTGAAATCGAGCGCCGACCCGGTCGTCGACACCGCGATGCGCTTCCCTGTGGCCATCTCCTGCAGATACAGCCATCCCTTTCCAGCCTGGAACTCCATGTACGCAAAGTGCCTGCCGTCCGCGCCCCACGCGGGCGACATGGCCTGACGGTCGGTCGACGACACGAGCTTTTGATCGGCGCCGTCCTGATCGATCTGATACACCTTGCCTTCTCTGACGAAGAGCACGCGCGTGGCCGCAATTCCCGGTGTGCCGAGTGCGGCCTGCAGCGCCTGGTCGGCGAGCCGATGCACGGCCATCCGGAAATCGGAATCGCCCGGCCGCGGCAGCCTGGCGCGCACTGTGCGGCGAATGCCCGCCGCGGCAATATCGTGGAGCGTCGCCACGGTGGTGTCACCTGCCGCGGTAATGTCGAGCGCGAAATCAGCGCCGAGCGCCTGATACAGCGGATAGTTGAGCGTGCTGCCCGATTGTGCTCCGCCCGTGGCGGCGGTCCCGGTGCCCGGCCGGCGTCCCGTGGCGCGCGTGGACGTCGGAGCGCCCGCGAGCCGGATCGAGTCGCCGCCGGGAAGGGTGATCACCTCGAAGCGATCACTGTAGTCCAGATCCCGCGCCACCATCGCGCGCACCGAATCGAGACCCATCCCGCCCCCGGTGCGCGGCAACAGCACCAACCCTGGGCGCACCCCCGGGCGGTAGATGATGCCGATGCGGACGCCGCGGTCGATGGCTGACGTGTCCTGGGCACTCAGGCGGTTGAGCGGTTGAGCGGTTAGAAGAATCGCGTAGCCGCAAACCGCCAAACCACCCAACCGCCGAACCGCCCTCATTGGTGTTGTCCGGAGAAGTAGAACCGCACGAAGAGAATGTCGGGGGTCCATCCCGCGGGGAGCGCGCCGAATAACCGTCGCTGGCCTAGCTCCTCGATCACGCCTTGTGCTTCCAGATCGAATGCGAAGTTGCCGGAACGTCGGACGAATTGCAGGTCCGTCACAGACCCATCGCGATGGACAAGAAACGAAACCTCCGCTTCCAGCGCTGTGCGTTGCTCAGGACGTTGCCAGACGCGCAACACCTGTGACACGATGTTCTGCAGATACTCGGGGAACGGAAACGCCACGCCTTCCGTGCTCACGGTCGCGACGTCGTTGCCGGTCGAGGGCTTTTCGCCGGGCAGGGGCTGGTTCGTAGGCGTCGTGCGCGGCGCCGCTTCGCGCCGCGTTTGATCTTGCGTCGCCGGCGGCGTCGCGCGGGAGACGGTGCTTTGCGGGCGCTTGGCCGCAGGAACGGGTGCCGGCTTTTCCTCGGCCGGCCGCTCGAACGCTTCCGGCGCTTTTCGCGACTCGAGATCCGGCGCCGGCGCGGCGATGAGATGGACGCGGTAGGTGGGCGGCAGCCGCGTCCGTCCCGCGGGTTTGCCAAACAGCAACGCCCCCACGAGCCCGTGCACCACGAGCGTGCCAGTGACCGCCATGCCGACAGGGGCCGGAGCCCGGCCACGTCCTCTCATCGGTTGATCGTCTCCGGTTCGGCGACGAGTCCCACATCCTGTACGCCCGCGCCGCGGATCACCGCCAGGACCTGTACCACGCGGGCGTAGGCGACTCGACCATCGGCTCGCAAATACACCCCCGTGGGGCGTTTCGTTCGCACGAACGCCGGAAACGTGGCCAGGAAGTCATCGTAGGACAGCCCCGCCTGATCGAGATAGATCTTGCCGTCCGCGTCCACCGTCACGACCAGTCCCTGCTTCGGCTCGATGGCGCGAACCTGCGCGCGTGGTAACCGGACGTCCACACCGCCCTGCATGATGGGCGCGGTGATCATAAAAATGATCAGCAACACGAATGCGACGTCTACGAGCGACGTCACGTTGATGTCGGCGTTGAGCGGCAGCTCGCCGTGTCCGCGCAACCCGCCGCCGCCGAGGAGGCCTCCTGCCATCAGATCCGTCCTTCCCGGGCCAGGGTCCCGACAATCTCCTGGGCAAAGCCCTCGAGCTCGCCGGCGAACAGGCCCAGACGATTGACGAAGAGGTTGTACGCCATCACGGCGGGCACGGCGACGGCGAGGCCGCCGACCGTGGTGACCAACGCCTCGGCGACACCTGGCGCGACGGCGGTGATGTTGCCGGAGCCACCGACGGCGATCCCGATAAAGGCATCCATCACACCCAGCACCGTGCCGAGCAAGCCGAGCAGCGGGCTGACCGATCCAAATGTCGCAAGCCAGGGAATGAAGCGCGCGGCGGTATCACGCTCGGCGGCCACTTCTTTCGCGAGCACCATGCGAAAGGCTTCGAGCTGGGTCGTGGTCAGCGTTCCGGACGCCGCCGGACCCGGATTGCCCGGCGTGGCCCCCGTGCCCTTGAGGAGTCCCGGTTTCAGTTCGGAAAAGAAATGAACGGCTTCACGGAGCAGGCGATTGTAAGGCGACGCCGGCAATCGCATCGCAACATGATAGGCCTCCTCGAGCCGCGGGGCCTTCTCGACTTCGGCGAGGAAGCGGTCGCCGAGCTGCCGCATGCGACGGAATTGCCACCACTTGAGCACGATGAGATACCACGACGCGAGCGAAAAGACGGCGAGCACGCCGAGCACGAACTGCGTTTCGCGGCTGGACGTGAGCACCAGCTCCCACGGCGTGGTGGGGATGGCCCCTCTCACCTGAAAAAGCACCCTAGCCTCCTCGGTAGCCCTGCGGGTGTGTTTGATGCCACTGCCACGCGCTACTCAGGATCTCGTCCAGACTCGAATGCGACGGCCGCCATCCAAGCAAGGTCGCGGCGCGTCCCACGGCCGCGACCAGCTCCGGCGGATCGCCGGGACGGCGCGGACGCTCGACGGTCGGAACGTCGCGTCCGGTGACACGGCGCGCGGCCTCGACGATCTCGCGCACCGAGCGCCCCGTCCCCGTGCCCAGGTTCACCGCCACCGCCGATCCTCCATCGAGCTTCGCGTCCAGCGCGCGGAGATGCGCGTCGGCGATGTCTGTCACGTGCACATAGTCACGGACCGCGGTGCCGTCAGGCGTCGGGTAATCGGTCCCGTAGATCTCCAGCGCGGCACGTTTGCCGAGTGCCGCCGCCAGCACGTTCGGGATCAGATGCGTCTCCGGATCGTGGTCCTCGCCCAGCCGTGCGGTGGCGCCCGACGCATTGAAGTAGCGCAGGCTCACCACACCCATGCCGTTCCGGGGCCCGACGTCGGCGAGCAGCCGCTCGAAATCCCGCTTCGTCTCGCCGTACGGATTCACCGGCGCCTGCGGCGAGTCCTCGGTGGTCGGGACCTTCGCCGGATGCCCGTACACCGCGCACGAGGACGAGAAGACGAACCGGCGGACCTTGGCGCGAGCAGCCGCCTCCAACAGTACACGGGCGGCCGTCACATTGTTGGTCACATACTTCTGAGGCTGAGCAACCGACTCCGCGACGAGGGCGAAGGCGGCCAGGTGGACGATTGCCTCGATGCCCTCAGCCGCGAACACCGACTCGATCAGCTCGCGGTTGCCTACTTCCCCCTGGATGAAGCTGGCACCACGCGCGACTGCCTGACGGTGACCGTTGCTCAGGTCATCGAGGATGACGACCTTGTACCCCCGATCCAGGAGTTGATCGACGACGACGCTGCCGATGTAGCCCGCACCCCCCGTGACAAGGACGCGTTGCGTCACTCCGCCCCCCCGCCCCGCGGCCCGTCGGATTCCATCCCGAACAGCCGGCGGAGCGCCTCGAGCAGACCGTATCCCCGCCCTTCCTCGGCGGCAGCCTTGAGCGCGATGGTGGGCTGGTGCAGGAACTTGTTGAGCAACGCCTGGCTGAATTGCTCGACCCGGGCGCGATCCTCGGCGCTCAAGTGCCCGAGCTGACGCAGCGCGCGCTCGAGCTCCAGCGCGCGCAGATCATCCATGCGCTGGCGCAGCTCCTTGATGATCGGAACGACACCGAGACCGCCGTACCACGCCCAGAACAGATCGGTCTCCTCTTCCACGATCCGCTCGGCGGCGGGAATTTCGTCGCGGCGGCGGACCGTCGCCTGGGCGGCAACTGTCTGGAGGTCGTCGACGTCGTAGAGGAACACGTTCTCGAGCTGCGCGATCGCGGGATCGACGTCGCGCGGCACCGCGAGATCGAGAATGCAGAGCGGCTTGCCGCCGCGGGCGCCGATCACCGCACCCACGCGCTCCCACGTGACCACCGCGTGCGGCGCGGCAGTCGAGCAGAGAGCGATGTCGGTCGTCGCGAAATGCGGCCAGGCTTCCTCGAGGGTCACCGCGGTCCCGCCCAGCCGCTCGGCAATGGCCCGCGCACGCTCGTGGGTGCGGTTCGCGACCAGCGTGATCTGGACGCCTTCGTCGCTCAGGCACGTCGCGGCCAGCTCCGCCATGTCACCGGCGCCAAGAATCAGGGCGCTCCTGCCGGCGAGATCGCCGAAGATTTTCCCGGCGACGGCCACGCCGGCCGACGCGGCGGATGCCGTTCCCCTTCCAATGCCGGTTTCGGTCCGAACCCGTGACCCGACGTGCAGCGCCGTCTGAAACAGCCGATGCAACACGGGACCGGCTTGTGCGCGTGATGCCTCCCACGCCTCCCGCACCTGCCCCTGGATCTGCGACTCGCCGATGATCATCGAGTCGAGCCCCGACGACACACGGTACAGATGGCGGACCGCGTCACGGTCGCGGGCGATGTATCCGTATCCGCGGGCCCCCTGCTCCCCTCTGCCCGTAGGACTGACTGGCAGCCGCTCGCCAAGCAGCGTCCACACCGCCTCGAGCGCCGGCTCATCGCCCGAGACCAGATAGAACTCGGTGCGATTGCAGGTGGAGAGCAGCACCCCGCCACTCGCGCCGGCCGCCATCACGCGCGCGAGCGCGCCCGGCACTTCGTGCGCGCCGTGCGCAAACCGCTCTCGCACATCCAGCGGGGCGGTCCGGTGGTTTACGCCAACGACCTTGATGCCCCCTCCCATCTCTATGTGACTCGTCACAGGAACCGTTCGGCACCAGGCTGGGTCAGCTTTAGCGCGACGTAGACGAGCAATACAGCCGAGAAGCCGGCGATACTGGCGAGCGCGGCGCGGCGGCCGGCCCAGTGACGTACCACTCGTACCCAAACGGCCCAGCCGAGTACCACCCAGGTAAAGATGCCCCACACAATCTGGGCCTTCGCCGCCTGGAGATCGCCGGCAAATTGCGCGCCGTAGCCGAGCGCGAGCACGACGCCGAGCGTCAACGCGGGGAATCCCGCGACGAGCGCGAACCGATTGAGCTGGTCGAGGCGCTCGAGCGGCGGAAAGAGCTGAAACACCTGGCCAAAGCGTCGGGCCTTGAGCTCGCGGAACTGCAGCAGGTACAACGCCGCGGCGATGAACGCCAAGGCCATCAGGGCGAGCCCCAGGGCGCTCAGCGCAACGTGCAGGACGAACCATGCATTGCGAGCCACCGCAGCGTCCGCGCCCGGTGTCAGCCCGCTGAAGATGGCGAGGCCGACCAGCCCCGTCGCAAGCGGCGCGGCAAAGAACGAGACGGCCGAGCCGCGCAGCAGCCGCTCGCTCGCGAGCTGCAACAACACGAGACAGAGCGCCAGCATCGAGAGTGCCGGACCGAGACCGATGGGCGTGAGCTGCGAAACGGCGACGACGTGGACGGCGGCCCCCGCGCATGGCAGCGCGATCGTGAGCGCGCGCGGCAGGGCGCGGAAGCCCATGAACGGCGCCAGCGCCAACGCGGTCGCCAATCCGTACAGCGCCAGAGCCACCAGGTGCAGGGTGAGAATCACGGCAGGTACGAGCCGGGCCCACGCGCGCGGCGGGCCCGGCCGCCTATCAGGAGGGCATCTTCTTGATCAATCGTACCGGCAGACCGCGGTCCAGCCCCGGGTGCATGATCTGGATCAACAGGCCGGTGGCCGAGTGGTCACGAGTGTGCACGATCATCATCACCGCGCGCACCTCTTCCGAGGCTGCTCCCGCATAGCTCTGCGCCGGATGGACGACCTCGAAGATATCACCGGGGGTGACGCCGTCGCTGCGCCCCTTGTCGATGAAGAAGTACTGCTGCGCGCCGGCGATGGGATGCGGATCCCGCGGATCCAGCAGCTTCGCGGTCATGCCTTTCTCCACGGGCGTCGGCCGCACCTGACCAGGGTCGCGGAACGGCTCGAGCGGCATCGCCAGGTGGCCGTCGTGAATGCGGCCGTATTGAGCGACGACTTCGGCGAGCACCTGCTGATTCTCGATCGACGTGACGCGCGCGATACCGAGCGGGATGACGACGTCGCCCCACCGGCCGAACTCCAGCGTGCGATCGACGCGGGCCAGCAGGAGCGAATCGCCGACGTGATACGACGCGTTCCGCGGTGGCTTGATCGCGATTTCCTCGAACGTCGTCGCGGTCGTGCGATCGGAGAGACGGGGAATGGCCGGCGTGGCGGTCGCGCCGAGCACGTTGGCCCAGGGCAGCCGCTCGTTTTCGCTCAAGAAACCCGCGGCGTAGAACTCGCCCGCGCGCAGCGGATGGTAGGGCTGGTGCGTGTAGGCGCGCAGCACATCCTGGACCACCTGCTGATTTGTGCGGCGGCGATCAAAAATCGTCTCGTTGCTCTCATTCACGGCGGTTGGCGGCGGCGCCTCGACGGGCAGGAGCGCTGTATCCGCCGGAATCGTATCGACGGGCATGGTATCGAGCGGCACGACGGCAGCGATCGTGTCGCCCGGAGCGGCACGGACGGTGTCGGCCGCCGCCGCCGTGGTATCCTGGCGCACGGCGGCGACCGTGTCCCCACGCTGCGCGACGTTCGCCATCTCCGAGAGATTCAAGACCTCACCGGGATAGATCCAGTGCGGGTCTTCAATGACGGCGGTATTGAGGCGGTAGATCTCAGGCCATAACAGTGGATCGTTGAAATACATCTGCGAGATGGACCAGAGGGTCTCACCGCGCGAAACGGTATGACTGGAGGGGACCTGGCCCTGAAAAGCGGCGGCCGCTTGCGTGGTGTCCTGCTGTTGAACCACTTGCGTTGTGTCCTGCGCCGGCAGGACGCGCCACATCAGCGGCAACGCCGCCAGGGCCAGTAGTACGGCGCGGTCAGAACGGCAGATCGTCGTCCTCCTCATCCAGCGCCTCCGGGAACGCGTCGAGCGACTCTGGGGCTTTGCCGCCGGCCTCCGCGGCCCCCTTCGCAGCAGCGCCCGCTCCCGCACCTACCGGGGCGGCTCCGCCTCTAGACCCCAGCATGATCAACTCACGCGCGATGACCTCGGTGACGTAGCGCGTCTGCTTGTTGTTGTCTTCCCAAGTCCGATACTCGATCCGTCCCTCGACGTAGACTTTGTCGCCCTTTTTCAGGTACTTCTCGCACACGTCGGCCAGGCCGGATCCGCCCTTATTATTCCAGCAGATAACTCGATGCCAGTCCGTCTTTTCCTGCTTCTCCCCGCCATTTCCCGTCCACTGCCGGCTGGTAGCCAGGGAGAGAGTGGCCACACGGGAACCGTTATTCGTGCTACGCACCTCGGGATCGGCCCCCAGATTCCCGATGAGCTGGACCTTATTGAGACTGCGGCTCACAACAACCTCCGAACGATGTAGCGGGTTGGGCCCAAGGGTGCCTCACACTATATAAATCGCAAGTCATTCTGTCAACCAAAGATACGCCACTTGTACCAAAGTTATGCATCAAGTCTCAGGACAATGGCGTCCTCTACGGGCCGGCGGTAATACTGCTTCCGGCGACCCGCTTCTTTGAACCCGTGCGCCGCGTACAGCGCCCGCGCAGGGGCGTTCGACTCGCGAACCTCCAGGTAGACCTGTCGAACACCGCGGTCGCTCAACGCTTCCAGCATCTCGTGCACCAACGCCCGTCCCAACCCGGTACGCCGCGTCGCTGGGGATACCGCAAGGTTCAGGATCTCGCCTTCGTCGGCGGCATCGAGCGCGACGATGTAGCCAACGATCCGCTCCCCAGCGGCCTCCGCCACGAGGAATGACGCAAAGCTCACGCAGTCACGGAAATCCTGCGTGGACCACGGGTCGCTGAAGACCTCCTGCTCGATCGCGCGAACCGCGGCGACGTCGCTGAGCTTAGCGGGGCGGATGTGGAAGGGGGCGGCCGTGGCTCTTCTCCCATTTCACCTGGGCTTCGGCGGGACGACCGTAGACGGGCTCGGCAACCTGCGGGTCCTCGATCGCGCGGCGCGCCCCATCATACGCGAGGAGCGCGAGCAGCGATCCCGCGATCGGGGGCAGCGCGTCGAGGCCCACGGGAGCTTTTCCGGACCATGCTACAACCGTCGCGCGATCGCGCGCGGCGACGTCCCCCACCACGAGATCCGGTGACATCCTGCCACGCACGGCAAGTGTGGGGATCGTAAAAAGGTCGGGCGGGACACGTGTGATCAACCGATCCCCGTCAAAGGTATACATCGCGCCGAAGACCTCGCCGCGTAATGCGTCGTAGCACGCCGCGACGGTCTCCGCCCCCGCGGCGTGGGCCGCGCCAAGCAGCGATGGAATCGCAATCAGCGGGAGGTGGCGCTCCTGAGCCAGACCCTTCGCTGCGGCCCATCCGACGCGCAGACCTGTAAAGCTGCCAGGTCCATCGCCCACAATGACTCCGGTGATCTGCGCGAGCTGCAGTTTGGCGATCGCGAGGACCTGCTGAATCAGAGGCACGATCTGCGCCGCGTGCTGGCGCGCGCCGCGCACCGAGCATGCCGCGGCGACGTGCTCAGCCGATCCTACGGCGACACTCGCGACGTCGGTCGCGGTATCGATGGCCAGCCAGTTGGCGCTCATCCAACCGCCGTCTCTTCGACGATACGACGCGTGGGTTCCTCGTCGTACGACAGCCGGAAGTGCCGGTCGAGCGGCGGCGCCCACGCCCCCGCGCGCTCGGGCCATTCGATCAGAATGATCGCCCGCTCGCGCGTCATGTCGTCAAAGCCGAGGTCGCGCGCCTCATCAGGATGACGCAGCCGGTAGCAATCGACATGATAGACGGCGGTCGGTCCGGCGTCGTAATGGTGGACCAGCGCGTAGGTGGGACTGGTGGCGCGCGCCTGCGCGCCCAAGCCGCGGCAGATGGCCTGAACGAGTGTCGTCTTCCCCGTGCCCAGCTCTCCCGACAGCCCGACTACGGCCGGGGCGCGGAGCTGAGCGCCGAGGTCCTCACCGAACCGGCTGAGCTCGCTCGCGGAGAGGCGCATCGACAGCCTTCAGCTCCAGGAGCTGATCGCGGAGCACCGCCGCCAGCTCGAAATCGAGCTCCTCGGCGGCGGTCTGCATCTGTTGCTCGAGCATGCGGATCAGCGTGTCGCGCTCCGTCGCGTCGGCGGGGCGGCGCACCGGCACCGTGCCCGGTTTGGGGGCGCGCGCGTCGGCGACGCGCGTGACGAAGCGAATGTCGCCCACCGATTTGACGATGGATCGCGGCGTGATGCCGTGCTCGACGTTGTGGGCCACCTGGGCCTCGCGGCGCCGGTTCATCTCGTTCAGCGCCCGCTCCATCGACCCGGTGACGCGATCGGCGTAGAGAATTGCCCGGCCGTTCAGATGACGCGCCGCCCGGCCCACGGTCTGGATGAGTGAACGATCCGAGCGCAGGAAGCCTTCCTGGTCGGCGTCGAGCACCGCGACGAGCGAGACCTCCGGCAGATCCAGCCCCTCACGCAGCAGGTTGATCCCGACGAGCACATCGAACTCGCCGAGTCTGAGGCCGCGAATGATCTCGACACGCTCGATCGCGTCGATTTCCGAATGCAGGTAGCGCACCCGCACGCCATGCTGCTGCAGATAATCGGTCAGGTCTTCAGCCATGCGCTTGGTCAGCGTGGTGACGAGCACGCGCTCGTTCTTCTTTTCGCGCAGGCGGATCTCGCTGAGCAAGTCGTCCACCTGCCCCGCGACTGGCCGAATCTCCACCGTGGGATCCACGAGGCCGGTCGGCCGGATGATCTGTTCGACGATAACTCCGCCTGACAGCTGCAGCTCGTCTTGCCCCGGTGTCGCCGAGACAAACACCATACGGGGCACGAGCCCCATGAACTCATCGAAGCGCAGCGGCCGATTGTCGAGCGCCGAGGGCAGCCGAAAGCCGTAGTCCACAAGGGTCTGCTTGCGCGAGCGGTCGCCCTCGTACATGGCGCCGAGCTGCGGCAGCGTCTGGTGCGACTCGTCGATGATGCAGAGATAGTCATCGGGGAAATAGTCGAGCAGGCACGCCGGCCGCTCGCCCGACTGCCGCCCGCTGAAGAGCCGGGAGTAGTTCTCGATCCCGGCACAGCGTCCCACTTCCATCAGCATGTCGATGTCGAAATTTGTGCGGGACTCGAGGCGCTGCGCCTCGAGGAGCTTGTTCTGGGCGCGCAGCTCGGTCAGGCGCGCGCCCAGCTCGGCGCGAATCCGGGACACGGCGCGCTCGATCGTGGCCCGCTGGGTGACGAAGTGGGTCGCCGGATAGATCGCGGACTTGTCCATCTGCCTGATGACGTTGCCGGTGAGCGGATCGATCTTCGCGATCCGCTCGATCGCATCCCCCCAGAACTCGATCCGGACCGCCTGCTCGTCGTACGCCGGGAAGACCTCGACGGTGTCGCCGCGCACGCGGAACGTGCCACGCTCGAACCCGACGTCGTTCCGCTGATACTGCACCGCGACCAGGTCGGCGAGCAGCGCATCGCGGCCCCGCGTTTCGCCCTTCTCGGCGGTCACCAGCAGCTCGCGGTACAGCTCGGGATCGCCAAGGCCGTAGATCGCGGAGACGCTCGCGACGATGATGACGTCGTCGCGTTCCATCAGGCTCGAGGTCGCGCGCAGCCGCAGGCGCTCGATGTCGTCGTTAATGGACGAGTCCTTGGCGATGTACGTGTCGGTGGACGGCACGTACGCCTCGGGCTGATAGTAGTCGTAGTAGGAGATGAAGAACTCGACGGCGTTCCCCGGGAAGAACGTCTTCAGCTCCCCGTAGAGTTGCGCGGCGAGCGTCTTGTTGTGCGACAGCACGAGCGTCGGTCTCCCGAAGTCGCGGACGACGTGCGCCATCGTCATCGTCTTCCCCGACCCCGTCACCCCGAGCAGCGTCTGGTATTTGTCGCCGCGGTGCAGCCCGGCGGACAGCTCGCGAATGGCGCGCGGCTGATCGCCCGCGGGCGCCGGGGCGTTGCCAAGCTCAAAGGGCATAGGAGAGAAAGCTAACCGACGACGACTTCAGCGGGACCGCTCGAGTCCCGCCGTGCGATTTCCGTCACACCCTTCACCTTCCGCACCGCCTTCAGGACCTTGTGCAGATGCGTGTGATTCTCCACCTCGACGAGGATCGACCCGAAGACGATGCCGTCCTTGGACGCGAGCTCGGCGCTGCGGATGTTCGTGCCGGTCCCGCTGATCGCCTCGCAGATGTCCGCATAGAGGCCGCGGCGGTCCTCGCCGCTCACCGCGAGCCGGACCTCGAACGTCTGCCCCTCCACCTCGCGCCAATCGATCTCCACCCGCCGTTCCGCCTCTGCCGAGAGCGTGAGGAGGTTCGGGCAGTCGGTGCGGTGGATGGAGATGCCTCGCCCCTGGGTGACGTAGCCTACGACGGGATCTCCGGGCACCGGCTGGCAGCACTGCGCATACCGGACCATGAGTCCCTCGACGCCATGAATCTTGATGCCACGGCCCAGCCGCAGCCGCTCGATGACGCGCCCCAGCGCCCCCGGCTTGGCGGGTGTGGGCTGGCTCTCCTCGCTCGGCAGCGCTGGGTAGAGCGCCTTCATCACTTGACCGAGCTGTACGTCACCCCGCCCGATGGCCGCCTCGACTTGCTCCGCGACGCCGAGGGAGAGTGTGTCGGCCGCCTGCGTCAGCTGCTCGGGGGTTGGCGGGTCGAGGCGCCGCCGCCGGACCTCGCGGGCGAGAATCTCTCGGCCGAGCGACACACTGCGCTCGTGCTCTTCCTGCTTGATCCATTGCCGGATCTTCTGGCGCGCCCGCCCGGTCTGCACATGCGCCAACCAATCCCGCGAGGGCTTGGCCTGCGCGCTGGTCAGCACCTCGATCGTGTCGCCGTTGCGCAGCGGCCGGTGCAGCGGCGCAATCCGGCCGTTCACCCGCGCCCCGTTGCAGTGCTGGCCGACCTCGGTGTGCACCATGAACGCGAAATCGATCGGCGTGGCGCCCTTGGGCAGCCGCTTGACGTCGCCGCGCGGCGTAAAGACGAAGATCTCGTCCTGATAGAGATCGATCTTGAGGAACTCGAGGAATTCCTCAGGGGTGTGCGCGTCCTGTTGCAGCTCGATGAGCTGCCGGAACCACGAGAGGTGGTGATCGAGCTCGTCGGCGCTCTTGCCGTTCTCCTTGTACAGCCAGTGCGCCGCGATCCCGTACTCGGCGGTGCGGTGCATGTCGCGGGTGCGGATCTGGATCTCGTAGAGCTGGCCGGCGGGACCGAACACGGTCGTGTGGAGCGACTGATACCCGTTGGATTTTGGGCTTGCGATGTAGTCCTTGATCCGCTCCTGCAACGGCGTCCAGGTGTGATGGATGATGCCGAGCACGTGGTAGCAGTCGGTAATGCTATTGACGAGGACGCGGACGGCCAGGAGATCGTAGATCTCCTCGAACGGCTTGCCGCGCTTCTTCATCTTCTTGAAGATCGACCAGAGATTCTTGGGCCGGCCGACGATCTCCCAGCCGACGATTCCGGCACGCCGCAGCTCGTCCGCCAGCGGCGCACGCATCCGCTCGATGGTCCGTTCGCGCTCGACGCGGCGCGATTTTACGTGGCGCGCGAGCTGCTTGTAGTCGTCCGGCTCGAGATACCTGAACGAGAGGTCCTCGAGCTCGGCTTTCACGCCGGCCATGCCGAAGCGATGCGCGAGCGGCGCGTACAGCTCGCGCGTCTCGAGCGCGATGCGTTTCCGTTTCTCCGGCGGCAGCGGATCGAGCGTACGCATGTTGTGCAACCGGTCGGCGAGCTTGATGATGATCACACGTGCGTCGCGCGCGACCGACATCAGCAGCTTGCGGTAGTTCTCGGCCTGTTCTTCGGCGGTGGAGCGGAAGTTGAGCGCGCGAATCTTCGTGAGGCCGTCGAGCGTGACGTCGGAGTCTTCCACCACGTCGTGGAGCAGCGCCGCAGCGATGGTCGTCGTGTCCATCTGCTGTTCGGCGAGAATCGTGGCGACGGCGACGCTGTGGGACACGAAGTCGTCGCCCGACAGCCGTTTCTGGCCCTGATGGGCCGCTGCGCTGATCCGGTAGGCGCGCGACAGCACCTCGAGGTCGAGGCGGTCGTGCTGGGCCGCGACGGCCTTCGCCAACTCCGGCGCGAGAATCGGAGCCGTACTTGTCACCTATGGAGGATGGCGAGGCTCCCTCGGCCCGTCAACGCGCTGGCCCCCCCTGGCTCTCCCCTGTATGATGGAACCGCCTCAGCCTCCGGGAACAACGCGTGATCAATCTGCAGGAGAGCCTGCGGACTGGGCTGGCCGACCGCTACCAGATCGACCGGGAGTTGGGCCACGGCGGCATGGCCGTCGTTTTTCTGGCCCAGGACCTGAAGCACCATCGCCAAGTCGCGATCAAGGTCCTGCGTCCGGAGCTGGCCCAGGCGCTTGGCGCCGACCGGTTCCTGCGCGAGATCGAGATCGCGGCCCGGCTCAATCACCCCCACATCCTCCCGCTGCACGATTCTGGGCAGGCCGACGGCCTGGTGTACTACGTGATGCCGTTTGTCGAAGGGGAATCGCTGCGGGATCGGCTGACCCGAGAGGGACAGGTGTCGATGGAGGAGGCGCTGCAGATCACCCGGGAAGTTGGCGGCGCGCTGAGCTATGCCCACACGCACGGCGTCGTACACCGCGACATCAAACCGGAGAACATCCTGCTGTCGGGTGGCGTGGCGCTCGTGGCCGATTTCGGGATCGCGCAGGCGGTCAGCTCGGCTTCCGCCGACCAGCTGACCTCGACCGGCGTCAGCATCGGCACGCCCGCCTACATGAGCCCCGAGCAGGCGGTTGGCAGGGCCCCGATTGACGGGCGCGCGGATCAGTACAGCCTCGCGTGCGTGGTGTACGAGATGCTGGCCGGTGTCCCGCCGTTCACGGGACCAACCCAACGGGCGGTGATGGCCCGGCACGCCATCGACCCTGTGCCCCCGCTGCGCACCCTTCGCGCCACGACTCCGGCGTCGGTGGAGCAGACGGTGTTGCGCGCTCTTGCCAAAGCCCCCGCGGATCGGTTCCCCACAATCGGGGCGTTCCAGGAGGCTCTGACACGAACGGCTGCTGTGTCGACGGCACGCCGCTGGGTCGCCCGCATCGGCTTGCTTGCGGCGGGCGTGGTAGCTGTAAGCGCCGCTGTTTACACTCTCGTCCACAACCCAGCGCCGCGTCCGCCGCTAGTCTCCGGTACGGCTGCGCCGTCGATCGCCGTCCTGCCGTTCGTCAATATCGGTTCGGATCCGAACAACGAGCCGATCAGCGACGGAATGTCCGAGGAATTGACCACGGCACTCGCCAAGATCGGGGGGCTGAATGTGGCGGCGCGCACGTCGGCGTTCAGCTTCAAAGGCAAGAACCTCGACGTGCGGGAGATCGGGAGCAGGCTCAACGTCGGCTACGTGCTGGAAGGGAGCGTGCAGCGGGCGGGCACGCGGCTGCGGGTAAGTGCTCAGCTCATCAACGCGGCAAACGGCTACCATCTCTGGTCGGACGAATACGAGCGCGACACCAAGGACATCTTCGCCGTCCAGGATGAAATCGCGCGGGCCATGGTCGGGGTCCTGCAGCTGAAGCTGACTGGTCCGGTCGGCGCGCCGTTGGTGAAGCGTTCGACTGGGAGTCCGGAAGCGCACGAGCTGTATTTGCGGGGGCGCTACTTCTTTGCCCGGCGCGACTCCGCCAGCCTCCGAAAGGCTCGGGACTATTTTGAGCGCGCGATTCAGATGGACTCATCCTACGCGCTCGCCTGGTCGGGCCTGAGTGACGCGTACAGTCACACAGGAGTGTTTGGCTACGTGCCATACCGCGCGGTGTATGGGAAGGCCAAAGCAGCCGCGCTGCGGGCGCTCGCGCTCGACAGTATGCGTGCGGAGGCCCACACCTCCCTGGCGTTCATCGTGCTGTTCTACGAGTGGGATTGGCGTACGGCGGGGCGGGAGTTCGATCGGGCGCTGGCCCTCGATCCCCGCTATCCGGACACCCATCTGTTTCGCGGCTGGTATTTCGTGGCAACCAACAGGATGGACGACGCCGTGCGTGAGCTGCAGTCGGCGGTCGACCTGGATCCCTTCTCCGTCGTCAACAACGCGCGACTGGCCTCAGTGTTGTTCTATGCGCACCGCTACAATGAGGCGGCTGCGCAGTCGCGTCGCTTCATCGAGCTGGACTCGACAAACGTTGTGGGGCGCGTGGAACTCGGCCGTGCGGACGTGCAACTGGGTCATTGCGTGGAAGCGCTGACTGCGTTCCAACGAGGTCCGGAGCTCCCCGCGCCTCCGTTCCGAGGCCTTTTGGGGTGGGCCTACGCGAGGTGCGGGCACCGAGGACAGGCGCTGGCCCAGCTGAGTCATCTCGATAGCGAGCGGAAGCAGGGTCAGCTCGTGTCGCATTACGATGTCGCGATGATTCACGCCGGGCTGGGTGACACCGAGCGAGCGTTCGCAGAGCTGGATAGCGCCTACGCAGAGCGCCCCTGGGCCATGTTGCTGCTGAGAGTGGACCCCGCGTTCGACGGCTTGCATGCCGATCCGCGGTTCGAACGTCTGGTGAAACGCGTAGGTTTACCTTGAATCCCCAGGAGTGCCGAGAATGGATAACGCAGGATTTCATGCCAGCCGCCGCGATTTCTTGAGCCTCGCGGCAAGCGCAGCGGCAGGCTTCGGCGCCGGGGTGCCCGTTGCGCGCTACATCCCGCCGGCGCAGGACCCGATCACGGAGTTCACGCGCTGGCTCGACAGCATTCCGGGCACGCATAAACAGCTCTACGATATGCCCGAGGTGAACCAGGGTATCGGGCTCGTCTGGTCGTGGGCGTTCTTGACGACCGGCGCACCCGCGTACGGACTCCCCGAAAAGGACCTCGGCGTCGTCATCGTGCTGCGTCATAACGCCATTCCACTCGCGTTGAACGACGCTGCATGGGCCAAGTACAACCTGGGCGAGGTGTTCAAGATCGAGGATCCCGACACACACGCGCCCGCCCGTCGCAACCCCTTCTACCATATGCCAGGCGCCTTCGCGGTCCCTGAGGCCGCTCTTGAGAAGCTGATCGCTCGGGGCGTGAAGGTTGCCGTGTGCAATCTGGCCATCACGATCTCCAGCGGCACGGTCGCCCAGAAGCGGGGCCTGAAGCACGAGGACGTTAACCGCGATTGGATTGACGCGGTGTTCGCCGGAATACAGGTCGTCCCGTCCGGCGTGGTCGCGTGCAACGGCGCGGCGTCCCGCGGCTGTGCTTACATCTTCGCGGGTTGATCCCGACTTTCGATCCCGCCATGACTCCCCGCTCCCGCAAGACCCTTCTTGTCGGCTGACGCTCTCTCCCGGCTCACTGCCGCGCTCCGCGATCGTTTTGCCATCGAGCGTGAGCTGGGACAGGGCGGGATGGCGACCGTTTATTTGGCTCGGGACTTAAAGCACGATCGGCTCGTCGCCATCAAGGTGCTGCGCCCTGATGTGGCCGCCGCTCTCGGCGCCGACCGGTTCCTGCGCGAAGTCCAGATCGTCGCCAAACTGAGCCATCCCCATATCCTGCAGCTCCACGATTCCGGGGAGGCCGAAGGCTTCCTCTTTTTCGTGATGCCGTACGTCGAGGGGGAAACCCTGCGACAGCGGCTCGACCACACTGCGACGTTGCCGGTGGACACTGCCGTGCGGCTTGCCACCGAGGTCGCGTCCGCGCTCGCCTACGCGCACCAGCATGGCATCGTGCACCGTGATATCAAGCCGGAAAACATCCTCCTGCACGGCGGGCAGGCAGTCGTGAGTGACTTCGGGATCGCGCGCGCGATCGACGCGGCGGGCGGACCATCAGCCACGGCTCGGACGGCGCTCACGTCGGTGGGAATCGCGATCGGTACGCCGTTGTACATGAGTCCGGAGCAGGGCTGCGGCGATGCGGTCGACGGCCGCTGCGACGTGTACAGCCTCGGCTGCGTTCTCTACGAGATGCTGGCCGGAGCGCCGCCGTTCACCGGTGCGAGCGCCCAAGCGGTGCTGGCGCACCACACCTCCGATCCCGTGCCGTCGCTGCGGAAGATTCGCGCCGACGTGCCGGCCGCGCTCGAGCAGATCGTCACGACGGCGCTGGCCAAGCTCCCCGCAGATCGGTTCGCCAGCGCCGTCGCCTTCCGCGACGCGCTGACCGGGGCCGCACCGCCGCCTCGGCGCCGAGCCCGTTGGCAGCGGCGCGCGGTGATCATGTCGACGCTCGTTGCCGTGACCGCGACGGTGCTGATCGCGGGATACGCGTTTCGCGTACGCCGACTGCCTTTCAGTCCGTCCGGTGCGTCGGTCCCCTCGGTCGCCGTGCTGGTGTTCAAGAATATCGGCGACGATTCGGGCAACGAACCGTTCAGTGACGGGATGTCCGATGAAATCACCACCGCACTGCGCCGGATAGAGGGACTGCAAGTCGCAGCGCGGTCATCCGCATTCAGTTTCAAAGGAAAAGATATTGTCCCCCGCGAGATCGGGAGGCGGCTCCAGGTTCGGTACGTGCTAGATGGGGGGGTCCGGGTGAGCGGGGCCCGACGGCGAGTCAGTGTCCAGCTCATCGACGTCGCGGACGGCAACGAGGTCTGGTCGGACGACTACGATCGCCTCCATCGCGCGGGCGATCGTTGCGTCGCTTCGCGTGCACCTCTCGGCCCCAGCGAGAGCGGCGTTGACGAGCCGCACCACCGAGAATCCCGCGGCACACGATCTGTATCTGAAGGGTCGCTTCTTCTGGAACCAGCGCGGGTCAGAGGGGCAAGCTGCGCTGCAGCGGGCGATCGGGTTCTTCGAGCAAGCGATCGCCATCGACTCGAGCTACCCCCAGGCTTGGGCCGGCCTCGCCGACGCGTACAGCATGTTGCCGGGATTCGGTACCGCACCGCCCGCCACGGCATTCCCCAAGGCCAAAGCGGCGGCCCAGCGTGCCCTAACGCTGGACAGCACAATCGCCGACGCACACACCTCGCTCGGAATCATCAGCGTGTTCTACGACTGGGACTGGAAGCGAGCCGGCAGGGAGTTCGATCGCGCCCTGGCTATCGACTCCACCGAAGTGCGCACGCACCAGTTTCGCGCTCAGTATTTCATCGGCGTGGGTCGTCTCGACTCGTCGCTGGCCGAACTGCGGACCGCCCAACGCCTCGACCCCTTGTCGCCGTTGATCAATGCCCGCGTGGGCACGACGTTGTTCTTTGCGCGCCGCTACGCCGAGGCGGAGGTCGCGTATCGCCAGGCGCTCGCGCTCGATTCCACCAACGTGGGCGCCCGCATCGAGTTGGGACTGCTGCTGGCCATCCAGCATCGCTTTCCCCAGGCGTTCGCGACCTTCCGGGCGATCGACACCACGAGTTCCTATCTGGCGTACGCGTACGGCCTGGCCGGCCGGCGAACGGAAGCGCTCAAGATTCAGCACCGCCTAGAGCGGCTGACACGGACGCATTACATCTCCCCTTTGTCCTTCGGGCACATCGCCATCAGCCTCGGTGATACCGCCAAAGCGCTCGACTGGCTGGAGCGTGCGTATCGTGAGCGATCGTTCCTCATGTTTCTGCTTCTCAATCCGATCTACGATCCGCTGCGCAGCCAGCCGCCCTTTCAGCGGCTGGTGCGGGACCTGGGGGTCGTCATCCCATCCGAGCTGGACCGAAAGGGGCGGTAATGTGACCCTTCATCGCTTTATCGCAGCCATGTTGTGCTTCGTTTTCGCCCCGCTCGCCGCCCAGACCGTCGGCGACACCGCCCCCGCGTTCACGCTGAAAACGCTGGACGGGAATGCGGTCAGCCTCTCAGACTTCAAGGGGCACCCGATCGTGATCAACTTCTGGGCGTCCTGGTGCATTCCCTGCCGCCATGAAATGCCCGTGATGGTCGAAGCCTACCGCGCTCACAAGGACTCTGGACTGATCATCCTGGCGGTCAACGGCAGGGATCAAGAGACGTCGACCCGGGCCGTACGGAGATTCGTCGCCGAGTTCCAGATGCCCTTCCCAGTCCTCTTGGACGAGCACGGGGACGTGCGGAGGCGCTACAGACTGCGTGGTCTCCCGACGTCAGTGTTCATTGGTGTGGATGGGTTGGTGCGCAGCCTGATCATCGGGCCGTTCACCCCGACGGCGTTCGAGATGCATCTCAACGAGATTCTGTCAGCGCCCTAGCTACGGTTCAGAATCGCCGCGAGAAGCCGGCGTAGATCACGAAATCGGACACGCCCCCCGCTCCGCCGCGAACGGTTTGGGCGTTGTTGATCAGCATATTCATATAGTCATGGCGGACGCGCACCGGGACGTTGAGCGTGAACTGATTCGGTCCGCTTTGAAACGCAAGACCAGGGTCGAGGTACATCGTGTAGCCCGGTTTACGATAGTAGTCGGTTCGTCCGCCAACGAGGTCGCTGACCATCGTGCCGTCCATCCGCCCACCGAGACTCATTGAAATGCCCGGCTCGGCCTTGATACCGTAGGAAAAACCTGTGCGCAGTGAATACACGTCGGGCGCCGCCCACAACCTGTTCTCCGCTGGAAACAGCACGTCGGTGTGTTTCGTTAAACTGACCGAGTAGAAGCCGGAGAGATAGACGGAACCCCGAGTCGAGACCTGTCGGAAGGCCTGGCTCTGGAGTAGCACCGCCCAGCCGCCATCGCCGAGCTGAAGGGTTTGCACGAGCGTCACATCCGTGGCAGTGCCCTGCGCATCGTAGGTCTTCCCCAGCACGTCATTGCGCCCGGTCGGAGCCTTGATGCCGAAACCCACCAGCACGTTGCCCTTGAGATGCGAGGCTGGGACCCCGAGCCAGAGGTTCCCCATGAGATTGATATCACCGATCCCCGAGCTCGAATTCTGATGGCGCTGGAGGTCGGGATAGACGTTGTCGCCGGTACTGTAAGACATTGGGACGACCAGTGTGAGGCTGAGGCGCTCGCTCGTCGCGTAGCTGAAACTCACATCAGCCGAGTTCAGCCTCAGGTGCAGCGGCTGGCCTGCTGGCGCTTTGGTTTCGTCCTCACGAGTTCCGACGAAGAAGCGGTTGGTTGCGACCCGGCGGACCGCGACCCCCACCTGCCACTCACGCGCCTGGAAGTATGGCGACTGCTGACCGCCGAAATTGGGTGAAGTGAAGCGGAGGGGCATGCAGCCCTGGCCATACGCCACCCGCGGAGCCACAAGGAGGCCCAACACTGCGCCAAGCACAAAAACAGCTCGGGAACTGCGCCGCATATCTGCCTCCTCAGGTGTCGAACCGCTTCGCGTCCAGTCTCGCAAGGTAGGTCTGCCTCCACCCGCCCGCAACAGAACCACCGTCACGCCAGCGTTCCCTAGCCTAAGAGCCAAAAGTCAATCGCCGGTCATTTCTTCCCTCGATGACTCTCCGCTGACTGCGGGCTGACCGGCGCTTCCTAACCTGTGCTTCGACCAGAGCCATACGGCCGGTCGTTCACCCACGGGAGGATCTATGCGTCGCTTTCCGCTTCACGCGCTTCGCGCCTGCACATGCGCCGCACTGCTGGTCGGCTGCCAGTCCGCAGTCGCACCCGTTCAGCCGACGATGACGACGCCGCCACCGCCGCCGCCGGCGCAGTCTCTCTCGTTTGAGATTGCCGGTCCGTCCCGGATCGATGCCGGCGGGTCTTTCACCTGGGAAGCATTCGCCTTCGGCGGCTCCGGTGCCTACCAATACCGGTGGGACGTAAGGCACCAGGCGGGGCAGCAAGCCGCCACAGGGAGTGAGCGAAGGTTGTCGCTCCACGTCGTGGACACGGACGGAGACATCGTGTTGACGTTGACGGTGACGTCCGGGGGCGAAATGCGGGTTCGGAGCTTCGGAGTGAGGAATTGCATTCGCGGATGTAACTGAGGTCCGTGACTCGTCAAACGGTGCCAGAGCCGTCCCGCAACTGCTCCATCATTCTCATCACCTTGGCGTCGGGTGGAAGATCGAGCTCGGCGCGAAGCAGATCTGCATGCTGCTGGGCGCACCGAACCGCGGCTGCGCGATCGCCGGTCGCTACCCACGCCGCGGCCAGGCGCAGTACCGTGTCCGTATCGTAGGGATTCAGGTCGGCGGCGCGACGCCACCACTCCACCGCCTGGCGCGGCGTTCCAGCAGCCGCCGCGAGCAGGCCGAACGCCCGCGCACATCGCTCCGCAAGGCGCTTGCGCTGATCGTCAGCCCACCGCTCGAACCCAGGCGCCCCCCGCAGAAAAAAGCCGTCGAGAAACGAGCCCACGTAGAACCGTACCGCCACGTCGGGCGTGCCCGCGTCGAGCGCGTCCTCAAAATCCCACACATCGGTCGTAATGAGTGATTGATTGAGGCGGAGCGTCTTCTTGCCGAGGAACAGGTCTTCGCTGTCCAGGTGACGACGCTGAAAATACACCAGCTGGTTCAACCCGTGACGCGCTTGCTCAGTGTCGCTCTCGGGCCAGAGATAGGCTTGGACTTTGTCGCGGTTCAACCCCCTGTCACGCGCGAGGGCAAGCAGCGCGAGGAGGGCCAGCCGACGGCGTCGGGTTGCCGACCCGGTCGTCGCTTGGCCACCCACCAGAAGGTTCAAGCCGCCGAACGTCAGAAGACGAAGCTGCTCCATCCAGATGAATTCCCAGATGATTCTCGGGTGATCGGGGGCTGATCGACCCCCCATAACATGGGCGAATGCGAGACACCCGGACAGGTAGGGACAACTCACAAGAGGCCTGCCTCCGCGAAACTCACGTACCGCTCTCCCCCACCCATCACCACGTGATCGTACACGGGCATGTCGAGCACGCGCCCCGCGTCCACCAGCTGTCGCGTCACCGCGCGATCGTCGGCCGAGGGCGTGGGATCACCGCTGGGATGATTGTGCACCACGATGATTCCCGCCGCTGCCTCGGCGATCGCCGCCCGAAACACCTCCCGCGGGTGCACCAGCGAGCTGTTCAAGATGCCCCGCGTAATCAGCAGATCCGCCAGAATCTGGCTCTGGCTCCCCAGGGCGAGGACATGGAATTCCTCGACCGGCAGATCCCGCAGGCGCAGGCCATAGTATCGCTGGACATCGTCCGGTCCCCGAATCCGCTCGGGCGGAGGCTCTATCTCCGTTCCGATTCGGCGACCCAGCTCGATGGCAACGGCCAGGCGTGCTGCCTTTGCTCTTCCAACCCCCGGAATCCGGGCCAATTCGGCCCACGGCCGGGTGGCGAGGCGCCGCAGCGACCCATCACCGCGCGCCAATATCTCGGCGGCGACCGCGAGGGCGTCCTGCCCGCGCGTCCCTGTTCCAAGGAGAATGGCCAGAAGCTCTTGCGCCGTGAGCGCGGCGGGCCCGACGGCCCAGAAGCGCTCGCGCGGCCGGTCGTGTTCGAGGTGCTCAGAAAGGCGGAGCGGCATGAAAAACACTAGGCACTCGACGTCTGCCCGACATAGCCAGAATTACGCCGTCAGGCACCTAACCGCCGGTCGATTTCGGAGCGATTATAGTGGCGCCACCCCGTGCCTTTCGCACTCATCCACGAGGCGACGCCCTCCCCGTGGTATCCCCCAATCTCGTGGAGACATCATGCGTGTCCTATCCGCTGGAACAGCGGCACTGCTACTCGTGGTCGCAGGTCTGACAGCTTGCACCGACCGCACCTCCGCTCCAACCGGCATCAGTGCCGCCCGTAGCGGGGTTCCATTCGCCGCTGGCCTCGCGAGCCCGACCTGGCAGGCGACTGCGGCCACCCGCGCTAGCCAAGCAAACTTCAGCCCGCTCGCCGCGACACACGCGTATGGCCTCGTCGGCGTCGCCCAGTACTGGGCCGTGCAACGAGCAGACGCCGCGGCCGATGACAACGGGCGGAGTCAGCTGGAGGCCGAGCGCGGCGCCGTCGCCGGCGCCTCTGCCGTCGTGCTGACGTATCTGTTCCCTGCCGCCGCTCAGTCATTTGAGGATCTGGTTACCGCGCAGTCGAATGCAGGTCCGGGCCAATCGCAACCTTCGTTCGCGCGCGGCGAGGAGATCGGACGCGCGGTCGGCGCCGAGATCGTGGCGCGAGCCCAAGCGGATGGGTTCAACAGGCCGTTCACGGGGACGATTCCAACGGGACCCGGGCTCTGGATCAGCAACACGAGCCCTGCAACGATCGCGGGCGGGCAGCTACCCACGTCGTTGCCCTGGTTCCTTACGTCCCCCAGTCAGTTCCGGTCGGCGCCGCCTCCCGCGTTTGGGTCTGCGGCGTTCAACGCAGCGCTGGCCGAAATCCACCAGATCTCCGACACCCGCACGGCCGACCAAACTCGAGTCGCCGCCTACTGGGCGCTGAACGCCGGCACGCCGACCGCGTCAGGGTTCTGGATCCAGGTCGCCACGGACGGCATCAACCAACACGGTCTGTCCGAGCGCGAGGCGACCCATCTCTACGGGCTGCTCAGCGCGACGATGTACGACGCTGTGATCGGTTGCTGGGACGCTAAACAGACGTACTGGGTCATTCGGCCCTGGCAAGCGGACCCAGCGACCACGACCACAACCGCGGTTGGGAAGCCCAACCATCCGTCTTACCCTTCAGGGCACAGCTGTGTGTCGTCATCCGGCGCGGAAGTGCTGAGCGCGTTCTTTCCCGAGGACCGCGACCGGTTGCACGCGATGGTCGTGGAAGCAGGGTTGTCGCGGATGTACGGCGGCATCCACTACCGGTTCGATATCGATGCGGGGCAAACGCTGGGACGCAACGTTGCGCAGTTCACGATCGCGGCGGACGCTTCCGGGAATTCGGTGTTGACGCCTCAGTAGGAAACCAGTCGAAACGCGTAGGGGCGCAGCATCTGCGCCCCTACGTTTTTAGGCTCCCGCTCCGTGGCATTTCTTGAATTTCTTCCCGCTCCCACACGGACACGGATCGTTGCGGCCCACGCCGGCGTAGGGACTCGCCGCAAACGCCGGCTCGGTGACTCCCCCGGGACGGCCACGCTGCACCGACGGCGGCGGTGGCTCGCCGCTCGTGACAAGCCCGTCGGCGGCAGGTTTGGACGCCACCATCGGCGTCTGGCGGCGGCTCGGTCCCGGCAACCCGCCGGCAGGCCCGGTGACGCCGCGACCAGGCGGCCGTTGACCACCCGGCGCCCCCCCCCCCTGCGGCGGCCCGATCTCGACCTGCAGCTTGAGCCACCGCTCCGCGAACGTCGTTTGCAAATCCTGAATCAGGCCGACGAACATCTCGTAGGCGTCCTGCTTGTACTCGACGAGCGGGTCCTTCTGTCCCCAGGCGCGGTAGTAGATGCCTTCGCGCAGCTGATCGAGGTCGTAGAGGTGGTCCTTCCACTTCTCATCGATCACGCCGAGCGTGACGTGCGACAACGCCTGCTCAGAGAGGTTCGGGGCGCTGACCTTCGCCTCGACATCCCGGAGATAACCGAGCTTCTGCTGAAAGGCGTCCCGGCCGGCCTGCTGCGCGGCGCGCACCAACTCGTCGCGCGTCTTGATCACGGCCGGATCGGTGACGCCCGGAATCGAGATCAGGAATTTCTGCAGGAACTCCGTCTCGATGAGCGCGCGGTCCCACTGGCCGGGATCGTCGTAGTCCACGATCAGGCTGTCGGCGAGGTGCTCGGCGGCGCTATCCATCATCCGCTGCGCTTCGGCCTTCAGCTCTTCCCCACCCTCGAGCGCATACAGGCGCTGGGAGTAGATGACTTCCCGCTGCTTGTTCATCACGTCATCGAACTGCAGGAGCTTCTTGCGCGCCTGGAAGTTCTGGAGCTCGACACGCTTCTGGGCCTGGCCGATGGCGGCAGTAACCCAGGGGTGCGTGATGACTTCGCCCTCTTCGGCGCCGGTGCGGTCCATGATGCGCGCGATGCGGTCGGACCCGAAAAGCCGCATGAGGTCGTCTTCGAGCGACATATAGAAGACGCTCTGCCCCGGATCGCCCTGGCGCCCGGAGCGGCCGCGCAGCTGGCGGTCGATGCGGCGCGCCTCGTGGCGCTCCGTGCCGATGATGACGAGGCCGCACGGCGGATCCTCGTTGCACTTGAGCTCTTTGATCTGGGCGGGAGACAGGTCGGGCTGCTCCACCATCTGGCCGAACGGCGCCTCGCGCGACTTGATGCCGCAGACCTGACACTTCTTGACGCCCGGGCCGAGTTTGATGTCGGTGCCGCGGCCGGCCATGTTCGTCGCGATCGTGATGGAGCCGGGCTGGCCCGCCTGTGCGACGATCTCCGCCTCGCGCTGGTGAAACTTGGCGTTCAGCACCTCGTGCTTGAGCCCGCGCCGCTTCAGGATGCGGGCCAGTGTCTCCGAGACTTCGACGTTGGTCGTGCCGACCAGCACCGGCAGGCCGCGCTTATGCTGGCGCTCCACTTCTTCCATGATCGCGTCGTACTTCTCTTTGCGCGTCTTATAGACGAGATCGTGCTTGTCGACGCGCCGCACCGGCCGATTCGTCGGAATGACCACCACGACGAGCTTGTAGATGTCGTGAAACTCGGTCTCTTCGGTCTCGGCGGTGCCCGTCATGCCCGAGAGCTTCTCGTACATGCGGAAGTAGTTCTGGATCGTGATCGTCGCGAGCGTCTGGGACTCCTCGCGTACCGTCACGCCTTCCTTCGCCTCGACCGCCTGGTGCAGCCCGTCCGACCAGCGCCGGCCCGGCATCAACCGGCCCGTGAACTCGTCGACGATGAAGACCTGCCCCTCCTGCACGACGTACTCGACGTCTTTCTCGTACAGCGCGTGCGCCTGCAGCAGCTTGTGGATGATGTGCAGCGTCTCGCTCTTGGCCGCGTATTCCGCCTCGACCGCGCGGCGCCGCTCGATCTTTTCCGTGGGCGTCAGCTCGGTGTCGTGCTCCAGCTCATGCACGGCATGCGAGATATCGGGCACCAGGAACAAGGTCGGATCCTGCGGGGACATCGTCTCTACGCCCTTGTCCGTCAGGTGTACGGAGCGGCCACGCTCGTCCATGACGAAGTACAGATCATCCTCGATGTCGCGCATCTTCTGATCGCGCGCCGGCAGCTTGCGATCGGCCAGCCGGTCGAGCTCGACGCGCTGCACCTGCTGCTTCACACCCTGCTCGTTCAGCAGCTTCAGGAGTTTCTTGTTCTTCGGCATGCCGAGCTGCGCCTGGTAGAGCAGTGTGGCGCCCTGGTAGCTCGTCTCCGCGTTGTCCAGCAGCGGCTCGGCCTTCGCGATCAGGTCGTTGGAAATTGCGGTTTGCTTGCGTACCAGCTGCACGACCTGGGCGTTGTACGTGGCGTACTTATCATCCGACTCCGCGCCCACGACTCCGGAGATGATGAGGGGCGTGCGGGCCTCGTCGATCAAGATGGAGTCCACCTCGTCGATGATGGCATACACGTGCCCGCGTTGGACGCGGTGGTCGAGGCTCCCCACCATGTTGTCGCGCAGGTAGTCGAAGCCGAACTCGTTGTTCGTCCCGTACGTGATGTCGCACAGATAGGCGGCGCGGCGCTCCGGCGTGGACGGCTGGGTATCGTCGATGCACCCCACCGTCAGCCCGAGCCACGTGAAGAGATGGCCCATCCACTGCGAGTCGCGCCGGGCCAGGTAGTTGTTCACCGTGACGAGATGCGCGCCCCGGCCGGCCAACGCGTTGAGATACAGCGGCAGCGTCGCCACGAGCGTCTTGCCCTCGCCCGTCGCCATCTCGGCGATCTTGCCCTGATGCAACACGATGCCGCCGATGAGCTGCACGTCGTAGGGCACCATGTCCCATTTCATCCCGTGCCCCGTGACGACGACTTCGCTGCCCACCAGCCTGCGGGCGGCTTCGCGCACCGTCGCGAACGCTTCGGGCAGCAGATCGTCCAGCGTCTGTTGCAGCTCGGCGACGAACGCCTCTTCCGCCTTTCGCAGCTGATCACTGAGGTTGGCGCGCTCGGTGGGATCAGGGCAGTCATGCTTCGCCTGCTTGAGGCGCTCGACCTCCGCGTGCAATGCCCCGGTGCGCGCCGCGAGCACCTCACGGAACCTGGCCGTCTGCGCCTGCAGCTCGCTGTCGGGGACGTCCTTGAGGCGCACTTCGTGCCCGTGAATCGCATCCACAATCGGCTGAATGCGCTTCAGCTCGCGGTTGAACCGCGTCCCGAAAATTCTGGTAAACCAACGATTCGCCATTACGCTCCTAGATACAGCCCGTGGGCGGCGATGTACTCCCGCACCGGATCGGGCACTAAATATCGGATGGAACGCCCCTCCTTGACGCGGGCTCGCACCTGCGTGGCAGAGAGGTCAATCATGGGCACGGGAATGACCCGCGTGATCAGCGGATGACGCACGACGCTGGCGCCCGGGCGGGCGAAGACGACGATATCGGCAAGTTCCGGAAGCGCTTCGACTTCCCACCACTCCGCAAGGTCACGGGCGGCGTCCGCCCCTAGCAATAACGTGTAGCGGTTCCCCGCGGCGCGATCGGTCAACGCCCGCAGCGTCCGGACGGTATACGACGGCGTCGGCAGCCCGAGCTCGACGCGCTCCACGCCGAAGCGGGCGTTGCCCTGCGTCGCCAGGTCCAGCATCTCCGCCCGCTGCTCCGGCGTCGCCTGATGACCGGCCCGCGCACCGCGCTTCAGCGGCTGCTCGCGCGCCGGGAGAAAGCGCACGGCGCAGCCCAATGCGTCCGCCGCTGCTTCCGCCACGATGAGGTGCGCGACATGGACGGGGTCGAACGATCCCCCGAACAGTGCCACACCGGCCACGCCGCTCAGGGTGTCGAGGGAACGGACGGCGTCGCGCTGGAATCGGCCGTCGCGGGGCAAGTGCGAGCGAGCCCCGTCGCCTGGGGAAAGAAGCGACGCAGGTGCTCGCAGGTCTCCTGCAGCTCCTGCTTGTAGCCGATCGCGCGGTAGCTGTCCACGAGCCGCAGCAGCGCGTCCGGCGCCCGCGCCGTCGTGGGGTAGTTCGCGATGCATCCCCGTCTTGTAGGTCTTCTCCGAGAACTGATTCTCCAGGCGCCGCACGTGTGGACGCGCGCGCGCGGCGGCGTCGCTGTCGGGGAAACGGCCGGCCAGCTCCTGATAAATCGCCAGCGCCGTCTCGCCGTAGGAGGGGTCGAGCTCGGGACGGTGCCAGAGCCGCAGGTTCGCGTCGCCAGCCCGGAGCAGCGCGAGCGGCGCGTATTCCGTGGTCGAGAATTCGTCGGAGACTTTGCGAAAATCGCTCGCCGCCTGCACGTAGTCGCCGAGCTGAAAGGAGCACTCGGCGCCGTAATAATTCGCTTCCGCCAGTTCGGCGCTTCCCGGCGGCAGCTGGAAGCCGACGCGCTGGAACACGATCTGCGCGCGACGAAACTCGCCGCGGTGAAACAGATTCAGCGCGCGGGTAAGATCGACCTCCGGCGCCACCACCGGCGCGGCACGCGGGGCCCGGCCGCGCGGATGACAGGCGGCCAGGTTGGTCAATGCCATCGCGAGCGCGAGGGTGCCGATCATGCGTTGCATCGTCATTCCGGTTCAGCCTTTCCTAACGAATTGAGCTTTTCCTGCGCGCGCTGCGAAATCGTGTCTCCCGGCGTGCCCCCGGCGAGCGCCTGCTGATAACTCTCCATTGCGCCCGCGAGGTCGCCCTGCTTCAGCCTGACGTCACCGAGACCGAGGAACGCGCCCCGCACGACGTCGGGTGACGCGCCCGGGGCGGTCGCCCGCCGGAACCATCCTTCCGCCTCTTCGGGGCGTCCCTGCTCGAGCGCAATCTGGCCCTCGACCAGGGCGCAAAGCCCGAGCCCTTCGCGCGCCGATTCGACCACGACGGGCGCCCGCTGACGCCGGACGACGCCCTCAAACACGCGCACCGCGGTGCTACAGTCCCTCACCCGGGCCAGGGTCATCCCGTACACGAACAGTAGCGAGTCGCCCCGCGCGGCGTCGACGGCGGATGCCGCGGCGACCGGCAACAGGGCTTTTGCCTCAGCGGTGTCGTTGCGGTCGACCGCATCGAGCGCGGCCAGCACGACGTAGCGGCCGAGCGGCCGGCGCGGCGCAACCTCGCGCAGTCCGGTCAGCGCGCTCGCCAGCGCCGTGCGGTCATTGGCGGCCAGCGCTGCTTTCGCCACGCGGTCCAATCCATCGGCGGCTTCGTCGGCCCGCGACCGATCACGCTGGGCGAGCGTGCGGTAGGACTGGGCGGCCAGCTCATAGTCCTCCGTATGCATGGCCGCGGCCGCGACCTTCGCGAGCAGCGTCGCGCTCCCCGCGTTTGCCCGGCGGCCCAGCTGATACTCGGCCAGCGCGTCGGCATACGCCGCGGCGGCATACGAACGGTCGCCGAGCTCCTCGTGGTTGGAGGCGGAACGCGTGCAGCCCAGGAGCACGAGGGTCAGCACCATGATCGGACGTCTCACTTCTTTTTCTTCTTTCTCTCGGCCTTCTCGGCCGTGGCGCCCACCGGGGCGACGTCCGAACGTGACAGCAGCGCCAGATACGCCTCCACGCGCGGGTCCTCCGGCCGGCGGGCCCGCAGCTCCTCCCACACCGCACGCGCGGCGAGTCCGTCGCCCGCGAGGTAGCAGGCCAGCCCCAGCATCGCCGCGGCGTCGAGAAACGAGGGCCGCTCGCGCACGATGATCTGGAAGTGCTCGTGCGCTTCCAGCGCGCGGCCGGCCTCGAGCAGCAACCGCCCCAGCTTGTAGCGCAGGTCGTGGAAGGTCGGCCCGAGCGTCAGCGCGGCCTCGTACTGCGCGATCGCCTCAGTCAGGCCGCCGGCTTCCAGGTAGGCCTGGGCGAGGGACGCGTGCTGATTCGCGAGCTTCGCCGCCACGTGGCCGTGGAAGCCCCCGCGGCGCTCCGTGGTCACGCTGCGGGCACGCCGCAGCATCGTATTCGCCTCTTCTTCACGGCCCAGCTCGTTCAGGACCAGCGCGCGATGAATCAACGCCTCGATGTAGTTGGGATTAAGCGCGAGGGCGCGATCGAGCTGGTCCAGCGCCTTGTCGGCCTGGCCGGCGAGCGAGTAGGACAGACCGAGCAGATGGTGCGCGTCCGCAAAGGCGCGGCCGGTCGCGATGACCTCCTCGAGGAGATGAATCGCGCCGTAGCCTGCTCGACCAGATGCTCGGGACTGACGTCCATGAATCTCCTCGTACCAGTCAACGAACTTGCGGATGCCCTCGACGATGCCGACGCGCGGCTTGAAGCCCAACACTCGGCCGGCATGCGCCAGATCGGCATCCGTGAGTCGCACGTCGCCGGGCTGATCCGGATGCCGTTCGATCCGCGCTTCCTGGCCCAGCGCCCTGGCGATCAGTGCGATCAAGCGGTCCAGGCGAACGCGCTCGCCACCGCCGAGGTTGACCGTCTCGACCGTCCCCGGGGCAGCCTTCGCGGTCCACTCCAGCGCGGCGAGAATCCCGTCCAGGCAGTCGGTAATATAGGTATAGTCGCGCTCGCTCGACCCGTCGCCATGCATCCGCAGCGGCCGCCCGCGCGCGATCAAGTCGGTGAACTTGTGGATCGCCAGGTCGGGCCGCTGCCGCGGGCCGTACACCGTGAAGAACCGCAGGCAGACGATCTGGAGCGGATAGAGGTGGGCGAAGGCGTGCGCGAGCAGCTCCCCCGCCCGCTTGCTGGCCGCATACGGCGAGATGGGCGAGACGGCGGGCGTGTCCTCCGCAAATGGCGCCGGCGTTGCATTCCCGTACACCGACGACGACGAACCGAAGACGATGCGGCTCAAGCCCACACGCCGTGCTGCATCGATCAGGCGTGCCGTCGCCGTGACGTTCGCTTCCATGTAGGAGCCGGGATCCTCGAGCGACGGGCGCACGCCGGGCTTCCCAGCGAGGTGAATGACCGCGTCGATGCCGTCCAGCGGCACCGCATCGCGCGCAAGGTCGGCCTCGACGAAGCGGAAGCCGGGAAGCTCGAGCAGGCCGGCGAGGTTGCGCTCTTTGACTTCGCGCGCGTAAAACGCATCGAAGTTGTCCACGCCCGTTACCGCAGCCCCGCGCGCAATCAGCGCTTCGCTCAGATGCGAGCCGATGAATCCGGCCGCGCCCGTCACGAGATAGTTCTGCGTCACTTCAGCATGCTCCTGAAGTACTCGATCGTGCGGCGCAACCCTTCGTCCAGGCTGATCGCCGGCTCCCAGCCGAGCTTGGAGCGGGCGGCGGAGATGTCGGGCTGCCGCACCTGCGGATCATCCACCGGCAGCGGCCGCTCGACGATCTTACTCTTGCTGCCGGTCAACGCCAGCACGCGCTCCGCGAGCTGCCGCACGGTGAACTCGTGCGGATTCCCGATGTTGGTCGGGTCCGGGGTGCCGCGCTCGAACAGCCGCAGGATCCCTTCGATCAAGTCGTCCACGTAACAGAAGGAGCGTGTCTGCGACCCGTCACCGTACACGGTGAGCGGCTCGCCGCGCAGCGCCTGGACGATGAAATTCGACACGACGCGTCCGTCGTTCGGGCGCATGCGCGGCCCGTAGGTGTTGAAGATGCGGACGATGCGCGTGTCGAGCTTGTGGTAGCGGTGGTATGCCATCGTCATCGCTTCGGCGAAACGCTTGGCCTCGTCGTACACCCCGCGCGGGCCGACCGGATTGACGTTGCCCCAATACGACTCGGGCTGGGGGTGTACCAGCGGGTCCCCGTAAACCTCTGACGTCGACGCGAGGAGGAAGCGGGCGCCCTTCTCTTTCGCGAGGCCCAGGCTGTTATGCGTGCCGAGCGCGCCGACCTTGAGGGTGGGAATGGGATGCTCGAGGTAGTCGATCGGGCTCGCGGGACTGGCAAAGTGCAGAACGCCGTCCAGGGGCCCCTGGACGTCGATGAACATCGAGACGTCGTGGCGGAGGAGCTTGAACCGGGCGTGACTGTCGAGGTGCTTGAGATTGGCGGGCGTTCCGGTGAGGAAGTTGTCCATCCCCACCACGGTGTGACCGGCCGCGAGCAGCCGATCGCACAGGTGAGACCCCAAAAACCCCCCTGCCCCCGTTACGAGGATGCGCATCCGAGCGGACGACCGATACTGTCGTAGGTGAATCCCAGCCGGCCGAGCTTCTGCGGATCGTACAGGTTGCGTGCGTCGACGATCAGCGGCCGCTTCAAGAGCTGCTTGATCCTCGCGAAATCGGGATTGCGGTACTCCAGCCATTCCGTGGCGATCGCCAGCGCGTCCGCCCCCGCCAAGGCGTCGAAGCCGTGACCGGCGTATGTCACGCGACTCCCGAGCTGTTGCCGCGCCGTCTCCATCGCCGCGGGGTCGTGCGCCTGCACTTTCGCGCCCGCGCGGAGCAGCTCCTCGATGAGCACGAGCGCCGGGCTTTCCCGGACGTCGTCGGTCTCGGCCTTGAAAGCGAGGCCCCACACCGCGATGACTTTGCCGCTCAGCGATCCCAGATGCCGCTCGAGCTTTTCGAACAGCACGCGTTTCTGACGCTGATTCGCCTGTTCGACGGCCGACAGGATGTCGAGCGCCATCTTGCTCTCGGTTCCGGTGCGGATCAGCGCCTTCACGTCCTTGGGGAAGCAGGACCCGCCGTAGCCGGGCCCAGGGAACAGGAATGCCTGGCCGATGCGCCGGTCCGAACCGATCCCGCGCCGCACGTGGGTGACGTCGGCGCCGACGGCTTCACACAGCCGCGCGATCTGATTCATGAACGAGATGCGCGTCGCCAGCATCGCGTTGGCTGCGTATTTCGTGAGCTCGGCCGACGCGATGTCCATGACGATGAGCGGATTGCCGGTGCGGACGAACGGCGTGTACAACTCCTCGATCACCCGGGCGGCCTCGGGGGAGTCGACCCCGACCACCACGCGATCGGGCTTCATGAAGTCTTCGACCGCCGCGCCTTCCTTCAGAAACTCGGGATTGGAGCAGACGTGGAACGGCGTCTTCGTCTCGCGCGCGATCTGTGCGCGCACCTTCTCGGCCGTGCCGACGGGGACCGTGCTCTTTGTGACGACGAGCTTGGACGCGTTCATGTGCTTGCCGATCGTCGTGGCAACGGCGAGGACATGCTGCAGATCGGCCGAGCCGTCTTCTTCGGGCGGCGTCCCGACGGCGATAAACACGACCTCGGAGCGCTCGACCGCGTTTCCCACGTCGGTCGTGAATGTGAGCCGGCCCTCGCGCTGGTTGCGCACCACGATCGGCTCGAGGCCCGGCTCGTAGATCGGCAGCTTGTTGGCCTTGAGGTCACCGATCTTGCGGGCATCGACGTCGGCGCAAATGACGTCGTTCCCCGTCTCGGCGAGACAGGCGCCTACGACCAGACCGACATATCCGGTGCCGACAACGGCGACCTTCACGCGCGGGCGCCCGCCTTGGGCAAGACGTGACGGGTGTCCACGGTCGCGCGGGAGTGCCGCGCGACCAGCTTGTAATCGATCGCGGCGTGATCGGTCACGATGATCACACAGTCGGCCTGGGCGAGCGTCTCAGCGGTGAGCGGCACGGAATTGAGCGCGATGCCGTCCTCCTTCAGAACCGGCACGTGCGGGTCGTGATACGAGACATCCGCGCCACGCTGATGCAGCAGCCGGATGACGTCGAGCGCCGGGCTTTCGCGGATGTCGTCGATGTTCTTCTTGTACGCGACGCCCACCAGCATGACCCGGCTGGCTCGCACCGCTTTGCCCTGCTCGTTCAACGCGTCCACGACTTTGCCGACCCAGAACTCCGGCATCTCGGCGTTCATCTCGCCGGCCAGCTCGATGAACCGGGTCTTGTAGTTGAGCGTCCGCATCTTCCAGGCGAGGTAGTGCGGGTCGAGCGGGATGCAGTGACCGCCGACGCCGGGGCCGGGCGTGAACTTCATGAAGCCGAACGGTTTCGTCGCGGCGGCCTCGATGACTTCCCACACATCGACGCCGAGTTTGTCGCACACGATCGCCATTTCGTTCGCGAGCCCGATGTTGACGCTGCGGAACGTATTCTCCAGGATCTTCACGAGCTCCGCCGCTTCGGGCGACGACACCGGCACGAGCGTATCGATCGCCGGCTGGTAGAGCGCCGTCGCGACCTTCAGACAGGCGGGCGTAATGCCGCCGATCACCTTCGGCGTGTTACGGGTGTTGAAGCGCTCATTGCCGGGATCGACGCGCTCCGGCGAGAACGCCAGGAAGAAGTCCTCCCCGACCTTGAGGCCGGTCGACTCGAGCGCGGGGAGCATCAGCTCGCGCGTCGTGCCCGGATACGTCGTCGACTCGAGCACGACGAGTTGCCCTTTCCGCAGCCCGCGCTTCACCGATTCCGTCGCCGCCAGCACGTAGCTGACGTCCGGGTCCTTGGTCTTGGACAGCGGCGTGGGCACGCTGATCGAGATGACGTCGGGCTCTTTCAGGCGCGTCAAATCGGCCGTGGCGGAGAACTTCTTGGCGTTCACCGCAGCGGCGACCGTCGCCGCGGGGACATCCTGAATGTGCGAACGACCGGCGTTCAGCAAATCGACGACTTTGGAATTCACGTCGACGCCGAGCACGCGGTAGCCGGCTCGCACCAGCTCCATCGCCAGCGGGAGTCCGACGTAGCCGAGGCCGACGACGCCGAAGATCGCGGTGCGGTCCTTCGCTTTCGCGAGGAGCGAATCGACGCTAGTGGGTGCAGCGGCAGTCGCAGTCATGGAGTCTCCGGGGCGCCACCGCGCGCCAGTGAGCGGGAGGCGGCTTCGAGCACGCGGACGACGCGCACACCGTCCGCGGCGCCCGCGCGCGGCGGCTCCCGGCCCTGCGCGGCGCGGACGAAATGCGCCAACTCGGCCGCGAGGGGCTCCACGGCCGGAATACGAGGAATGAAGATATCGCCCTCTCGAATTGCCAGGCTTTCGCCGAACGAGCGGTACTCGGGCGGGCGGTCCACGCCCTTGTCGTAGATTCGCAGCTTTTCGCGCGGCTCCATATCGTCGAATACCACCATTTTCTTGGCGCCTACCACGGTGAGCTTCCGTTCCTTGTGTGGATCGAGCCACGACATCTGCACGTGGGCGATCACGCCGCTCTCGAATTCCATCGTGAGAAACACCACGTCCTCGATCGCAGGCTGGAGATAGCTTTTGCCATGCGCCGAGACCCGGACGGGTTCCTCATCAAGCAGGAACAGGGCCACCGAGACATCGTGGGGGCCGAAGCTCCACAGCGCATTCTCGTCTTTCCGCACCTGCCCCAGATTGACGCGGAGCCCGTACAGGTAGAATACCCTGCCCAGCTCGCCGGTCTGTACCATCTCGCGGAGCCGCTCGACGGCGGGATGGTAGACCAGCAGATGGCCGGCCAGTACCGGCACGCTCTTTTGGGCTCCCCGCTTCGCCACCGCTTCGGCGTCTCGCACGCTCAGCGCGAACGGCTTCTCCACGAGAACCGGCTTCCCGGCGTCCAGCACCTGCAGCGCGACCGCCGCGTGTGTAGCGGCGGGGGACGCGACAATCACCGCATCGACGGCCGCGAGCAGCGCCGCGACGTCGCCCGTAACCAGGACACCGGGATACTGGCGCGAGACGCGCTCGCGCACCTTGGGATCGGTGTCGCAGACCGCGGTGAGCTCAGCGTCCGCGAGCCCGGCGACCGTCCGGACGTGGTTGCGCCCCCACGCTCCGGCACCAACTACGCCGATCTTGAGCTTCACCGATAGAATCCACGAATCGCATCGATGACCCGATCGAGCTGCGCCCGGGTGAGCTCGGGATAGATCGGCAGCGAAATCACCTCGCGCGACGCCTGCTCGGCGTGCGGCAGACTGCCGTCCTTGTACCCGAGGTGCGCAAAACAGGGTTGGCGGTGCAGCGGGACCGGATAGTACACCGCGTGGCCGATCCCTTCCTTCTTCAGATGCGCCTGCAGCGCATCGCGCCGCTCGGCGCGCAGCGTGTACTGATGGAAGATGTGCTCGTTCGCAGGATCGACGACCGGCGGTTTCACCTGCGGGGTTTCCCCGAGCGCCTTCGAGTAGTACGACGCGTGCTCGCGCCGCTTGGCGGACCACTGCGCGAGGTGCGGCAGCTTGGCGAGCAGCACGGCAGCCTGCAGTGTGTCGAGACGCGAGTTGGTGCCGACTTCGTCATGGTGGTACTGCCTGGCGCCGCCATGCAGCCGCAGCTTCTTGAGCCGGTCGGCGGTCGCGTCGTCCGAGGTCACCATCATCCCGGCGTCGCCA
>WNFL01091866.1_pt1 | contig 36442 bp, 29 predicted proteins | sample 5400361 | NCBI WGS metagenome assembly WNFL01 (sample SAMN13153351, study PRJNA577476) | soil metagenome | isolation source: 40 cm soil on Douglas fir-dominated hillslope | place: USA:California | collected 2013-09-17
GCACGCGAACGACGACCATCGCATCCTCGATCTCCGCGGATAGACGAATCCAGCCGCCCGGGGGCGTAAATTTAATCGCGTTGCTGATGAGGTTTCCGATGACTTGAAGAAGCCGCGTTTCATCACCGCGAACCGGCAGCGGGTAGTCGGGCAACTCCATCTGCAGGGCATGCTCGCCCGCCTGCGCCAAAGACCGCGCGGCCTCGACAGACTGCATCACGGTCGCTCGCAGATCGAGCGTCTCGCGCCGGATCTCGAGTGCCCCCCGCGTGATCCGTGATACATCCAGAAGATCGTCGAGCAGTCGTGCCATGTGCGCAAGCTGTCGATCGATCATTCGGCTCGCATCCGCCGCCATCTCAGGAGGTGTACCGGGTTTTAGAAGTTGAGTGGCGTAGCGGATGGGGGCAAGTGGATTTCTCAATTCGTGGGCGAGCGTCGCCAAAAATTCATCCTTGCGGCGATTTGTATCCCGCAATTGGTGCTCGAGATTACGCCGTTCCGTGAGGTCATTCACGACCACCACCCAGCCGACAGGCAAGGGTTCAGAGTTCCACAAAGGCGTATAGGTGGCGTGGACCCATTGGTTCCCGTCAACAGTGCCTATTCCCGGCCCTTCATACTCCACACATTCTCCGTTCAGTGCGCGCACGTAATAGGGTTCGAGCCGCTCGAACATTTCCCGACCGACAAACTCCTCGACCCTGCGTCCCGGCATCCCAGTGCTCTGCTCTGGGATTCGGCCGAGGGCTCGCGCGTACGCGGGATTGGCCCAGACATATTCGAATTGCCGATTGCATTGCGCCACCCCGACCGACATGGCATTCGTCACGGCTTCGAGTTGCTGGCGCGCATGATCGCGGGCCCGGGCCGCCTCGTATCGTTCCGTTACATCGAGATTGAGCCCAGCCCAGGAGCTTAGGGCACCGGAGGCCGTTCGGAGTGGAACGCCGCGACACCAGATTCTGCGAACCGATCCATCCTTGCCGCGAAGCGAGTACTCCCAGTCCCAGGGCTCACCAGATATCTTGCAGCGATCCCAGCGAAGAAAAGCTTCCTCGATATCGAGCGGGGGCGCCTGTATCGCGGCGCGCATACGCGCCTCGGCCTGCTCGAGGGGCACGCCCAGAAAATCCAGCAAGCGGGGGCTGAGGAATGTCGGGTGTCCCGCGGCGTCCGCGCTCCACATTCCGAAATCAAAGGCTTCGCTCACCGATCGATAACGGCGCTCGCTCAGTGCCAGGGCTTCTGCGGCTCGTTTCTCCTCCTGTCGGGTGAATTCGTGGGCGCTCAATGCCATATCGAGGCGGCGTTGGCGCTCGAAAACCCGGTAGACCAGGGCGATGAGCGCCGAGCAAATTACCACGTAGACGGATAGTTCCAGCACTGAGGCGGTAAGAGATGCAGCTTCCGGAGCCAGAAACAAATATGCACCGGCAAGATAGCCGAGAACAGCCGCCAGGACCGCCGGTCCAACGCCCCAGAACCACCCTACGACGGCGACCGCCGCGTAAAACGTGCCCAGCGGATAATGGGTTCCCAACAAGGGCGTAAGCCCCACCCGCACTACGGCCGCCACAGCGGTTAGGAGTGTCGACCATGCATAGGGAGCAAACGGTCGGTCTGATTGCTCGGCTGCCATCCGACCCCCTTCGGCCTTAAATCAAAGCGGTGGATCCTGCGGATGCATACTCGTCGGATCGGCGAGCGCCAAAAGCAGTGGCCCATTCGCGATGCGGTCATTGATGGATGCCGCACATCCCGCAAGTTGGACCTAGCGTGTCCACCCTCGAGCGCTGTAGCTATCGGCACCGATGGGCGATCGTTGTAGGAAAATGCCGACATGCCACCGCAATTTTCACCGGAAACTCTTGCCTCTCCTGGTCAATCGACATTGGTAGACTGCCGGGAGCTTTTCGATGCAAAGCCTCGGCCCGGCGCAATGTAACTTTGGAGCTTGTTGCGTCGCATGAAGCATGGAGGCGGCGGCACAAATGGCGAATGAGGGACTCATTGACATGGACATGCACTTTAATTGTACCCGGTGCGGCAAATGCTGCCGCGACACCAAGATTCCGTTGACGGTGTCGGAAGCAATCAATTGGCTCGAGCGCGGCGACGAAGTGCAACTGCTCTGCGAGGCGTCCCCGTGGCCGGATGCGCTGGACGGCGAGCCAAGAGCTGCTCATTTCAAACGACGGTCCTTCGCGGTCATGAGCGGATCGATGCCAACGCGCGTCGTCGTCATGCTCGTTGCGAATGTCGTTGGAGCGTGTCCAAACCTCCTGGCCGATAATCGTTGTGGAATTTACGAGCATCGACCTCTGGTTTGCCGCATCTATCCGGCAGAAATCAATCCTTTCGTCGCGCTCAAGCCTGAAAATAAAGCCTGTCCGCCCGAGGCGTGGAGCAGGGATCGACCCGTATTGCAGATCGGGGGAGTTCTGATGGACGATGTGATCCGGCAAGATATTGAAATGTCTCGCGCCGCCGACGTCCTGGATGCGGACCTCAAGAGTCGATTGTGCCTCGCGTTGAAGGTGGTGGACACCGCCTTGGTTCACGAAGCCGTTTTGGTGTATTCGCCGACGGCGGAGACCCTATTGTCCGCCCTATCCATTGCGATTTCGGCCAACCCCTGTCAAGAACCGACGGCCCAGTGGCGCTTCGTGTCGGATCAACCCGAAACCCTGGCAAACCTTGCAAAGAACGGCGGAGTCGCTCTTCATCTTCGCGACGCAGAGGCGGCCTCTTTTCAACACCTGGGCTTTCAACGGGAGGCGATATTCGCTGCTTAGCCACTGGAGGCAGCCGCAACCGAGGGAATGCAGAGCCCGGGCAAACGCTCGGGATGGTCGTTGTGCTTGCGGTCGCAGCGTTGAGCGTAATGGCAACGATCAGCCGCGCCGAAGCACCGACGTTCCTTCCCTGCGACGCCGATTTACCGGCGACATCCTACGCTCCGGTTGGCACAGCGCCGGACATTCAGATCTGGAAGCAACAGGACTTCGCCAAGTTTTCCAACCAGGCTGCGTGTCTTGGGTCATCTACACTGGATTTGCACATGCTCGTGTCGGTCGCGGGCAGTTTTGAGAACGCCGGCGGCGCATATGGCATTCTCACGCGATTCGGCGAGGTATCGAAGCTCCCGTTGGTGCGCTATTGGTCAACCACAGACCAGAAATGGCGTCCCTTGGTCTTGGCTGCGGCCGCATTGACGGCCGGGGATTCCGGCCAACCCCGCAAGGATTTCACCCTCGCGGAACTTCAAAGCGGACAGGATGTATATTTCTCACAAAGAGACAGCCGCGGAACCGGCGAGGTCATTTACCGTATGCGTGTACGGGAGAGCAACCCAGCCCGCTTGGTCATCGAGACCGAGAACGTGACGGCCGTGCGTTGGTTCACCATGACACTGCTCAAGCCCGGCGGCCTGCGTGCGTTGTACGTCTTCAGGGAACGCTCTCGCGGCGTCTGGACGTCCCACAGTCTCACGAGAATCGCGGAGGGCAGCTGGCTCATTTCCGGCCATGAGAATTCGTACATCAATCGGATCGTCGCGCTGTATCGGCACATCGCCGACATCCCTACGGACCTGGAGCCGCCCGCCGCGCCTGGACGGTGACACTCGTCGCTCAAGGGGAATCCGCCGCCCAACAAATTTTTCGACGGACCTGTCGGATTGCGCGTCGGCCGTTCGTCTAGTCAGTATACAGCCCCCGAATGATCGGGTTTGACCGCGACACTGAACAGGAGACGACCATGCCGCAACCAATTCCCTATCTGGCCTTCGACGGCAACTGCGCCGATGCGATGCGCTTTTACGCGAATGTACTGGAAGGCAAGCTCGACATGCTGACCTTCGGTCAGTCGCCGATGTCCGAGCGGACCCCGAAGGACTCGCTGAACCGAATCATGCATGCGCGCCTGGCGCTGGCGGGAAACGGCTCTTTGTATGCCGGCGATTGCCCCCCGGGCATGCCTTATCAAGGTATCCACGGCGTGTCGATCGCGATCAACTACGATACGGCCGCGCTTGCCGAGCGCATCTTCAACTCGCTGGCCGCCGAAGGCGGCAAAGTGACCATGGCTTTCGGACCGACGTTTTGGGCAAAGGGCTTCGGCATGGTCACCGACAAGTTCGGCTGCCCGTGGATCGTCAACGGCGAGATGATTGAGGTGCAAATGTCCGCCTGAAGACTACGCCACCTCTTTCTCGGCTTGCGGACTTTGCGGGATGGTCGACCGGTGCAGGGTGGTGTTGAAGATCGTGATCGTGACCGTTCACGTAAGCTTGCACGAGATGTTTTTGCAGCAGCGGTTCGATCAGCTCGATCACCTCTACGGTCTCGCCGGCGCCTTATAGATTTCCTCGAAGGAGCTCCGCCATTGCGGGTCCGCCGCGAAACCGACCCATTCAACGTGAGTTCTACGGCACCACTTATCAAGCGGGCGTGACCTTGAAGTTCTGAACGCACCGGGCGGACGATCAACCTGATTGGTCGTACTCGAAATTCGGCTGCTTGTCTTTCCTCGTGGTTCCGAAGGAATAGACAACACCGAGGTAGAGGACCCGGCCCCGAACGGTACGCCGATATTCCTCCGTGAATGTCGATGTCGTCGCGAATCTTTGGAAGCGCTGGCCGTTGAAAACGTCTGAGACAGTCGCCACGGCAGTCAGATCCGACTTCAGCTGGTATTTATATCCGAGGTTCACGAGATTGATGGCACTCACATATCCTTGCGGCGTCAACCGCTTGTCCGTCCGCGTCACTGTGATTTGCGCAGAGTCGGCGGCCGTCGGCCGATAATCGAGTTTGAGCTTGGCGTTAACACCGGCAGTGGACTGCAATCCCGACACACCAAGTGCAGTCGCATCGATCTGGCTGTAGAACAGGTTGCCGCTGACGCTGTACGCGAGCTTTGGGAGGATATGGCCGCTCGACGTAACCTCGAGTCCGGCCGAGTCGCTTTTCGGCAGATTGGTCTTTGTCGTGAGTGACAAGCCGTTACCGAGGTATTCGGTCAGGTCTGTCACGCTGTCCCGGTTGAGGCGGTAGTACCCTGTCAAACCGTAGCTCACGCCCCCACCTTCAAACCCATAACCGACTTCGTAGGACTGAGTGTACTGCGGCCTCAGATAGGGGTTGCCGGCGCGCAGGTTCGGGGTGTACTCGTAATCGACGTAGGGGTTCAGATTGTCGGGATCAGGACGAGTCACGCGGCGGCTTGCGCCAAACGACAGCGTCGACTCGTCGGACAAACTGCGATCGACATGCAGGCTCGGATAAATTTCGAAGTAACTGACAGCGTTCGAGATGTTGTCGGTCAGCTGCTGCGCATCGGTACGGGTCAGCTCCGCTCTCAACCCCCCCAGCCATGTCCAGTCGCCCATAATCGTCTGATAGCTCGCATACGCCGCGTTTATCTGCTGGCGGAACTTGAAGTCGTTGGTGAGGCTCGGGTCCGTTACCTGCGCACCGGTGGAAGGATCTACATTCCTGCCGACACTTCCGAACTTGTAGTCGTCCTGCTCAAAGGCATAACCGAGCTTCAGAGAGCGTGTCTTTGACATCGGCAGCGCATAGTCGGCGCTAAACTCGGTGGTTGCGTGATCCTCGTCGAACGCCAGGTTGTCGTAGAACGTCGCCGATGGAGGAACGAACGAGTCGTTGGTGTAATCGTAACGCTCGTGTTGTCGCGATGTCGATCGATGCAGCGAGAAGTCGAGTGTCTCGCCGGGTCGGGCGAGCTTTTGGGTAAATCCGAGCCTCTCATCAAAGTCCGTTTCCGGGTCGTGCCCGGCACTCAGACGCCGTGAGGAGCTCGTCACAACTCCGAATGGATCGGAGCCATCGTTGAGTTGCGTGTAAGTACGCAGACCCCCACGATCGGCCCATTTCACCGACCCGCTGATGGACTGTTGGCCATTGAGAGCGTATTCGGCGGAAAATCCGAGGGTCGGCACAGCGCGGCGAACTTTTTCACTGGTGGAACTGTTGCTTTCAACCAGCTGTGCGGTGGTCGGGTCCCGCGCGGTCACGTCCGATTCGATGAGCCGCTGCCTGTAGTCCTGGCGATAACCGGCGGTTGCGGAAGCCGTCAGCGCCGCGGAACTGTAGCTGGCGTCCGCCCCGACAACTGAGCGGCCGCCACTGCCAAGGCTACCCTGGACCGAACCAGAGACGCCTTCCGGTCGCTTCTTGCGCGTGATGATGTTGATTACTCCGGCGGCGCCGTCGGCTTTGAACTGGGCGGGAGGAGTCGTGAGGACTTCGATGCGTTCGATGTCCTTGGCTGGGATCGATTGCAGATTGTCCCCCGCTGACGGACCGGAAAACTGCGTCGACGGTTTACCGTCGATCAGGATTAACACATTGGTGTCTCCACGCAGTGAGACAATGCCGTCCGGATCCACGTCGACGGACGGGATCACGCTCAGGACGTCGCTCAGCGTGCCAAACGTACTTTGCACATCCGATGTCACGCTGTAGACCTTGCGGTCTATCAGTGTTTCGACGGACAGCTTCTGCCCCGTGACGACGATGGCTTCCATCGAAGCGACGGGAGCCGGCGGCGATGACTCGTCTGCCGCCTCTGCTACCGAGGCCGCCGACGCGATGACAAGAGCGTATAGGCCGATCCAACCACAGATTTGATGCGCTGAACGGACAGTTTGGGCGGAACCGACGTGAGGACATTTTCCGTGGTCAAGGGTGACCTCTGATTTCACGCGCATCGCTTCGCCTATGTTTCAGCCGCGCCATCCTACCTAACACACGAGATGATTGAGAGACTTTGGAGCGGCAGTGGGCGACACGCTTTGTACAGCAAAGTAATGACCAAAAGCAAGGGCACCACGCGATCGGCTGCTCGCATTCGGCCGCCGAGCCTGCGGCCTCGCGGCGATGGAGCGCGGGTTGAACCGATCTATTCAAAAACAAAATTAACTGCTTCCGCGGCAACTGGAAAGCCGCGCGCCGCCGCGCGTCGAGTGAGCGATAGAGACAATCACCAGCCCACGGCCTCGCCATCCTTGCGGTGATCGGAGGCGGCCCGGTAGACGCCCGAGACAGGTTGATCTGCGGCGGCCGTACTGGATGCGGCGCCCTGCACGCCATAAGGATGGAACCAGATCGCCTGATATCCTCCCATGTCGTCGCCGTTGGCGGACTTGACCTGATGACCCATGGCCTTGAGGGGCGCTCCGACCAAATCGTAAAGATTCGATTCCAGATCCAGCTCGTTGGTCGCCTGTCCGTGGGCGAAGCGCGCAGCATCGCTGGCCGCCTGTGGATTCGCGCCCAGATCGATCATGTCAACCAGAACTTGGACATGCCCCTGGGCCTGTTGGCTGCCCCCCATCAGTCCGAAAGCCATGACCGGCTGACCGTCCTTCATCAGGAACCCCGGCAGCAGCGTGTGAAACGGGCGCTTGTGCGGGGCAATTATATTGGGGCTTTTCGGATCGAGCGAAAACAGCGCGCCACGGTCGTTCAGCACGAAGCCGTAGCCCGGCACGGTGACTCCCGCGCCGAAAGTATCGTAGATGCTGTAGATGAACGACACCATGTTGCCCCAACGGTCGGCAACCGTCAGATATACCGTCCCGCCCACAGGATCTCCTTTGGACTCGGGCGTGCTCGCTTTCTGCGGATCGATGCGGCTGCAGAGCTCGGCGGCATATGGCTTGGAAATCAGCCGCGCGACCGGCACGCTGGCAAAGCCTGGATCCGCGTTGAAGCCATAGAGATCGGCATAGGCGAGTTTCTTTGCTTCCACGAGCAAATGCCAGTATGCCGGAGAGCGTGGGCCGAGCGCCGCGAGGTTCATGCCAAGCTTCGGTGCACAGACCTCCAGGATGTTCAGCATCTCGAGCACCGCAAAACCTTGGGTGTTGGGCGGCATCTCGTAAATGTCATAGCCGTGATAATTGGTGCTGAGCGGCGTTTCCCAGGTCGCGCGCGTGTTCGCCAGATCTTCCAGGGTCATGGTTCCGCCGAGCGCATGGGACTTGGCCACGATCGCCTTTGCGATCTCGCCTTTGTAGAAGACGTCCCTACCCTGCGTTTGCAGCAGCCGAAATGTGCGCGCGAGGTCCGGGTTGCGGAACAGGTCGTAAGTTTGCGGCGGAAGTCCTTTCACCAAGTAGGTGTTCACCGAGTCGCGATCGTTGGCCAAGACTGTCGCGCCGTAGATCCAATCATCATGGATGCGTTCGGTGATGCCGAATCCCTGCTCGGCGAGAGTCGCCGCCGGCTCCAGCGTTTCCTTGAATGTCATGGTACCGGCGCGCTTGAGCAACACATCCCAGCCGTCGACCGCCCCCGGAACCGTGACCGATTCTATTCCGTGCAGCGGCATGTGGTCCTTGTAGCCGCGCTCCGCGAGATGTTGAGGTGTGGCACCCGACGGCGCGCGTCCGCTGGCGTTCAGGGCGATCAGCTTCTTGTCCTTCGCCACCCAAGCAATGACAAAAACGTCTCCGCCGACACCGGCGCTGACCGGTTCGACGAGATTCAGGACCGCGGCGGTGGCAACTGCGGCGTCGAACGCGTTTCCGCCTTGCCTGAGAATCTGCAAGCCCGCTTGGGCTGCCAAGGGCTGGCTGGTGGCGACGACGCCGTTGCGCGCCAGCACTTCCGAGCGAGTTTGGGGAAGCCAACCGGCGGCCCGATCGCCACGGACGGCGGCGAAATCCCTAACGGGCGCCTCCGTGCCGACGGCGTCGAGGCCGGCGAATAGCGCCATGCACGTGAAAATCGCCACGGCAGCGGCCTTGGACAAGCATCGATCGTTCATCCAGCACTCCAATTTCACCCATTTCACAGGTTTTCCGCGAAACCGGTCAGAACTTCTGCGAAAACTTCACCCCGATCAGGCGCGGCTTGTAGATGTTGTGATAAACCGCTTGTACTCCGCAAACGGTTGCGTTGCACTCGGAATAACGATAGTTCTCGGCCAACCGGTCGAACACATTGTTGATGAACAACTCTACCCCGAGCCCGCTCTTCTCCGCACCGAGGCTGACGTCGACCAGCGCGTAGGCAGGCTGCTGGCCGAGGATGTCGCGCTCCACCGTGCGCACATCCGACCAAACGGCTGACTGGTACACCAATGAACCTTGGACATGCGGCTGCCATTCGCTGACCCCGGGGAGGTTGTACCGTGCGGTAAGATTGCCTTTGAACTTCGGTGTGGTAGGCAGTTGCTGTCCGGCAGGCGCCCCATAGGGTTTCGCGACCGGCGAACCGCTGCTGTAATCGAAGCAGGTCGCCGTCTGGATGCCGCCGTTCTGATCCGGATACTTGCAGTAGGGCACCGTTAATATCGGGTTCAACAAGGAGAAGCCCCCGCCGAGCGTCAGCGCATTCGTGGCCGCCCAGTCGATCGACGTCTCGATACCACGGATACGCGCACCGCCGGCGTTTCTGTTGATAATGATGCCGTTCGGTCCCTGGTAGGAAAACTGGAAGTCCTTCCAGTCCTCTTCGAAAATCGCACCATTGACGCGCAGCGTGTTGCCCAGCCAGCTGGTTTTCCAGCCCAGCTCGTAATTCTGCAGAGTGTCGGACTGGTATTGAGCCCCAATCGTGTTGGTTCCACCCGGACGGAATCCCCTCGAGACGGTCGCATACACCAGCCGCTGATCGTCGAACTTGTAGGTAGCGGTAAATTTCGGCGTCGCGCCGCTGCCGCTCGCGACCTGGTAACGATTTTGGCAAGGGTCGGCGTATAGGCCGCCCTGCGTCGGGTCCGCGCACTTGGCCTGGGCGGACTTAAAGCCCGAATACCCTTGCACCGAATTCGTGTACGAATAATAACGAAGCCCGCCGAGCAGGCTGACGTGGGACGTCGCGTCCCAAGTCACCTCGCCGAAGCCTGCGTAGTCGCGCTTGATCAGCCGCTCATTGGTCAAATAGTAAGTGCCCGGCCAGTTGGTCACGCTTTGGTCATCGGCGAGGCGGTGGATGGCGTAGTTCTGCAGGTAGGCGTCGGTCTGCAGCTCAGTGAAGCCGCCGAACGTGGCGTGTACCGGAAAGTCCTTCGGCGTCGATACACGCAGCTCGTGACTGGACATCTTGTAGCTATCGGTGTCCCTGATGTCCTGAGTCGGGCCGAGAGCGTTGCCCGCGTTGTCCGTAAAATACTTCGGTCCGCGCGTATAGGCGATCTGATACGCGAGCGAATAGTCGGCGTAATCGCCGGTCGACACCGAGTTGCGGTGCAGGAAGCCGCCCGCATAGGTCAGATCGAAGTTGCTGATATTGCCCTCGATGGTGAGCGTCGCTTGGGTCCAGTCGTCCGTCTGGAGTTCTTGATTGAAGTGCTGCACCTCATAATTGCCAAGCGTCGGATACAGCCCGGGGTATCCAGGCACTGATTTGGTCTGCTCGGTCGCGAAAAGGCCATGGGCCGTGACCTCTTGGCCCTGGACCGTGGGCGTAATCGTCCAATGATCGCCCAGTGCAATACGCAGCGCCGCGCGCGCGCCGAAGGTCTCTACGTCGTTGTAATCGTTCTTCGCAGTGCCAAAATAACGGGTATTCGGAGCTGGATTGCTCGGCGTAGAACCGTTGTTGAGGACAAACCCAGCTCCGGGTGCACCGTTGGCATACGTGGCCGGATAGGTCAGTGTACCCGGAACGTTGTCGATGTACCCACCGTCCTTTTTGTACCAGCCGACCAGCCGGATCGCCGCCGCCGAATTGATGGGTATGTTGATGTAGCCCTCGCCCGAGTAGCCTGGGCGGCCGTGTGCCACGTCATTGGCTTGAATGTCGTAGGCTCCCTTCAGTACGTCGAACTCCGGCTTGTTGGTGATGATACGCAGCGTCCCGGCTTCGGAACTGGCGCCGTACAATGTCCCTTGCGGTCCAGCCAGCGCCTCGACGCGCGCGATGTCGTACACATGGATGTCGAGCACACCCTGGATTGTCGTGACAGGCTGCTCGTCCAGATAGACGCCGACGCTCGGTAATGTTCCCGAATGAACCCCATCGCCGCCGCTGGATACTCCGCGCATATAGACTTTGTCTTGCCCCGGCCCCGTCGACCTGATGGCTACGCTTGGCAGATACTTGACGTAATCGTCGAAGTTCTGCACGTGCAGATCCTGCAGCTGCTGCGTACCCAGCGCCGTGATGCTGAGCGGCACGTTTTGTAGGCTCTCGGTGCGCTTCTGCGCCGTAACCACGACTTCCTCGAGAGTGCCCGAAGGCGCCGCCTCCTGGGCTTGGGCCGCGTTCAAGCAGGCCATGATCGCCGACGCCAACGGCAGCGCCCTTGCAAGCAAGAAATGTCGCCGGGACTGCGGCCGTGCCACATCGGGCCGCATGCTGCGGTGGATTTTTCGTTGTTTACTTCTCGTCATGAATCATCCCTCTCGTTTTCTATGTTGCGCGGGCGTCGAGCGCGCGCATGCGGACTAAAAACTCAAGCGCGCGATTGCAGCAGCAGCTTCAACGATTGCACGATCCGATCCACTTCCGCCGCTGTGTTGTAGTGAGCCAGCCCGATGCGCAGCACCCCCTCTTCGTCGAGGCCAAGCCACTTGGCAAGCTCAAACGCGTAGTTATGACCGGACCATACGTTGATCCCCTCTCGCGCGAGAGCCCGTGCGAGTGCCGAGGAGCGATGGCGGGGATGAGTGATCGAGACTGTAGGTACGCGCTCGGTCAGCGAATGAGCTGTCGAGACGCCTCGTATTTGAACATCAGGTATTTCAAGCAGCCCGTGGATCAATCGCTGCGTCAACGGCGTTTCGTAGTCCTCCGCCGCCTGGTACGCGCGCCTAATTTTCTCGCGCCGCGCGCCGCTCGCGCCGGTCTGCTCGCCCAGCCAAACCCAGTAGTCGACCGCGGCGGCCAAACCGGCGAAGAGTTCAGTTTGCGGCGTACCTATCTCGTGTCGCCCGGGCGGCGCTTCCGGGCCACAGCGCACCGCAAAGGCATGGAGATCCGACAGGAGTTCGTCCCGCCCCCAAAGCACGCCGAGGTGAGGCCCAAAGAACTTGTAGGATGAGCAGGCCAAAAAATCGCAGCCGAGGGCCGCCACGTCGGCAAGCCTGTGCGGCACGAACTGCACGGCATCCACATAGACCAGCGCGCCGGCATCCTTGGCGAGCGCGGTTAGTTCGGCCACCGGATTGATGGAGCCCGTCATATTGCTGGCGTAGTTCAACGCCAGCAGTCGCGTCTTATTTGACAACAGCGGACGTAGATCCTCCGGTTCAATACGCCAGCTGTCGCGGTTAATCGGTAGCCAGCGAACCGTCAGACCGCGCTCCTCCGCCAACTCGAGCCAGGGGGAGACATTGCCCTCGTGATCCATGCGAGTCACGATGATCTCATCGCCGGCATTCCAGGCGCGGCCGAGCGAGCGCGATATCTGGAAAGTCAGCATGGTCATCGATTGGCCGATGACGATTTCTCGTCCTGAGGCCCCGCCGAGCAACTCCGCCATGGCATCATGGGCGCGGGCCACGATGGCGTCGGCGTGCACAGACGCATGGAAATAGCCGCCGGTGTTGCTGGCGGCAGCGGCCATCGCGGTGGAAACCGCCTCGATGACCGGACGAGGCACTTGCGTCCCGGCCGGATTGTCGAGGAAGACCGCGGCGGTGCTCAAGGCTGGAAACTGACTTCGAACCCGCGCGATCGGAAAAGCTGTCACGTCGGACCTCCTTGCTCGTGTTGTACCTCGCTGTGTTATGCCCTCATGCGCTGGAAGCCGCCATCCTGCCCGAGGAGGACCTACGAAATCGCGGGCCGAAGGCGAATGCTCCTGCCCCACTCTTGGTTGACACGAAACCGGACACTGGTTGAAATGCGCCGTGCATCGTCAGGGCTATGCCCCAGGGGTTTAGAATGAGATTGAAATCGTTGCGCAAGTCTTCTGCGGCCCTCTCCGTTAGGACCTTCGAGTGTCAACGGGATTGGGCTAGATGGCTGCAAGAGAACCACGGCAAGTCGCCCGGCGTGTGGTTGCGGCTTGCAAAGAAGGACACAGATTTAGAGTCTGTGTCATACGCGGAGGCTGTTGAAACGGCACTTTGCTTTGGCTGGATTGACGGACAAAAAAAGGCCCACAGCGAGCAATATTGGCTCCAAAAATTTACCCTGCGGTCCGACAAGAGCGTTTGGTCGAAGATCAACAAAGCGAAGGCGCTGGCGCTGATCAAGGCGGGAAAGATGAAGTCCGCCGGTCTCAACGAGATTGAGCGCGCCAAGCGCGACGGGCGCTGGAAGGCTGCGTATGATTCCGCCAGCAAGTCGGTTGTGCCAAGCGATTTTCAGTCGGCGCTGGATGGCAACGCGCGGGCGAAGGAGTTTTTCAGAACGCTTGAAGGTCGAAATAGATATGCCGTTGTTTTCAGGATTCAAACCGCCAAAACTGCCGCAACACGTGCGAAGCAAATTTCGAAGTTTGTACAGATGCTGGAGCGCCGCGAAAAAGTTCATCCCTGACGGCTCGGTATCCACCTCGGCGGCATCGAACGCCGCGGTCGGACGCCGGCTCACCGTGGCGCCGTGGCGGCGCTCACGGTTCAGGGCCGCCGTACGATCTTGCCGTCCTTCATGACGAAATCGATGCGGCGTAAATTCTCGATGTCATCGAGGGGATTCGCGGGCATTGCGACCAAGTCGGCGCTCAATCCCACGGCGATGCTGCCGCGGGCTTTGTTGATGCGCAAGAGCTCCGCCGCATCGACGGTCATGGCGCGCAATATATCGGCCGGCGGAACACCGGCTGCGCGCCACACGGCGAGATAGTCGAACATCAGGTCGGCTCGCGTGCGCCCGGGCATATCGACCGTCGTATCGGTGCCGAAAGCCATGCGCACGCCTATTCGATGGGCGCGCTTCAGCCGGTCGATGATCATCGGGGCGAGCACTGCCGGCTCCGGCAGGCCGTCAGATTGGCCATAGATATCCAATTGCGCTCGCGGGACGTCCGTACCGACCAAGAAAATGCCCTTCTCTTTCATGCGCGTGAGCTGCGCATCGGTGAGCCTGAAGCCATGCTCGATGGAATCGACACCCGCCGCGATGGCGTTGTCGGCCGCTTCCGACGAGTTATACACGTGCACGGCGACCGGAAGGCCGGCGCGGTGCGCCTCATCGACTGCCGCGCTGATCTCCTCGACCGAATAATGGTAGGCGCTGTTGTCGGACACCAGCTTGATCACTCCGGCTCCGTAATAGATGTTGGTGCGAACGGCCTTGCGGACTTCGGCGGGGCCGTCGGCGTCGATATACTCGTACTGCCAGATCGGACCCTGGCGCGGCGGAATGCCGGAGGACTGCCCGCCAAAAGGGGCGATGATTTTTCCGGAATCGATGATCGTAGGGCCGGCGAACCAACCGGCATCGATGGCACGGCGCACATCGCTCATGGCATATTCGGCGCTGTTCCCGACGTCGCGCACGGCGGTGAATCCGGCCTGCAGCGCCTGCATGACGTTGTGCAGGCCACGCAGCCCGCGGAAGGTCGTGCTTTCATTCAGATAGAACGTCTCGAACGGCACGTTTTGGAGCTCGGTGAGCGTCATATGTGTATGTGCGTCAATCAGGCCGGGAGTCACCCATTGGTGCGAAAGGTCGATGACCTCGGCACCCGCGGGAATGGCGAGGCCCGCGCCGATCGACTTGATCTTGCCGTTCTCGACCAGGATGACCTGGTCCTTGGCGCCGGCGCCATGCGCGGGATCGATGACGTTCCCCGCGCGGATCGCCACCACCTGCGCAGAAAGCGGCGCTGCGAGCAACAGCACCAGCAAGGCGAAGAGGTTTTTCATCGGTCAAAATCTGCGGTTGAGGTATCCCGACCGCCGTTATGCCCGATTGTCGCGACAGTCACCACCCTCCCCTAGGAGGAGGTATTAGATACGGCCGCCATTCCCGGGCGAATCCAGGAACAGTGAAAAAAATTCGGCCTGAGTGGCGATTCCCAACTTGGAATACAGGTTCTTGCGATGGGTTTTAACCGTCGTAGTCGAGATCCCGAGTCTCAGGCCAACCGAAACGGTCGAGTGGCCCCGCAACAGTAAATGAGCAAGCTCCCGCTCTCGAGGGCTGAGAAGATTTCGGCCGAAGGTCCGCACGGCGTCGGTCCCCGTATCCGGCGTATTCGACAGGTGCATCAATCGGGCATGGCGCCAATAGCGCCGAACCGCGGCCGCAAGAAACGGAATGACCGGCGACAGACTTGCGATGTCTTCGTCCGCGAAACCGCCTTGGGACGCTTTGCGCGACAGCGTGAGTTCCGCGCACTCGCCGCCGGGCAATTCCATCGCAATGCAAAGTTCCTCGCAGCCGGCGGGCCAGCCGTGAGTGAGATAACCAATTTCCTCTGATGCTGCGTCGCATATCCGGTATTTTCGAAACGACCTCCTATCGACCAATCCCTCCGACACCAATTCACGCAGTCGGTAGACGCCAGTCTTCAGGCCACGTTGATACGCGTTGTAGAGGGGGTTCAGTACATAGGTATTCTTGACGTAGTTGATCACTCCAGCCCGGGCCTGTGGGTTGGGAAACGTGTCGTGAATGTGGATCGGGTTGGCCTTGCCGCGGTAGATAAACGCAACACAGTATTCGAATTCGATGAGCGTGCTCAACGCGCGGCCGAGAAGATCGGGCAGAATTGGATCATCAAAACGATCCACAATTTCCGCGCTGGCGGCTGCCCATGCCGCAGGCACTGCAGACTTTCGGCCCCTCCGCGCCTTGCTCTTTGCTTCAGCCTGCACATGAACGGCCGGACTAATCACGAGTTACCTTATTTAGCTGATCCCTGGGGGTGTATATAGCACTCTCGTCGGAAGAAGTGCCAGTGTTATACGGGCCGGCTCATTGCCCCGTGCGGAACCGCGTCCAGAGGCGCGTCATCAAGCGCTTCAGCTCAGGCGGTTGCATGGTTTCGATGGAGAGTTTGGCGCGCGTTTTGGCGTCGGGATATGTCGCCGGGTCGTTCTTGATCGCCTCCTGCACGAACGGCAGCGAAGCCTTGTTTCCGTTACGATATTTGAGAACGTTGCTGATGTCGGCCATCACCTCCGGTCGCATCAAGTAGTTCAGCCATTGGTGCGCGTTATCGGGGTGCGGCGCGTCTGCCGGTATGGCGAGCATGTCGAGGCCGGCAACGGCTCCCTCACGCGGCACGAAGTAACGGATCTTGACTCCATTGTTCGCTTCGAGCGCGCGGTAGCGGGCCTGTGTGACCTCTCCGCCCCACGTCAAGCCCAGACACAGGCTGCCGTTGGCGAGATCTCCAATGATTCCCTCGGCTTCGATCGAACGCACGAAGGGCCGTATTTGCATCAGGACATCGGCCGCCGCTGTCCAATCCGCCGGATCGCGGCTGTTAGGGTCCTTGCCGAGATAGATCAGCACGGAGGGCAGTACGTCCTCCGGTGAATCGACGATCATGATGCCGCAATCCTTGAGCTTAGCCGCGTTTTTTGGATCGAAGAGCAACGACCAGCTATCGTGTTCAGCCGACCCCAGGCGCTCGCGGACCTTGTCGACGTTGTAGCCCAGGCCTGCCTCTGTCCACAAATAGGGCACGGCGTACAGATTCCCGGGATCGTGCACGGCGAGCTTTTGCAGGACCTCGGGATCCAGGTTGACGCTGTTCGGCAGCGCCGTCCTGTCCAGCTTACGAAAAACGCCGGCGTGAAGTTGGCGCTCAAAGAAGGCGTCCGCGGACGTCACGACATCGTAATTACTGTGTCCCGTCAGCAGCTTGGTTTCGCTTATTTCATTCGATTCGTAGGTGCTGTAGTGAACCTCTATGCCCGTCTCGCGTTCGAAGTTGGCGACCGTGTCCGGTGCGATGTAGCCCGCCCAGTTATAGACATTGAGCGTCTTGTCGGACGCTCCTGCGCCAGGATGGCCGCCGCAGGCAGTCAGGGAACCCGCACCAAACAGGAGCGCCAAGAGCAGCGTTGCTCGCGGATAGTGCGCTACCACTGGATCAATCAAGCACCCCGACACACAAAGTACCTTCATGAGGCCAAATCCGAATCCTTACCAGATGCCGCCAAGAGCCACGGTGATCGCCTCCCCGTTCACGCCCCCGGCAGCATCGCTGCAGAGAAATGCGATCACCTGCGCGACTTCACGCGGCTCCAATACGCGTTTCTGCGGGTAGATCGCTGCGCGCTCTTCCCACACTTTCTCCACGGTGATGCCGCGTCGCTCGGCCTCCGTTCGCGCCGACCGCTCGGCCATGGCGGTACGTACCCAGCCGGGCAGCACGGCGTTGGATGTGACTCCGAACGGTCCGGCATCCTGGGCGACCGCCCGCGCAAGTCCGATCACCCCGTGCTTGGACGCGGTATAGGCGCTGCCGGACCTTTCCGCTTTCTCGCCGGCGGTCGAGCTGGTGAACACGAGCCGGCCGAAGCCGCGCTTGCACATTCCCCCCACTGTGAGCCGGGCTAGCTCGAACGGGCCATCGAGGTTGATGCGCATGGTTTCGCGCCAGACCTCGGGATCCTGCTCCCACACCAGCCGCTCGTGAGCCGAGCCAATGCCGTGGTTCACTACAAGGAGGTCGATCGGCCCCAATCGGCGCTCGGTTTCGGCAACGGCCAGTGCGCAACCCTCGGGAGTGCCGAGGTCGGCCGCGACATACTCGAGCCCCACGGCGGACAACTCGTCCGCGCTGCGCGATACGACCATCACGCGAGCTCCAGCCGCCGACAGCAGCAGCGCCGCCTCACGGCCGATACCCCGACCACCGCCCGTCACCAGCGCCACACGTTGCTTCATTCATCGGCTCCTGTATCTCATGGTCGCGGAATCGCCATCCGAGAATAAATGAACGATCGATCAATGACAATCGACACAACGCACCGAAGATTGCCCTCCTCGGGGAGGATGGTGATGGTCGAGTTAATCGGGCATAAGGGCGCGAGGTGCTCATCCAATAGAGTCCCGAAGCGACAATTTACGGGGATGCGATACGATGCCAGCGACTCCTTCGAAGCTGCTCAATCAGCGGGTTTCCTCGCTCGTGTTGCTTTTGCGCACGCTCATCGTCGCCGCCGGCGCTTGCGCTGCACCTTCGGCGGGCGCCAACGAGGCAACCGCCACCGAACCGGCCGCTGCGGGCGCCCTCGAGGAAATCGTCGTGACGGCGACCCGTCGTGAGGAAAACATCAACAGAGTACCGATCAGCGTCACGGCATTCAGCCAGGACATGCTCGACCAGAAGGGCATCAAGGATTTCGGGGACGTTGCCCGGTTCACGCCCGGAGTGGCGTTCGACGCCGGCCAGACCAACCAGATCTCGATTCGCGGAATCTCCTCGACCGGCGGCTCCGGCACGACCGGAATCTACATCGATGATGTGCCTATTCAGGTGCGCAACCTCGGATACAATGCCGATGATGCGCTGCTGAAGCTCTTTGACCTGGACCGCGTCGAGATTCTGCGCGGTCCGCAGGGAACGCTGTTCGGAGCCGGCTCCGAGGGCGGCGCGGTCCGCTATATCACGACACAGCCGAGTCTCACCAAATCCAGCGTATACGCCAAGGCTGAGACCTCCTTCACGGAGGGTGGATCACCCAGCTACGAGGCCGGCGTGGCGGCCGGCGGTCCGGTCATCGACGGCGTCTTTGGCATGCGCGTAAGCGCCTGGTATCGGCGCGACGGCGGATGGATCGATCGCGTCGACCCGACCACGCTTGCGGTGGTGGATAAGAACGCGAATCGCGACGATACGACGGTGCTGCGGATCGCCGGACTTTGGCAACCGAACGACGCGCTGCGCATTACGCCCAGTATTTTGTATCAGAACAGCCGACGCAACGACGTGACGATCTACTGGCCGGAATATTCGGATCCGGGCAACAACCGCTACGTCAGCGCGAATCCCGAGCCGCGCCCGGAGCCCGACGAGCTCTACCTGCCCGCGCTGAACATCCAGGCGGACCTTGGCTCCTCGGTCAGGTTGATTTCAACGACCGCGTATTTCCACCGCGACGAAACCAGCGGCTATGACGGCACCCTGTACAACCTTGGGTTTTATCAAACTCTGCTCCTGCCTCAAGGCTTCCCGGCGGGCGTCGCGGCTTTCCCGCTGCTGGACGGATCGGGTGTGCATCTTCCTCCCGGACTGCAGAATTACCGCTCGCCCGCTTCCGTCACCAACCAGCAGAGCAACTTGACCCAGGAGTTCCGGCTGCAGTCGGCCGATCCATCGGCTCGCCTGCAGTGGACGACGGGAGTGTTCTACTCGCTTGATCGCCAGTTCAGCCTCGAGCAAGTCCACGATCCGATGTCGGATGCGTTTTTCAATCAGCTTCTCGGGATGCCCATCGCCACATATTTCGGTACGGCCATGAACGCGAATGGCAGCTCCTATCTGCCGATGGGCGATGCATATTTCGACCAGCTCGTGAGCTACGACCGCCAGCTCGCGGGATTCGGGGAAGCAAATTTCAATCTGACGGATACCCTGAAGCTGACCGCCGGCGTGCGCGTATCGAGGACCTCGTACACCATTGAGAGCCTGTCGGGCGGGCCGACGAACGGCGGTTTCCGGCCGGGCACGCAGTCGAGTAGCGAGACTCCGGTCACGCCCAAAGCGGGCATCCAATGGCAGGCCACTCCAAATGACATGTACTACTTTACCTACGCCAAGGGCTTTCGCAGCGGCGGCGGCAACGCGTCGATCCCATACGACCCGACTTTCAAGAATCCCGCCGTCGGGTGCACCCAGGACTTCCTCAATTTCGGGATTCCGCACGCACCGGCCACCTACAAGTCGGATTCGGTGCAGAGTTTCGAGGTGGGCGCCAAGAACAACATCAACAATCGCGTCCGCCTGGCAAGCAGCGTTTACTACATCAAGTGGAACAACATTCAGGGCAATGTCATACCGCCGATCTGCCAGATCCAATGGACCGACAACCTCGGCGGCGCCGTCTCGAAAGGATTCGACCTGCAGGCGGATTTCCAACTGACCAGCGCGTTTTCCATCGAATCGGCCTTCGGCTACACCGACGCGCGCTATACCAAGAATGCCTACCCGAGCGGCACGGTCCTCACCGGACCGAATCCGCCGTTGCCGCTGGTGACCAGCGGTGATGCGGTCGCCGGGGCAAACGGCATCGGCCAGGGCTATTCGATTCCGCCCTACTCCGCGACCATCGGGTTGGAATACAAGTTCCGCGCGTTCGCACACGAATCCTTCGTGCGCGGGGACTATGAGTACCTGGCCGGAGATAAGTGGGTGCATCCTGCTCTCGATTCGCGCACGGCCTCCTATGATCCGACGGCCTTATCGACGCCGCGCCAGGCCTTCGCCTCGCTGCGGGCCGGCACCAATTTAGGCGGCTGGAGCGCATCCCTCTTCGTGGACAACCTGACCGACGCTCACCCAATCGTGAACTACAACCATCAGAACAACACCTACGACGACAACGGCGCATTGCTGGCAAGTCCCGCGTACCGATTTGTCAGCTATCGCCCGCGAACCTTCGGCATCACTGTGACGTTCCGACATTAATAATAGAGCGCATACGATCCACCGGCACCAGCAGCATCTGAGCTGGGACAATGCCCGCCTCCCTGCCATCACGATAGCGCCGGGCGATTGCGTGGAATTCAAGGACCTCGACGCCATGGGTGGCCAGCTCACGGCCCAATCGAGGGTCGGGGATCTCTCGACGCTCGATCCCGATGTGGTCAATCCGATCGCAGGACCTGTGTATGTCGACGGTGCGGAGCCCGGCGATACGCTGAAGGTCACGTTGCTCGGCTTTGAGACCTCCGGTTGGGGTTGGACGGGAATTTTTCCGGACTTCGGGCTGTTGGCTGCGGATTTTCCCGGTTTCGCGCTGCACATCTGGAGCTATGACCACTCGTTTGGCGTGCCGGCGGCGTACGGAAAATGGGCTCGAGTGCCGTTGAAGCCATTTTGCGGAACCGTGGGTGTCGCCCGTGCGGAGTCCGGCAGCTTTGGCACGATCCCGCCGTACGAGACCGGCGGCAATATGGATATTCGCGACCTCGGCGAGGGTGTTGAGCTGTATTTGCCGATCAAAGTGAAGGGCGCACTGTTCTCCATCGGAGATCCTCACGCCGCCCAGGGAGACGGTGAGGTTTGCGGAACGGCGATTGAGTCGCCCATGAGCGTCACGGCGCAGATTGATCTCGTCAAGGGAGGCAATCAGCGGTTCCCGCGATTTCTCTCGCGTCGGCCCGTCAGCCGCCATCTGGATGAAAAAGGCTACGACGTGACGACTGGGATAGGTCCGGATCTCATGGAGGCGTCACAAAATGCCGTGCGTGAAATGATCGACCTGCTCGGCCGCACTCAGGGGCTCGATGCAGAGCATGCCTACATGCTGTGCAGCGTCTGCGGGGACCTCCGCATCAGCGAGATCGTCGATAAACCAAACTGGGTGGTGTCGTTTTATCTGCCACGGGTGGTCTTTGAGTGACCTATCCAGGATGACCGGCACGGGAGCTCGACCACTCAAGGGATATCAAGCACTACGTTCCCCATGACCGAGCCCTGCTCGATCCGATCATGGGCGCTCGCCGCTTCGCGCAGCGGCAGCCGCAGACCAATTGAATGCTTGAGGGTGTCCTCCTTCAACAGGCCCGTCAATTCGCCCAGAGCCGCCTCACGCTGTTCTTGCGTAATCTCATAGATCAAGAAAAACCTTAGCGTGATCGAATTCTGCATCAGCCACGAGCTGGGCACCGTGGCCTCACCCTTGGATGTGCCGTAGACAATCACGTTGGAGCGCGGCTTTAGAATCTGCGGATAGCCGGCGGCGTTTGCTGGCAAATCCATTTCTATTACGACATCCACGCCGGCACCGCCGGTAAGCGCCTTGACCCGCGACCCAACATCTTCGGTTCGATAGTTGATGACGTGGTCGGCCCCGGCATCGCGGGCATGCTTCTCCTTGGCCGCAGTGCTCACGGTCGTCAACACCGTGGCGCCGCGCGCCTTCGCCATCTGGATCGCATAATGCGCAACCGCACCGGCGCCGCCGACGACCAGGATGTTCATGCCATGGTTGGCTTCAGCGATGCGCACCGCGTGCATGGCGGTCAGAGCGGGAATGCCGAGGCAAGCGCCCTCCGGATAGCCGAGGTGCGCTGGGAGGGCTACCGCCTGGAATGACGGCAGTGCGATGTACTGAGCGGCTGTGCCGAACGGCCGCTTCCATTGGCCGTTCCAGATCCAGACGCGTTCACCGATCCGGCTTGCGGGTACGCCTTTGCCCACTGCGTCGATAGCGCCCGCACCATCACTGTGCGGAATGATGAGCGGCGCAATCAGCGATCGGCCGGAACCACCCTTGCGCACTTTCCAATCGGACGGATTGACGCCCGATGCGTGCAGGCGCACGCGCACTTCGCCCGCTGCGGGTTCCGGCAGCGGTTGTTCGCCGTACTGCATCACCTCTTGCGCCGGCCCCTGGCTGCGATAAAACACTGCTTGCACTGCTGATTCTCCTGTACCTCGCGCCGTTATGCCCGATTGTCTCGACCGTCACCATCCTCCCCGAGGAGGTGTCACTTTTATCACGGCCCTGTTAGGGCCGTCCTACCGCGACTGTCTTGATCCTGTTTTAGGGCCGTGTCGCGGTCGTCTCCACGTCGGGAAAATAAATTGTTGAGCGCCAGCGGACCCGATCCCCCAAATATGAGTGAAGCGAGGCCGGCAAGATAAAGCAGATCTGTTTCGTATCCCGGCTGACCGAAATGAGCTCCGATCGCATTCACAAATTGCAACTTGATGGAGCTAAATCCATTCGGAAGGTGCACCGTGAAAATGGCGACCAGAAGTACCACCGCCATCGGCAAACTGACCAAAGGAATATACGTTCCCAGAAAAACCGCTAAGCCACCAACAATTTCTACGCCAACGGTCGCCCATGCCAGCAAGGTCGGAAACGGCATTCCGAGCGCATGGAGGATATTCGCAAAGTCGTCCGGTCCCCGGGCCAGCTTTGCGTAGCCATGCTCCATGAACCCGAAACCTACCATCAGTCGGATAGGAATCGCGTACCAGCTCGATGGCATTGACGGAAACAGGCGGGAGCATCGGTCTAATAAGGCATTCATGCGTGTACCTCATAAAGAAGAGAAGATTTTCATCAAGACTATTGACATCATGCCATCATGATGTCATGATGTCTACATGTCGCTGCCCGCAGACCCGACTCCGCTTTATGCCGCTCTGGAATCGCAAATTGCCGCGGGCATCTCCGGCGGGGAGTTTCCGGTCGGCAGTCAATTGCCCACCGAGGAACAGTTGATTCAGCGCTTTTCGGTCAGTCGGACCACTGTGCGAAAAGCCATCCAAAACCTGTCAGATCGTGGGCTCATTGAAATTAGGCGTGGGACGGGTACCTTCGTCGCGCAGCCGAAAATCACTCAGGACTTGACCGAGCTAACCGGCTTCGTCGAAGACATGGAGGCGCTCGGCCACACTGCGTCCGCGAGACTCATCGACCGGCGGGTAATCGCCGCCGATGCCTGCGTTGCTCAACGCCTCCGCATGGCCATTGGCACGAATGTGATGAGGATTCAGCGCGTTCGCATTGCGAATGCGATCGGTATGTCCTTTGACGAAACGTACTTGCCGCTTCACATCGGCGAGAAGATCGTCAGACACGATCTGGAAGCCAATCCGATCTTTACTCTATTGGAACAGCGCTACAGCATTCCGCTCGTGGAAGCTGACTACAACCTCGAAGCAGTGTCCGCAACAGGTGATGTCGCCTCCGCTTTGAGCGTCCAGGTGGGAAGCCCGATCTTTCTCATCGAGCGTACTTCTTACACCGTTGGCGACCAACCCGTCGATTACGAGAGGCTCTCCTATCGGGGAGACTTGATCCGTTTCAAGACGCGCCTGATACGCCGTAAGCCGGCCTAGAACTCTCCGACGATGGATCCGGCGTTTGTCGTGTGGCTCATTGCGGTCTCAATCGGTGCCGGCGCGCTCGGTGGTGCGCTGGGAATGGCGAGCGGCATTTTTATCGTGCCGATTTTGACGATGTTTGGGCATCTCGAAATCCATGCCGCCATCATCGTGAGCATCGTCTCAGTCATCGCATGCTCGTGCGGTAGCGCCGCACCGTTTCTCGAGAACGGCATGACGAACATTAGGCTTGCCATCGTACTCGAGGTCGCCACGACACTCGGTGCCCTAACCGGCTTGCTGCTGATCGGCGTGTTGTCGGTCTCACTACTATATCTCTTGCTCTCGGCCGTACTGCTGGTCTCCGCCTGGCAGATGAACAGCCGACGAACAGGCACCTTCATCGGATTCGAAGATTCAAACCAGCGAGACTACGCCGGTCGACTTCGCGTGCACTCGAGCTATTCCGACACCCATTTACATAGAGAGGTTTCATGGTTTGTTCTGATGTACGGCGCCGGTCTGTTGTCGGCGTTATTGGGCATTGGCAGCGGAGTCCTGAAGATCCCGGCCATGGATACTGCCTTACGGCTGCCCATCAAGGTGTCCTCAGCCACATCCAATTTTATGATTGGTGTGACGGCGGCGGCTAGCGGTCTGGCTTATTACGCGCGGGGCGAAATTGATGCGGCAGTTGCAGGGCCGGTCGCGCTGGGGTCCGTCTTAGGCTCGCTCATCGGCGGGCGCATCCTGATATCTGTCTCTGGCACGAAGTTGCGGCTGCTCTTCGTCATCGTACTGATCGTGTTGGCGATACAAATGGCGCTGTCAGCTCTTGGGGTTCATGTCTTGGACAAGGCTTCGTGACCAGAGACATGCGACGGCATGGCGGTTTGGAGCAACTCTTGGCTCGCGTCCTGTACCTAGGCTCCTTGCTGGCATGTTCGATCATAGCCCTAGGAATAATTTTGTCGCTCTTCCACTGGAGGAAAGAACTCCCGTCAGCGACGGGAATAAAAGTAGTCGCCGCCGGCATCTCTCTTCTCATTTTTTTGCCGACCTTGCGAGTCGTTTTAATGCTCAGCGCCTTCGTGCGTGACCGCGACTTGCTTTTCAGCGGAATATCAATGCTCGTGCTGGTGATCATCGTCTTAGGCGCCACGCTGGGAGCAGCGTGATCCTGGCAGCTACCTCCGAATGCAATGCAGCGCCGCAAGCCACGCAGAACCTTCCGACCTGCTTGACCGACGGCTGCTCCGATGATATGCAACGCTTACAAAATGCAATACCAAGGCGGTACTTCATGACTCTCAAGTATTATCACGCGGAGCCGGCGGCGAATTCGCTGAAGTCCATGATTCCGCTCATCGAGAAGGGCCTGCCTTACCAAAGCATCTACGTCGATCTGCACAAATTTGAGCAGCACGCGGACTGGTTCCTGGCGATCAATCCGGAAGGACAGGTGCCGGCGCTCGATCACGACGGCCTGATCGTCACTCACACGAGCGTCATCAACGAATACTTGGAGGACGTTTTCCCCGACATGCCGCTGCGGCCGCGAAACCCGGCCGGGGCTGCGCGCATGCGCTACTGGAACAAGTTCTGCGACGAGCAGGTGATGAACTATGTCTCCATGCACGGCTGGCACCGCATGGTCGGCATCATCGCGCGCAAACTCGACAGCGGCGAGTTCGAGCGGTTGATGGAGCACATTCCGCTCCCCGACCAGCGCAAGAAATGGCGTACGGCGCGCTCCGGCTTCAGCGAGGCCGACCTCGCGCACGCGACCGAGAAGATCCTCTATGCGGTGGACAGGGTGGAAGAGCAGCTCGCGCAGACCGCCTGGATCGCAGGCGATGACTACACTCTCGCGGACATCAATTTCTATTCGTATTGCGGCATGTCGGTGGAGCGCATGTTCCCCGAATTGGAAATCGGCAAACGCTGCCCGCGCCTCATCGCGTGGCGCGAGAAGATGACGGCGCGGCCCGCCGTGAGGCGTGCTCTCGCCGGGGAAGATCGCACGGCCCCGGGTCTGCGCACCTGGACTGGGCACGCGCGATAGGCCGCGTACGCACGTTCACAGGCCCTTCAGGCCTTTACGCTGCTGCCGGTAGCTGGCACGGCGGGTTTTCTCGAAATCGACTCGTTGGTTATGGCCGGGATCGACTGGATAGTCGCGGAAGTCCCCGAGAATCTCCGCGAACACTTCGCCGAGTTCTTCCTTGAACTCGGGGTGCGAAAAGATGTGGAAACGATCTTCGCGAATCGCCTCGAGCACGCGCGCGGCGATCACATCCGGCCCCATGCCGAACTCGTGCACCGCCGCCAGGCGCTTTACGGCCTCCGTGTCCACCGGCTTCGCGCCCGCCTTGAGGCCGGCCGGCCGCACCTCGTCGCTCGCGTAGATATAGGACTTCACCAATCCAGGACACAGCACCGACACACCGATGCCGTGCGGCGCCAGGCTCGCTCGCAGCGACTCGGACATCCCGCGCACCGCAAACTTGGTGGTGTTGTAGATGCCGCACGCGCCGGCCGCTAGGAATCCCGCCATCGAGGCCGTATTGACCACGTAGCCGTGCTCGCGCGCGCGGATCATGCGCGGCACGAAGGTCATGACGCCGTTGATCGGGCCCTGCAAATTGACCCCCATGATCCAGTCCCAGTCGTCGTAACTCGACTGCTCGATGGTCTGAAACAGGTTGACGCCGGCATTGTTGAACAACAGGCTAACGACGCCGAATTTCGCCTCCACTGCATCCGCGGCGCCCGCCATGTCCTGCCGCGAAGACACGTCCACCGTTACGCCCATTGCTCGGGGGTTGTCGAGCGTCCGCAGCGCCGCGTCGATGGATGCCGCGCGGATGTCGGCGATGGCGACATTGCAGCCTTGCGCGAGCAGCGCGCGCACCAGCCCGATACCGACGCCGTGCGCGCCCCCGGTCACGAATGCCGTGCGTTCTGCAAAGTCTTTCATTTCTTGCCTCTCTTGTGGCGCGCAGTCTCCGCGGCGTGGATCGGATTGCGGAACAAAACGCTGAAGGCGCGTTTGTACTCGGTGTTTTCGGGAAGGTCCGGCACGGCCGCGCACATGGCCTGCGCACGATCCTCGACCCCCTCGCGAAATTCGCTGTGAGTCATGATGTACAACTCATCGTTGAGTATGCCCTGCAGCACTCTCTGGCCGATCGCCTCCTTGGTGCTGAACAGGTGAAACAAATTGCTGTTCTGCTGGCGGCGCTTGTCGGCCTCGGCATAGCCCGTATCGGCGAGCGCGGCGGGTCGCGTCTTGCCGGATTCCGCAATATTCGATTGCACCGCGCCGGGGCAGAAGGCCGAGCAAATGATGCCATGCGGCTCGAGCTCGGCGCGCATGCATTCCATCATGTGCACCGCGGCGCCCTTGGATGTGCCGTAGAGCGTCGCGCCCGGATGCGGCATCAGCCCGGACATGGAGGCGGTGTTGACGATATGCCCGCCCTCGCCATGGCGCTTGATTCGCGGCAGCAGGGTGACGATTCCGTTGATCGTTCCGCCGAGGTTGACCCCCATCACCCAGTCCCAGTCGGCGAAGGTCGCAAGCTCGGTCGGGCCGACGACGGCGACGCCGGCGTTGTTGCACAGAATATGAATCTTGCGGAAGCGCGCTTCAGCGGCATCCGCGGCGCGCGCGTAGGCGGCGCGGTCGGTGACATCGAGCTCGAGCGCCAGCACGCGTTCAGGCGCGTCGAGCTCCGCCGTCGCCGCCGCGAGATGGTCGGCGCGGATATCCGCAATGACCACATTCATGCCTGCGCCAAGCAGCGCCTTGGCGATGCCGAGACCGATGCCGCTCGCGCCCCCGGTCACGAATGCGGATTTGCCTGGCAGGTCTTGCATCGTGTTCCCCCAATCGTCTGAATGACGGTGCGCCGGCGGCCCACAAAACGCTGGACAAACCGCCGCCAGTCATATTGTATCTAACACATACAGTCCGGCGCTGGCAAAGCACAACGGTCGAAGGGGGGAGTAATGGTTTCGGAAGTATCCGGGGCGGCGGTTTCCCATGCAGCGCACCCGAATGCGGCTGAGCAGACTTGGCCGGCGCGTGGCCCGGCTTACTACGGGCTCGCCGTGATCATTCTTGCGACTGCCCTGAATTTCATGGACGCGCAGATATTCAACATGCTGGCCGGGCACATCAAGGCCGATTTTCACTTGACGGACGAGCAGCTTGGCTTCCTTCTGGGACCGGCCAACATCATTTTCTACGTGCTGGTCGGGATCCCCCTGGCGCGCCTGGTGGACCTCTACCCGCGCAAGTACGTGCTCGCCGGCGGCATCACCTTCATCGGCGGTATCACCGCCGTTGGCGGACTCGCGCAGAACTTCGTGCAGCTGTTCATGAGCCGCATGCTGGTCGGCGCGGGCGGTTCGGCGCACGCCCCGGGCTCGTACTCCATGCTGGCGGACTACTTCCCGCCGGCACGAGTGCCGCGGGCCATCGGCTTCCTGCAGCTCGGGTTCATCGGCGGCAATGTGCTCGGTATCTACCTCGGCGGGTTGCTGCTCACCCTCGTGGAGTCGTGGCCGGCCACTCACTGGATGGGCCTGACGATCCACGGCTGGCAGTGGGTGCTCATGATGGTCGGTGCACCCGGCTTTGTGATCGCGGGCCTGCTGTTGCTCGCGAGAGAACCGCCGCGGCGCGGGGTGACGGCGTTGTCGCCGGCCGTGCCGATGAAAGCCGTGTTGCGTGAGATCTGGACGCGCCGGTCGGTCTACCTACCGCTGTTCATCGGCCTCGCCTTCAGCGCCACGGAGTTTCTCGGCCTCGGTGTTTGGCGCCCGGCGTTTCTGGCGCGCACCTACGGCTGGACACCGGCGCATATCGGCCAATGGTTGAGCGTCGTGATCCTGGTGTCTTACTTGGTTGGAGCCTTGGTCGGAACCGTATTCACCGAGTGGCTGGCTAAGCGCTACAAGGACGCCCATGTGCGCGCCGCAACAATACTCTTCGCCCTCGCCGCGCCCTTCGAGATCATCGCACCGCTCATGCCGTCAGGGGAGCTGGCGCTGCTGTGCGTGGCCTGCGGAGGGGTGTGTGCGCTGGCCTCGTCAGTGCCGCAGAACTCTGCCATCCAGCTCATCACGCCGAATGAGATGCGCGGCCGGGTGACCGCCATCTACCTGTTCATGTTCATCTTCTTCGGATCGTTCGGGGGACAGCTGATTGGGAGCGTCACGCAACGCGTCTTCGGCTCCGATGCAGACTTGTGGAAGAGCATTGTGCTGACGGCCTCGATACTGCTGCCGCTCGCTGCGTTCATTATTTCGCGCGGCATCAGGCCCTATGGACGCGAGGTGGAGCGGCTCGAGCAACTCGAGGCGGGTCGACCGGGATAGGCCCGATGCCGCGGCAAAAGGAGACGCTCGCCATCACCACGCCGCACGTCGTGGGTGATGAAGACATCGGCGAGATCCGCAAGATCGTGGGCTTTCACATTCGCCTGGCTTACGGGGCGGTCTACCGGCACTTCACCGAAACCTTCGCGCACCTCGACCTCACGCAGAAGCAAGTCTCCGTGCTCTGGCTGGTAGACGACCATCCGGACATCGCACAAACCGGTCTCGCCCAGCGCATGCGCATGGACCGGGCTACGACGATGGCCATCGTGAACAGGCTCGAAGCGAAGGGATATCTCGTGCGCAGGAAGTCCAGCAGCGACGGCCGCATGCAGGCTTTGAACCTCACGGCTCCGGGGCGCAGGGCGCTATCGACGGCGAAGCGTGCCATCCAGCAGCACGAGCAATGGCTCAAGTCGCGCTTCAGCAAAAGAGAAGTCGCCAAGCTGATCGAGCTGCTCACCCGCATTCACGAATAGAACGCGCTCCCGGCGCGAACGTTCGTGAGCGCGGCCGAGCCGGCCGCCCCGACCTCTCATCCCTCCTTGAATCCCTCGCGTGCGCGGCTGTTATCGAGCACGATCGGCCGGCCGGTGACCGGATGCGGATAGTGGAATGGGACCGTATCGGTGGCAGGCCACAATCGCGGCTGCGGATTCATGAGCTCATCCGGTCCGAGAGGGTCCTGCGGGTAGCACGTCTTGGCCATGGGGACAAAATCAATCGGCGTCTTCTGCCAACCCTCAGCGAAGCTGCCGTGCCAGAAGGGGAAATAGCGCAGCGCCCTGATTTTCCATACACCGTTTTCGCGCACGTAGTCGTTCTCGTAGATGCCTCCCTCCCACCAGGCACGCGGATTACCTTCGGCCGTGTGGTGCAGGCCCGCCTGCATCATCGAGCGGCCGCGTGCCCGGGCCGCGCGGCGGTCCGGCGCGACGTCGATGACCATCTGCATTTGCGGGTGATCGAGCAACCAGCCGTAGCGCGGACCGTTATGCCCCTGAGTGAAATTCTTCTGGAAGCGCTCGATGTACAGGCGGCGTACACCGGCCTTGCCCCGGTAGATTCCACCGAGAAACCACACCTCACCGTCGTCTGCGAACAGGTCGACCATCTCGTTGTACTGCGATTTGTCGATAAAGTAGCCGTACGTGTACTGAACGCGGCGGATCTGGTTGGTATCCCTCTCGATCGCAAGTTCATGCTCGAGTTTTTCGATTCGGGCTGTCAGCGCAGCAATGTCGTTCATGTTGAAGTCCCGCTCCCGTCGCGACATAATCGTATGCGTTGCCTACAAAAGGCCATAGTTGTAACGCCGCTTTTGCAGGAGACCTGCGCGTCGAGCACTGCAAGATCGCCGAGCATTGGGATGTGGCCCAGCCGGTACCGGAAAAATCCGCCAATCCCAACGACATGTTCTGAAATCCCGCCCCCTAACCGGTCCGCGCAGCTGCGAGCCACATGAGTCTCTATCAAAACTTCTTCTTGAACTCGGCCCAGACCGTACGAGGCTGCGACGGATTCCCGTAATCCGCACCCGATTGTCCGTACAGATCGAACACCGCGATATACCAGAGCTTGTTCGTGAGGTTCGAGCCGACGACGGAGGCCTCCCACTTACCCGACTCCGGTTTGTAGGTGAGGCGGCCATTGAGGTCGTGGTAACCAAAGACATAGCTGTGCGCGTCGGGGTGGGCAACGCTGCTATAGCCGCTCGAATAGATCCAGTCCAGGCGCGGGGTGATGGTGCCCCCGCTCGCGATATGGGCGTCGTATTGCGCAGCGACACTCCACTTCGACTGCTGTAAGCCCGGGAACGGGTCACCTATTGAGATACCGGTTGCCGGATTGACGGAGGTGTACTCGAAGTGCTGCCAGCTGGCGCTGCCCTCGAGGGTCAGACGCCCATAGCGATAGCTGGTTTCCAGCTCCGCACCGTAGATATTCGCGTCGCCGCCGTTGACCGGCGCCGCACAGGGCGTGGTTGTACTGCCGCCTGAGTACTGCGGGCAGGTTAAGAGGACGAGTTGAATCTCCTTATACTTGCTGTAGAACCCCGCCACGTTGACCCGCAGACTGTGATCGAACCAGTCGGTCTTGGCACCGATCTCATAGGCAGTCTGGGTTTCAGGTCCAAATGGCTGCACCTGCGTGGGGATGAACGGCCGTGGATTCGTGCCGCCGCCCTTGAAACCCGTCGATACGCTGGCGTAGGTCATGAGTTCCGGGGTCCAGCGATAGTCCAGGTTTACGCGATAGTCGGTCTTGGACCCGGAGAACTTGCCCTGGAAGCCGGAGAAACCCGGCGGGAAGAAAATGCTGTCCCCGCCGCCAATGGTCGGGGGATTATAGCGATTGTAAGTGTAATCCTTCTCCTGGTGCGTGTAGCGCACCCCGCCATTGAGATTCAACCCCTCGACGATGTGCCAGGTGGCGTTCGCAAAGCCAGCATAGTCCGTCTCCTGAACCGGGTCGTTTCCGAGGAACTCAAAATCGAGACCCGGAATCACGTAGTCCAAGACCTGATGCGTGGGATAAGTCGTGACCTGATCCAGGTAGAAGCCGCCGACCGAGTAGTCGAGCACGCTCGCGACCGCGCCGTTGAGGCGCAGTTCCTGCGTCAACGTGTGGTTGAGCAAGTGCTCCGCGCCCAAGGATCCGTACAGCGGCGAGACGTCGTTGTCCTCGGTCCATTGAGTGTCGAACGAGCGGTAACCGGTGATCGACTTCAGCGCAAGATTGGGATTGATCTTCCAATCGAGGGTCAGGTTTGTGCCCCAGTTCTTGTTGTACGTGTCCGGTGAGAAGCAGTAGGTATTGCCCGCTAGACCCGCTGCGCAGAAGGAGGCGTAGCTGATGAACGGATTGCTCGGAACGAAACGACTGTCATAGGCCACGCCTGCCGCGTTGCCCGGCGGATAACCTGAGTTGACATTCGTCGGGAAGGCCACCGCCGGATTGACCGCCAGCAGCGTTATGGCGGCAGTCTCGGACTTGTCGATGGTGATATCGCCGGTCAGGTTCGCTTCAAAATTTTCGGACGGCAGCCAACGGAACGCCACACGCGCTCCCGTGTAGCTCTTGCCGCCCTCTTTACCCGCCACGCAATCCTGCTGCAGGCCGCCGACCGCCGGGATGCCGGAGGTGGGAAACGCGCAACCGTAATCGATGCGGGTCACGTAACCGTCTTGCTGGTGTGAGATACCGGAAACGCGCATGAACAGCGAGTCATTGATGAGGGACACATCGGCCATCGCCTGCACTTCGATCAGGTTGCGCTGGCCGTAGCTGACCTTGACGACCGTGTAGAGCTTGATGGAACCACCCTCGGAATTCGCGCCGGATAATGTACCCTGCGGGCCGCGCAGGATCTCGACGCGGTCAAGGTCCAACAAGCTGAAATTCGAGCCTGTGAGGCTGGTGTAGTAGACGTCGTCGATATAGATACCGACGCCCGGCGCGAAGGCCGGGTCAAAGTCGGCTTGCCCGATGCCACGGATCGTGGCGGTCATGCCGGGACCAAACGCACCGCCTGTTTCCACCAACGTTACATTGGGTGCCTGCTGTCCGATGTCGTGCAGCGTGCGTTGGCCGCGCTCTTCCATCATCTCGGCGTTGACCGCCGTGATGGCCACGGGTACGTCCTGCAGGTTCTGCCGGCGGAATTGGGCGGTGACGATGATTTCCTCGAGGGTGTCGGTTCCGGTCGACGCCTGAGCGGCCGCCGCCTGTCCGGTCACCGCCGCCGCGGCCAAGGTCGACAATACCCAGGGCACCAGCATCCGACGCACGGTAGCTTGAACTGTCGATTTCATGAGAATCGCCCCCCTGTGGCCCCGACATGCTTGTTCTTCGCCGTCGCCACCAGACTGATGCGTTTCTACGACATCGATGCCGGCAATCCCGCGGCGTTTTACGATCATGCAAGCCTAGTCGCGCTTCTCGCCGTCAAACTCTTCCAATCGTGAACAAAAAGTCGAGCCACGGCGACAAGCCGGACTCGCGGGCTCGGGATACCCAGGTCGGACCCGGCGGAGGCTAGGCGAGCCCCAGCGCCGCGATCGCGTTTTGCTTGAGGATGAGATCGTGAACCTCGGGCTTGAAGCCCGCGTCGCGAAAATCCTTGATCCAGCGATCCGGCGCAATCAACGGGTAGTCCGAACCAAACAGCATCTTGCGCTTCAGCTGAGTGTTCGCGTACTGCACGAGTTGCGGAGGAAAGTATTTCGGGGACCAGCCGGACAAGTCGATGTACACATTGGGTTTGTGCAGGCACACGGACAATGCCTCGTCCTGCCACGGCCAGGAGGGGTGCGCGATGATAATTTTCATGTCCGGGAAATCGGCGGCCACGTCGTCGACATGGATCGGATTCGAGTACTTGAGGCGCATTCCCCCGCCTCCCGGCATTCCCGTGCCGATGCCGGAGTGCCCGCTATGGAAAATGGCCGGCAGCTTGTGCTCCGCGATGACCTCGTAGAGTCCGTAAGCCATGCGGTCGTTGGGGAAGAATCCCTGCACGGTGGGATGGAACTTGAAGCCGCTGATGCCTCCCTCCTTGAGCAGACGCCGAGCCTCGCGCACCCCTAATTTGCCCTTGTGCGGATCGATGCTGGCAAACGCGAGCATGATGTCGTTGTTCTCGCGGGCGGCGTCGCGGACTTCCTCGTTGGGGATGCGTGCCGCTCCCTGCTCGTGTTCCGAATCGACCGTGAACATCACCAGTCCGATTTTTCGTTCGCGGTAGTAGGCGATGGTTTCCGGGATCGTCGGGCGCTTGCCGGCCTTGAAGTATTTCGAGGCCGCGTCTTCGTATTCCTTCCAAACTTCATCCACCGGCTGCCGGCAAGACACCTCGGCATGCGTGTGCACATCGATCGCAATGAGATCTTTCACGTTCATCGCCGCTCTCTCCTATTACCTTTGGCGCGCAGCATCCCAATCAGCAAGGCTACGCCCTTCGCTCGCCAAACGCGCGAGCAGCGGCGAGGGTTGCCAGTGCATGGGTCCGAACAGATCGCGGTACTTGAGCATGCCGTCGTGGACAGTCTTAAGACCGATGGTATCGGCATAGAACATCGGGCCGCCACGATAACGCGGAAATCCATATCCCGCGCACCACACCACATCGACGTCGGCGGCGCGCAGTGCAATACCCTCCTCGAGGATTCGGATGCCTTCGTTGATCAGCGGATACAGGCAGCGTTCCACGATCTCCTCCGCGCTATGGCTCCTTTGCGAAACGTCGAGGCGGCGCGCTGTGTCCTTGAGAATGTCGATCGCTTCCGGATCCTCGTGCCGCGTCCGATCGCCTGGCAGGTACTTGTAATACCCCTTGCTGCTTTTCTGACCCAGTCTGCCCGCGGCATGCAGCGCAGAATCCGCCTGATAATAAGTGGGATCCGGCGGATATCGGTCGGCGTTGGCTCGATGCACATTGACTCCCACATCGATGCCCGCCATGTCGAATACCGCGAGGATGCCCATCGCCAGTCCCCAAGCCTCGAGGGCGCCGTCAACCTGGGCCGGTGTCGCTCCCTCGAGCACCATGCGCTGCGCCTCGCGCGCGTAGCCCTCCATCATGCGATTGCCGATGAAGCCGTAGCAGACCCGCGCCAGCACCGGCGTCTTGCGCAAGGTCCTCGCCAGATCCAGGGCGCTGGCGATGATCGCCGGCGCGGTGGTGTCGGCGCGCACGATCTCGAGCAGCGGCATGACATTGGCCGGCGAGAAGAAGTGCAGTCCGATGACGCCCTCGGGTCGGCGGGTGGCCGAGGCGATCTCGGTGATGTCGAGCGTCGAGGTATTGGTGGCGAGCACTGCGCCGGGCTTTGCCACCTCATCGAGCGCTTTGAAGATTTTGCGCTTTAGATCGAGACTTTCGAATACCGCTTCAATCACCACGTCCGCGCCAGTTAGGTCCTCGTAATCCAGCGTGCCGCGGATCAACGCCAGCCGCTGCTCCTTGTCTTGGGCCGACAGGCGCCCGCGCTTCACCATGGAATCGTAGGTCTTGCCGATGACGGCTATTCCGCGGTCCAAGGCTTCCTGGCTGCTGTCGAGCACCGTGACCGGCAAGCCGGCATTCGCGAAGCAGATCGCGATGCCGCCGCCCATGGTGCCTGCACCGATCACAGCGGCGCTCGCGATGGCGCCCTTGGCACCCGCCGACAGGCCCGGCACCTTGCGCGTATTGCGCTCCGCGAAGAACACATGGATCAGCGCCCTCGCTTCCACTGTCGACTTCGAAATGTTGGCAAGTTTCTCCTCGTATAGTAGGCCCTCTTCGAACGACAGGCGCGCGGCGGCGCTCACCGCTTTGATGGCGGTCTGCCACGCCTCGCGATTGGGGTATTGCTTTCTGGCCAGAGCCGTCAGCCGTTCTAGGATCTGCGGCGTCACCGTGGCGGGATCGACGCCGCGCTCGGAGGTGCGGCGTGCGCCTGCACCTTTCGCCACCAATGCGCGGGTGTACGCCACGGCGCCCTCGAGCACATCGCCCCGAATTCTTGCATCGATGAAGCCGAGATCCATGGCGGTATCCACATCCACCGGCCGGCCCGCGAGGATGAGCTCCAAGGTCTTCTCCACTCCGATGAGCCGCGGCATACGCTGCGTGCCGCCGGCGCCGGGAATAATGCCCAACGTGACTTCCGGCAGACCGAAACGCGCACTCGACACCGCTACCCGATAGTGACAGGCGAGCGCGATCTCGAGGCCACCGCCCATCGCGACGCCGTGCATGCCGGCCACCACCGGCACCGGTAGTTGTTCCAATTGATGGAACAGATCCCGAAACTCTTCTTCCTTGGGTGGTCCCGAGAATTCGCTGATGTCGGCTCCCGAAAAGAAAGTGCTGCCCTGACATGCGAGCACCACGGCCGCGATTCCCGGGCGGGCACGCACATCGGCGATCGCTGCGAACAGTCCCTGGCGGACCGCCGCCGAAATGGTGTTGACCGGCGGACTGTCGACGCTGATGACGGCGATACCTCCATCGAGGATTACGCTGACTGGATTTAAGTTCATAGGTTACTCAGTTTGGAAAGTCGGCCGAGTTGTTTCAGCAGGGCTTTGCGGCCGGCCGTTCCGAGCAGGCGGGTGATGCGCGCCTCATGCTTAGCCTGGTCATCGAGCGCCTGCTGCAGCGCGC